>Ga0209698_10005914_pt1 | contig 13087 bp, 10 predicted proteins | sample LitLauG_LLR_2012_FD_187203 | JGI IMG/M metagenome (GOLD analysis project Ga0209698, IMG submission 187203) | Freshwater sediment microbial communities from Pennsylvania, USA - Little Laurel Run_MetaG_LLR_2012 (SPAdes) (version 2) | ecosystem: Environmental > Aquatic > Freshwater > Creek >... | reverse complement strand
GAAAGCGCTTATGTCACCCACTAACCCCCTGTCCACCGCCAAGGTCCTCGTCACCGGTGCCGGCGGACCCGCCGCGATCGCCGTGATCCGCTCCCTCGAGCAGGACCCCTCGGTCACCCTGGTGGCCGCGGACATGGACCCCTGGGCCTCGGGCCTCTACATGGTCGCCGCGGAGAACCGCTGCGTGGTTCCCGCCGGACTCGCCCCGGACTTCGTCGACGAGCTGCTCGCGATCTGCGTGCACAAGGACGTGAACATCCTCATCCCCACCGTCGACGCCGAATTGTTGCCCATCGCGCGGGCGGCGCACCGCTTCGCCGCGCAGGGTATCCAGATCCTGGGAGCCAGCGAGGAAACGCTGGAACGCACCCTCGACAAGTTCGCCCTGGCGATCGCCCTCGAACACGTGGTGCGCGTCCCGCGCACCGAGTTCCTGGGCCTGACCAACGCGACCACCTGGGACTACCCCGTGATCGTGAAGCCCCGTCAGGGGAGTGGATCGCGAGGCGTCGCCCAGATCAACTCCGACGAGGAGCTCCTCGCGTTACGTCTGGACCGAGACATGTTGATCCAGGAGTTCCTGCCGGGTGACGAATACTCCGTCGACGTCCTGGCGACGCGCGAGGCCCGGGTCGTCGCGAGCGTCCCGCGCATCCGCCAGCGCGTCGACTCCGGCGTGTCGGTCGCGGGCTACACCGTGCGCAACCCCGCCCTCGAGGACTTCGCTCGAACCGTCGTGGAGACCCTGGGTCTGCCCTTCGTGTCGAACGTCCAGATCCGCATCGACGCCGCGGGCGAGCCCGCCTTGCTGGAGGTCAATCCCCGCGTCCCGGGGTCGCTGGCCCTGACGGTCGCGGCCGGTGTCGACATGGCCCGCCTCGCGGTCGACAACCTGCGCGGCTTCGCTTCACCCTCGTACGTGGCGCACCGCGAGGTCGCCCTCGTGCGGTTCCTCGACGAGACAGTCGTGGAGATCAGCGACCTCGTCGAGGGCGCGATGCCCCTGAGCGTGGGTGCCGCGTGAGCACGGTCCGCTTCGATCAGGACTACCACGTCCACTCCACCTACTCCGACGACGCCCAGAGCACCCTCGAGGAGAACCTGCGCGAGGCCGAGTGGGCCGGGTTGCGCACCATCTGCATGGTCGACCACGTGCGGCGGGCCACGACCTACGTGCCCGATATGGTGGCGGCGGTGCGCGCACTGCGTCCGATGACCGGCATCGAGATCCTGTGCGGCGTCGAGACCAAGATCATGAACCGCGCCGGCGACCTCGACCTTCCCGCCCTGCTGAGCGTCGACCACGTGTTGATCGCCGACCATCAGTACCCCTCCGACGACGGTCCACTCGCACCGAGCGTCGTGCGGTCGGCCTTGGCGGCGGGCACGCTGAGCGCTCGTGAGGCCATCGAATGCATCGTCGACGCCTCGGTCGCGGCGATGTCCCGGGTGGAACGTCCGGTCATGGCCCACCCCTTCAGCCTGCTGCCCAAGATCGGGCTAGACGAGTCGTTCGTCACCGCCCGCCACCTGCAGCACTTCGCGCAGGCCGCCCGCCGCCACGGGGCCCTCGTCGAAGTCAACGAGAAGTGGAACTGCCCCGGACCGCGGCTGGTGAGCGAATTACTGCGCGCCGAGGTCCACCTCGTGGCGGGCAGCGACGCCCATCACTGCGAATCGGTCGGAAATTACCAGCGCGTGCGCGAGACCATCGCCGCAGTTGAGCATCGCCCGCCGTCAGAATTGGTGTTAACTGGCAGGTAATGAGGGCCTTGCTGCACGACCTGTCCTTGGGCGGCGAATGGCTGCTCGTGCTGGGCGTCCTCATTGGCGTCATCCCCCTCTTGGCGGCGTCCTACCAGTTCCTTCTGGTGGGTCTGCACTACCGGGTCAACCACTACGGCGAAGTGGCGGTGTTCTTGCCGCGCACCGCCATCTTGATTCCCGCGTGGAACGAGGAATTGGTCATCGCCGCGAGTATCGACCGACTGATGAAGCTGGACTACCCACGCGAACGCCTCAAGATCTGCGTGGTCGACGACGCCAGCACCGACTCGACCCCCGACGTGGTCAAGGCCAAGATGCTCGAGTACCCCGGCAACGTGGTGCACATGCGACGTGAGAAGGGTGGCCAGGGCAAGGCCCACACCCTGAACCACGGCCTCAAGCTCCTGCTGGCCGATGACTGGATGGAGGCGCTGCTGATCATGGACGCCGACGTCATCTACGAGGAGAAGTCCCTCCAAAAGATGACGCGACACCTGGCCGATCCCGACGTCGGCGCCGTGACCGCCTACATCAAGGAGGGCAGTCGCCCCGGCAACTACATGACCCGCTTCATCGGCTACGAGTACATCACCGCGCAGGCCGCGGCTCGACGTAGCCAGAACGTGCTCGGCGTGCTCGCCTGCCTGGCCGGTGGGGCCCAACTGCACTCGCGCGCCAACGTCGAGGCCATCGGCGGACAGATCGACACCTCGTCGCTGGCCGAGGACACCTTCACGACCTTCAAGACGCAGCTGGCGGGACGCAAAGTGGTCTTCGAGCCCCACGCGCTCGTGTTCGCCGAAGAACCCGGCTCGATCAACGCCCTGTGGAAACAACGTCTGCGCTGGGCCCGGGGCAACGTGCAGGTCACCTTGCAGTTCAAGCACCTGTGGTTCCGTCCCCACCGTGAGCATCGTCTGGGCAGCTTCTCCTTCGGGCTCTTCTGGTTCTGCCTGTTCTTGTTGCCCGTCGTCATGATCGTGGCCTCGAGCTGTCTGGTCACCCTGTTCTTCATCAACTTCCCACTGTCCTGGCAGATGTTCAACCTGCTGTGGATCATCAGCGGGCTGACCTACGTCTTCATCACCTCCTTCACCATCTTGATCGACCCCACCACGGGGACGCACGCGTGGAAGGAGGGGGTGATGTTCCCCGGGGCGGTGTCGCTCCTCATCATCCTCTACGCGTGCCTACCCCGGCCTGGTCGCTGGCTCATCCACCACGCTCCGACCTGGGTGGGCATCCACCTCACCTTCCTCGAGACCCGTAGTCTGATCCTGTTCGCCTACTTGTGGTTGGCCGCGTCGATGGCGGTGGCCTTCCTCGCCAAGGCGACCGAGGGCCGGCGCGTCGGCAAGTACCTCTCGCCCGCCCTGGTGTACCTCGTCGGGTACGGGCCGTTGCTGTGCGCGGTCACGTTCTCCTCCTACGTGAAAGAATTGCGAGGGGCGGAGATGAAATGGGACAAAACCGAAAAGACCGGAAAGGTCGGTCTGCCGACGTAGTTCCGGTCGCGCGGACCCAGGACGACGTGTCCGAGGAACTGGCCTACGAACGAGGCCTGGCTCGCAAGGCGCTCATCGTCGTCGCCCTGGTGATCGCCTTCATCATCGTGCGACAGCTCTACCTGCTCTGAGCCGCACCGTTCACGCGTTCCGCGAGTAAACTTGAAGTCGAAACCCGTTCGCAGCGTCCCTCACGGGTGCGCGGCGCGATCGTTCACTCGACGTTCCCTCGGCAAAGTTCTCGCGGCGTCGTTCGTTGTTGCCGCGAGGCAGCCCTGTTCTAGATAGGACTCCCCTTGACCACTTCTCTCGACCGCGCCAACTACCGGGTGACCTTCGGCGTCCTCGTCCTCGGGGTCTCGGCGTACGCCCTCCTGCAGTCCCTCGTCATCCCCGCCCTGACCACCATCCAATCGACGCTGGACGCCTCGCAGAACACCGTGACCTGGGTCGTGACGGCCTACCTGCTCTCGGCGTCCATCTTCACGCCCGTCATGGGACGCGTGGGTGACATCCTGGGTAAGGAGCACGTCATGGTGGCCACTCTGGTGGCGTTATCGGCGGGCTCGGTCATCGCGGCGGAGTCCCATTCGGTGAGCGTGCTCATCATCGGTCGAGCGGTGCAGGGAATCGGCGGCGGTGTCATCCCCCTCGCCTTTGGCATCATCCGCGACGAATTCCCGCGCGAGAAGCTCGCCTCGGCCATCGGCACCATTGCCGCCATGACCGCGGTCGGCGGTGGCGTGGGGCTGATCGTCGCGGGTCCCATCTTGACCCACCTGGGTCTGCACTGGTTGTTCTGGATCCCCTTCGTGATGACGACCGCCGCGGCCATCTTGACGTATTTCTTGGTTCCCGAGTCGCCCGAGCGCTCCCCGGGGCGCATCTCCTACAGCGCGGTGGTGTTGTTGTCGGCGTGGCTGGTGGCGCTGCTCCTCGCGGTCTCCGAGGCTCCCACCTGGGGCTGGTTCGCGACCAAGACCCTGGTCCTCGATGGACTGGGTCTCGTCCTGCTCGTGGGCTGGGTCCTGGTCGAACTGCGGGTGAGCGACCCGGTGGTCGATATGAAGATGATGCGCGTTCCCGCCGTGTGGACCAACAACCTGGTGGCGTTCCTCTTCGGTATCGGGATGTACTCGGTGTTCGCGTTCCTGCCCGAGTTCGTCCAGACCCCGCGTTCGAGTGGCTACGGTTTCTCCGCGTCCACGACGGCGTCGGGACTGTTCCTCATTCCCCTCTCCTTGGGGATGTTCTTCGTCGGTCTGTACTCGGGCAAGATCGCCGACCGCTTCGGATCGAAGGCGGCGGTCGTCGCCGGTTCGGCCGTCTCGGGGATCGGCTACGTGGTGTTGGCCCTGGCCCACGCGCACGCCTGGCAGATCTACGTCGCGAGTTCGCTCCTCGGCCTGGGTCTCGGCCTCGCCTTCTCGGCGATGTCGAACCTGATCGTGCGCGCCGTTCCCTCACACCAGACCGGAGTGGCCAGTGGTATGAACGCCAATATCCGCACCATCGGTGGCGCCGTGGGCGCTGGCGTCATGTCGAGCATTGTGACCTCGCACGTCACGATCTCGGGTCTGCCCGCGCAGTCGGGCTACACCGACGGGTTCCTCTTCCTCGCCGGTTGCACCGCGTTGGCGGTGGTGGCAGCGTTGCTCATTCCCACCTCGTCGCCGGACCACGCCGCGCACCTCAACCACGCCGAGTTGGCCATGGTCCCCGGCGGCACCCTGACCGAGGGTTAATCCCTCGCGCGCACGGTACGCAGCGCGTCACCGGCGCGCGCGTCGAGCCCGGCGGCGTTCACCACGGACGTCGCACCAAGCGCGGCGAGCAGCACGAAGGCGATCTGGTACGCCCGCGGCGAGGCCAACGAGCCCGAGTGCGTCCACGAAGTCCCGAGGCGCAGCGCCACCACGCCGGCCGAGGCGGCGAAGCCGGCCGCGACTTGCTGCACCGTCGCGGCGAGCGTCGTGGCGTGGGTCATGTGCTGCTCGTCGACGTCGCCGTAGACCAGGGTGAGGTAGCCCGAGTACCCCACCGAGCGGACCACCCCGTTGGCCCCACACAGCAACGCGATCACCACGACGGGCGTCGTGCGGGTGACGAACGCGAAGCTCACCATCGAGACCGACACCAGGGCGGTCGAGGTCACGAGCACCCGGCGATAGCCCCAGCGATTCAGCAGTGGCGTGGTCGCCGGTTTGGCCGCGAGGTTACCCACGAAGACGAACAGCACCAGCGCTCCCGACCGCACGGGACTCCACGAGAAGCGGTCCTCGAACATCAGCGGCAGGACGAGCGGCACCGCGCCCACCGTCATCGTGAAGGGCACCAGGCCGCGCACGGACTGACGAAAGGTCGTCACCCGAAAGAGGGAGAGGTCGAGGAAGGGTTCTCGCCGGCGCCGCAGGTAGCCCACCGCCAGGGCCAGCGCGGCGCCAGCGACGGTGACGTCGAGGCCCACCCGCGCCCACGTCGACGTGATCTCGCCGGCCACGAAGCCCGAATACACCAGTGCGCCGAGACTGATGCCCGTCAACACCAGTCCGCGCCAGTCCAGGGGCACCGCCGCCCGTGAACGCCGCGTCGACGGGCGCATGATGATGAGGCCCGCCACCAGGGCGCCCACCCCCAAGGGGACGTTGGGCAAGAACAGCCACGGCCACGATCCCCAGGTGACGATGAGTCCGCCCACCAGGGGAGCGAGCGCCGGCGCGAGCAGACTCGGCCACACGATGTAGGCCACCAGGCGCATGATGTCGGACTTCGTCGAGTGGGCCAGCACGATAATCCGACCGACCGGCACCATGAGCGCCGCACCCGCCCCTTGACAACATCGGGCCAGCACGAGTTCGGTCATGGTGCCGCTGAGGGCGCACAGCAGCGACGCGACGGTGAAGGTCGCGATCGCGGCGAGGAGGAGGGGTCGTTCACCCACCCGCGACATCAACCAGTGGCCGACGGGGATGACCACGGCGAAGGTGATCAGGTAGCTGGCGATCAGGAGACCGACGGCGGTCGACGAGACGTGCAACGCCGCGCGCAGTTGGGGGGCGGCCGTGGTGACGATGGTGCCGTCGAGATTCTCCATGAAGTAGCACGACGCCACCAACAGTGCGAGCCGGCGTCGATAGGGGTCGATCACGGGTCCGTCCGTTCCGGCGTCGCGGGACGCCACCCGAAAGTTACTCGTGACCGCTCGACACTAAGGTGGCACGCATCGCCGACAAGGTCACACGAAGGACGACGAGATGACGACAACCCCAGTCCCGACCGAGCGGGTCGGCTTCATCGGCCTGGGCACCATGGGGGGCGCGATGGCGCGCAACCTCGTGCGCGCCGGCTTCGACGTCACGGTGTGGAATCGCACCCCGGGGCGCGACACCGACGTCGTCGCGCTCGGCGCGCACGGCGCGAGCACCCCCCGCGAGGTCGCCGAGCGTAGCGACGTCGTGGTGCTGTGCGTCACCGACACGCCCCAAGTCCGCGAGGTCCTGGACGCGCCCGACGGGCTCGCGTCGGGACTTCGACCGGGCAGCCTGATCGTCGACTGCTCGACCATCAGCCCCCTGGCCACCCAGGAGTTCGCCGCGCAACTCGGCGAGGTGGGCGTGCACTGGATCGACGCCCCGGTGTCGGGAGGCTCGGAGGGGGCCGAGCGCGCCACTTTGTCGATCATGGTCGGCGGCGACGACGCCGACGTCGCGCGCGCGCAGCCGGTCCTGGCCGCGATGGGCTCGACCATCACCCACGTGGGAGGCGTTGGCGCCGGCCAATGGACCAAGGCGGTCAACCAGGTGATTCTGGCCGGCAGCTACCTCGCCGTCGCCGAGGGCGTCACCCTGGGTCTGAACGCCGGCCTGGACATGACCAAGGTGGTGGGTGCGCTATCGGGCGGGGCCGCGGGGTCGTGGATCTTGAGCAATCGCGCCCAGCGCATGATCGACAATGAGTACCCCCTCGGTTTCAAGATCTCGCTGCACCGCAAGGACCTGGGCATCGCGCTCGCGCTCGCCGACCACGCGCACACCTCGCTCCCCCTCGCGCGAATGGCGGCGGCGTTCGAGGACGAACTCATCGCCCAGGGCTACGGCGACGAGGACAATTCCGCCCTGGCGCGAGTCGTGCGCGGCGACGTCGTCGTGCCCGGCGACGCCTAGATCCGGTACGAGGTCATCGACAGCGACCCCATGGTGCACCCCGGCGCGAACACCTCGGGGGTACTCGCGCTCACCGACGCCAGGCCAGCCAGGTAGGCCAACGGCAAGAAGTGGTCGGGGGTCGGTACGGCGAGTCGGTAGTCGTCACTCTGCGCCAGGTCGCCCAGGTGGCTCGGGTCGTTCTGGAGGAGAGCCCGCGCGTCATCGTCGAAGCGCTGGGCCCAGTCGAACCCCTCGTCGGGCGTGCCCCACGAGAGGGCCCGGAGATTGTGCACCACGTTGCCGCTGCCCAGGATCAGGACGCCCTCGTCGCGCAGGGGCGCCAAGCGCGCCCCGAGATCGAGGTGGTAGCTGAGAGGTTTAGAGGCGTCGATGGAGAGCTGGACGACGGGGACGTCGGCCGCGGGGTACATGTGCGCGAGCACCGACCACGTGCCGTGGTCGATGCCCCACGTCTCGTCGTCGAGACCCACCCACACCGGATCGACGATGTCACCGACGTGGGACGCGAGGGCTTCGTCCCCGGCCACCGGATAGTCGAAGGCGAAGAGTTCCTGAGGGAATCCGTAGAAGTCGTGGATGACGCGCGGACGGGCCATCGACGTCACGGCGGTGGCGTTGATGAACCAGTGCGCGGAGATTGCCAAGATGGCGCGGGGCTTCTCGAAGGACGCAGCGAAGTCGGACCAGGCCTCGGTGAACCGGTTGTGTTCCAGGGTGTTCATCGGGCTTCCGTGACCGATGAAGGCGGCGGGCGTCGTACTCACAGTGGCTCCTCGAAGTAGTTGATACGTCTACCAGTATAGCCTCACTAGATGAAATATCAACCAATTCTGACTAGACTGGCGCCATGGCGACCACCCCCCACTGGCTGACTCCCCCTCAATTGCGCGCCTGGAAGAGCATGTCGCTGATGAACTTACAGCTCCAGGCACGCCTGAGCCGCGGACTCAGCGAGCACGGTTTGTCCTACCAGGACTATCTCGTGCTCGCCACCCTCTCGGATCAGCCCGATGGTCGACGCCGCGTGGTCGAGCTGAGCGACGAACTCGGCTGGGAGAAGAGCCGCCTGTCGCACCACATCACGCGGATGCGCGAGCGTCGCCTCGTCGACAAGGAGCCGTGCCCGAGCGATCAACGAGGCACCTACGTCACGATCACCGCACGGGGACGCGACACCCTCACCGCCGCGGCGCCGGACCACGTCGCCGACGTCCAGCGCTACTTCTTCGAGCTCCTGAGTCCCGAGCAAGTGGTCACCCTGGGCGACCTCGCCGACGCGGTGCTCGGTCATCTCGCGCAGGTGGACTAGTTAACGGGCGGTGACGTTCACCGCCTGTACCACGGGGCCGGACGCCGCGAAGCCGAAGGAGCCCTCGAAGATGGCGCTCAGCGTCGCGACGCCCGCGCGGGTCGTGGCGATGACGCAACTGGCGCGCGACGTCGTAGCGCTGATGCGCCGCAGGGTCGCGCTACAACGAGTGGTGGCGCCCGCGCCGAGGCGCAGTTCGACGACCCCCCGTGGTGCCCTCGTCGCGCTGACCTCCACCACGCTGATGGTGTGGCCCACCCGGCGCTGCGCGGCCGGAACCGCGACCACCCGCACGTGAGTGTTCAGCGTGGGCACCCTCAGCCAGTACGCCGAGGTCCCATCGACCCCGAGGCACACCGACGCCGACGGGCACGTCACGGCGCGCAGGGCACTGAGCCCGGCCACGTTCGTCGTGGGGCTCCACGACTCGCCGTTGTAGACGTAGGCGCCGCCGACCAGGTCACTGGCCACGCAGAAGTACGTCGCCCCGCAACTCACGCTCGCCAGACCCCGTGACGACACGGGCACACCGCGCGACCAGGTCACCCCGTTAAACGTATAGGCGTGTCCGCCGAGGTCGATCGCGACGCAGAAGCTCAGGGACACGCACGCGACCGACCAGAGGACCGTTCCGACCACCGACTCGACGCGAGGGCCCGCCGACCAGCCGCCCGACCCCGACACGTACGAGTGCCCGGTGGAGTCGATGGCGACGCAACCCGAGGCCGAGGCCGGACACGCGACGTCAGTCGCGATGGCGGTGGGCGACAGGCGAGGGAGGTAGCCCTTGACCCGACCCATCGAACGGCCGGCGGGCGAGAGGTACTCGCACGTGCTCGCACAACTCACCGCGTAGGTGGGCACCGTCGCCGAGCCGACGGCCGCCCACGTCCCCCCGGGGGACCCCAGGTGATAAGCGTGGAAGTCACCGATCACCGCCGCACACTGCAGGTCGATGGTCGGGTGCGCCGAGGGGCCACAGCGCACCTCGCGCACCCCGAGGGGCAGAGTGGAGATCGTGGTCGGCGCGGACCAGTGGCCGCCGCGATACCACCGCGTGCGGCCCGCGGCGTCGGCCGCCACGCAGACGTCGACCGCGGCGCACGACGCCGACGTCAACACGTGGGGTGGGTCGAAGGCCGACGCGGCGGCGGCGTAGAGGGGCACCCCAGTCGCGCTGAACGTGAGGGAGATCGCGAACCCGTCATTGTCCACCGCGAGACACGCACTCACCGTGCCCGTGAGAAAGCACGACAGACCCGTGATCTGCGAGAGCATCGCCAACTGACCACCCGACGACCACGCGGTGAAGGGCGCCGGGGCCGAGACCCCTTGGCTGAAGGAGTCATTCGCGACGCACGCCAGCGGGGTGCACGCCACCTGCACCCCGCTGGCGTTGGACGGAAAGACCGTCGCCGTCGTCCACGTGGTTCCCGTCAACGTGGCGATCTGATTGGTGCTCGAACCCACCACGCAACTGGTGCTCGCGGTGCACGCGATCGTCGCCGCCGAGAAATGGGGATTGGCGGGGTCGATCGCCGACGGCGTGGACGAATGGACCAGCGTCGCCGAAGGACCCGCGGTGAGGGTGAAGGAGAAGGCCAATCCCGACAATGTCGTGGCCCAGCAGGCCGTCGTCGTGGGACACGACACCGCGTTTAGGGGACTGGTGACCGTCGGATCGAAAGCCTGCGAGTCGAGAGACCAGGTCCCGTTGACGTAGTAGTAGTCCACGGGCGTGAAGTTCGCGGTGGTGCCCACCGCGAGACAGAACGAGCTCGAGGCGCACGACACCGCTTCCATGACCGGTCCTGTAGCGCTGGCGAAAGGCGTGGGCGCGGACCAGACGGCGTTGTTCATCACGACGTAGCGCCCGATCACGTCGGTGGCCACGCAGAACGTCGCGCTGGGACACGACACCGCGTTAAGGGCGGTCCCGCTGTCGATGACCGCGGGCACGCTCCACGACGAACCATTGAAGGTGCTCTGCGCTCCCGACCGGTCGACCGCCACGCAGAAGTTCGACGTGGCGCACGACACCGCACTCACCCCGCCGCTGCCGTCGACCAATGGGGTCCCGACCGTCCACGCCAACGGCGCCACTCGCGCAGGAGTCGCCAGCGCGGGTGCGGGCGCGACGAGGACCGCCGCGACGAGGACCACGACACTGAAGGCCCGACGACTTCGGCCCGACGGCGAACGTCGGTGGAGCTGGTGGAGTAGGGGCACGATTCTCGCAGTCACTGAGCGGTACTCGCCGGAGCCTATCGGTCCGACGTCGTGACCACTTCTCCTCTCCGGGAGGGTCGACCCGGGTGCTGCGCCAGTGATCCGCCATCGGGACGTGTGCGACGTCACCCCCCTTCAGCCGAGGGCCCGGGGGTAGGCTGACGACGTGAATTGGCGCGAACTCGGGGTGGTGCGCTCACGGTTGCAGGTGGCCCCGCGCCACGCCTTCGCGATCGTGTTGGTCCTCGCGTTCCTCTCCCTCGCCTGCTGGTCCTTCGCCGATCCCCTGGTGGCCGCCCCGGACGAGCAGGCGCACATCCTGCGCGCCGACGCCCTGGTGCACGGCCAATTCGGTTCGCCGACCACCCCACCCTCGAAGGTGTCGGTCATGGTGACACTCCCGACGTCCATGGTCTACTCGGCCGTGTACCCCATCTGTTGGCAGCAGAAGCAAGACGTCCCCGCCACCTGCTCCGCGCCCTGGCCCACCAACGAAGCACCGGTACCGGTCTCGATCTACGTCGCCCACTACCCGCCGCTCTACTACCTCCTCGTCGGCAGCGCCACCTACGTGTCGCAGCAGCGCGGCGTGATCTATCTCATGCGCCTCATCAGCTGCGCGCTCAGCGCGATCATGCTCGCCCTCAGCGCCTACGCCATCGCTCGGTGGAGTCGGCGCCGGACCCTCTACGCGGCCCTTCTGGTGGTCTTGACGCCTCAGGTGACCTTCCTGGCCTCGTCGGTCAATCCCAGTGGATTCGAGATCACCACCGCGGTCTGCCTCTGGACCCTGGTGACAATCTGGGGGTTCGAACATCGCGAGGATCCCCCCCGGGCGCTGATCACGCTGCTCGCGGTGGTGGCCGGCGTGCTGGTGCTCATCCGGGGTCTCTCGCCACTGTGGCTCGCCCTAGCCGCGGTGACGCTCATCGTTCTCGTCGGACCGCGCGCCAGCTACGACCTCGTACGACGTCGTCACGACATCCAACGAGCGGGCGTCGCGGTGGCCGGGGCCGGCGTCCTCGCCGCCCTGTGGATCTTCACCCAGGGCACGCTCAACATCCTTCCGGTGGGGTACGCGGTGCCGCGAGGATCCTCCACGTTCGCCACGGTGCGCCTCGTCGCCAGCTTCATCCAGGGATGGCTGCGCGAGTGCGTGGGGATCCTCGGATGGCTCGATACCGAACTGCCGGGTTTCGTCTACCGATCCTGGTACACCATCGTGATCGGCCTCCTGGTGATCGCCCTGTGGCGCGGTAACTGGCGCGACCGCCTCCTCGTCGCAGGGCTCGCAGTCCTCGTGCCGCTGCTGCCTTTTCTACTCGTCCTGCGTCAGGCCAAGGTGTTGGGCGTGGTCTGGCAGGGTCGTGACATCCTCCCCCTCGCCGTGGGTGCCGCCATCGTGGCGATGTCCGTGGCCGGCGCCCCCCCGGTCACGCGAGCCCGGCGCGCCGCTGCGCGCGTGACCGCGCTGACGCGCCAGCGGGTGGCCACGTCGTGCCTGGTCGGAGTGATTGGTGTCGTGAGCCTGGCGAATCTGCTCGCCTTCTACACCAACCTTCGCCGTTACGCCGTGGGCCGCTACGGACCCACGTTCTTCTTCCTCCACGCGCAGGGCTGGTCCCCGCCCACCGGGCAATTCCTCACCCTGGCCCTCTACGGGCTCGTGACCGCGGGCTTCGGGGGCGTCATTGTCGTCTGGGTCTGGCTGTCGCGCGGGGACGCTGACGCGTCGTCGTCGCGCGCTCGCATCGGCTAATCAGCGCCGTTCGGTAAGATGCACCAGGTAGTTCGTGCCCACCGGGGCGCTCGCACTGAAGGAATGAGAGGCGCAGACGATGTCTGAGGCATACTCGTCGGAACCCGTCTCGACGACCCACCAGGCCCACACGTTGCGCAGCAACGAAGTCACGATTCTGCGAGAAATCGTCAAGATCTACGAGCTCGAAGCCGCGAACAACGAGATCGTGGCCGCGCAGTTCCGCCAGATCACCGATTCACGTCTCTACCCCTTGGCCGTGCTGGTGCTCAAGGTCGCCAACGTCGTCGAGCGTAAGATGCGCCGACTCCTACACCGGCCCCCGATGGCCAGCCACGTCGCCGGTCCGCCG
>Ga0209698_10005913_pt1 | contig 13088 bp, 5 predicted proteins | sample LitLauG_LLR_2012_FD_187203 | JGI IMG/M metagenome (GOLD analysis project Ga0209698, IMG submission 187203) | Freshwater sediment microbial communities from Pennsylvania, USA - Little Laurel Run_MetaG_LLR_2012 (SPAdes) (version 2) | ecosystem: Environmental > Aquatic > Freshwater > Creek >... | reverse complement strand
TCAGTACCCCCAATAACAAGATCAGGAACTGCATGGGCACTTTCACCAGGCCATTCATTAATAATCCCATCTTACTCTGGCGGTTATTCTTGGCCGTGAGGTATCTGCCCACCTGGCTCTGGTCGGTTCCAAAATATGAAAGTGCTAAAAAAAAACCCCCGATCAAGCCGCTCCAGATGTTGTATTTGTCTTTCCAGTCAAAGCCGTTCGCCGTCCTTCCCGAAGTAATGATGTTCATCTTCCCCATCTTTCCGCCGATGTTCAAAGCATCCGTAAATCCGATGTCCGGAGGCATCAGGTGAACGACGAGGTATCCCGCCAGAATCATTCCCGCAAATACTATGATCAGCTGTAATTTCTGGGTGTGGGCGACGGCCCTGGCCCCGCCGCTGACTGTGTAAATAATCAGCAAGCCACCCATGAGGATATTGGTTACATATATGTTCCAGCCGAGCAGTGAACTTAATATTATTGAAGGCGCGTAGATACTGATGCCTGTTGACAGTCCCCGGGAAACCTGAAAAAGCAGGGACGTCAGTGTCCGTGTTTTTAAGTCGAAGCGGTTCTCCAAAAACTCATAGGCCGTGTAGATTTTTAAGCGGTTAAACACCGGCACAAAAACGATACTGATGACGATCATCGCCAGGGGCAGACCAAAGTAATATTGCACAAACCGCATTCCATCTGTATAGGCCTGCCCCGGAGCGCTTAAAAAAGTGATGGCGCTGGCCTGGGTGCCCATGATACTGAGCAGGATCAAATACCAGGGCATATCGCGGTTGCTTAAAAAATATCCGTCGAGGTTCTTCGAAGTATGACTTTTATAAATTCCATACGCTATTATAGAAGCAAGTGATGTAACCAGAATGACCCAGTCGACGGTACTCATAAGCTCATTTGTTGCGATAATTGAATGACATTGTCCATTTGCGGATCGAATCAAGTGAATGAAAAACCTGGATAAACCGCTGATCGCTTCCCGTATATACCTTTGCTAACGGCCGCTAAAATGGGCAGTCAGCAAATAATACAGGACGATCTGTATCAGTAAAAACAGCAATACGGCTAAGTACCATCGGTTCCAATATTTTTTTTCGGGCGACAACATTTCAGCAATTTTACTCCTTGTTCTTGGGCAGCGCAATTAAATTGGCCATTAATCGGTACGCCCCCGGAACACCCGCGGGCAGCTGGCGGAAAAATACAAGGCTCGCATAGACGAAATTTCCCTTGCCATATTTGGCAATCGCCAGGTTTCCGGTAGCCGGATCCTCACCGGTATCATGCATGCTCAAAGGAGTTTCATAATGCGGGTCCATCGTAATTGCCTGGTAGGTGCTTCTTTCCTGTACCCACCCTTCAAAATCTTTGTCAGTAATTTTATTGGGATAATTCAATACGGGGCTCTCGGGCAGCAGGAAGGTCACTTTAGCATCCTCTTCTGTAACCCTCGATCCCGCGCTGATTTTAAAAGGATAAGGGCCGGCTGTAATATTGGCCTCCCCTATCTGGTTGCTCTTGAGATACTGCACAATCATGTTGCCACCATTGCTCACGTATCGCATCAACACATCATTTTTGTCACTTAAGTAAGCATATAGATTGTATGCCCTGATACCGGTAATGACCGCGTCGTATTTTTTGAGCTGCTCGTCAGTCACGTCTTTCTCGGTCAAAAAAGTAACCTCATAGCCCATTGCTTCTAATGCCTCGGGAACTTTGTCGCCGGCACCTACGATATATCCGATCCTTTTACCGATGATTTTAATGTGTAACGCTACCAGGTTAGCAGTGGCGAGCGGGAAATAGGTGATCGTTGGAATATGACTATAGGAGATCACTTTAGTGTAATGATCGTAAACATCCCTTCCCCATTTGACCCCGGCAAATAGGGAATCCGAAAGGCTGACATCGTTCCATTTAGGCATAAACGTGGAGGTAACCGCATAGTTGGCTGCCATCGTATCTTTTTTCAAGTTCCAGTTTCCTGAATATCTCTGAAAAAAGCGAGCGGTGTCATTTTTATTGATCCATGAATCGGAAGGAACATCCGGCCGCCATCGTGATCCGACAGTATTAAATTTAAGATGGCTCCCAACGACTACTGGCTTGTTATTGACTGAAAGGAAATTGTCCTTATTATACCTTACTTCCACCTTTGGCAATACGGGTATCGGTTCGTAAGTATCGCCTTTGACCGGGTCTATATAACGGTATTGAACCGCTCGTTTTGCCACAAAATCCTGCCCGTCAATATTGACTAAAAAGGACGCCTCAAAACAAGGATCGTTCCAAGCTTTACCGATCATCGACTGGTCGCTAACCTCAAAAGTTCCGCCATGCAATGGCTGCACCAGCCAGTAAGGCTGAGAAATCGGCTGATCATCAGCGACCGCCAGGGTCTTTGTGACAGAAACATTTTGATTGGTAGGTAAGTCTGCCGAAAAGGCGGAATCCAGCTGGTTTAACCGAATGCCCTTCCACACAGCATTTACGTCCTGGCGCTTATTGAGCACAAAATCGATGGTAATCCTTCCTCCCTGGACGACTTGTGACTGGGAAGAGGTGGCTTCCATCGACAATGCGCTGCACTCTTCAACAATGTGCTGCACTTCATCGAGCTTTTTATTCCGCCAGTTTCCCGGGGGCAATTTGGCGACCGCCTGGTAGAGCCTCACCAGTGCCGGAACGGACTGGTAAGGCCGCTCAATATTATAATTGTGCAAAATAGAATCTACCAGGGACGCTACGGGGCCGCCGCCGGGAATTCTGGACCAGCTGGTTACGATGCCATCCATTAAATCTTTTTTGGGTGCTTCCCCGCCCGTTGACAGGAAATATTCATAGGATTCGCCTCTCCTGCGCGGCCGTCCCTCACCCTGGCTCTTGTGCATCGTCCTGGCTTCTCCTCCCAGTTCCCCATAACTTTCGCCAATTAATGGATTGTAGCCACCAATGTCGATTTTCAACTGATCTTCACCGGTAGTATTGTTTCCGCCAAAATTGTAGGTATTCCATAAAATCCTGGTGGCCTGCCAGGGCCGGACACCATACTTAAACTGTTCAGGGAACCGCGTGGAATCCGCAGCGGCCGTAAAAGCCTCCTGGGCCAGAATCGAAGAAGCCGCATGATGTCCATGCCCCGCGCGCTTATCGGGGGGAAATCGCTTTATGATGATATCCGGCTGGTATTTGCGGATGACCCAGACGACATCACTCAAAATCTTTTCCTTATCCCAGATGCGCAACGCTTCGGCGGCGCTCTTGCTGAAACCAAATTCATACGCGCGGCTGAAATATTGTTCTGCCCCATCGATTTTCCTGGCCGCCAGCAATTCTTCGGTCCTGATCATCCCCAATTCGATGCCTTGTTCATCGCCGATCAGGTTTTGTCCGCCATCGCCCCGGGTTAAACTGAGATAGGCCGTACGGTATAGCTTCTCTTTGGCAAAATAAGGCAAGAGCGCGTTATTCTCATCGTCAGGATGGGCCGCAATGTAAAGGACAGAAGCCAGCACATTCAATTTTTTTATTTGTTGAAAAATATCAGCCGATGTGGCCGTCTGGGCGGATTGGGCGGCCGCAAAAAGACAGGGACAAGAAAGAAGGAGGTACAGATAAATTTTACGCATGCTGGAGAATTATACTACGAAAATAAGGCAATGTAATTTCCGGGGCGCCCCGTTTACATAAAAAAGCACACGGCGTTATTATTAAGGGCCTTTTTTGGCTATATTCTTTTGGCGAATCAACTATATTCGGTAAAATTTTAGGTATGAAACAAATCGGCATCGCTGTTACGATACTGTTATTGTCTGTATGGATGGAATATTCTGGTGCGCAAACCGTCCCGCTGGATCCATTTCACTATGTGACACACAAGACCATTGTGGGGAGCAACGGAGCCGTTGTATCAGCGCACGCACTGGCCAGCCAGGTGGGGCTGGACATTTTGAAACAAGGCGGCAACGCCATCGATGCCGCTATTGCCACCCAACTTACGCTGGCTGTCGTGTATCCCGACGCGGGCAATATTGGTGGCGGCGGCTTTATGCTGATTCACCTGAAAAGCGGGAAAAATATTGCGATCGATTTCCGGGAGACGGCTCCCGCAGCCGCCACCAGGGATATGTACCTGGATGCTAACGGTAACCCGCAAATGCATTTATCACAGGACGGGCATCTTTCTGCCGGCGTTCCAGGATCAGTTGCCGGAATTTTTTCCGCGATGAAGTACGCCAAATTACCATTTAAGAAACTCATTCAGCCTGCCATTGATCTGGCGTCGAAAGGCTTCTGCATTACCGCTGACCAGGCCCAGAGTTTGAACGAGACCAAAGCTGATTTCATCTCCTATAATACCACCATACCTGCTTTCGTCAAAGCGTCCCCCTGGAAAGCGGGCGATACTCTCATACAAAATGACCTGGCCCGGACCTTACAGCGAATCCTGGACCTTGGTGCAAAAGGATTTTACGAGGGCAAGACAGCCCAGCTGATCGCTGAAGAAATGAAAAAAGGCAGGGGGATTATTACTGTCACCGACCTGAAAAATTATGCAGCAAAAATCAGAAACCCCCTGGCATTTAATTACAGGGGATATCAAATCGTCTCCATGCCCTTGCCCAGCAGTGGGGGTATCATCCTGGAGCAGTGCCTTGAAATGAGCGGCGACAAGAAACTGGATGCCATGAAATTTGAAACGCCGGCCGCTGTCCAATTGATGGTGGAAGCGGAACGGCGGGCCTTTGCCGACAGGGCAAAATTCCTGGGTGATGGCGATTTTGTGAAAGTACCGGTGCAATCCTTAGTCAGCCGGGATTACCTCCGCAAAAGAATGGGCGATTACACCCCCGGGAAGGCCGGTAACAGCAGTACCGTCCAAGCGGGCGCCTTCCCCAGTGAAAAAGAAGAAACGACCCATTTCAATACGCTCGACAAAGACGGTAATGCGGTCGCTGTAACGACGACCCTAAACGGTGGTTATGGCAGCCGGACGGTAGTCGCTGGCGCCGGATTTTTGTTGAATGATGAAATGGACGATTTTAGTGTCAAGCCGGGTGTCGCCAATATGTATGGCGCTGTCGGTGCCGAAGCCAATGCCATCGCGCCGGGGAAAAGAATGTTGAGCAGCATGACGCCAACGATCGTACTCAAGAATAGCCGGCCGTTTATGGTGGTCGGGACACCGGGAGGCACGACCATTCCAACAAGCGTGTACCAGACTATCGTGGATATTATTGATTTCAAGATGACCCCGCAGGACGCCGTCAATCAGCCCAAGTTTCACCAGCAATGGCTTCCGGATGTCGTATACGCAGAGGAAGGTTTTCCCAAAGAGACGGCCGGGGAACTGGAAAAGATGGGTTATAAAATGGAATACCGGGACCCTATCGGCCGCACTGAAATGATCCTCGTGCAAAAAGATGGATCTCTGGTCGCAGTCGGCGATCATCGGGGTGATGACGCAGCAGCCGGCTACTGATTCTGAGGGGACATTACCTGCGACAGCAGCAATGAATGGGCTGGTCCTCAGGCGCCATTGCCCGAAAGCGACGGCCACCAAACACCTGGCGTGGCATCGCGGTATCCAGGAGGCGCTAGCGCATTGGAAATAAAAATATGCGGAATGGAAAGATCCCATCCCCCCCTCAAAATAAATAAGAAAATGGGATGACGGCGAGGGTTGGCTGCCTGGACCGGAAATCTGATACCGCACGAAAGCCCCACTAACCACGTACCGGTCAATTATTAGTGTATAATTACTTAATCTTTAACGTCAGGCAACTTTGGCTAACAAGGTGGTTTGACTATTTTTGTCACACAATTTTCGGACCCTGAAAAAAATGTATAAAATATTTTTAAAAGTACTCCTTGCATTTTTCGTGCTGGTTTTGATACTTTGGATATTTGTACAGACAAGCTTTTTTCAGAATTTAATCGTCAGGAATTTCTCCAAGCGGCTTTCGAGGGACCTGCATACTACCGTGTCAATAGGGCACGTGGATTTTGAACTGTTTGATAAAGTGCTCCTGCAACAAACGCTCGTGCTGGACCACCACCACGATACCCTCTTATTCGCCGGCGCCGTCAAGGTCAGCCTGACCGACTGGTTTTTTTTTAAAGACAGCGTGACGGTGCATTACCTGGGGCTCAACGATGCGGTCTTTCATGTCAACAGGAAAGATTCCGTATGGAATTACCAGTTCCTGGTGGATTATTTTTCCGGCCCAGGAAACCAGGATACGACGCGTACCGGGACAGCCATTCGCCTTGAAAAAGTGGAGTTGCATAACTGCAAATTCTACCAGCAGGATCAATGGCAGGGAACCGATATATTTCTATCCTTCAACAACTTTAGTTTCCAGGCAGACACGTTTGACTTGACACAGCATCGGGTGCGTATCCGTTCACTGGCAATCGACCACCCCGTATTCGGACAATATGATTATACGGGCAACGAACCAGCCGACACGACAACCACTTCGGTCGCGTCCGTTCAGGCAGATACTTCCCTTCATAAAAAAACGCTGGAATGGAACACAGACGGGTGGCACATGGTCGTGGACCGGATAACTATTACCGATGGAGACCTTGCCGTAGATAAACAAACCGACCGGCCCGTGTACAGCACGATGTTTGACGATCAGCACATCTTTATTTCAGCCGTCTCCGGAACGCTCCGCCATCTACAATTCCTTGATGACACGCTCAGCGCTACCGTGCAATTGACAGGACATGAAAGAAGCGGACTGGCCTTAAAGAATTTAACGGCCGATGTCAGATTTACGCCACACCTGATGGAATTTAACCGGTTGGATTTGACGACCAACAGGAGTCACCTGGCGAACTATTATTCCATGCGGTACAATGACTTCAACGCAGACATGCAGGATTTCATCCACAGCGTCACCCTGGAAGGAAAGTTCATCAATAGCGGCGTGAACAGTGACGATCTCGCGTTTTTTGTGCCCGAAGCCGCTGCCTGGAAAGAAAATTTCATCCTGAGCGGGAACGCCAAAGGGACCATAGACAATTTATCCGCGAGGAAAATGATTATCAAGGCAGGCACCAATAACTTCCTGGACGGCGACATCGATTTACGCGGGCTTCCTGATATGGATCAGACATTCATCGATTTCAGATCCAGGGCCTTACGAACAAACTACCGGGAATTGGCGCGGCTGATCCCCTCCCTCGCCACGATCACCAATCCCAACCTCGCTTCTCTGGGCAATATTCAGTTTATTGGAAGTTACACGGGCTTTATTCGGGATTTTGTTACTTACGGGACTTTGACGACCGACATCGGTGTGCTGCAAACCGATATACAGATGAAACTTCCACCCACGGGCAAGCCTACTTACGGAGGAGTCGTATCTACGGCCAACTTTCAACTGGGGCAATTTATCATGAATCGCCAGATCGGTAGCATCGCATTCAACGGTAAGATCAATGGAACCGGATTTGACGCCAAGGATATCGATCTGGGAATAGACGGCAATGTGAAGCGTTTAGAGTTTAACGGATATGGCTACTCGAATATCACGGCCCATGGCCGTTTCAAGAAGGACCTTTTTTCCGGTACGGCAGGTATTGACGACCCCAACATCAGGGTCGACACCCTGGTCGGATCAATCAATTTCAGCAAGCTGCATCCGGAATTTGATTTGAAGGCCAGCGTTGGCAGGCTGAATCTGAAAAATCTGGGATTTACGAATGATAGCATTTCATTGACGGGAAATTTCGACCTTGCATTTGCTGGAAATAATATCGACAACTTCCTGGGGTATGCAAAAATATATAACGCAATTTTGCTGGATAATGACCACCACTTATCCTTTGACTCCCTGGCGATCAATTCATCGATCGACAGCGGCAAAAAATATTTATCGCTGGAAACAAACGAGCTGGCGGCCAGTCTAACGGGAAACTTCAAAATCCAGGAATTACCCGACGCTTTTCAGCTTTTTTTGAATAAGTATTATCCTGCCTATATCGATAAACCGAAACAGAAATCAGAGAACCAGGAATTTTCCTTCCAGGTCAAGACCAAAAACGTGAGCGACTACGTGGCGCTTTTCAATAAAAAAATCAGCGGGCTGGACAATTCCATTTTTTCAGGCGACATTAATATTGCCGCCAATGCATTACATATCGAAGCGGAGATACCCCAATTCAATTTTAGCAATGTCAGCTTTAACAATATCCATTTCACCGGCCACGGTACCGCCGACACGCTTTCTTTTAACGGTGATATCGATGACGTTATTATCAACGACAGCCTCCATGCACCCGGTACAAAAATCCAAATTCTTGCTCATAATGACCTGTCAGATGTCACCATTAATACTTCGGCAAACAAGACTTTGAATGCTGCCAATCTTTCGGCGAGCGTTCAGACCAATTCAAACGGATTTCAGTTAATATTCAATCCTTCCACCTTTACCATAAATGAAAAGGCGTGGACCATCAGCCGGGGTGGCCAACTGCAGCTTTATAAAAACAAGTTACTGGCCAACGGGATCAAATTTGTACATGACGGCCAGGAAATCAGTGTCTCCACCCAACCCTCATCGACCGATTCTTCCAATGATATTTTAGTGGGTATCAAGACCATAGAAGTCGGCGATTTCGCACCCTTGTTTTTTAAGACCCCGAAAGTGAACGGGCTCCTGAGCGGCAGTATTTTGGTCATGGACCCCTTTGGGGATTTTGCAGTAACTTTCCATACTCAAACAGAACAGTTCTTATTTGAGAATGATTCCATCGGAGTGATCGCTGCATCTGGCAGCTACCTGTCGCAAGACAAAGACGTTGCAGTTCATGTAGTTTCAGATAACCACTTGTACAATTTCTTAGCAGATTTTGCCTACCATTCTCTCGACACAACCAGCAATCAGCTGAGCGGAACGATTACCCTCAACCATTCGGAGATCCACGTGCTGGAAAACTACCTGAGTGATATTTTCAGCAATATTTCAGGAAGGGCCACCGGGGATTTGCATATCTCAGGGACCACAGCTGATACCAAGCTAACCGGAAAAGTGAGCCTTGACAGCACCTCCCTGACGGTGGATTACACCCGCTGCCGCTATACCCTGGACAACAATACGGTCCTCACCTTTAACCCTGACGAGATTGACCTGGGCACCATAAAGATCAGGGATACACTCCATAACAGTGCAACCGTGACCGGGAAACTGTACCATAGTTTTTTTGATAATTTTTTCTTTAATGAACTACATTTAAAAACAGACCCCCGCGGCAAAGGCGCGGCAAGATTTGTGTTGCTCAATACGACAGCCAGGGATAACACTGATTTTTACGGAAACATCGTAGGTGATGCCGAGATGTCACTCAATGGCTTCGTGACCGATATGAAACTGGATATCACCGGGGAGCCTACCGATAGCAGCCACATTTACCTGCCAACCGGTGAAACTGCCGAAACCGGTTCACTGGATTATATCGAATTTGCCAAGTTGGGGCACCAAATGAAATCGGATCTTTCGTCTCACGAAAATTCCAATATAAAGGTAAATATGGTCATTACTGCCAATCCGTACGCCAAAATAGATGTTATACTGGATGAAACAACTGGAGATGTTATCAGGGCCCAGGGCAGCGGAAAACTTAGTATCACTGCTGGCACCCAGGACCCCCTGACGATTCGGGGCCGGTACGATATTGAAGAAGGGGAATACACGTTCAATTTCCAAACCTTCCTCAAGACCCCTTTTACGCTTCAGCGGGGATCTATCGAGTGGCAGGGTGATCCCTACCTGGCCAATTTAGATATTGATGCCATCTATAAGGCAGCCAATGTCGACCTTAGCAATATCCCCACCAGCACGGGTAAATTAGCGACTACGAAAGGCGATGTCGATATTATCTTTAAACTTCGGGGCACCTTAAAGACCCCCGAACCGTCCTTTGAATTCCAGTTTCCTTTCGACAATCCGCTGAAATCAGATCCGATTGCCATTGAATACCTGAAGACCTTTCAAAACGATCAGGATGAACTGAACCGGCAGGTTACTTCATTGCTGCTCTTTAATACTTTTATCAGCAGCCAGCAGGGACTGATAACCAGCAACAGCACGGGAAATTTCGTCACCCGGACTGTCGGTCAATTGTTGTCTTCTACACTGACCTCATCGCTGAATTCGTGGCTGAAAAAATTGCTCAACACTAACTCAGTCAATCTGTATACAAATATCAATACAGCCGACTTCAATTTCGAAAAGGGTGCCGTCACCCAGGAGGTCCAAAACGTAGGTAATTTCGGGGTTAAAAGCAAATTCCTGAACAACCGGCTCCTGGTGAGTGTGGGGGGGAATGTGGACTACCGGTTAGTGCAGGCTACCGCCAATGCCAACTCCAACTTCCTGTTTTCGCCTGATGTATCGTTTGAGTACTTAATCTCTCCGGACGGACGGCTGCGGGTAATCGGCTTCAACCGGACCGATGCTGACATCGGAGACATTTCAGGGTTGACCCGCCGCAACCGGACGGGGGTGCAACTTTCCTACCGCAAGGAATTTGGAAGTTTTTCCGAATTTTTTACGGAACAAAAAAAGAAAACACCCAAGAAACCACCTGCACGATCTGATACGACGTCCCGCAAATAGCCTATATTTTACCGGTCTGCAATATCTTGTGACCCAGTTTGTCCCTTTTGGTAGTCAGGTATTTGCGGTTATGAGAATTGGGTTTTATTTCAATGGGAATGGTATCAACAATTTCAAGACCGTAGCCTAACAGACCCGCCCGCTTCCTTGGATTGTTACTGATCAGCTTAATTTTAGAGACACCGAGCTCCCGCAAGATTTGCGCTCCCACCCCGTAATCCCTTTCATCCATGCCGAATCCCAATTTAAGGTTCGCTTCGACAGTATCCAGTCCTTCTTCCTGCAATTTATAGGCTTTCAATTTATTAAGCAGGCCAATACCTCTTCCTTCCTGGTTCATATACAGGACAACTCCTTTCCCCGCCGCCTCCACCATTCGCATGGCATCGTGGAGCTGTTCCCCGCAATCACAACGCAATGACCCCAGGATGTCCCCCGTCATACAACTGGAATGGACCCTGACCAGTACAGCTTCGTCTTTGTCCCAGGTTCCTTTCTTCAGTGCCATATGTTCCTCCCCGGTATTAGTTTGCCGGTAGGCAATCAATTCAAAAATGCCATATTTTGTGGGCATCTGAACCCGGACATCTTCTTTGATTAAGGACTCTTTTTCCAGCCGGTAGGCTATCAAATCCTTGATTGAAATGACTTTGAGCCGGTGCTTTTTGGCAATGAGCTTCAAATCCGGCAGACGGGCCATCGTGCCATCCTCATTCATGATCTCCACCAGCACGCCTGCATCGCCGTGTCCGGCTAATTTGGCGAGATCTATGGTTGCCTCGGTGTGGCCGGTTCTGCGTAAGACGCCTCCATTTTTTGCCCGCAACGGAAATATGTGGCCGGGCCGCGCGAGGTCGGAAGGCTGCGTAGCCGGATCGATCAATGCCTGGATCGTCTTTGCCCGGTCATGGGCCGAAATGCCGGTAGTACACCCATGGTCCAGCAAATCAACGCTCACCGTAAACGGCGTCTCATGCAGGGCTGTATTATTATTGACCATGAGCTCCAGCTTGAGCTCATCACATCTTCTTTCAGAAAGAGGTGCACAAATAAGCCCCCTCCCAAATTTGCTCATAAAATTGATCACTTCAGGAGTAACATTTTTCGCCGACGTAATAAAATCACCTTCGTTTTCCCGGTCCTCGTCGTCCACAACAATCACTAATTTTCCATTTCTAATGTCTTCAAGAGCTGCTTCAATCGTGTCTAACATATTGTATCATTATTATGCAAAGATAAGCCGAATCAGGTCCTTTCCTTTCGACGGCTTTTCAATTAATATCAAAACGGGAAGAAATGATTTGAATTGACCCCGGGCACCAGCGGAGTAAGGATGATCAGACCGGGTTCACGCACGGACGTCCCGCCAAAAAGGCATATGGCACCACTGAGCCGGCAAATAGCTTGCAGGCCTGGGCCAATAGAAAAGAGGCATCCTGTTGCCAGGTGGCCTCTCTTCGTATCTAAATCAAAAAACGAGCATGCTATTCCTTGCGACTGCCGTCACTGGCTCCCCTCACGATGCCTCTGCCAGGGCGGGCGGCTCTTGTCTTTTCATGTTCAGCTTTCCGTTGTACTGGGCACCCAATTCAATTTCAAGGGTGTCGGTAGTAATGTCACCGTTCACATAGCCACTTTTTTTAATTTCCAGTTGAGTCGACTTTACATTGCCGTTGACCGTGCCGTAAATTATGGCAGACCTGGTTGCAATATCGCCCTCAATGATTCCTTTTTCTCCCAGGACAATCCCGCCGGAAACGTTGATATTACCTTTTATTCTTCCTTCAATTCTTATGGCCTCCGTACCGTTGATTTCACCGGTAAAGGTGAAGCCTTCGCCAATAATTGTTGAAATTTGTTGCTGGTTGATTTCCAGCGGCTGGTTTTTGTCGGATTTTTTGAACATATCAGTTGAGTGTTAAAAAGTTTTTCGGATCTATTTTTTCGCCGTTTTTATGAACTTCGTAATGCAAATGAGGCCCAGTCGACCGGCCAGTTGAACCAATATTGCCTATTTCCTGGCCGATCGCAATTTGCTGGCCTACCGAAACCAGTATTTTTGACAGATGCCCGTACAATGTTTCGAACCCATTGGCATGCTTTAGCATAATACAATTACCAAAACCGCCCCGCAGCCCTGCGAACTCTACTTCTCCTTTGGCCATCGCCCTTACTGGTGCCCCGATGGGCCCCCTGATATCGACCCCTTTGTGGGTTTCTACGTTTTCACCGGTAAACGGATTTTCCCGGTGTCCAAAGGTGGAGGTGATTGTCCCGGGAAACGGGAAACCCAACGGCGTGTAGGAAATATTATAAATGATCTTAGTAAGATATTGCTGGTAAAAATCACTGATCTCGTCGGCTGATATAATATCATGATCCGTTTCGCCACCTTCGGGCTGTCGGATCGGCGATTTGATGCCCCGGGCTCTCAAATAACCATTGATGGTCGAA
>Ga0209698_10005912_pt1 | contig 13089 bp, 9 predicted proteins | sample LitLauG_LLR_2012_FD_187203 | JGI IMG/M metagenome (GOLD analysis project Ga0209698, IMG submission 187203) | Freshwater sediment microbial communities from Pennsylvania, USA - Little Laurel Run_MetaG_LLR_2012 (SPAdes) (version 2) | ecosystem: Environmental > Aquatic > Freshwater > Creek >... | reverse complement strand
TCTTCCCGAATCGCGACCCCGCTCGCTCCGCTGGCCAGCAGCAGCACTGTGTCGTTCGTAGAAGTGTCGCCGTCAATCGAGATGCAGTTCAACGATTCGCCGCAGGCATCCCGCAAAAATTCCCGCAACTCGCCGGGCGTCGCCGCCACATCGCTGAAAAGGTACACCAGCATGGTCGCAAGCTGGGGATGAATCATGCCGGCGCCCTTCGCTATCCCGAGAATCGTCACCCGCTTGGAGCCCATGCGAAACCGCGAAGATGCGATCTTCGGCCGCGTATCCGTAGTCATGATGGCGGCTGCGAAATCGCGAACTCCCCGCACACTTTCCGCTCGCTCTTGAATCAGCTCCGGCAACTTCGCAAGAATTTTGTCGTCGGGGAGTCGAACTCCGATGATGCCCGTGGAGGAGGGAAATACTTCAATTGCCGGCACACCAAGAATTTTCGCAGCGTTGCGGCAGACTCGTTCGCAAGCCTGAATGCCGGCGCGCCCCGTTGCGCAATTGGCATTCCCTGCGTTCACGATGAGGGCGCGAACGCGACCGCCGCTCGAGGCAAGTGAAGAACGACCCACTTCCACGGGTGCGGCGACAACCCGGTTGCTGGTGAACAAAGCAGCGCCTGTCGCTCCGCCAGCAATTTCCACGAACGCCAGGTCCGGGCGACCGCTCGCTTTGATCCCGGCGGCTAGCGCCGAAAATGAAAATCCTTTCGGCAGCAGAATTTTTTCCGGAGAACGCCGCAATCCAGAAGAGGTCATGCCTGGATTTTGTACACCCAGTTTTTCGGTGCAGGTAGAATTGCAAATGCCGGCAGATTTCCACGGATCATAGCCACCTCGTCGCAGTTCGAAAGCCGCGGGCATTGAAAGCAGTCCTTATGGATCTTGTCCGGAAGATCGGTGTGTGCTGCCGCCGTGAACCCCATGCGTGAGAAGAACTCCGGGATGCGCGTAAACAGGCACACACAAGTGACCTGGTGTTTCTCAGCTTGCGCAAGCAGCGCTTTCACCAACCGCCTGCCGCCGCCTCCGCTCTGACGTGAAGGGTCGACGGTGATCGAACGGATTTCGGCCAGGTGCACACCGTACAGATGAAGTGCCCCGCACCCGACGATCTCCCCCTCGTCCTCCAGCACAACAAAGTCGCGCACGTTCTCGCAAATTTCCGCCAGCGACCGTGGCAGAAGAGTGCCATCGCCGGAATAATTCGTGATCAGAGCGTGAATTTTCTCGGCGTCGGGAAGAATCGCTTCACGCGTGCGCATAAGCCTCCTCGCGACGAGTCCCGCCGGATTTGCGAGACGTACTTTTCTTAACCTTGTTGGAGAGCTTAGGGTGCGCCTGATCCGCCCCAATTGCCGTGCTCAGCGCCCGATCCAGTGCCTCGATCACCTGATCCACATGCGTCTTCTGAATGATGTAAGGCGGCAAAAACCGCAGCACCGTTTCATGCGTGCGATTGATGATGATTCCGGCATTCAGCAACTGCTTCACAACGTCCTTCGCCAAGTCCGCCGAGTCCAGTTCGACCGCCTGCATCAATCCCGCGCCGCGCACGTCCTGAATCGAGCGGTGCTTTTTGTCGAGCGCCTGCAGCGCGCCGTGGAAATATTCCCCCATCGCGCCGACATGCTTGAGCAAGCGCTGCTCCTCGCGCAGGAATTCGATCGCCACCGCACACGCCAGGGGCCCTCCGCCAAACGTCGTTCCGTGAAGTCCCGGATGCATGCAAGCCGCGACGCGCTCGGTGGTGAGAATCGCGCCCAGCGGCAAACCGGCCGCCAGCGGCTTCGCAACCGTCACCACATCCGGCAGCACCCCGTAATGCTGATAAGCAAAGTGCCGACCCGTGCGCCCCAGCCCGCATTGAATTTCGTCGAGCAGCAGCAACGCCCCGCCGCGCCCCGTCAAGCGTCGCGCGAACTCCAGAAACTCCCGATCGACGGGATCAACCCCGCCCTCGCCCTGAATGGTTTCAATGCATACTGCGCAGACGCTTGAATCAAACTTGCGTTCCAGGTCGTCAAGGTCGTTGAACTTGACGAATTGCACGCCCGGCATCAGTGGAGCAAACGGCACTCGATATCTTTTCTGCCCCGTGGTGGCCAAAGCACCAAACGTGCGCCCGTGAAACGAGTTTTCCATCGCCAGAATGCGCCACTTCGGCCGATGCCCGTTCCGGTTGTTCATCTGGGCGAAAGCGCGAGCGAGCTTCAGCGCTCCCTCCCACGCCTCCGTGCCGCTGTTACAAAAAAACGCGCGGTCCAGTCCCGAGATTTTCGTCAACCGCTTCGCCAGCTCCGCCTGGTACTCGTGAAAAAATAAATTGGAAATGTGAATGAGCCGTCCCGCCTGGCGTTTAATCACGCGCTGAATCGCCGGATGATTGTGTCCCAGCGCATTCACCCCAATTCCGCTCAAAAAGTCGAGATACTTTTTTCCGCGGGAATCCCACAGATGCACGCCCTGGCCGCGCACAAACAGGATCGGCTGGCGCTCATAAGTCGCCAGCAGAAGCTCGCTCTCCATCTGCGACACCGAAGCAAGACTCATGCCCTCAGCACCTCCGTGCCGCATTCGATCCGCGTGAAATAAAAGAGAGGCAGCACTTCCACCTCCGCGGCCGGTAGAATTCGAACGCGGCCCACTCCCCTCTTCAGGGCCAGAATACAGGCCTCGAGCTTGGGCATCATTCCACCGCTGATCACTGCCCCTTCAATCAGCCCGGCCACCTCGGCGGTGCTCAGCCGCGCCATCACGGAACCATCCGCCTGTTTCACGCCCGGCACGTCGGTCAGGAAAATCAGCGCGTCAGCCTGGCACGCAATCGCGCACGCCGCGGCCATCTGGTCTGCGTTCACGTTGTAATATTCGCCGTCGCCGCCCAGCGCGACCGATGACAAAACCGGGATCCCGCCCTCCGCCCAGATCGCCCGAATCCACCGAGGTTCCGAAAAACAAATTTCTCCGACAAATCCCAAATCGTGATCTGTGTCCTGCTTCTTGCGCGCACGAAAAACGCCGCCATCTCCGCCGCACAGCCCAATTGCAGGCTGCCCCGCTGCCGCAATCGCCGCCACCAGGCTCTTGTTTACGATCCCGGCCAGCACCATCAACGCCACATCGCGCGTTTCGGCATCAGTCACGCGCAGCCCATGCACGAACTCGCTTTCCTTCCCCATCAGCTTCAAGGTGCGCGTGAGCGCGCCACCCCCGCCGTGCACCACGACGACCTGGTGCCCATCTTGCGCCAGCTGTACCACCGCCTGCGCGCACTTCTGCAGGGTTGGCTTCTGCTCCACCGCGGCGCCGCCGATTTTGACGACAATCTTCACTGCAGTCCCTCGCTCTCGTCCCACCCATACATCAAATTCATGTTCTGCACCGCCTGTCCCGCCGCGCCCTTCAGCAAATTGTCCAAGCATGAAACAACTACCAGCCGCCGCCCATCGCGCGCGAGGCAAAAGCCCAGGTCGCAATAATTCGTGTGCACTGAAAACTGGATTTCGGGCAACCTCGCCGCCGGATAAAGACGAACCCACCGCTTGTTCTCATAGAAATCGCCAAAACAATTTTGGATCTCGCCGGTAGTCATCTCGCGTTTCAAATGCACATAGATGGTCGACAGAATCCCGCGCGGAATCGGCAACAGGTGGGGCGTGAAGATCAAGTCGGCAGCATCTAGCCGCAACTGCTCCAAAATTTCGCCCGTATGGCGGTGGCCAAAAACCGAATACGCCGAGAAATTGTCGGCAACCGACACAAAATGCGTGCGCGCCGTCGGTTCCTTGCCCGCGCCCGACACACCCGACTTCGAATCGGAAATAATCCCGCGCTCGCGATCAACCAGCCCAGCCGATAGCAGCGGCGCCAGCCCGAGAATGACCGAAGTCGCATAGCACCCGGGGTTCGCAATCAACGCTGCACCGGCGATGGAGTCGGCATTCAATTCCGGCAGCCCATACACTGCGCTCGCATCCAGTTTCGCCGCGACTCCGGCATCGGTGTCGCTGAATCCATACACTGCGCGATGCTCGGCCTTTTTCAGCCGCCACGCGCCACTCAAATCGACTACCCGCAACCCACGCGCCAATGCCTCCGGGACAAGGTCGCGAGAAATGGCATGCGGAGTCGCCAGAAACAGCAGTTCGACCCCATGTTCCTGCAAAGCCGCCCAGGAAAATGCAGTGACTGGCGAATGGCCGTTACCGTTACCATTTCCATTCGTGGCCTGAAATCCCAAAAGACTGTTGGCATCGTCGCTCTCCGAACTCCGCCGCAACAGCAAAGGTTTCTCAACCCGCGAATGCCGCCCAAGCAGACGAACCAGTTCCAGCCCGGAATACCCAGTTGCGCCCAGCACCGCTGTCTTGAGTTTTGTTGCCATCCCTTTTTCGTCGTGAGCCCGCCACTTGGTTTTCAGCTTTGAGGCATATTTATCCATTATAATGCATAAATATTCACCAGTATTGCTGGCTTGCTTCCGGCTGTCAAGCCGAAAGCGAACATTTCCCATCCTTTCAGTCGATCCATTGACAGGAGCACGCCGGGGGGGTAGCCCTGGGGGTAGCCCCTACTCTCGGGCCTAGCTAGGGGTGGCAATTACGTGGTCACGGACCACGGCACCATCTCTTTATTGTCCCCGAAATTGAGGCGGCAGTTCCGAAAACTTTTCTGATGACTGCAAGAAGAAATTTCTATTGGACTCATTGCGACGCGCCATTTACTGTGAGAACCAATTTTGCCGCCTGCGAATAGGAGACTTGCGACCCAATTTCATGTCCTCCCCGGAAACGTACCACTCCGCAAGACTGATTCGCCAAAACTGCTTGGACCGAAATTGCACAAGCGCACTCATTAGGAGCCATCGCATGAGGAAGCAAACTGACCGGCGCCGGCCGAGCGGCCCGCCCCTTCTGGTCGTTTTACTGCTGGCTGGACTGCTCGCTGCCCTGGCCACGCCCAGCCTCGCCGACGAAGCGCCCAAGCCCGATCCCGCCGGCGTCGCCACCGGCTCCCGCGCCGACGCCGCCGACGGCGCCGGCAACCCTTTTGTCGTGCCCGAACCGACCGACAAAAGCGCGCCGGATTTTGCGAAGAGCAAGAAGGATTTCGACGACTATCAGGCGCAGGCCGCAAAGGAGCCGCTCGCCACGAAACTGGCAGACGATGTCGGCCACATTCGCATCGCGACGAACTTCGCCTGGACGCTCAATACTGGCTACCTCGTCCTGTTTATGCAGGCCGGATTCGCGCTCCTAACATGTGGACTCGTGCGCAAGAAGAATGCCGCTCACCTGATGATGCTCAATTTCGCCGCCTACGTCTTTGCCTTCCTCGCCTACTACGCCGTCGGATATGCCTTCCAGTTCGGCGCGGTCGGCATCAACGCCTCGCCGACCCAGTTGGGAGGCTTGCCCACTCTCAACAAATTTCTGCTCGGCAGTGGCCAGTGGGGATTTCTCGGCGGCAAAGGCTTCTTTCTCGTTGGTCCCGCCTATGACGCCACCAGCAACGTCTTTGCGCTTTTCGAAGTTGTCTTCATGGAGACCGCGGGTTACATCATCGTGGGCGCCGTCTGCGAGCGCATCACCTTCTGGGCCTTTTTGCTGTGTGAGATGTTCATCGGCGCGATCCTCTACCCAGTCTATGGTTGCTGGGTCTGGGGCGGAGGCTGGCTCTCGCAAATCGGTTCCACATTGCATCTCGGTCACGGCTATGTTGATTTCGCCGGGTCGACCGTCGTTCATGCCGTCGGCGGCTTCTGTGCGATGGCTCTTGCTGTCATTCTCGGGCCGCGCCTCGGCAAATACGGACCGGGCGGCAGAATCCGCGTCTTCCCCGCTCACAACGTTGTTTACGTGGTCACAGGCACGCTCATCCTTCTGTTCGGATGGATGGGCTTCAATCCCGGCTCAACTCTGGCCGCGACCGACCTGCGCATCTCCGTAATCGCCGTAAACACGAACCTCGCGGGCGTCGCCGGAGCCGCCGCCGCGATGGTGCTGTGGTACTTCGTCTTCGGCAAGCCCGACATCACCATGGCCTGCAACGGCATGCTCGCAGGACTAGTCGCTATCACCGCGAGCTGCGCGTTTGTCTCTGCCACCTCTTCCGTCGTGATTGGAGCACTCGCCGGCCTGCTGGTGTGCGGCGGAGTTCTCTTCAACGATCGTGTTCTGAAGATCGACGACCCCTGCGGAGCAATCTCAGTACACGGCTACTGCGGATGGTTTGGTGGCGTCTGCGTAGGCATTTTTGCGGATGGCACCTACGGCGCCGGTTGGAATGGAGTCGGCGCGGCAAATTATTTGGGCCACGCCGGCCAGGGTGTCACCGGCCTTCTCCACGGAGACTCGCGTCAGTTCCTGTGTCAACTTCTGGGTGCGACTCTGTGCGTCGCGTGGGCTTTCGGCGCAACATACTTGGTATTCTGGACGGTCAACAAAGTGCGCTCGATGCGGGTCGAGCCCGACGCCGAGATCGAGGGGCTGGATTTGCCCGAGTTTGGCATGCCAGCCTATCCCGAAGACGCAGTGGTTCCGGCTTCGTACTAAGTGTGGTAATTAGGTGTGGTGACGGGGCTATGCCCCGTCTTAGCGGGGCATAGCCCCGCTACCACACGATGATGAACCGGCTTTATCTTCCGTTAGAAGTTCGGCCGCAGGTCGCTCGACGTCCCGCCCGCTGCCGGCACATAGCAATGCAGCGTGTAATCCATCACCATGCGATCCGCATTGAAACGCCACCCCAAGGTCCGAATCGTGCGCTTCATGCGTTTGATCCATCCCCGCGGCAGCCCGTCACGATCGCGCTGGTAGTAAAGCGGAACCACCTCTTCGCACAGCACGCGCATCAGGTCCTCTGCGTCTCGGGTGTCATGCACGTTCATATCGGAGTGCGTCCTTCCGCCACCAATCGCAAACCCGTTCATGCCGTCGTAGGCCTCCGCCCACCAGCCGTCCAGCACTGACAGGTTCAACCCGCCATTCAAAACCACTTTTTGCCCGCTCGTTCCCGACGCCTCCAGCGGACGGCGCGGATTGTTCAGCCACACGTCGACGCCTTGCACGAAATGCCGCCCCACGTTGATGTCGTAGTCTTCCACGAACACGAACTTGTCGGCAAACTGCGGATCGCGCATCAACTGCGCAACCTGCTGGAGCACGCGCTTCCCCGGTTCATCGTTCGGATGTGCCTTGCCCGCAAACACGAACTGCAAGGGCCGCTTCGGGTCATTGACCATGCCAGCGATTTTCTCGAGGTCTGCCAAAATCAGGTTTGCCCTCTTATAGGTGGCAAAGCGCCGCGCAAATCCAATCGTCAGCGCGTCTGGACTCAGCACGCGCTCGAGCCGCTGCAACTCCTCGCGCGGTTCGTCCCGCCGCATCGCCTGCTTGACCGCACGCCGCCGCACAAATTCGATCATGCGCGATTTCAGGTTCAGGTGCGTTTCCCACAGCTCGCCGTCATCGACGCTTTCGATTCCGTCCCAGATGTGCGACTCGCTGCTTTTGAGATCCCATCCCGTTCCCAGATGCCGGTCATACAGGCGGAACATCTGCGGCGCGAGCCACGAGGGAACATGTACGCCATTGGTGATGTGCCCGATCGGCACCGAGTCCTCCTGCTTACCCGGCGTCAACCCGGTCCACATCGCCCGCGAGACTTCTCCGTGCAGCGATGAAACCGCATTCGCCCGCCGCGAGAGCTTCAGCCCCAGCACGGTCATGCAGAAGCGCTCGTCGCTCTCGGGAATCTCCTGTCCCAGCGCCAAAAACTGTTGCTTCGTAAGACCTAGCGCCTCCCGCATCGGTCCAAGGTGCTCTTCGACCAGGTCCGCATCGAATCGATCGTGTCCCGCCGGCACCGGAGTGTGCGTCGTGAACACCACCTCGCGTGACACCCGCGGAACAGCTTTCTCGAAGCAGATCCCCTCGTCTTCCATGCGCATGCGAATCGCTTCCAGCACCGCAAACCCGCTGTGTCCTTCGTTCAGGTGAAGTACGCCCGGCGTAATTCCGAGCGCCTTCAGGGCGCGCAACCCACCCACGCCCAGCAGCAACTCCTGGTGCACGCGCACGCGCCCATCTCCACCATACAAGCGCGACGTCAGTTCGCGGTCTTCGGGCGCATTCCCTTCCACGTCCGAATCGAGCAAAAACAGATCACACCGTCCCACCTTCGCGCGCCACACTTTGGCGCGGATCACGCCATGCCGCGTATCCACCTGCACCGCCACCGGACGGCCATTTTTCCCAATGGCGGTCTCCATCGCCAACTGGCTGACATCGTTCTTTATGTACTCTTCGCGCTGCCAGGCGTCGCGATCCAGGCGCTGCCGGAAATATCCCTGCCCGTAAAACAATCCCACGCCCACCAGCGGGATCCCCAGATCCGAAGCGCTCTTGATGTGATCCCCCGCCAGCACTCCCAGCCCGCCCGAATAAATCGGCAGCGATTCGTGAATCCCAAACTCCGCGGAGAAGTAAGCCACCGGGCGAGGCCGCAATACTCCCGCCCGCCGTGCTCCCCAGGTGTGCTCTGACTCCTGATATTCGCGTAACCGCCGGTAGGCATAGTTGATCCGGCTGTGCAGTCCAAGTTCGGTCGCGCGCGCCTCCAGCTTGGCCAGCGGAAACTCATTCAGCAGGGCCACCGGACTATGATGCAGCTGGCTCCAGCGCTGCGGATCCAGATCCCGAAACAAGCTCCCCGCGTCGTGATCCCAGCTCCACCACAAGTTGCGCGCCAGTGCCCAGAGCCGCTCCTCCACCGGAGCGATAAAGCGGTCCAGCGTCCGCGCCTCGCTCACTACCGGCGCCACCCGCTTCGCCGCCTCCTGCAGTAACCGGGTCTCATTTTCCGGGAAGGCCCGCGCCTCTACTGTCTGCACCACCAGCACGCCCTGCAGCACCCCGCGATCGATCAGCGGCACTCCCAGGAACGACTGGTAGGGATCCTCTCCCGCTTCCGCAAAATACTTAAACCGCGGATGATTCCGCACCTGCTCCACGGCGACCGGCCGCACCTGCTCCGCCACCAGCCCCGTCAGCCCTTCATGCACGGACATCCGCAACTTCCCGATGCATTCCTGCCGCAGCCCGATGGTCGCCGCCAGTACCAGATTCGCGCGGTCCGGTTCCAGCAGGTACGCCGAGCACACGTCCGTCCCAAACCGCCGCGCAATCAGCGCCACAACATTCATCAGCGTCTCCGCCGGCTTGCCTGTCTCCGCCGTCAGATTCGCAATTTCATCCCACTCCACAACATAGTTCGCAGCCAGCGAACAAGCAGCGTGCATCAACTCCTGATCTAGACCATTCGTTCGTTCCAATTTCAAATGTCTCCAAATGCCACGAAAATGTCTCTCAACGCAAGAACCAGGCGCAGAAAAATCCCGTCCACCCAGCGGATCGGTCGGCAAAATCTCCCTGTCTTCTATTCTATCGGTTGAAGCCTGCTGTGCCGCCTCAGATATGTGGAATTCTTGATTACCACCGTGTGGATGGGTGCGCTAAATGATTGAAGGGAAAATAAGAAGATCTTCAGACTATTTGATAAATGAATACGGGCCACCGAAAAAATCCTGAAGGTTAACTCGGTGGCCCGATCCGTGCCCTCGACAGAACCGAGGTCGCAATTCTCGAATGTGATTCTTACGCAGCTTTGCCGGTTGCCTTGCCCTCGATTGCCTTCGCGCTGCCGACGTTTACCTTGATCTGCTTCGGCTTGGCTTCGGCCTTCTTGGCCAGCTTGATCTTCAACACGCCCTTGTCATAATCAGCCTCGACCTTATCGGAGTCGACGGTCGTGGGCAGAGTGAAGGTGCGAGTGAAACTGCCATACTGACGCTCGACGCGGCGGTAGTTCTCTTCTTTCTCTTCTTTCTCGAACTTGCGCTCGCCGTGCACTGTCAGCGTGTTGTTCTCGATGCGGACGTCGATGTCCTTCTCGTCAATGCCAGGGACTTCGATCTTGAGCATGATGTTGTGCTCGTCTTCGTAGACGTCCACCGGCGGTGCGAAAGTCGTCGTGGTGAGGGCCTCTTCTTGTCCGCCCTGGGTATCGCGGAACAAACGGTTCATGCGGTCCTGCAGGGTAACGAACTCACGGAATGGGTCCCAACGGGTAATCATGGTCATTGCTTGAATCCTCCTACTTGGAATCTGATGAGAGCCCGATTGCTCTCGTCGCTTTTATTAGCGTAGACAAATAATAAAATATGAGTGTTGTATTGTCAACATAAGAATGGTACTAATTTTCACCCAGTTACATAGAAAATCAAGCATTTCAAGTAGCTGGTCTCAGGCACACTTAGCAGGATCGGATGGTCCTTTGCCTGGCTGCGGCTCTCGAGCAGACGCAAGGACTTGTGGGCGTCGCGGGCGGCATGGCCGACCACTTCCAGGAAATCGGCGGCGCTCACGTGGAAGGAACAGGAGCAGGTGACAAAGATCCCGCCGGGCCCGAGCATTTTCAGTGCGCGCAGGTTGAGTTCCTTATAGCCGCTGTGGGCCTTGTCGAGGTCACGCTTGGTCTTGGCAAAGGCTGGAGGATCCAGGACCACGATGTCGTACTTTTGCGCCGGCTGCCGGCCGCTGCCGGCGTAGTCACGCAACAGGTCGAAGGCATTGGCTTCGATCCACTCCACTTCGCGGCCATTGAGCGCGGCATTCTTGTCGGCCATTTCCAGGGCGGGACGCGAGCTGTCGACCCCGGTGACGGTCGAACATTTCCCGGCCAGATGCAAAGCAAAGCCTCCCTGATAACAAAAGACATCGAGCGCTTTGCCGTGTGCGTAGCGGGCAGCCGCTGCATAGTTTTCCCGCTGATCGAGAAAAGCGCCGGTTTTCTGGCCGGCGAGGCCGTCATAGTGAAAGCGCACCGCGTTTGCATCTGCACCGTTCATGGAGAAGATCGTGGAGCTTTTCTGGCCCCACAGCAGCCCGGACTCACGCGGCGGAAGCTGCTCAAGGTCACGAATGCGGGCGTCAACGCGCTCCACGATGCCAGTGGGCTTGAGTTCTTCGACGATCGTTTCGATCAGGGCGCCGCGTACCGGCTCAGCGTCCATCGCCTGCGTGAGAATCTGGACGGAGATGACATCGTTGTAGCGATCCATGATGAGGCCGGGCAGAAAGTCGGCTTCGCTGAAGACAATGCGGTAGGCGTCGGTTTGCGAGACATATTCTCGGCGGTAGGCGAGGGCAGCGCGGATGCGATCGCCAACCAGGGTGGGCAAATCGCTGACTTCGGCTTCGCTCCGGGAGATCATTCGGATCGCGATCTGCGAGGAGCTGCTGTAGAGTGCGGTGCCCAGGAATTTCCCCCGAGCGTCGGCGACACCCACCATCGCTCCGGGGGGCACGCCGTCCGCGCCGGCAATGTCAGAGCGATAAACCCAGGGATGCCCGGATTTCAGCCGCGCTACGCCGCGAGAGGAGAGTCTTACCACCGGCAGGGCCGACTTGGCTGGAGCGGAGGAAAGTTTCGGCATGAAGCGATGTTAAATGGCCGACCAGATTCTGGCAGCGAAGAAACTGCGGGGCTCGCTCCGCTCGATGACCGGGGAAATCGTCACTTCACGACTTGTAGCTATGCCCGGACTGGGAGTTCAGCGCGCAGTCCTTTGCGCTCGCGGTCCCCGGTAGAGACCCTTGCCGTCACTGCGCCCGTCATCACCTTCTTCAGCGCCGCCTGGAACTGTTCCATCTCTGGCGCGGTTCCTACCGTGATGCGCGTGCAAGTCGGCCACACTGGCCAGATGCGCCCGATGTGCACATTCTGGCCCGCCATCGCGTCAATCACTTCTTTGGCGGGGCGCTTCACGTCGAGCATGAAGTGGTTGGTTTGCGAGGGGATGTAGCGGTAGCCGTTGCTGTCGAGCCAGGCAAACACGCGGCCTCGGACTTCGGCGTTGATGCGTTTGCGCTCGGGGATGAGTTGTGCGTCTTTCAAGCTGGCGGTGGCGGCGATCATGGCGGTGATGGGCATGAAGTTCCATCCGCCGTAGGTTTCGATCTTTTCAAAGAGGTCGGGGCGGCCGAAGATGGCGCCGCAACGCAGGCCGGCCATGCCATAGATTTTCGAGAAGGTGCGGAGGACGAGGATGTCTTTGTCGGCCTTGACCAGATCGAGCGCGGAGACGGCGTCGGAGAAATGGATGTAAGCTTCGTCCACCAGCACGATAGAACCTTTGGGCTTGTTGGCGACGAGGTACTCGAGGTCGGAATGGCTGGTGACGGTGCCGGTGGGATTGTTTGGATTGCAGATATAGAAGAAGCCGGCGTCGGGGGCAGCGGCGAGCATGGCTCGCACGTCGTGGGCGTAGTCTTTGGCGAGCGGAACTTTGATGACGCGCGCGTTGACGGCGGCGGCTGTGAACATGCCGGCTTCGTAGCCGGGGTCGGCGGTGACGTAGGGGCGCTGGGGTGAGGTGTAGGCGGCGACGGCGTGATGAAGGGGCGGAGTGGATCCGTCGGAGACGCGGATATATTCCGGCTTCAGGCCTTCGGTCTGGGCGAGTTGTTTGACGAGATCGTCGGTCAGCCAGTCACAGTATCGTCCGCCCTGGGGGACCATGGAGGCAGCGGCTTCGCGAGCGGCGGCGCAGGGACCGAGGGGATTTTCGTTGGCGTCAATCATCACGCCTTGCTGCTGCAACTTGGGATGGCGGGCGGCGCGGGCCAGCATGGGTTCGCCGACCATGCGCAGGGCGATGGCTGCGGAAGCAGCCGCCGACAGGGTCAGGAACGAACGGCGGGAACGGGAAGGGACAAGGTGATCGCTAGACATGGCGCTGCCATCTTACCGCAATCGCGCAGGCCGCGATATGGACACCCACTCGGCGACCTTCCGCCCCTAGGTAACTTCCGCTTCCGCGGTCGCGAGGCCGCCCACACCATCCTTGTCGCGCTTTCTGTCCTTTGCCACCGACCACGCTATCACCAATGAAAGAACCAGCAGCAATGCCGCCAGGTACCAGGGCGCACTGGGCATGCTATGTTCGGGCGCGATGAAATAAGCGAAGGTCAGGGAAAACATCTGCGGCCCGACGATCATGGCAATGCCGCGCAGAGACGCA
>Ga0209698_10005911_pt1 | contig 13090 bp, 11 predicted proteins | sample LitLauG_LLR_2012_FD_187203 | JGI IMG/M metagenome (GOLD analysis project Ga0209698, IMG submission 187203) | Freshwater sediment microbial communities from Pennsylvania, USA - Little Laurel Run_MetaG_LLR_2012 (SPAdes) (version 2) | ecosystem: Environmental > Aquatic > Freshwater > Creek >... | reverse complement strand
TCACCGGCTATGGCAGGACAGGGCCCAAAGCGGGCTTGCCGGGCTACGATATTCTGGCGCAAGCGGAATCCGGAGTGATGAGCTTTACCGGCGAGGCGGGTGGCGCCCCAATGCGCTATCCGGTGGCGATCGCGGACATGACCTGCGGGATTTATTCGGCAATGACAATTCTGGCCGCGCTTTTTGCACGAGTTAAAACCGGTCGGGGTCAGTTTCTTGACATGGCTTTGTTCGATTCGCAAATCAGCTGGCTGGGAAATGTAGGCGGCAGTTACCTGAACGCAGGCGAATCACCCGAACGATGGGGCAACGCTCATCCGAATATCGTCCCGTATGACGCGTTTCGTGCTAGAGACGCCAAGTACTTCGCTGTAGGAGTGGGTACGGAACCGCTCTGGAGGAAATTCTTGCTGGCGCTGGAACTCGAGAAGCAACTCGGAACAGATTCCCGCTTTCAGTCAAACGCTCTACGCATTGAAAACCGCGAGCTCTTGATTCCATTGTTAAAGAAAAAGTTCCTCGAAAAAGATGCAAAGGTTTGGTTGGAACAATTTGCGCGGGCCGATGTTCCCGCTGCGCCGATCAACAACGTCTCCGAAGCGTTTGCGGATGAACAGACCCGAGCCCGCGGACTGATTGTGGAATTGGAACATCCCTCGGTCGGAATAGCTCGCAGCATCGCGAACCCCATGCGCTTGTTTGCAACGCCAGTCTCCTATCGCCTGCCTCCGCCACTGCTCGGCGAGCACACGACGGAAGTCCTGCGAAGGGTTGGATGCACAGCCGATCAAATTGGCTCAATCATCGGCGATTCATCCGTCAAACCCACCTAACTTGCAATCAGTTCCGTAAGAAATGAGAGCCGTCACAAGAAGTTGTTGATCCCGAAATAGGGGTGCGTCCCTTCTCCGCCGCCAAGGCCCACCGCCATCCGGAAAATCACGTCCTTGCCCAGGTAAATGGCGATCCCGCCGCCAAAACTCTGGTGCATGCGGGAAAAATCTAGGTCGCTATTTCGCAAGGCAACTTTGCCGGCGTCGTAAGCAAACACAAGCCCCAGATGGCTGCAAACCGTGCGAATCAATCCTTTCTTGCAAGGTTCGCATTCGTCGCAGATTTTGCGATCGTACTCCGCCTGAATGGTCATGAGGTCGGGGCCGCGGAAGCGATAGTCCTTGAAGGCGCGCAGAGAAGGTTGGCTGTCAATATCCGAACCGCCGATCGTCTCCATCATGTAAAACGGTACCGCTTTTCCCGCGCTAGCGTCCGAAACAGAGTACCTCCAGCGAACAGAGAAGTAGTTCTGTTCGATCACGCCTCCGTGCTTTTTCTTTTCCGGATAGAAACGCTGCTCGACATTTGCTTCCAGCCGGCGGAAGGAATAGTGCCCCGAGTTGGCATCCTGATAGAAGGCGTAAGAAACGCTGGAATTAAGTTCGAATCGGCTGAGGAATCTCCTGTGCGGCCGCAGTGAAACCTGTTCATGCGCAAATGGGGGCTGTGTGGTGAGCCCTGGTGCCGTTAGCTCTGTGTACTGCTGCTGGATGGAAATGACGTTTGCCCCGGTTACTCCGCCGATGTCAGGCCAAAGACCTTCGACTTTTCCAGCAAAAGAGAGCCAGGAGAGTTCGGGAAATGGCCCTGCAATCTCAATTCCTGCAGACGTGTCCCTCTGACTGAATTTCACCGAGTTGTTCACATTTGTATTGGGGCCCAGCCCGTAAAACGTCATCAGGGGCAAAGATCGATTGCGAGCGAAAATGTTCAGTCCGAGCGCCTCCCCCGATTTGTTCCAATCTGCGTCAATGTCCTTCTGTCTGCTGTACTTCAGTTCCGTAAACCAGAACTTGCGAATTGTCATCACGGCTGTCGCCTGAAGTTGGGCTTGAGCCCCGTTCGCTTCATTTAGATCGCGCGAGTAACGCCCACCGCCCCCGACCCCGCTGCCAGGCACAATGCTCTGCGCGACAAAATGGAAGGGGCGGGATCTGAAAGTCGAAGTGGCGCAGCTCATGAATTTCTTTGCAAACTCGCCTTGCAATGCGCAGTTGCGCTTCCATTGGGCCCAGTCCGATGTGTTCGTTACCGGTGCGCTTACAGGCGTTTGCGCCTGGGCCTGCCCTGGACCCAGTGCGAATAGCAGCCATAGGACAAGTGCAACCGGTCGCAAACAACTTGATACCGCATATAGCCTGCTCTCCGACATCGTTATGCCACCTCTACTTTCCGAGTTCTATCACTTGGGATGGAGTTTGGAGTTGACGCTCAAGAGATATGCGGCTGCTTGAGCTTCCGTCTTGATAGTGTCTGGATCGATTCCAGACCGCTGCGCTGGGGGCAGCGTCTGCTCCATCATCGCTGCTTGGTGGACCTGCGCCTTTAAATGGTCATTAATGGGTTGAGCAAGTTGCGCGGCGGTAGGCGGCTGCGATTTCGCTCCCGCACCCAAATCAATGTTGTCCGTTCGAGCTTGCTGCAAGGTGAGGTTGTCCTCAAACGTGTTCGCATTTTTATCGCGGAGCGTGAGATTCACGCTCGGTACGTTGGGAAGAAAATGCTTCAGTGCTGTCGCAATAATCGAGGTGTGGTCATAAACCCGGTGATCAATCGTCCCCGAAACGATGTACGGAGAGATCAACACTGCTGGGACGCGTACACCCAATCGAGTGAAGTCGAACGAGGGATCCAGCGAGACGCCGTCATTCGTCCACACTTTCGAGTCTGGTCTAACGGTCGTGGGCGGCGCCACATGGTCGTAAAGGCCCCCGTGCTCGTCATAGACAATTACCAGCAACGTAGAATTACGTACTTTCGGATTCCCCCAAATAGCTTTGAATGTCGTCTGAATCAGGGCTTCACCCTCTTTCACATCGTGGTCCGGATGCTGATCGCTGGCAGAAAAGGCTGGCTCGCCGTTGCCGCCGGGCGAATTAGCAAATCGTGGTTCCAGAAAACTATAAGCTGGCAGGTCGTTGTTCGCGCAACCGGGCAGGAAGTCATCTACATAAGAACCAAAGAAGTCTGGATTTCCCGCCAGCCCATCGAAAGTCGAAGCCATCGTGGAGTCGTGGTAGTAGATCACTGAATCAATCTTGTTTTGAGCGAGACGTTCGTAGATGGTCGTCGTAAGATTGCGCCAGTCAATCCCCATGTCAACCCGGCCAATTGAGGTTGCTGCGTGCATAAAGGCGCGATTGGGAAACGTAGGCCCAGGTATTGACGAGAACCACCGGTCGCAAACACAAAACTGCTGCGCTAATCGAGTGAGAACCGGCAAGGTCTGAGGTGAGAAGCATTTCATGATTCGATGCGCGGCCAGCGGATTTCCGGTTTTCCCCTCGTAACTCCGCACAAAGCCATTCATGACGGGGTTCTGCATCACGGAGGTCTGTGGATCGCCATAGAGCTGCGTCAGCGTGTCAAAGCCGGAATGCCCTGGATCTGGAGTCAGGTCACCTGCGTAGTTGGCATTGGATGAAACTCCGATGTCAGTTCCCGTCGAATCCTTGTTCGTCTCGGTTCCCTTTAATCCGTCAATCGGCCAAGTTGGACTTTGGGCAAAGCCCAGCATGTGGTCAAACGAGCGGTTCTCCATCATCAGCACGACGATGTGCTTGAGGTTGTCCAACCCTGCTGGCGGCATATCTCCCCCACTGGCCTGAACGGATTCAGAAGGCTCTGAGTGGATAGTGTACTCAAGCTGAGGAAACGTTTCACGGCCTCGCACCACTAATTACCCAATAAATGATATTTTCAGTCCGGCGAGAGCGGAAAACTGCAGCGCCACGAACGCAAAAGAGGCGGGGCCGACACTGAACTCGAAACACTCAGCCGAGCCCCGAGGAGGAACAATGTTTGGATCACAGATTCTCGAAGTGGTTGTAGGTCTTGTGCTGATCTATCTGGTCTTGAGCGTCGGTTGTTCCGGAATAAAGGAAATCATCGCAGCAGCCTTCTCCATGCGCTCGAAGACCTTGGAAGAGGGCATCCGCAGCATGCTACAAGGGCAAGGCAGGGATTTAACCGCCGAATTATTCCGGCACCCGCTCATTGCCTCCATGGCACGAACCGGAGAAAAGCCTTCCTACATCGCGGCGCGAGCCTTTTCTCTAGCGCTCGTCGACATCCTTGCTCCAGCCGGTGGAGCACAAGCACGCGGAATTCAAGACCTGCGCAACGGAGTCGCTCAGCTTCCTCAGGTCCCGCTTCGTGGAACCTTATTGAGTTTGATTGACTCATCGCAAGGCGATATCGAAGCCGCCCGCGGCAAAATTGAAGGCTGGTTTAATGACACGATGGATCGCGTCAGCGGCTGGTACAAGCGAAAAGCTCAAGTCATCATTTTCGTTGCAGGGCTCATCCTTTGCGCGGCCGTAAATGCGGACACCCTGATGGTGGTAAAGGAATTATGGAACGACGAAGCGATGAGGCACGCTGTTGTGGCCGCCGCAGAGAAAAAAGTTCAGCCGGGCGCCCCGGCAGACGTCGCGTCAAACAGGCAATCTTTGAAATCGGCTGTGGCCGATATTCGTGCGGTGAGCGTCCCGCCCATTGGCTGGAGTTCAGAAGCGGATGACATTCGCCGCGTGCCAGCAGAGACCGTTCCCTGGGCATTGAAAGTCATCGGGATACTCCTCTCTTCGTTTGCCATCGTGCTCGGCGCGCCGTTCTGGTTCGACGTCTTGAACAACCTTCTCAAATTAAACGCACGATCCTCGGGCAGCCGCCCTGCAACAAGCTGATGGCGCAGCCAGCGCAAGGACGCTGCAATACTCAAATCTAATTAATTGTGCAGCCCCTCCGCACAGTGAGCTTAGGAGCCAGAGTAGAGCTGGAAGGGGGCCCAGTAGAAGGGCTTGGCGAAAACGTTGCCGGAATGGAGGAGCGAGAGCTTGGCAGAGCGCAGGGCGGCGGCTGGTTCCTTGCCCCCTCGCATCTCGCGGTAGAGCGAATTCATCAGATCCGGGGTGGCTGGAGCATCCGCCACTTCCCAAAGTGCGCCAATGACATTGTGGGCGCCTGCGCGCACGAAAGCCCAGGAGAGACCCACCAGCCCTTCGCCCGAATACGCGCGCCTTCCTGACCCGTAGCAGGCTGAAATGGTCACCAGTTCCGCCTGCAAGTGACGCGTGACGATATCCCGCGCATAAAGCTTGTAGTTGTCACCGCCGGGTTCTTTGCTTAGGACCACGGCGGATTCCAAAGGCCGAGTGCGGCTGGCCGTGCCGTGCGTCGCAAAGTGGACGTAAGTAAAACGTTCTAGATCGCATTGCAGATAAGCGTTCGGCGTGGCTCGCTCCCCGCCCAATACCGCCCGGCGGGGCTCCGGGAAGTACTGCTCTACTTTCTCCATTTCGTTGGGCGCCTGTGACAACGGTGGAAATTCGCTGTTCGCTTCTTTCGGATTTCCGACCAACAGCAGATTCTTTTCTTTTGCCGCAGGCCGGTTGGCAGCGGAAGTCAGCAGCGTTAATGAGCTCCCCGTAGTCAACGTTACATCTTCGATCCAGTAGTGCGCTTGCGGCGCGGGCGCGATGAGCGTCTCGAAGTTCAATCCGTAGAGGCTGCCATCCGGCAGCAGAATCACGCGCCCGTTGGCCGGGATGAACTTTTGAGCCGGCGCGATGAGGGTTGCGTACAGCTTCTCGCCGATCAGTTTGCCATCCGTCCCAAGAATATCTTTGGACTCAACAATCGCTTGCGTGTAAGTCTTAACCAGCGGATCGATTTCCGAAGCCGGAGGAAGCAAGAAGTACGCCGTAGTGGCAGGGGCGATCACCCACAGATACGAATGTCTCTCGCCAAGCCAGTAAAACAGCACCGTCGCCTTCAGCCGCCTTGCTAATTGCTGCGGGGGCACCCCTCGACTGGTCAGCGAGCTTGTTTTCAATTCTAAAGATAACCCCTCCGCTAGAGTCCGCGCACGGCTCAGTTCGGCTTGATTGAGAGCGTCAACAGGTCTATTGTGCCGGACCAAGAAATCAATGTACTTACCGTAGACGGCGATTCCACTGGAAAGAAAGCTCAGCCGCAACTCGTCGTGGTTAATAGATCTTCGAGCGTTCTCAATGGTATCGATGGCCCGGAGGTACAGCCGCTCCGCCTCGACAGGCTTCCTCTCATCGTCTCGAACACCCGCAAGCCCGGATTCGGCTTCCCATCGCAGCGGTGCATCAGGACTGGGTCCGGAAAGGACGCGCTGAAAGAATTCATCTGCATCGCCGAAACGCTTTTCGGCGGCGGCGATGTGCCCGGCCAAAAGCAGAGAATCTGGAACACCAAACGTGTCATTGCCAGAATCTTCTATTTTCAGCGCTTCCTGGTTGTGCCGCTTCGCCTCGCTGAGGCGGCCGGTTCTCAGCATGGTCTCAGTGAGGGTATTCTGGCACGCAGCGATCGTTTGCGCATTGTTCAGCTTCTTAGCGCGGTCGAGTGTGCGACTAGCAAGCGTTTCCGCGGATCCGTAATCATGAAGTGCGATGTAACTATTTGCCGCGCCTGTGAACCAGTACTCGGTGTTTCCAGTGAGTCCGCTCTGTTCCGACGCCGCTGCGCCTTGCTTGTAGAAATCCAGCGCACTCTCAAAGTCACCCAATTGAAAGTAACTCCACGCCGTATTCCCGAGGATTGTCGCTACGCTGCCTTGCATTCCCATGGACCGAGCGAGTCGAAGGGCTGACTCGTTTAGAAAAACTGCTTCATCGAAGTGTCCCTGGCCAGTTGCTAGGCGGCCGAGATCTCCCAATGCGTTCATTTCGAAGGAAGGAGACAGCTTCTCCTGTCGAGCGAGGAAAAGAGCTTTTCTGTAGTTCGTCTCGGCCTCCGATTGCTTATTCTCGTCAACCTCAAGGTCGGCCTTGGCAACTAGAAGCTGATATCTAAATGGCGGGGCTAGAGCGGTCACCATCTCTTCTGCCAGCTCAAAGTCCTTTTCCGCGAGCAGAAAATGCTGGCCGTCACGATGTGCAATACCCTGGTAGAGCCTTCTCTGCTCGGCGATGTCGGTCTTTGCGAGAGCTGGCGGCAGGTCTTTGTCCAAAAGTGCAAGCGCCTCGTTAGATTGATCGCGAGAAACATAGATGCGGGCTTTCAATATTCGAAAGCGCCATACCCACTCGTCGCCGCGGGATTGGTATCGATAAAGCGCCGCGTTGACGTTCGCCAGGGCAGAATCGAATTCTTCGCGGTCTATTTGCTTCTTGATCTTCTGATAGTCCTTGTCAGGGGAGCCGCAAGCGCACAGCGCGATGCTGAGAGCTAAGACAACTAACCCTAATCGTTTCGGTTTCAGGGTCCAACAGGTGGCAACGGCTTGCCGTCGGTGCTGGATTCGGCTACCGTGATGTCGGCGACGTGCGGCGATCCGAGTTCGAGGCGGATCATCGTTAGAACTCGTCTTCCGTGCTCGGCAAACACTTCGGCGAGAGAGAGTTTTCCAAAATTGGGCACCTGAACCAGGTGCCGGCGCGGGTCCACGCCCGGCAAGTCCGTCTCGATTTTCTCCACTAGCGAACAAATTGCCACTCCATCATCGACCACCGCTATTTTCCCGGAATCCTTGTCACTTGCAACCTTATTTCGCAACTGCTCAAACGTCTCAGAGTCGCTCAGCAATTTGTGCCGCAGCGTGACCTTGAGCTCATGGCCGTGTATCCGCAGGTTGTGAAATTCGCTGCCAACGGCGACGATATGACCTTCCCGCTTTCCACGTTTGTGGGTGGAGGTAAGCTGCGACACGATTCGATCCGCTGTAACAATCTGCAGTATGCTCACGTCTTCAATGATGCTGGTCGCTGTGGTCAAGACGGTCTCTTCGTCGACCCATCTGCCGCTCACTTGCGTGTGCGCCGTCCGGAACGACACAAAGTCTGAGTGGAAGTAGTGGTCCACATGCGCACGCGCGTGGCCGCCAATCGTCGGCAAGGAAACTGAGGCCTGGGCTTCAATCAAGCTGCGACCGGGATGACGGAACTCCCCGCTCAAGGCATGGCCTTCGGCGTGGAAATGAAAGGGAATGCGTTGCAGCTTGGCCATTGGGGACACCTCCGGTGCTAGGATGAGGCCCAATCCTTATTCATTTAGGGACGGAATTCAACTGTAAAAGGCAGGCGGCCGGCGTCATTCTGGGGACCGATCTTGCCGGCAGCGCCGGGATCGCCGTAAAAGGCCAGAACGTACTTGCCTGGGTGGAGCGTCCCGGCAGGAATGGGAAGATGCGCCTCTTGGTTGGCGTTCGAGCCCGCAATCTTCGACCGTAGAAGCACGCGCCCCTGGGCATCCTCGAGTTGACCGATATAGTTGTCGAAGCTTCGCGTCGGCACAAAGTCAAAATTCAAAAAGAAGGCTTCCCCTGGACGGACCGAGAGCGTGCGGCCATCTTCACCGGCAGTGTTTACACCTCGCAACGCGTACGAACTGAATAGGATTTGCGCTGCTCCGGAACTAGCTTGTTCTCTCGCTTGAGGAATCGTGACTGCATTCTGATACCCAATAATTAGCAACAGCGCCGCCAGTGCCGGCACCGCCACGATCGGCTGGAGCCACACAAACCATCCGCCCCAAACCTTCCGAGCTGCAAGCCCGAATGTCCTCTGCGCCTCCTCGCCAAGGACTTCTTTGCTCGTTTCGACAAAAGCGAGAGTTGCCTGCAAATCGGCGGCACAGTCGGAGCAGTCAAAATAGTGCCCTTCGTACTCATCCCGAACAGTAGGCGGAAGTTCACCCATCACATATTTTTCGGTAGCCTGGAGCTTCATCGCCTCGTTGTGGTCCATAATCGCCTTCCACTGAGTAGTGCGGCTGGTACCAGTATCGTTTCAGTTTTTTTCTTCCCTCTTAGGAGGTCGTCCAAGCCCCAGCTGGCTCCTCTGGTACTCAGCCCTGAACTTTTCCTTCGCCCGGTGAAGGAGAACGCGAAGATAGTTCCTGTCTACCTTAAACTCACGACAAACGGCGTCTTTGTCCTTTTCTTCCAAGAAGATAGCTCGTAGAATTTGCCGGTCCCGCTCAGGCATGCCATCCAAAATCCTCCTCACCTGCTGGGTGGCCTGCTGGCTGACAAGCATCCCCTCAAGATCAATCAACACATCGGGGATCTCCAAGTGCTTCTCGTCCAGACCCAGGTACCTGCCGGATTTTCGGTGGTATTCAAATAAGACGTTGTTGCAAATAGAGTTAACGAATGCCCCGAACCTCTCCGGCTGCCTCACGCCACCTTCTTTGCGAAGAGCGGCCACAACCCGGATAAACGTCTCCTGCTTGACTTCATCCACGCCATCTGAGGCCAGTGCTCGGGCTCGCAGCTTAATGCGCAAAAGTTTCTCAAAGTAGGCAACAAAATGGAGTTCAGTCGAGGGGTCCCCCTCTCGCAGCTTCTCTACGTAGGCCTTGTCAAACGCAAAGAACTCCACGCTAACCCCTCGATTCTTGAGCCTGGAGTATACAGTTCCAGCGCTTGCGTGGGCAATCGTTCATGATTCCACTCTGGTATTTGCAACGGAACCTCAATTGCTCTCACAAGTGCCACAATGGGACACGCTATACCAGTGTGTCCCGACGCGTGGGCCAACTAACCCTGGTCCCCACGTGCCCCAGCGGGCGCATCCAGGCTTGACCTGAACTGGCTTGGATGCGCCCCAATTGCAGCGTTTCGCTCACAACTTAAACATAATTCAGCGTTTACATCATTCCACTAGCTGAGATGCCAGGCTGGCGTCCCCAAATGCTTCCGGACTGTACTCTATCGCTGGGGCTGTTGGGGCAATCTCCCCTTTTGGGGTACTAGTGCGGAGAATTCACTTCCTCTGACCTCCAATTTCCCTGATCTAGGCGCCCCCAGCCATATCTTTTCCTTGTGCTACAGAACATATCTCCTTTGTGAAAATGTGTGTATTATTTGGGCGTCGGCAAGGTTGCAATCTCGTGGCGCACCAGGAAGAGCGTGGAATCCATTTGAACCGTTGCTCTGGCTGCGGAGGTTCTGTGTTCGGTTGTAGGGTCCGCGCACCATTCTCTCGCTCTTGCGAACGGTTGAGCCTAGCCTTGGCTGCGCTACTTTACGAGGGAACCGGGAATCTGACTCGACGGAAAGCAACCACGTGATTCGGGGCAATCTGCTTTTGAAGATGGAGTTGCGGAGCGATCCAGGGATGCTCTGCGTCGTCCGGGGAGCACTTTCCACCCTCGCACAGACCCTGGGTTTTCAGGAGCAAGAATGCCACGCTGTAGTTCTCGCTGTCGACGAGGCGCTAACAAATATTATTCGCCATGCCTACAAGGGAAAAAACGAAAGGCCCATCGCGGCCTCCTTCCGTCGCATCCAGGTTTCGGAAAACGGTTCTAACCGTGCCGCGCTTGAAATCCTTCTGGAAGATCACGGCGTGACCGTGGACCCTAAAGAATTGTGCGGGCGCCCTCTGGAGGATGTTAGGCCCGGGGGCTTGGGCTTGCACTTTATCCGCGAGAGCATGGATAGGGTACAATTCCACCGCAGAAACGGTCGGAATCAACTCCGCCTCGTAAAGTTTATTCGTGATTCAAAGCCTCAAACCAGCTGCTGAGGAGAATTCATCGTGCAAATTGCGTCGCGTCATTTGGACAAAATTACCATCTTCGATGTTACCGGGGACATCGATTTGGCTACCTCTCCCGAGCTGCGAAAATCCCTCCTGCGCGAACTCCGCGAACTCCACACTCCCCGCGTAGTCCTTAACCTAACTAGCGTTCGCTATATTGACAGCTCGGGGGTCGCATCATTGGTCGAAAGCCTGAAGGCTTCGCGCGATGCCGGCGGGCGATTCATCATGTTTGGCCTCAACACGACGGTGAGACAAGTCCTCCAGCTTTCCAAGCTCGTAAGAGTCTTTGAAATCTACGACAACGAAGAGCAGGCCGTGGCTCCTTAAGTCGCCGCAGAAATTGCTGAACGAAACTCCTTGGAATCAATGTGGACCTGGCGGCACAAATCGGGGAATCCGTAACAGGTGGGCTCGCTTATTTCGGCGCACTCGCCTCGCTGGGAACTCGCGCTGGCTACTTTGCATTTGTTGGACCTTTCCGCGGGAAACCCCTTCGCCTGCAGCGCGCAATATCGCAGGCCATGCAGGTCGGTGTCCGGGCACTTCCCATCCTTTCTTTGATCACATTCTTCATCGGTCTAATTCTGGCGCTCCAGAGCGCTTACGAACTCCGCAAGTTTGGAGCGTTAACCTATGTCGCCAGCGCCGTAGCCATTTCCATGTCGCGCGAACTAGGACCACTCATCACGGCAATCGTTGTTATCGGGCGGTCCGGCTCTGCCTTCGCCGCGGAAATCGGCACCATGAAAGTCACCGAAGAAATTGACGCCTTGGAAACCATGGCGATCGATCCAGTTCATTTTCTGGTCACGCCGAAATTCCTTGCCATGATCGTCATGCTTCCCTGTCTCACGATCTGGGCCAATGCTATGGGCATTCTCGGCGGGTCGCTGTTCGGCGTTACCCAAGCTGGTTTTGTTTTCACCGGGTATATTCGCGCTTCCGTGGACGCGCTGTTTCTCCGCGACATCGTCACCGGTTTGATCAAGAGCGTCATGTTCGGAATCACCATCACCGCCGTTGGTTGTCACGAGGGCCTTTCCACAGGCGCGGGGGCCGAGCAGGTTGGCCGTTCCACTACGCGCGCCGTCGTGGCTTCCATCTTTCTGGTAGTTCTGGTCGACCTCGTCTTTACTGCTCTTTTCTTTTTTATCGGAGCGAGGTAGCGTTCAAAAACTCTAATGGATCAACCGCACACTTCACCTGCGCCACCAGAAGCCATGATCTCGCTTCGAGAGCTGCGCGTAAGTTACGGCGAGCGAGAAATCCTCCATGGCATCAATTTCGATGTTGTTCGAGGCGAAACGCTGGTAATCCTGGGTGGATCCGGTTCCGGTAAAAGCACTCTGCTTCGTACTCTGGTCGGTTTGGAAAGACCAAGCTCCGGCGAGATCTGGCTCAAGGGAAAAAACCTTGCTGCCATGTCTGCCATGGAACTGGATGAGATCCGAAAGAGGATTGGTATGTCCTTCCAAGGCGGCGCGCTTTTCGGATCAATGACCGTGGGAGAAAACGTCGCATTACCGCTGCAGGAACACACCAAACTCGAAGATTCGACGATCGAGATTATTCTGCGGTTGAAGCTTGATCAGGTAGGCTTGGCGGGCTTTGAGGACTACATGCCATCGCAGCTCAGCGGCGGAATGAAAAAGCGTGCTGCGGTGGCTCGCGCCCTGGCCATGGATCCAGAAATTCTTTTCTTTGACGAGCCGTCTGCGGGTCTCGATCCCATCATCGCGGCCGGCGTGGATCAATTGATTCTTGATCTCAAGAAGGCTTTTCACATGACCATCGTCGTGGTCACCCACGAGCTGGCCAGCGCCTTCCTGATTGCAGACCGCATGGTCTTGATCGACAAGGGCTACGTTGTGGATATCGGTACCACCGAAGAGATGCGCTCCAGCACCCAGCCGCGGGTTCGTCAATTCCTGGATCGGATTGCCGAACCGGCCGTTTCGCAGGAACTGGACTATCTTCAAATGCTGACCGAAGATCATCACCAAGCAAAGCGTTAGATCGGGGAAAGCGAGGGACACGTTGCAAACGAAAAAAGAACAAGCCATGGTGGGAATCTTTGTTCTCATCGCCGCCGGCGTCCTTATCGCCACCGTCTTCGCCATCACGGGCACATTTAGCGGGTCCTCCACAACCTACCGCGCTTATTTTACCTTCGCAGGAGGACTGGAGCCGGGTGCGGCGGTGCGCTATTCGGGCGGCCCGAAAGTTGGACGCGTTGAAAAACTTCAGCTCGATGCAAAGGATTCGTCTCATATAGAAATCACTTTTAGCGTGCAATCGGGATTGCCGGTGAAAACTGATAGCCATGTGAAGATCATGAGCTTGAGCCCGCTTGGCGACAATCATTTAGAAATCCTTCCGGGGACAGAAAAAGCCTCTGTGGCTCCGTCGGGAGCAGTCCTGCCAGCCGAACCCTACGTGGATTTCAACGCTCTGACTTCCAAGATCAATGAGATTGCTCCTCAAGCGCAGCAACTTCTCAAGACCCTCAATGA
>Ga0209698_10005910_pt1 | contig 13091 bp, 10 predicted proteins | sample LitLauG_LLR_2012_FD_187203 | JGI IMG/M metagenome (GOLD analysis project Ga0209698, IMG submission 187203) | Freshwater sediment microbial communities from Pennsylvania, USA - Little Laurel Run_MetaG_LLR_2012 (SPAdes) (version 2) | ecosystem: Environmental > Aquatic > Freshwater > Creek >... | reverse complement strand
GCTCAGCACCGTGAACAGGGGAAGGCTCACCCAGAACAAGAAACGGAACACCCGGTGCAGCCAGTCGTAGCCCCAGATCGCCAGTGCCGCCGCCAGAGCCGAAACGCCGATGGCCGCCAGTGTCCCGTTCAGACTCCACAGCTGGTGCAGACCTTGGGCCAGGAGCACGGTGGCGACGACGTTGTATCCCAGCAGGCTGATGAGCACACCGAGCAGCGGTACGATCACGCCCCGGCCGCCGAATTGCGCCCGCGACTGGATCATCTGCGGCAGGCCGAGTTCCGCGCCCTGGGATGCGTGGAATGCCTGAAACGTCGTGCCCAAGGCGATGCCCAGGGTGCCGGCGAGCGCGGTATGGCCGAGGCTCAGGCCCAAGCTCGGGCCGACGAATCCGATGGCGATCGCGAAGAAGTGGAAGTTGCTCAGAAACCAGAAGGGACCCTGATCCCAGACCCGTCCATGTCGTTCGCTTTCCGGCACGAATTCGATGGAGCGGCGCTCGATCTCGAGCAATCGCGGCGCGGGTTCGGTCAAGCGGCTTCTCCAGCCCGCGCGTCGGCGCAGGTATCATTGGCGACGACGCATGGTATACGAGGGCTGCACTCCAGGGCACATGATGACTACGCACCCCGATCCCTTCGACTGGGTCGCAGCCGGCGCTCGAACGCACGGTGAGCGGCCGTTCCTGGTCACGCCCGGCGGCCGGCGCGTCAGCTACCGCGAGATGTGCGACGAAACCGCACGCGTCGCCGCCGCGCTCGGCGCGCTCGGCGTGGCCGCGGGCGACCGGGTCGTGCTGCAGGTCGACAAATCGGTGGAAGCGATTCTCGTGTACCTGGCCTGCCTGCGCATGGGGGCGATCCTGGTGCCGCTCAACACCGCGTATACCGCGGCGGAGCTCGACTATTTCTTGTCCGATTCACAGCCGCGCCTCGCCGTGATCCGCCCGGCGGATCGCGCCGCGGTGGAGCCCCTGGCGCAACGCGCCGGCGTGGCCCAGGTCGCAACCCTAGCCGCGGACGGCACAGGCTCGCTGTGCGACGCCGTTCGCGCTGCCGGCGCCGGCGCTGTCGCCGACCTACCCCGCTTCGAGCCGCGGGCCGACGCCCTCGCGGCGCTCATCTACACCTCGGGCACCACGGGCCGCTCCAAGGGAGCGATGCTCACCCGCGGCAATCTCGCGTCGAACGCGAACGCACTCGCCGGCGCCTGGCAGTTCACGCCGGACGACGTGCTGCTGCATGCGCTGCCGCTGTTCCACGTGCACGGGCTGTTCGTCGCCTGCCACTGTGCGCTGCTGTCGGGATCGACTCTGGTGCTGCTGCCGCGCTTCGACGTGCAGGAGGTGATGCGCTGGCTGCCGCGCTGCACGGTCATGATGGGCGTGCCGACGTTCTACACGCGGCTGCTGGAACAGCCGGCGTTCGATGCGGCGCTGTGCCGATCGATGCGCCTGTTCGTGTCCGGCTCGGCGCCGCTGCTGGCCGAAACCTTCGAGTCGTTCCGCCAGCGCACCGGACACACGCTGCTGGAACGCTACGGAATGTCCGAAACGGTGATCCTGACCTCCAACCCGTACTTCGGCGACCCGGTGCGCGAGCGCATTGCCGGCACCGTCGGCCCGGCCGTGCCGGGGGTCCAGATCCGCATCAGCCGGGGCGATGGCACGACGGCCGGACCCGGGGAAATCGGCCAGGTCGAGGTCAGCGGGCCATGCGTGTTCGGCGGGTACTGGCGCGGCCAGGGCCAGCAGCGGGGCCGCACGCAGGAGGACTTCACCGCCGACGGCTACTTCCGCACCGGTGACCTGGGCAGCCTCGGGGCGCCCGGCACGCCGCCGGACTACCTGACGCTGGCGGGGCGCTCGAAGGACCTCGTGATCACCGGCGGCTTCAACGTGTATCCAAAGGAGATCGAGGGTTACCTCGACGCGATGCCGGGAGTGATCGAATCCGCCGTGGTGGGCCTGCCGCACCCGGACTTCGGCGAAGCGGTGTGCGCCTTCGTCATCACCGAGCCGGATGCCGCATTCGACCCGGACCGGGCCATCGCCGAACTCAAGTCAAGTATCGCCGGGTTCAAGGTGCCCAAGCGCATCTGGCGGCTGGCACAGCTACCGCGCAATGCGATGGGCAAGGTCCAGAAGAAGTTGCTCCGCGAGCAGTACGCAACGACATTCAACCGCAGCTAGCGGGATGGTTGCCGGATCACTCCAACGTGACAAATCGGACGTGCGCCGACCCCTCTGAGACACCGCGCCGGTTCTGCGCCGAGTTGCGCCGGGATACCCGAAACTCCCACGGATTTTCCTTGGCGCACCACGCTCGTACTTGTCGGACTGAGGTCGTGCGCGTCTGCTGACCAACCGGAGTGCTCGATCAGTCGGGTCCGCTCTGGGCAGGAAAAGGGGCGCAGGCGGATCGGTAGGCCGGACTTCCGTGTACTCCGGAGTCGGCCACCGGCAGCCAATTCTCTGCCGCCGTGCGAGTTCCGAAGGGCCGCACTGAGATCCAGGGGTCACTTTAGATTGTGGATGCTCCGATCACCGAGTTCTTGGTATGAAGGCTCGGGCGAACTGACGGATTTGAGCCCAAAGATGGGCTCCCTGAAGTGAACTTGGCCCGCTGCTGGTTTCTTTGCGCTGGTTTGCGGGCGAAATATCCGGGGGCAACCGCTGCTTGACCAGGATCGCCTGGTTCTTCAGGCAATTTGCCCGGCATTGCTGCTCAGACCCTTGCATTCGGGCCCCATCTGCGTGTCAAATCGACCATGGGGAAGCGGTGCGACCCAGAGGCGGAGCGCGCTCTATCCCGGATACGGTCGGCGCAGGCTCACCAAGATTCCGAGGCTCGGCAACGTCAAGGCGCGGTGGCAACGCTTGAGCGCCAACTGGCTGGGGAGTCGTGATCGGTCCAGGCCGCGAGGTGATTATCGCGGTCAGGAACTGCGCGACTGTGAGCAAGACGAGCGTTGGGTGCAGGACATCTGCGCAGGAGACAGCGATGGCGGACCAGGTTCAATGGCACCTTTCCGGTGACTATTTCGAGAATTGCAGCTGCAACGTCTTGTGCCCGTGTCTCGTATCGGCGGCCGCCCCCCTGACCTCGCAACCGACCGAGGGCTTCTGTAACGTGCCCTTGCTTTTTCACATCAACAGCGGCCGCTATGGCGACATCACGCTCGATGACCTCAACGTGGCGGTCATGCTCCACTCGCCTGGGGTGATGGCCGAGGGAAATTGGTCGATTGCCACCTATGTCGATCAGCGCGCCGACGACAAGCAGACCGAGGCCCTGGGCGCGATCTTCACCGGCGCCGCCGGCGGACCCATGGCCGCGTTCACACCGCTGATCAGCACGAACCTCGGGGTTCGCAAGGTCCCGATCACATTCCAGATCGAAGGCAAGACGCGCTCCGCGAACATCCCGGGCATTCTGCAGATGTCCGTCGATCCGTTGCCCACCATGCATCCCAGCGGAGAGATGTCGGCCAACCTCGGCCATCCGGTCAGCCCCGACAAGATGGTGATGGCCGTCGGAGCCATCGGCAATACGTACCACGATCATGGCATGCGCTGGGATACGTCCGGCAAGAACGGCCTCTACGCATCCATCCGCTGGTCGAACCAGTCGTGAAACACGCCACGACATGGTCCGTCGACCGTGTCCGCGAGATTTGCAGCAGGTGACCGAAGGCACCTTGGAATCGGTGCTGCGGCGGGAGCGCCTCATCGTTGCAGGCGCCCTCGGGGCGATCGTTGCGCTGGCGTGGGCCTACGTGCTTTGGCTCGCCCGCGACATGGACATGGGCGGCATGGGCATGAGCGGGTTCCGCATGGTTCCCGCCGGCATCGGACTCATGGCACCGGCGGCCGCACCTTGGAGCGCCGTCGAGTTCGCCCTGGTGTTCGCCATGTGGGCGGTGATGATGGTCGGCATGATGGCGCCCTCGGCGGCGCCGATGATCCTCATGTACGCCCGCGTCGTCCGGCAGGGGCGGATCGCTGGCAAGCCGCTCGCCGCGACCGGTTGGTTCGCTGCCGGCTACTTCCTGGCCTGGATGGGTTTTTCCCTGGCCGCGACGATGATCCAGTGGGTGATGGAACGCAAGAGTCTGCTCGATCCCAGCATGAAAAGCGCCAGCGGCACGCTCGGGGCGGTGGTGCTGATCGCGGCGGGTGTCTATCAGTGGACGCCGCTCAAGGACGTTTGCCTCGCGCAATGCCAGACGCCGTTCGCATTCCTGATGCGACACGGCGGCTTTGGCGGCGATGTGCTGGGATGCCTGAGGTTGGGGCTGCGCCACGGAACCTATTGCGTCGGCTGCTGCTGGGTCCTTATGGCGCTCCTGTTCGTGGTCGGCGTGATGAACGTGCTCTGGATCGCGCTTCTGGCACTGCTTGTCCTATTGGAAAAGCTGACGCCATGGGGGCGGTGGGTCGCTCGGGGCGCCGGCGTTGCCTGTATCACCGCGGGGGTCTGGATGGTGTCTTCCGGGCCATCAGCGACGACAGGTTCGATATGGGGAGCGATGTTCAGCTAGCGGGATCGTCGCGCCGAATGCGTGGCTTCCGAGGCCGATCAAGCACTCGACTGCCTGTCGCTGCTTTCACGTCACGATGTCGTCGACCTGTATCACGCCGTTCTCGCCACCGAAAATGGGCGAGGTAATGCAGCCGTGCGCCGCGACTCACTCCGTTGCCTGCGCTCGAATTGGCCATGAGAGAAGGCCGATTCGCATGGGCCATGTACTGCCCACCGTGCTGCGTCTCCGCCTGGCGTTGCTGAATGCTTGGACCACCCGCGCTGTGCAGTGCGAGACGACCTTTCATCCGTGGCCCGCTTTCGGGAGCGGCCTTCACCGTTGCCGCGCGGTCGATGCATTCAACTCGCGCAGTACCCGCTTCAATACAACGAGGATCCCAAGCCGCTTAAGTGGAAATACACCATTTCGATTGCCGCATCATGGGCGATAGATCCGGCTTGGCGGGCCGGTGATAGTGCGGTTCGATTCACTGGATCCCTGGCGACGCAGGGAAGGGGAAACGATGAAGCATTTGAGTTGGTTCGCGCTGCTGGTGGCGGCTCTCGCGTCGTCGCAGCCGGCGTTGGCGGATTCGAGTCGCACATTTAACGTCTATTTCCAGAAGGCCAGGTCCGGCGTGCTGACGCAGACGCGACAGGCCGATGGCCGTGTCGACGTGCATTTCAGCTATCGCGACAACGGGCGCGGGCCGGACCTGGACGAGCGCTGGACGCTGGACGACCGGGGCGTGCCGCTCGGCTACGACAGCCACGGCAAGTCCACCTTCGGCGGGCCCATCGGCGATGAGCTGCGTATCGAAGGCAAGGCGGCGCGCTGGAAGTCGGTCGCCGACCAGGGGCGGCGCGAAGTCGATGTCCCGGCGTTTTACTGGCCGGTCGAGTCCTCGCCGGCGTACCTCGGACAGCTCGTGCTGGCCGTCCTGCGGCAGCCGTCCGGCATGCTGTCGATGCTGCCCGACGGCAGCGTCCGGGTGGAAAAGCTGCTCGATGCCAGGGTCGGGGCGGCTGACCGCTCTCTCGACGTGGCGCTGTATGCCGTCACCGGCCTGGACATCGAGCCGGGCTATGTCTGGCTGCGGCGCGACGCCGAGCCGGGTCTGTTCGCCTTGGTCTATCCGGGCTCGATGGGCCTGATCGACCAGGACTACGAGGTGGAGCTCGACCGGCTGGAGCAGCTGCAGCGCGAGGCGGTCAATGGCCAGCTCGAGCGCCTGGCACGCGATCTGACGCACCATTTTGCCGAGCCGATCCTGATCCGCAATGCGCGTGTGTTCGATTCCGAGCGCGCGGTGCTGGGGCCGGCCCAGGACGTCTACGTCTACCGCGGGCGCATCGGCGCGATGTACCCGGCCGGGTCGCCGCCGCGCCAGGCCGGCACCGTGTTCGATGCGGGCGGCCGCACGCTGCTGCCGGGGCTGTTCGACATGCACGTCCACGAGCAGGCCTGGAACGCCGTGCAGCAGCTCGCCGGAGGCGTCACCACCGGGCGCGACATGGGCAACGACAACGCGGTGCTGGCCGACCTGGCGCAGCGCATCGACGACGGCCGCGCGCTCGGAGCCCGCATCGTCGCCACCGGCTTCATCGAGGGCGCGAGCCCATATTCCTCGCGCGGCGGCATCGTCGTCGATTCGCTCGAGCAGGCCACGCAGGCGGTCGACTGGTACGCGCAGCGCGGCTATCCGCAGATCAAGATCTACAACTCGTTCAGGCCGGAGTGGGTCGCCGACACCACCGCGTACGCGCATGCGCGCGGGATGCGTGTCAGCGGGCACATCCCGGCCTTCATGAACGCCGAGCAGGCGATCGAGCGCGGCTACGACGAAGTGCAGCACGTCAACCAGCTGCTGCTGAACTTCTACGTCACGCCCACCACCGACACGCGCACGCTGCTGCGCTTCACGCTGATCGCCGACAACGTTCACGCGCTGGACCTGGACAGTGCGCGCGTGAAGGGCTTCATCGATCTGCTGGCCAAGCGCCAGATCTCGATCGATCCGACCCTGACCGCGTTCGAGGCCGAGTTCACGCAACTGCAAGGCGAGGTCAACCCCTCCTTCGCGGCGGTCGAGTCGCGCTACCCGCTCGCCTACCGGCGCGCCAACCGGACCAATTCGGCGGACGTCAACGCCGGCAACGTGGAGCGCTACCGGGCGTCCTACGCCAAGATGGTCGACTTCATCGGTCGCTGCCACCGTGCCGGCGTGCCGATCGTCGCCGGCACCGACGGGCCCGCCGGCTGGACCCTGCACCGCGAGCTGGAACTGTACGTGCGCGCCGGCATCCCTGCGCCGGAGGTGCTGAAGATCGCGACCTGGAACGGCGCGAAATATTCCGCCGCAATGGATCGCCTGGGCTCGGTCTCCCGCGGCAAGCTGGCCGACCTGATCATCGTCGACGGCGACCCGACGCAGGACATCTCGTCGATCCGCCGCGTCATGCTGACGATGAAGCAGGGCGCCATTTACTACCCGTCCGAGATCCAGGCGGCCACCGGCATCGAGCCGCTGGTGCAGCCGCTGCGTCCGCTGCCGGAACGATGACCCGGCGCTGCGCCGGCCGGTCGCCGCCGGTGCGCGGCTACCAGCGTGCCGGCGGGCGCCGGTTCAGCGTGATGCGACGGTCGACCACCGTCACGTAGCCGCCCGCGGTGAGATCCTTGAAGATGCGACTGATCATGTCGCGCGAGGCGCCGACGCGGTCGGCGATGTCCTGCTGGGTCATGCGCTCGGGCACCACCAGCTTGCCGTCGTGCTCGCGCGCCAGTGACAGCAGCAGGCGCGACACCCGGCCGTAGACGTCGGTCAGCGCCAGGCTCTTCACGGCCTCGGTCGCCAGCCGGGTGCGCTCGATCAGCTTGCCGATCAGGGACATGGCCAGGTCCGGATTGGCGGCAATGGCCGCCCTGAGGGCATCGCGCCCGACCATCGCGCAGGTCGTGTGCTCCAGCGCCTGGACCGATGCCGAGCGCGGACCGCCGTCGAGCATCATCTCGCCGACGTACTGGCCGGCTCCGCGGATGTCCAGGATCATCTCGCGGCCCTGCGCGTCCGAGACGTAGACCTTCACGCGCCCGCTGATGATGATGAACAGCGATTCGGCCCGATCGCCTTCGTTGATGAAAACGGCGTTCTTCGCGAAACTGCGTACCTGGCCGGCGGCGGCCAGTTCGCGCGCGATCGGATCGTCGATCGCCGCGATCGCCGGCTCGGGAGTCGACACGGTACTTTCCATGGGCGGGATGCGTGGCTGATTCGATGCCGGACGTTCGGGGCAATTATCCGTACCGGTCCCGGCTTAACAACCGCCTCGATCCGGTTCGCGACAATTCACGCCGGCCCGGGGATGCGGCCGGTCGGGAGCAACAGAGCCCATGAATCGCGCGGCGATGCGGCAGAGCATGCGCGCGGCACTGATGGCCGCGGTACTCGCCTGCCTGGCGGCTTATGGCCTTAAGGAAAGCGCCGTCGCCGAGCGGGCCGAGGCTCTGGTGTTCGATGCACAGGTGCGCTGGCTGCGCGCCCATCGACCCGCACCGGAGCCGGACTCGCAACCGCAGGTCGCGATCGTCGGCATCGACGGTCCCACGCTCGATCGCGCCGGTGTGCCGCTGGCGATGATCCACCACCAGCTCGCGGCCGCGCTGGACCGGATTGCACTCGCACGCCCACGCGCCATCGCGATCGACCTCGTGCTGCCGGACCGGTCTGTCGATCGCTGGTTACCCGGGGCCGACGAATCCCTGACGCGCGCCCTGGTCGAGGCGGGGCACCGCGCACCGGTGATGTTCGTGGTGGAGCCCGAGGCCGACGGCCACCTGCGCGCACCCTATCCGCCCTACGCCGCGGCGCTGGGCGAGCGCGGGTGCGTCACCGCGCTGCTTCCGGTCGACGGCGATGGGGTAGTGCGCCGCTTCGATCCCTCGCTGACGGCGCCGGGCCTGCCGACACTGGGCGGGCAGGTGGCGGCGCGCCTTGGCATCGCCGATCGGGCGCAGCAGGCGGGCTGGATCGACTACACGCGCGGGGCGCCTTTCGATTACACGCCGCTGCTGGCGGTATCCGGCCCGGAGCAAGCGTCCGACTCCGGTCGCTGGCAGGCGGCGTTCGAAGGCCGCGTGGTACTGATCGGCGCGGTGCTGCCGTTCGTCGATCGTGTCAGGCTGCCGGCCCCGCTTCTGGGATGGCCATACCCGCGCACGGCGCCGCCCGCGGTCGTCACCCACGCACAACTGCTGCGCAGCCTGCTGGGCCACGGACTGATCCGTGCGGTACCGGCGCCAGTGACCGCGCTGGCGATTGCGCTGCTGGTCCTTTGCGCGGCGCTGCCGGGGCTGCGCGCGCGCTGCATCGGCCTGGCGATCGGGGCGCTGGCGCTGACGGTGCTGTCGACCTGGCTGCACGGTGAAGGTCGACGCCTGGAAGTCTTCGTACCGGTGGCGGCCGCTGCGGTGGCCGCGGTGGCCCGCACCGGCGCCGACCTGACGAGGTCGCAGCGCGACCGCGCACGGCTGTCGCGCGCTTTCGCCGGCTATGTCAGTCCGGCCGTGCTGCGCGCGCTCTTGGAAGGCCGCCTCGCCACCACGCCGGCGCGTCGCGAGATGGCCTTCGTGTTCGCCGATCTGCGCGGCTTCACCGCCTGGTCGGAGGCCGAACCCCCCGAGCGCGTGTTCGCCCTGCTGAACCGCTACTTCGCGCTGGTGACGCCGGTCATTCACGAGCTCGGAGGCACGGTCGACAACTTCCGCGGCGACGGCATCATGATCCTGTTCGGTGCGCCGGAACCGCATGCCAGCCCCTGTGCCAGTGCGTTCGAGGCCGCGCGCCAGATCGTGCTGAAGGCGCGCGCCTTGTTCGAATCGGAGGCCGGGCCGGGCGGACGCGGCCTGGACCTGGCGGTCGGCGTGGCGTTTGGCGAAGCCGTCTACGGCGACCTTGGCAGTACCGACCGGCGCGACTTCACCGCCATCGGCGATGCGGTCAATGTCGCGGCGCGCCTGCAGGATCTGTCCAAGTCGCTTGGCTGCCCGGTGTTGATGACGATGCAGGTCCACGAACGCCTCGGGCCGGCCGCCGACCCCGACGATCAACCGCGTCCGCTCGGCCAGGTCGAGTTGCGCGGCCACTCGCCGGTGGCGGTCGCCGGCTGGCGTCCCAAGGCGTGAATATTCGACAGGCGCAAGGCCGGATTTTGGATGACAGTCGCGGCTGCCTGCCGATAACCTCGATCGCCGACTCGGACTGAACCTGAATGGCCCCCGTCCCCCGCTTCGTCCCCGGCCGCTGCTTACCGGCCACGCGCCCCGCACGGCGGCGCCGCGGCGGCGCGCGCCTGCTGTCAGCGATCTGCCTGGTGTTGGCGATCCGTCCATGCCTTGCCGAGGCGGTCGCGATCCTGACCGAGGCGGACGGCGAGGTCCGGGTCGAGCGGGCCGGACAGGCGCTGGCGCTGCGACCGGTCGCCAGTATCGATGTCGATTCCACCGTCGTGCTGGCGCCGCACGCGCGCGCGGTGCTGGCCTACACCCGCGGCGGCCTGGTGTTCGAACTGCTGGGCCAGGGTCGCTTCCAGGTACAGGCGCAGTCGGTTGAGCTTCGAGAGGGCAGCGGCGAGGTGCGACAGCGCAACCTGAGCGCGGCCTTCAGGGCGCTGAAGATCCACGCGGACACCGAGACGCTGCAGGGCGGCGCGTCGATGCGCGGCCTCGCCGACCGCCGGCTGCAGGCGCGCGGACCCACCGGCAATCGCTCGTCGAAAGATTCACTGGCAGTGTGCTGGGCGTCGCTGGGTCCGCACTGGCGCTACCGGCTGCGCCTGATCGATGACCAGGGACGCATCGTGTTCGAGCGCAGCACCGCTGGCGCGAAGCAGGACCTGCCTGCGGCCGGACGGCTCACGCCGGGGGCGAACTACGTGTGGCACCTGGCTGCCTCCGCACCGTATGGCAACAGTGCCGAGGCGGTCGGCCAGTTCCGCCGCCTGCAAGCCGACGCCGACCGCGCATTGAGCGCCGCCGCGGCCGAACTGGCGCGGGCCGATGCGGCGGGCGACCAAACCGGGCAGCGGCTGTTCCAGATCGCGCTGCGCCAGTATGGGCTCGACGCGGCGCCGGGGCGCAGGTTCTGCGCCGACGCCGCTCCCGCTCCTTGAAGCGGTGAACTGCGGTCCTGCGCGGCGAAGGCGGCTGCAGGATCAGTCGGCGTCGCGCAGCAACTTCATCACCGCGCGCCACTCAGCCGCGGTCACCGGTGTGATCGACAGCCGGTTGCCCCGCTGCAGCAGGCGCATTTTTTCCAGCGCCTTGTGGCCGCGCAGTTCGGTCAGTGTCAGCAGTCCGGTCTTGCGCAGCGCCCGCACCTCGACCAGGATCCAGCGCGGGGACTCGGGCGAGGCGCCGGCGTCGAAGTATTCGCTGTGCGGATCGAACTGGGTCGGATCGGGATACGGCCGGCTTGCCACTTCGGCCACGCCGGCGATCGCGGGCACCTTGCAACCCGAGTGATAAAAAAGAACCCCGTCGCCGGGGTTCATTTCGTCACGCATGAAATTGCGCGCCTGGTAGTTGCGCACGCCCGTCCAGGGAACGGTCGACCGGGGCGCGGCAAGCGCGTCGTCGATCGAGCACTCGTCCGGCTCGGACTTCATCAGCCAGTAACGAGTCGCTATCTTCGGCTCCGAAATCTAGGAGGGAAGGTCGTGAATTAAGCCCCCGCGCGTGCCGCCCGGCCTGGAGTCCTGAACCATGGGTTCAGGTGGGTCGTCGTCCGCGACGTTTAGGTTCAGCAAACGCGTGCCGATCACACCGCGCCGCGAGGCCGACAACCTTGCGCATAGCGCATCGGTTCAAGGAACTTAAAGGCCTTTGCGCGAACACCGCAGGGAGGACCCATTCTACCTCCCCCGTGCCGCCGCCGGATATCGAATTGGCCCGTTAAAAGAGTTTTTCCTGGGGCGCCAGCATTTCGGCGGCCAGTTCATCGAGTTCGCGCAGGCGGCGTCGCAGCTCGGTCACGGGGACATCGTCCCCGGCGCGTACGCCGAATAGCTCCTGCGCGATCTGCAGCGACACCAGCACGGCGATGCGGTCGGCTCCGAGCACCTTGCCGCCATCGCGCACCTGGGCCATCTTGCGGTCGACGTATTCGGCGCACGCGAGCAATTCGGCGCGCTCCTGCGGGCGGCAGGACAGGCGATATTCGCGCCCGAGAATGGTGACGGTGATCTGTTCCGTCGACATCAGGCCTTCCCCGACCGGCGCTCGTGCTGCCATGTCAGTGTCCGCTGGCGCGCAATTCGCCCGGCAATACGTCGATCAGGGCATCCAGCCGCCGGTTCGCTGCTGCCACCCGCTCGTTCAATTTCGCCAGCTCCGACTGCGAGTCCGCCAGCTGGCGGCGCAGGCTCTGGTTTTCCTCGCGCAACTGGCGCACATGCGCTGCCAGCTCCCGCATCTTGCCTTCCAGCGAATCGAGTTCTTCAAGCATGTGATCGATGGTAGCACCGGGCGGGCGGCTGATACACTCGCGGCGCCTTCGGTGCCGCCAGTGCGCTGGCGCCGGGACGACTGGCCGGGTTCGGGGTCCAAACCCGCGCGGCCTGCTCCCGGCAGACAGCGCACGGCGGTGAAACGGGAAACAGTGGCGCGCGGTCTGCCGCGCGCCAAGCTGTGCTGCCCCCGCAACGGTAAGTGAGCGCCGCGTACGGCGGTCCTTCGTCAATCGCCACTTCGGTGCCGCGGCACCGTGGGAAGGCGACGGAGGTGCTCACAGCCCGGAGACCGGCCGAAGGTACGACCCTCGCCGTCCGTAGGCGAGCGGCGTCCCGGTTGGACCGCCTCGGGGTGAGGGCGTGGGGCCGGCGTCGCCTCCACGCGCAGCGCTGTTCTCCCGCTTTCCTGCTCCCGCTCCGGTCCGCACACAGTTTGCCGGCGGCGGGCCGGCGCAGGAGAGCGAACATGAAACGTCCAGCAGCAAGCAGTCAGTTCCGGTCGCCGTGGTGGCTTCTGCCATGGGTGGCCATGGGTGTGGCCAGCGTGGCGCCGGTCGCGCGCGCGCAGCAGGCCGCCGATGACTCGGTGGTGGTGACCGCATCGCGCGTCCCGCAGGCCGAGCAGGACGTGGTGCCGGCGACCACGGTGCTGACGCGCCAGGACATCGAACGCGAGCAGACCACCGACCTGGTCGAACTGCTCGGGCGCCAGCCCGGCATCGAGTTCGCACAGCTCGGCGGAGCGGGCCGCCAGGCCTCGATCTTCATGCGTGGCACCAACTCGAACCAGGTGCTGGTGCTGGTCGACGGCGTGCCGCTGAACAGCGTGCTGGACGGTGCGCCGGCATTCGGGCGCCTGAGCACCGACTTCATCGAGCGCATCGAGATCGTGCGGGGCAACCTGTCGAGCCTGTACGGTTCGTCGGCGGTTGGCGGCGTGATCCAGATCTTTACGCGGGCACCGCAGCAGCCGGGCGCGCAGGCGCAGGTCGAATACGGTGAGCGCGATACGCGCGCCGCCTCGGCCGGCGTCAGCACGCAGTTCGGCGGGACTTTCAC
>Ga0209698_10005908_pt1 | contig 13092 bp, 8 predicted proteins | sample LitLauG_LLR_2012_FD_187203 | JGI IMG/M metagenome (GOLD analysis project Ga0209698, IMG submission 187203) | Freshwater sediment microbial communities from Pennsylvania, USA - Little Laurel Run_MetaG_LLR_2012 (SPAdes) (version 2) | ecosystem: Environmental > Aquatic > Freshwater > Creek >... | reverse complement strand
AGAATAGAGCCTGGTTCGCGCTTCCGGCCGGCTCGCCTATTCTCCAGGTTCCTGGGATGTTTGGAGGAGCCCGTGACAACGAAAATCTTCTCGCTCCTTTGCCTGTTACTTCTCGCCAGCTCAGTCAACGCACAATTTCTTCACTCGGGAACGGCTCCGATCGATCCCCACAATAAAAGCCTCGCTGGACCTACGCGAAGTGTGAACCCTGCACAAAGATCGGGCCAGGCCCAGCGTGTCGGCCCGGGTCGCTCCACCCAAACGTTTCGCGCGCGGCAGCGCACAGGTGAGTCGGCCCTGAGTAACCCAGTTGCTCCCGCCCCAGTATTCATGGGAGACATGCTCTTCTCTTCGGGCGGATGGAGTGCCCGAAACATCGTCGTGGCGGACTTCAATGGCGATGGCCAGCTCGACCTGGCTGTCGTGAACTACTGCGGTGATAGTAACTGCTCACATGGCTCGGTGACTGTCTTGTTGGGAAATAGAGACGGCACTTTCCAGGCGGCGGTAAGTTATCCCTCCGGAGGCGATGAGGCGCGCGCCGTCGCGGCCGGTGACTTCAACCATGACGGCAAGATCGACCTGGCGGTAGTCAATCAAAATTGCATGACCGTAAACTGCTTGAGCGGATCCCTGAGCATTCTCTTGGGCAAGGGGGACGGAACTTTTCAGGCCGGAGTGAGCTATGACTCCGGAGGGGATGGCATCTCCATCGCAACCGGCGATCTGAACGGGGATGGCAATCTGGACATCGTTGTAACCAACTACCAGGCCAACAACATTGGCGTGCTGTTGGGGCGTGGCGACGGCACCTTTCAGCCCGTCGTGAGCTATCCGTCAGGAGGAACCGCGCCCAACTCCGTCGTTCTTTGGGATTTCAATGGTGATGGTCGGCTCGATCTCGCCGTCGTGAACCTGTGCACCGACATTGAATACAGCAACGGCTCGGTGGGTGTGCGGTTGGGAAATGGCGACGGCACCTTTCAGCCAATCGTTTTCTACGACTCCGGGGATACCTGTCCCATGGCCGCCGCAGTAGCAGACTTCAACGGCGATCGAAAACCTGACCTGGCAGTCCTCAATGGTCTGCACCAAACCGTAGGGGTGCTGCTGGGAAAAGGAGACGGAACCTTCCAGGCCGCGGTGAGTTCGCCTTCTGAGGAAGGGGCCAGTTCTCTCGCCGTTGCCGATTTCAATCGCGATGGGAACGCCGACCTTGTGGTCGCGAACACCTGCTCCGACGGTGTCTGCTATGCACACGGTTCGGTCGGTGTGTTGTTAGGAAAAGGCGATGGTACCTTCCAGTCGGCGGGAGCGTATGACTCCGGAGGCGTGAGTCCATCATACGTTGCTGTGGGCGATTTCAACGGCGATGGATTTCTCGACTTCGTAGTGTCCAACTACTCTCCTGACAACCCCTATGGACAGAGTCCATTGCGGGTCCTCGTGGGAGAGGGCACTGGACAATTCCAGACCCCGGCGATCTATTCCCCCTCGGGGTCAGGTGGGGTCATTGCCGACTTCAACGGCGACGGTAAGCCCGACGTGGCTGTGCTCCAAGTCTGCCCTAATAACGATTGCTCACAGGGAACGATAAGTGTCTTCCTGGGAAAAGAGGGCGGAACTCTTCAGCCACCAGTTACTTCTCCCCTCCCATTTAGATTGTTTGCGCCATCTCTGGTTGCGGGCGACTTCAATCGGGATGGCAAGATCGACTTGGTAATAGCCAATCAGTGTGATAAGAACTGCGGCACAGTAAGCGTGTGGCAAGGCAACGGCGCCGGCACTTTTCATCAGATCGCGAGCTATGCCGTGGGTGGAAGTGGAGCGCTTACCGTAACCGGCGACTTTAACCGCGATGGCAAGCTCGATCTGGCCGTTGCCGATCAATGCGGCATGACATGTACAGACGGATCAGTACATATCCTCCTGGGCAATGGAGACGGAACCTTTCAAGCTGCGACCACTTACCCATCCAGCGCCAACGGATCTACCTCCATCGTGGTAGGCGACCTCAATGGAGATGGCAACTTGGACCTGGTTCTGGTCGACCTCAGCTTTTGTGTGGAAGATCAGTGGGATAATTGCGTCTCTCCCCTTGGCACCGTGACCGTTTTGCTGGGCCGTGGAGATGGAACCTTCGAAGCACCGGTCCACTACGGCTCGGGCGCTCAAGTTCCCCTTTCCGTAGCTCTGGGAGATTTCAACGGGGACGGCAAGCTCGATCTTGCCGTGACCCACTGCCCACTCTGCGCTTCTCTCAACAATGCTGGGAATACAGACGTCGTTGGTGTGTTGCTGGGGAATGGCGACGGGACATTCCAGACCGCGATCACGGCGGACCCGGGGATCTCGCAGGGCAGCAATCACACCGTGGCGGTTAGCGATCTCAACGGTGACGGCAATCTCGACCTGCTACTGACCAATTTCATTATGCTCGGCAACGGGGACGGAACCTTTCAATCACCTCTGTTCTATCCCACCAGCGAATTTGGCCAATTAGGCGAAATCGCAGATTTCAATGGCGACGGCAAGCCGGACCTCATCTTGTTTGGATCGCAGAGGTTCACCATACTGCTCAACATCACCCCCGGTTTTCGCTATTGGACCTCGAGCGCTATAACTTCCTCCGTCAATCCTGCAGGCCTCAACCAGCCCGTGACATTCACCGCAACAGTTTCCCCTGGGTTTGGCCTCCCCATGACTGGCACCATCACCTTCCACGACGGCACCTTGGCTTTGGCAACTTTACCGATCACCAACGGCCAGGCACAGTTCTCCACCTCCACTCTGAATGATGGCGCGCATTCCCTTACGGCGCGCTACGAGGGTGACGCGAACTTTGTGCCCAGCTCCTCGAAGCTACTGGAACAGCTGGTCACGTCGGCCGTCGATTTCGTAGTGACCACCTCATCCCCCAGTGCGACCGTGAGCGCTGGAAGCAGCACGTCTTATACCCTGAACCTGCGAACGCTCAACGGATTTAGTAACGCCGTCAGCCTGGCTTGCTCCGGTTTGCCCGCAGGTGCGAACTGCTCGTTCAGTCCTGCTAGCCCAATTACGCTGACAGCCTCGGGGACGAGTGAAACCGTAACGATTTCCACGACCGGGGCGACCATGGCGGGAACTTACACGCCCGCCCACCCAGGTATGTCGCGCTCGCCGAGCGCTTCGGCAAGGAAGCTTCTTTCGATCTACCTGCTGTGGCTGCCACTGCCTGCCATTGCCCTGGCGGGCATGAGGTTCAGGCCGCACCGGTGGCGGAGATTCAGCTCCAACCTGATGTGCGTCCTCGTGATCGCGTCGACCGTGTTACTGGCGAGCTGTGGCGGCAACACGTCTTCGAGCGGCGGAGGAGGCAGCAACCCGAGCACACCTGCCGGAAGCTATAGCGTCACGGTCACGGCCACCTCGGGCTCGTTGACCCATGCAACCGTCCTTACCTTAACCGTGCAGTGAGGTGAACTTCATGGAACAGCTGACCGAATGGGTGGTGGTGCTGGTGCTATTCGCCGTTGTCGCAGCCTCGGTTGCCGTCGTCATGTTCATCGCCGATCACGCCGGCAGAACCAGAGGGGGGCACAAGGAAAGTAGATCCACCGGGCCGAAGGCGCAGTGGAAGAAAGCCGCTTAGCGCAACCGATGCCGCAGTTCTCGCGGTTTTCGAGACCTGGGACTTCGTTACTGCGGCAATCCCAGCCGCCGCATTAAATCGGCGTAGCGCGGATCGGCGCGGTACGGGTCATAGGCCGGATAGCGGATGGAGAAAGTCAGGTCGCCGTCCTCAATGTCTGCTGCCTTTCCGAGTTGTTCGAATGCCCTATCCCGATCGCCGAGGAGGGCCGCTGTCAACGCCAGTGGAGACCCGAAACTGAGAGCCCGCCCTGTGAAGTGCATAAGCTGGTCGTAACCCCGGGCGTCAGCGCTGAACGTGCCTGGAGTCGGTTTGAATTTTTGCAATTCGCTTACCGCCTCCGCGAAGCGTCCCATGTTGGCGTATATCTGCGACAAATAAAAATGACTCCCTCCGAACTTGGGATTGGTTTCGATCACCTTGTTGAATTGGGTCAGCGACTCGGGATAGCGGTGCGCGATCGCCAGCGTGATCCCGTAGTTCATGTTCACAACACTGGAAAGCGGGTCGAGCGTGAGGGCCGTCTGAAATTCCGCCAGCGACTGGTCGACGCGATTTTCCGGGAGGAGCACCAGGAACGCATAAAAGTAATGAGCATTCGCATTATTTGGGTTGAGCTCGATGGCGCGTCGGTATTCTCCTTCCGACTCCTTCCAGTTCCATGCAGCGGCCAGCGCGCTGCCTCGCGCCGTGTGAGCTTCGGAGGACGAATCGTCCAGCTCAAGCGCTTTGCGCGTCGCCTCGTCCGACAGCACACGCGCCTGTTTGAAGGTAACCCCTACGCCGTAGTCCCCTATGACGTTGTATGTGTCCGCTAGACCGGTGTAGGCGAGCGCATAGTTGGGATCCGCCGCAATTGCCTGGCGAAATAGATCAATGCTCTTCTTCAAGCCTTCCGGGCTTCGTCCGTACCATTGCTGCCGTCCCTCGAGATATAGACGATAAGCCTCCGGATTGGTCGTGCCGGCATTACCCAGGTGTGGCTGCCCGTTGCCGCTGATCTTGATCCGCAATCGGTCGGAGATATCGTGCGTGATGTCGCTCTGCACCTGGGTAATCTCCGTTGACTTTCGCTCATAGTGCGAGCCCCACAGTTCGGAGCCGTCGGCGGTATTCACCAGGTCTGCCTGCACCCCCAACGTGTCCCCGTGCTGCGTCACCCGCCCCATCAGCACCGCGCTCACGTTCAGTGCATTGCCAATCTTTTGCGGATCGTCCTGATTCCCCTTGTAGCGGAACACTGTGCTGCGTGCCATCACCTTCAGGTTGGGCAGTTGCGAGAGCGTGCCGATCAGACTCTCCGTCAAGCCATCGCTCAGGTATTCATTATTGGCGTCACTCGTGGCGTTCACGAAGGGCAACACGGCGATGGAACTGACTTTCCCGGTTTCAGACTTTCCGCGCAGGAAATACACGCTGGCCGCAACGGCGAGCAGCACGATGGCCGCAATCGCACCCGCAATCACGTATTTGCGCGACCCGCGGCCAGGCGCTGCCGCCGCGACGGATCCGGAACTCGGTGACAACAGCCCGCTCGATGAAAGCGCTGCGCTAGAACGTCCCGAATCCAAATCCCGTTTCAGCCGCGTCAGATCAGTGCGCAGGTCGGCCGCCGTCTGGTAGCGCAGGTTGCGGTCCTTCTCCAGCGTCTTATTAATGATCCGTTCCAGATCAGCCGGCATGTCGGGATTGAGCCGCAAGGCCGGCGCGGGCGCCGCATCCAGAATCGCCTTGAAGATTTCCGCCGAACTGCCGCCGCGAAACGGAAGCATGCCCGTCGACATTTCGTAGAGCACGGCGCCGAACGAGAACAGGTCACTGCGCGCATCGAGCTCCTTGGCGCGGGCCTGCTCCGGTGACATGTACGCAACCGTTCCGAGCGTCGAACCAGGGCTGGTCAGGTGCCGGTCATCCGCCGTTCCCGTCATCGTATTGGCCGATGCTACCTGGCTGGAGGAACCGCTGCTCGCCGCCTTGGCAAGACCAAAATCCAGTATCTTGGCATGGCCTCGCTTGGTGACGAAGATGTTGGCCGGCTTGATGTCGCGGTGGATGATGCCCTGCGAATGGGCCGCGTCCAGGCCATCGGCGATCTCGATGCCAAGACCGAGCAGGGTTTCGTTCTCCAGCGGCCTGGCCGCAATCAGGTGCTTCAGCGTCACGCCATCCAGAAACTCCATGGCAATGAAGGTCTGGTCGTCGTGTTTGCCGATTTCGTGGATGGTGCAAATGTTGGGGTGGTTCAGAGCCGACGCCGCGCGCGCCTCGCGGCGGAAGCGCTCGAGCGCCTGCGGGTCTCGCGAGAGCTCATCGGGCAGGAACTTGAGGGCAACGAAGCGGCCAAGCTCGGTATCCTCGGCCTTGTAGACCACGCCCATGCCGCCGCCACCAAGCTTCTCCACAATGCGGTAGTGCGAAATGGTTTCGCCGATCACTAGAGGCTGTGTGCCCCCCCTTTCGGGTCGCTACATCTTACGGAGTGCCCATCGGCGAGTCAATGAACGACGATCGGGGGCAGTCGGTCCGCTTGGTCATCGTCCCACCTGCAAGGGGAGGGCACAGCTTCACCTGTGCCGTCGTTGGCGCGAAACCGACGCCTTTACGCGTTGAGGTCATGCCATGCCACCCGATTCATTCGTGCGGGTGCCCCAGTCTCGCGGTTTTCGAGACCTGGGACGGTCTTCTTCATCGAGCTCGTTCGGGGCCATCGCAGTGAGCTACGTCACATCCTTAGGGTCGGTCCTCATGAGATTTTATTGGGGCTGGGTGCTTGAGGTGGGGAAGTGTCTGCGCAATCCTTTGAGGGACGTCCCTCGACACGTAGAGACGAACGCGAATTGCGTGACGCGCGCTTCGCGATGCGCCTTTCCCTGATCTTTGGCCTGCTCATGCTGGGCGGGAAAACTTCCGCATACTTCCTGACGCACTCCGCAGCCATTCTCTCCGACGCTGCGGAATCGGTGATTCACGTCGTGGCCGTGGCGTTTGCCGCTTTCAGCCTTCGACTAAGCACCCGGCCCGCAGCTCCTCAATTCCTCTACGGCTACGAGCGGATCACCTTCTTCTCGGCGGGATTCGAAGGAGCCATGATCATTATGGCGGCGATTGCAATTCTCGTGGCCGCCATCCACAAGTGGATTGTCGGGCTGCATCTGGAGCACCTGGGAGCGGGAGCTTTGCTGGTGCTCATCGCCGGAATCCTGAACGCAGGGCTCGGCTACTATCTGTTGCGTGTCGGACGCAGGACCAATTCGCTCATTCTTGAAGCCAACGGCAAGCACGTCTTGACCGATAGCTGGACCAGTTTTGGCGTCGTTGCCGGGCTCGGGCTCGTACTGCTGACTCGCTGGAAACCGTTTGATCCCCTGGTGGCGATTGCAGTTGCGGTGAACATACTCTGGTCCGGTGGCCACCTGGTGTGGCGTTCGGCAGTCGGACTGCTCGACTACTCCGATCCCAACGCCGGTCGCCAGATCCGAAACAAACTGGACGCCATTTGTGCCGAGCTGTCGATCCAGTACCACGGCGTACGCTTCCGGACTACCGGCTACCGTCAAATCATCGAAGTGCACCTCCTGTTTCCTCGCCTGACCTCCGTCAGCGAGGCTCATCGGCTGGCAACCATCGTGGAAGAACGCCTGCCCGCGGAACTGGACATGCCCGCCGAGGTCGTGACCCATCTGGAAGCTCTCGAGGATCACGACCACGTCCACCGTCAAGAACACTACACCGGAAAACCCCAGTAGGTCTCAGAAGCGCGGGCGCCCCACTCATTCGCGTTGGTGCGAATCGGTGGGATACATGACTGCGTGACCGTTCGCATCCGCCAATATGTCGCCGCTATCCCAAAGGAACTTGTCATCCTGAGCGTAGCGAAAGCCTGCCCTGAGCGAGGTAATGGCTCAGCTTGGCTAATTCTCTAGAGAATGTCATCCCGATGCCCCGCGTTTTCACCAGCGGGGCGAGGGATCTTGCGCGGAGCATTTCAAACTGAGCCACTGCCGTGGGCGAATCGAGCTTGCTCAGGGGAGTCGAATGGGGACCTGCTTTTCGAACGTGAGTCCGGCGGGTATCCGCCTGTCCCTCGCTTTTGACCGGGAGAGGGCGCGGGTTCGGACCATCTGTGATGAGTCTTCGATAGGCGCGGGCGCCCCACTCATTCGCGCCTGTTTGCGAACGAGTGGGAGCTGGCACCCGACCTTCGCTAATTCCGAATGATGACCTCCGCATCCAGAATTACTTTGTTATTACTGTCCAGGATCTCGTACTTGTAATGATGGTGATCGGTTGTCGATTGGCTGTTGCATCGCTCGCAAATCGCGGCCATCGCGCGGATCGGCCCGGAACTGACCAACCCATCCTTGGGCACGTGGAATGCGCCCCTCATAAATGGCGAGCCGTTGTAGCTCGGCACACTTGGGTCCGCGTCGAGAAAATGTACCGTCACCGCTTCACTGGTACTCCACTCCAACTCGTCCCCATGGCTCTTGCTCAGCAATACGGAAAAGTAGTCTACCTTTCTATTTGCCACGTCGATCTTCACAATGATTTCGGTCAGAGTTGCCATATTCCACTTCCTCCTCGATAGGTTGTATGAACGTATGAAACCTGGGTTCCACTTCAACATCGGTTCGAACGTCGAGTGCTCGTCTTGCGGGTGCCCCACTCATTCGCGTTCTTTGCGAATGAGTGGGAGTTGGTAAACCATGTCAGTTAGTTCCGGATGATGACCTCCGGATCCGCGAGTATTTCCTTGGTCTTGGTGTCACGTATGACGTATTTGTAGTGACCTTTCTCATGCGGTTTTGGCGCCGCGGGGCACTGCGTACAGAACGGCGTGTTCGGGGCTACAGGTCCGGAGTTGACAGAGTCCTCGCCCTTGACCCGGAAAGGTCCATGCTTGATGAAAGGACTGCCGTTCGGAAATTCAATCGTGACGTCCGATGTCGGGTCCGTGCAGTACCAGATCACTTCCTGTTGCGAGCTCTTGGACACGGGGATTGGGTCGAGCAGCGGGAACGCTGTCCTCTTCCCATTGGCGGTTGCAATCTCTATTCCGACCCACGTGGCCGCGGGTGCTCGAACTGCTGTTGCCATAATCCACCTCCTGGATTACCTTTCCTGCAAATTGTGAACCTGGGTTCTAACGGGGCCGTCTCTCTATGTCTGCCGGGCTCTTCTCCTGCAGAAGTTGTTTAAATTGTCTATTGGTGTGCAGGTTGTCAAAACCGATCGTGCTGACCACCACCGCCGGTGAAATTCCGAGCCCAAGCGCCTTCCGCAGCGACCGAATCGCCGCGCTCTCATCGTCAAGCTGGCTGGCTACCAGTGCCGCGTTAAGGTGCACTTCGGCGCTGGTGGGAGCCAGGGCAAGCGCCCTGTTCAGGTTCGCCGCCGCCGCTTGCCTCTCCTTGAGCATGGCGTGATACACGGCGAGATAACTCAGCAGCAGGGCATCATGAGGATTAACGTGCAGCTCTTCTTCCCCGAGCGCAATCGCGCTCCGATAAGCGGCAAGCGACTCCTGCCGATGCTGCCCGTCCCAATAGTAGGCGTCGGCAAGATTTCCCCACGATGATCGCTGACGATCGTCGAGCTTCAGCGCTTGTTCGTAGGCATGAGCGGCGTCGGGAAATCGTCGCTGGTAGAAGTACGCCACTCCCAGATTCGAGTAAGCATCATGGGTAGGAGTGACCCTGGTCGACTTCTCGCAGACCGGTACCGCCTCCGCATATCCGCCCGCCATGATGTAAGTGCCGCACAGATTGCTGTAGCCGCGCGGATTGTCGGGAGCCAGCTTCGTGACCTGGGCGAACTCCTTGGCGGCTTCCTCGTACCGCGCCTGCCGGTAAAGAAATCCTCCCAGCCAGTTGTATCCGGCCCAGTACTCCGGACGCGCCCGTATGGCGCTGCGATAAGTCTGTTCCGCCGCCGCCATCTCGCCCATGTGCTCATAGGCGAAGGCCAGCCCTCGGTAAGCGTTGTCATCGGTAGCATCCGCCCTCAGCGCGCGCTGAAACTCATCCGCCGCCTCTTCGTACTTGCCGGTGCCGTTGTACACCGTGCCCAGGCAACCGTGCCCGTATTCCTGAGCACTCTGACAGGCCCCCAGCGCCTGGTCTACCCACGCCCGATCATGTGTGCGCTGGTACTTGATCCAATAGCTTTCGCCCAGCCCGGCGTGCGCCAGCACAAAGTTGGGATCTCTTTCCAACGCCCGCTGAAACAGCTCGATTGCACTTTCGACATTCTCCGGGTTCTGATATTCCTGCAAATACCCGCGCCCGCGCAGGTAGAAGTCATACGCAGCCGGCTGGCTCGTTCCCCGCGACGCAAGCGTCTTTCGTTCCGGCGCGCTGAGTTCCAGTTGCAACGCACGCAACGCGCTGTCCACGACGCGGTCCTCCAGCGCAAATGGATCCGAAATATCCGCAGTGATCGCGTCCGCCCGCAACACGCCGTGCGTGCCCGCATCCACCAGGTCGTAGACGACTCGAACCTTCCCTCCGGATTGACGAATGCTTCCCTCGAGTGCCAGGTTCACTCCCAGATCCGTGTGCGCCTGTGTCACCGACGCGGTCGACAATCTCCGAATCTCGCTCGGCGGCACCAGTTGCAGCGGATAGCGGTCGGTAAGTTGCGTCAGCTTGGCAGTCAGGGTCGCGGTCACGCCGTCGGCAAAGGCACGCGCATCCGGATCGTTTGCCGCGGCGGCGAACGGCAGCACCGCCAGATACTTTTTATCGGGTAGGGCAGGCTTGCTTGGCCACGGAATTACGGAAAGTGCAAGCACTACGAATAGCAGCGACATCCCAGGTCGAACCGCGCCCTTCATCCACCTCGGCCATCGCCACCAATGGCCCCCACTCTCGCGGAGCACCCTCAGATCCACCAGCAGATCGGCCGCACTGCTGTAGCGTCCCTGCGGTTCTTTCGTCAGCATCCGGTCGACAATCCGCTCCAGTTCCTCCGGTACTCCACGCACCAACTCGCCGATCTGTCGGGGTCGGTGGTGCAGGATTTGATCCGCTGTTCCAATCAGTTTCTCCCTCTGGAACGGATGTTTGGCGGTCAGCATCTCGTAGAACACAATCCCGAGCGAGAAGATGTCGGCGCGTCCATCCACTTCCTGCTCCAGCAGAACTTCCGGAGCCATGTAGCCCGGCGTACCCACACAACCCAGGCGCTGGCTTTCCTGGCTGACCGTCACCGCCGTCGGAGTAGTAAAACGGAGCCGCTGCGCCAGCCCGAAATCGAGGATCTTCACGTGGTCCGCGCCCGTGAGCATGATGTTGTCCGGCTTGAGGTCGCGGTGCACGATGCCTTTCTGTTGCGCTTCGGCGAGTGCCTCCGCGCACTGCAGCGCCACACCAATAAAGGAGTCCCACGCCATCGGCCCCGCGCCCTGCAGCCGCTTCCGCAGCGTGATCCCCTCCACGTACTCCATCACCAGGAAGAGCTCGTCGCGGTCTTCGACCACGTCGTACACGCTGGCGATGTGTTCGGAACTGAGCGCGGACGCGCGTTGCGCTTCTCTCAGAATGTGGCGGCGCGCTTCGGGATCGGTGCGCAGCTTGTGGCTGACCCGCTTGAGGGCAACCGGGCGCTTCAGCTTGGTGTCTTCGGCGTAGTAGACCTCTCCCATGCCGCCCGCACCGAGCTTCGAGCGGATCACAAACCGGCCCACGCGGCAGCCCGTAAGATCCTCGGGGAGAGGAAACGGTATCGGCACTGCGCGGGCGCTGCTCATAGTTGACACCCGCAACCGCGAAATCACACGTAGGCGTGATCCGCAGCGACCTGGAATATCGGAACTACGGCGCGCGTGACCAGCAGCACACCTCGACTCTCAACAGTTGACTGCTCTTCACCGCGCCGACTTCACACTCATTCTCTCGCCGCCGGAAGTGGAAATCGCCAAAGAAAGACTGAGGGATAGTCAGAGCACTCCCAATATGGGAGGAAACAGGAGCCGGAGAAAACGTGAGGACGGGTGACCGATGCTGGGTGGCCCAGGTCTCGCGGTTTTCGAGACCTGGGATACTTTGTATAGTCTCAGCTCTCTACCATTCGTCCGGCGTGGTCGACTCCATCGCGAAGTTGTGGACAGAGTGAAGTTCAGCTGGGTGCCCCAGGTCTCGCGGTTTTCGAGACCTGGGATACGACGGGGTGCCCCGGGTTCGCGCCGTTGGTTGGCGCTAACCTGGGATTACCGCGAACGGTGTAACATCAGGCCCTGAAAGGGTGAACCCGTGAATCCTGACGCTGCCCGGCGCAAGGTGTTTGCGAAACTTTCGATTGCCGCAGGCAATACGTTGCAGATTGCCGGAATTGTCGCTGCGGGTTTTGGATTGAAGGCGTCCGCGTCGGCGACGTCACCCGTGACCGCAGTCCTCGCAATGATCGCGGCCTGGGTGCTGCTCTATTTCTGCGCGCACGCGATTGCTCACTGGCTGGTCGGCCGCATCGTCGGCATTCGCTTTCTGTTTTACACGGTCGGAGGAACCGGAAATCCTGAAGGATGGCCGCCGGGCCTTCGCTGGATCTTTGAGCATCTCCCCTTTATGGGAGTGCAAACCGACAAGCTCTTCATGCAGCAGGCCAGTCCTCAAGCCAAAGCCTTGATGTGGTCCGCGGGCGTAACCTCCTCCGCGGTTGTGCCCACACTAGGCGTGCTCTGGGCCTGGCATGCCCACGTTCCCGGAAGCGGCTGGTTTTCTCTTTTCGCTTTGGGCTGGAGCGTCGGAACCCTGGCGAGCAACTGGACCAGTCGCACCGGTGACTACTCCAAGGCTCGCCGCGCCCTCGCAGGCTCCTGAGCGGGAAACGGTCGGGCGTATCAGGTCTCGCGCCGTTGGTTGTCGCTGTCGGGACTGACGCAGGGCATAGCCCTAGCGCTGACCCGAGCGCGAGGGGTTTAGGCGTGGTTCGTGGGAATCTAGCAGGCGCCGCTGGCGGCAGGCTTCCGAGCGCGTCGTCAATCTCACTTCTTTACCTGAAATCACATTCTCCAATGATTGTCATCCTGAGCGAAGTCTGATCGTTCGCTTGCGAACGATCTCGCGAAGTCGAAGGACCTGCTTGTATGAATCTCCTATTCACCGGTGCCCCCGTCCTTTCGCGTTCTGAGTTCCCTCGATTTTCCTCGGGGTTTCGGCAGCGGGCTCAGACTGTAGCTTGCCCCGAAGGAGCCCGCTAAGCGCCTCAACTTTGCGAAAGGGTGGGATACACAGAACTGCGTGACCGTTCGTATACACCAAACCCTGGCACCCGATTCGCCCAACAGCGCGAGAGGCTTAGGCGTGGTTCGTGGGAATCTAGCAGGCGCCGCTGGCTGCAGGCTTCCGAGCGCGTCGTCAATCTCACTTCTTTACCTGGAATCCCACTCTCCAATGATTGTCATCCTGAGCGAAGCCTGATCGTTCGCTTGCGAACGATCTCGCGAAGTCGAAGGAGCC
>Ga0209698_10005906_pt1 | contig 13097 bp, 9 predicted proteins | sample LitLauG_LLR_2012_FD_187203 | JGI IMG/M metagenome (GOLD analysis project Ga0209698, IMG submission 187203) | Freshwater sediment microbial communities from Pennsylvania, USA - Little Laurel Run_MetaG_LLR_2012 (SPAdes) (version 2) | ecosystem: Environmental > Aquatic > Freshwater > Creek >... | reverse complement strand
TCTCGATGGGGTCCGCGCTCAACGCGCGCGTGTAGTCGCCGCTATGGGAGAAGGCTTTCTGCGCCGCGTCCGAAGAGCGGTATAGCAGGCATCCACAATCAAGGGGCTGATAGAGCCACTTGTGCGGGTCGAGAGAAATCGAGTCGGCGAGCTCCATGCCGTTGAACCTGCTGCGCTCGGCAATCGCGGCGAGCGCTCCATAGGAGCCGTCGATGTGAAACCAGGCACCGTTGCGGTGCGCGATCTCGGCGATCTTGGCCAGCGGATCGATGGCGCCGGTGTTGACTGTTCCGGCAGACGCCACCACGGCCATCAGAATCCTGCCCGCAGCTTTGTCCTTTGCGATCTGGCGCTCGAGTTCGACGGTGTCCATGCGCAGCGACGAATCCGTAGGAATCAACCGCAAATTGTCGCGTCCGATACCGAGCAAGGCTACGCTCTTGGGAATGGACATGTGAACTTCCTGGGAAGCGTAGACTACTGCGCCCGTCGTGACTCCTCGCTCATTGGCGGGCGCAGTGGCTTCGCGAGCCATCGCGAGCCCCATCAGATTCGCGGCCGACCCACCGCCCGTGAGATAGCCTCGAAATTGCGGACAGCCGATGGCCTGTGACAGCCAGTTGACCACGGTCTTTTCGATCATCACGGCGGCAGGGGCCGAGCGCCATGCAGTCACGTTCTGGTTCAAGACGCTGGCCATGAGATCCGCGGTCGCGGCAACGGGTTCGCCCGATCCCAGCACGTAGCCGAAGAAGCGGGCATTCGGCGCGCGCGAGGAGCGGAGGACTTCTGGCAGGTCGTCGAATACGGCTTCACCGATTCCCTGCTCGGGCAGGGGCGCATCGAAAAGACGCACGGAGTCCTCGCCTGTTATGGCTGGGGCAACAGGCATCGAGTCCACATGGTCGAGATAGTCCGAAGCCAGTTTCGCGACGCGTTCGGCCAGACGGCGAAACTGGCTCGACGGAATCTCGAGTGGATTCATGAGATCACTCGCCGCCCGCGGGGATCACCTTGTGCTTCGGCGCGGGAACGGGCGCTGATCCTTTGCGGTCGCGCCATAACACGTGATTGAGGCGGGCGGCGCCGGCGGCATCGGGGCGGGAGAAATCCATCTTCGAGGAGACCTTTGCGCCGGGCGAGTCGCGCTTGTTGGTTTCGTAGATTAATCCGTTCTTCTGGTTGCGATAGTCCGCCTTGTAGGGCTGTTGATCGCCAGCGCCTGAAAAGAGTCCGCTCATCACCGGCGCGTAGGCGTCATTCTGATTCATCGGAGGAAGGCCCAGCAGCATCTCCATGGTGTGGATCATGTTAACCGTAGTGTAGAAGCGATGCTCGACGTAGGGCTTGGCGGCGGATCCTGGCGAATACTTGCTGACGACGAAAGCGATCGAGCGATGCGCGTCGACGTGGTCGGCACCATCCTGAGCGTCGTCTTCGAGGATGAAGATGGCGGTGTCATCCCAGTAGGGGCTGAGCGACACGGCGTCGACGACGCGACCAAGCGCCAGGTCGTTGTCGGCTACATTGGCTGCGGGGCGGGCGCGATCAGGGCGCGTGCCGCCAGTGTGGTCGTTGGGCAGATAGAGCAGAACAAATGACGGCAGTTCGAGATCAGCGCCCTCGTGCGACTCGCGAGCCCGAACGTAGGCGCCGAATTCATTGAGGAACTCGTCGGCACGAAGCTGGTCGGGATAGTCGGTATTGAAGTCAGGAAAAAGCGGGTCGAAGTGATCGCGGAGCGCGGCCTTCGTCGGCTTCACGCCGCTGAATAACGGCACGGGCCATGGCCACGGGCTCACACCTCCGTGCGGATTGCCGACGTTTGGCGGCAGCGTGCCTCCTTGCCGCACTTCCGTGCGCGGGCACTTTGATTCCAGTCCAGAAGGAGTTCCCTGCTTGGGGCTCGCCGCCTTGCGCTTCTCGTTGCACCACTCGGCGTTCACGAACTCGCCGTAAACACGATAGCTCACGCCGTTGCGCGCGAGATTGTCCCACAGGAATCCGGTGAAGGGATCATCGACATCCGGCAGGTTGTGGTCGAGCGGGAATTCATCGGCATTTTGTCCCTGGTAGTCGTAGGTGCGCTCTTTGCCTCGATAGGCGATCTGCCAGGTCTTTTCGTTGTAGTCGGAGGTGATGGCCGCGGTCGACCAGACGTGGCCGTCGCCGGAGACTTCCCCGCTGTCGTAGAAGTTGTCGAGCACCCCGAACTGCAGCGCGAGTTTGTGCTCGTTGGGGGTGATGTCTTCGCCGTACATGTTGAGTGAAGGATCGGCGTCGCCAACTTTCAGGTCGCCGAGAATCTGATCGAAGGTGCGGTTTTCTTTGAGGACGTAGATGACGTGCTTGATGGGATTCTGTCCGCTGGCGAAGGTGATGGTTCCGGGGTCGCTGTGGAAGAGGTTGTCGTGCTCCACCATCTGGGTGTACTGCGGGAGCTTTTCGAGGGTCGCAGGAATATTCAGGCGCGCAATCGATCCTTTGAGCAGGGTTGGAATATAGGGATGATCTTTATGTTTGGTCTCGTAGACTGTCTTGCCCATGTCCTTGTTGGCGCGCGTGCCTTCGCCCTTAGCGGTGGCGATGAGGAGATCGTCGCCGTGGATGGCCAGGGCGGAGGGGTACCAGTCGGTGGGGATGAAACCGAGGGGTGGCCCCAGCACCGACTCAGAGTGGAGCGCGTCTCGCTGCGATGTATCAATCACGGCAATCGCATTCAGAGACGAATCTGACACGAACAGGTGCTTCCCATCCGTGGAAAGGGCCAACGCAGTCGGAACGCTTCCAGGGTTCTTCTGACCGGGTGTATCCATCAAGAAAGTGCGCTCATCCTCACTGTCGAGCGATATGGCCGTTACTTCGTCCGCATTCGATAATGCAACATATAGCGTATTCTCATCCGGGCTCAGCACCATCGCGGTGGGATGCGATCCAGGCTCAAGCGCAGTCACTGGGTGGACTACTCTGATCCATCGCACAATTTTCCCACCCGTCAAATCCAACTCCGCAACTACTGACGCGTTCCACAAGCTGCACCAAGCGCGTCGGCCATCGCGGGTGGCAACGCACGTATAAGGGTAAGACGACGGCACAAGGTGGCTTGTGCTGAAATCGAAACTCGCGTGGAGATCAAATGTCTGCAGAATCTTTCCGTTCGCCGGATCGAGAAGCACGGCATTGTCGGATAGATTGTTTGCAACCAGAAGCTTGTCGTGGCCGCCATCACCGATCAGAGCCATTCCGGCGGGATATGGAATCGCCATGTGAGGCGGGGCTTTCAGGGCAACGGCTAGTTTCTTCTCCGTCGATAAAGGCTGCAGCGGGATCGGAACGAATCTTTCCGGCGCAACCTTCCCCGCAGAAAAACTGTAGACCGCGATGCCATTTCCGAGATCTCCTGCTCTCGCGCCGGTGGGGTCCGTCAGTGAACCGACCGAGGCGTAGAGATGCTTGCCGTCAGAACTGAAGGCGAGGCCGATGAAATAGCTCTGGTGCGACTCGTCGCTCAATCGCGCGTCGGGATATTCGGTGATCTGATTCGTGTCAAGACTCAGAATTGCGATCGATTGATGCGCTGCCGTCTCCTGCGTGCCGTAGCCGTCGTTCAGCAAGGCGGCGTAATGGCCGTCGGGGCTGAGGACCATCGTTGCAGGAAAGCTGTTGGTGCTGCCGATGCGGCCGGGCACTGGGACGGTGAGCATCTTGCTCGTGGGGAGCATGATCGGAGGGCGATCGTTTCCGGAAGTTTGTGCGCGAAGGTTAACGGCAACGATCAGACAGACAACGAGCGCACGGACGAAATTGGGAATCACAAGCCCTCCGGGGTTGGCGTTCAGGATAATGCGAGAAGGCGAAGAAGAAAAGCGCACCCCAGCGGCTAAAGCCGTTTCTTAAAGAGGGCCTAGACGGCACGGCTAAAGCCGTGCCCCTTCAAATCCATCAAAGACCCGAGGCGCGCGAGGTGGGCTGAACCGAGTCTGCCGGCTGCGACTCCTCCGGATGGACGTTGTGGCGGACGTCGGCGCCTTGCACCCAGAAGATGACATCTTCGGCGATGTTGGTAGCGTGGTCGGCGACGCGCTCCAGATTGCGGGCGACGAGCAGAGCGTCAAGCGCCTGGCGCACGACATCCGGGCGCTCGTTCATCGTCTTGACCAGTTGGATGAAAGCATCATCGCGCATGCGATCGATGACATTGTCCATCTCGAGGACGGCCTGGGCGAGCTCAACTTTTCCTTCAATGAAAGATTCCAAGGCGCGCCGAACCATCGCGCTGACCGCAGTTCCCATGCGTGCAATGTCAACCGGCAGATCGGCCGGCGGAAGATCGACCATATCCATGACGCGCTCGGCGATGTTGACGGCCTGATCGCCGACGCGCTCCAGATCGGAATTGATTTTGGTGACCGCCAGGATGAAGCGGAGATCGACCGCCATCGGCTGCTGCATGGCCAGGAGGTCGAAGGCTTCTTCGTCAATCTCGCGTTCCGCGGTATTGATCTGGCTCTCGCCTTCCAACACCATCTGGCAACGAGTGAGATCGCGCTCGACATAGGCCTGACGAGCGCGGTCGACGGCCTGCTCCGCCAGTCCTCCCATGCGAAGCAACCGTTGCCGCAGATCGTCGAGCCCTTGCTGAAAACGCGTACGCATCGATACGAACCTTTCTATCCGAATCTGCCGGTGATGTAATCTTCCGTTTTCTTGTCGGACGGCTTGGTGAAAATCTTCTCCGTCTTGTCGAACTCGATCATCTTGCCCAGCAGGAAGAACCCGGTAAACTCTGCCACTCGGGCAGCCTGCTGCATGTTGTGAGTGACAATTACGATGGTATACCGCTCTTTGAGTTGAAAGATCAACTCTTCAATTTTTCCGGTCGAGATCGGGTCAAGAGCAGAACATGGCTCATCCATCAGCAAAACTTCAGGTTCGACCGCGAGAGCCCGCGCAATGCAGAGGCGTTGCTGCTGGCCACCCGAGAGACTGGCTCCGGATTTCTTGTGCAAATTGTCTTTGGCTTCTTCCCAGAGCGCAGAGGCTTCCAGTGATCGCTGCACGATTTCATCGAGCTTGCGGCGGTCGCGGAATCCGTTGAGTTTCAATCCGGAGGCGACGTTGTCGTAAATCGACATCGTGGGAAAGGGATTGGCCTTCTGGAACACCATGCCGACCCGGCGGCGAAGTTGCGTAGGAGAAGTTCCGTTGTAAGCATCGATCTCGCCGATGCGAACCCGTCCTTCGACTCGCGCTTCGGGAATGGTTTCGTGCATACGATTGAGGCAGCGGATAAACGTTGATTTGCCACAACCGGAGGGGCCAATTAAGGCCGTGGCATGATTGGCAACCACGTTGAGATTGATGTCGTAGAGCGCCTGGCCCTTGCCGTACCAGGCATTGAGTTTCTCGACTTGGATTCCAACGCCCATAAATTATGTTGTTCCGAACGAGCCTCGGCGGACCACATACCGCACCGCTGCGACGGATGCCACGATAAGAATGATCAGCACGAACGAGCCAGCCCAAGCCTGGCGATGCCAGTCTTCATACGCAGAATTTGCGTACACGTAGATCTGCAACGGCAAGGCGGCTGTGGGTTGGTCGGGGTGGAGATTCCAGAACGTATTGCCGAGGGTGGTGAAAAGTAAGGGCGCCGTTTCGCCAGCCACTCGGGCAAAGGCCAGCATGATTCCGGTAATTACTCCGGAAGTCGCAGTGCGCAGCACGATAGACAGTGTCGTGCGCCAACGCGGAACGCCCAGTCCAAAGGCTGCTTCCCTGAGCGCCTGCGGCACCAGCAGCAGCATTTCTTCGGTTGTCCGACTGATGGTCGGGACCATCATAATTGCGAGCGCCAGTCCGCCGGCCAGCGCGGAGAATCCGCGACCCCTAACCAGGAGGCCCCAGGCGACGATGCCAATCACAATGGAAGGCACTCCGTTCAGCACGTCGGCGGTGAAACGAACCACACTGCCGAAACGATTGCGGCCAAACTCAGCTAAGTAAATGCCGGCACCCACCCCGAACGGTACACCGACAACGCTGGCGATTCCGAGGATCAAAACCGATCCCACGATGGCATTGGCCATCCCGCCGCCCGCTTCGCCCACGGGCTTGGGCGTTTGCGTGAGGAACGCCCAGTTGATCGAGCCCACCCCGCGATAGACGAGGTAGCCAAAAATGGCCACCAACGGTGCCAGCACCAGGACCACGGTCAGAATTGCCGCACCGGTCATGACATGGTCAGTCAGCCGGCGGCGCAGGCTGATAGGGGGAACCGTCTTTCCGGAAGTCGTCTCGATCTCAGGCATTTCCCCTCGCAGGCTGGCCACGCGTAACGGTCCACACCAGCAATTGAGCCATTGCATTCACGATGATGGTCACCACGAAAAGCGCCAGGCCAATCTCAACCAACGCCGACAGATAAACGTCCCCGGTGGCTTCGCTGAATTCGTTTGCCAACACGCTGGCCATGGTGTATCCGGGGGCGAACAAAGATTTGGCTATCTCAGGCCGGTTGCCGATAACCATTGTGACAGCCATCGTCTCGCCCAGCGCCCTGCCCAAACCTAGAATGATTCCGCCAGCGATCCCCGCCCGTGCGTTGCGCAACACTCCGACGCGGATCATCTCCCAGCGCGTGGCACCCAAGGCGAGCGCAGCCTCGCGCTGATGCTGAGGAACAACCATGAGTACTTCCCGCGTTATAGAAGAAATAATCGGAATGATCATGATGGCCAGGATGATCCCTGCGGCCAACATGCCGATGCCGAAGGGAGGACCGGAAAACAGACCCGTCCAGCCGAGCGTTTTCGCGAGGAACGGCTGCACATAGCCGCTTAAGAGGGGCACCAGAACGAAGATTGCCCAAAGTCCGTAGATGACGCTAGGGATAGCGGCCAGCAGTTCCACAAAAAATGAGAGCGGCCCGCGCAATACCTTCGGGCACATTTCGGTAGTGAACACAGCGACCCCGACGGAGAGCGGTACAGCGATGATCAGCGCGACCAAAGAAGAAACCAGCGTGCCATATACAAACGGCAGGGCCCCAAATCGCTCGTTAACTGGGTCCCAGTCACTGCCTGCGAAGAACTTGAAACCGAAAGCGTGCCAAGACAGACTCGATCCTCTCACGAGTTCCAAGACGATCAGGAAAAGAACAGCCAAGACAGCCAAGCCGCAGGCTGTGATCGCCGATTTAAAGACACGATCGGCGCCTTCGCCCCCCGAACTCCGCAGCAATGACGTCCGCTGCACCACCTCGGATGTAACTTTCGTGGATGCAACGGGTTGCGGACCAGGCATATCAGGCCGTGGGAATGCAGGATTGGCCATCGAGGTTAACCCTAGCAGACGGTTGTTACAAAGGTGTTAAAATAGCTGACGCTTTTTCTGAGTGCCCGGCGCGTTCCCGCAGGTCAATTTTGATCTGCGCCGGATGGGCCTAATTCTCACACTCTCAATTCAGCTATGGCGATTTCTGCGGAGCGTGGCAAATCCGTCTTCCGAAAGACTGAGAAAGAACTCCTTCGGCTCTCCTCCGGTCACCGAGCCGACGCGGTGCACGGTTTCCGCACGACCACACGGCGCTTGCAGACCCTTTTGGAGCAACTTGTCGCAGACGACGATCGCAAACACAAGAAGCTCTTGAAGATGCTGAACCGCATCCGCAAGTCCGCGGGGAAGGTGCGCGACATCGATGCACAACTCGAGGCTCTGCGCAGTTTGAAAGTTCTCCAGGAACCGCGGCGCAAGACGCAGTTGATGCAGAACCTGATCGAGCTTCGCGCGCAACATGAAAGGAAGCTACGCAAGTTGCTGAAGAAGCAAGATATCAGAGACATACGGAAGCGGCTGAGGCGGGCCGAGAACTCGATGCATCTCGATTCGAGCAAAGACCCGTTATCGGTTGCCAAGCAACTGCTCCGCACCGTGTCAGTTCCAAAGGGACCGGCGGATGAGGAAACGCTTCATCACTATCGCCTGGTTGTGAAGCGTGCGCGCTACGTTGCCGAGTTCGCGCCGAAATCGCAGGAGACCACCAAGTTCCTGGCAGAACTCAAGCGGGTGCAGGATGCTCTGGGAAATTGGCATGACTGGCTAACACTGACTCACACGGCGGTGGAGCGCCTGGGCGATGTCAACCAGTCTTCGCTAGTAGCGGTGATTCGTAACGTGACGCAGGGAAAGTTTCGGCACGCGGTGAGTGCCGTTATGGCAGCAAAGGTCCAATCCCATGCCGCTCCACCGAGTGCCCCGCATTTGCATGCTGTTCAAAAGACCGCCCGAAAAGCCGCGGGGATCGAGCGGCGCAGCGGCGCGGCGGCCTGAACTCAGATTCCGCCAAGAATTCTACGAAGTCCTGTTCCTGCTGCATGTAAACTGTGGGGCTTCCCATGCCCACATTCGCAGCAGTCGACATCGGATCCAATTCCGTTCGCCTAAAGATTGCACGGCTGCAAGCGGGCCGCCTGCGTCCCTTACACGAGGACCGGGAGGTCACCCGTCTTGGCGAGGGTGTCTTCAGTTCGGGATTTCTGACTCCAGAATCGATGGCCGAGACTGTGAAGGTTCTGCGCCGTTTTCACCGGACCACACAACAGATCGTCACCGACAACGTGCGGGTGGTCGCCACTAGCGCGCTGCGCGATGCCCGCAATTCGCAGGCATTTCTGGAATGGGTGCGCTCGGCTACCGGATGGAGAGTGGAGGTCGTCTCCGGGGTCGAAGAAGCACGGCTCATACATCTCGGATTGATCTCGGGTACCCGGGTCGACCGCCTTCCGACGCTGATGATGGATCTTGGGGGTGGAAGCTGCGAGCTGACCGTGTCGCACCGCGGACACATTCGTGATGCCGTCAGCCTTCCGCTGGGCGCAGTCCGCCTCACGAATGAATTTCTGCCGCACGATCCGGCACGCAAGGGAGAACTCAAACGTCTGCGTGGTTTTGTGACCCGAGAAGTCAATCGGATCGTCACGCGCATTGGAGCGGCACGGGTGCGAAATGTCATCGCGACCTCAGGCACGGCTGCGGCGCTGGCGGCAGTGGCGAGTCACCTGCGGCAAGGGAGAAACCGGCAAAGAATGCTCGTCTCACGCGCGGAGATGAGCCGGATTGCTCAACGCCTGTCACGGCTTGCGGTGACGGAACGACGGAAGATCGAAGGAATCGGTCCGCGACGCGCTGAGATTATCGTGGCAGGAGCCGTCGTGTACCACGAACTGCTCGACCGCCTTCGGCTGAAAGGCTTTCGCTATTCGCCGCTCGGATTACGGGATGGTGTTCTGGCGCAGATGGCCGCCGATTATGACCGCAGCACGCGCTCGGGCAAACAGATTGAGTCGGAGCGCTGGGAATCGATTCTCAAAGCCGTCGATCACTATCGCATCGACCGCAAGCACGCCATGGACGTGCGCGAGGCCGCCACTTCCCTGTTTTCCGCACTGCGATCCGTCCATCGCTTGCCGCCGGAATATGGGGAATGGCTCTCGGCGGCGGCCATGCTGTACGAAGTGGGCGATTATGTGAATCGAAGCGGCCACCACCGGCACACCTACTACATCATCTCGAATTCCGAGATTCTGGGATATACGCCGCAGCAACGACGGATCATCGCGGCCATTGCGCGTTATCTGGGTAAGTCGCGGCCCGTGATCGAGGATGTGCCCATGAAAGTCATCGACAGTGTCGACCGCCCAGACGTTCAAAAGGCGATCGTACTGCTGCGCATGGCGCGGGCGCTCAACCTGAGCCGGAGCCGTGCCGTGGAGAAGGTGCGCGTCCGGGTGCGCGCCGCCGACGTGATGCTGACACTGGTACCGCGGCGGCGCATGGGGATGGACCTGGAGCTGTGGGCTCTCGAAAAAGAGCGGGATTACTTCCGGGAAGTATTCGGACGGGAGCTTTCCACGGCGGCATCGTAGAGAGCACGTAAGACCTTAGGCGTCAGGCACCACTGCAGCGTGCCGGAGGTGCGGCGCATTTCAACTTTTGCCACCGCTCCCTTCTTCAGTTCCACCGACGCTTCGCATCCTGAGTCACTGATCACGGAGCCGAGAAACTGGCTCAGATTGGGATTGTGCCCCACGACCATGACGGCTTCCTGCCGTGAGTACTTTTCGAGGATTTTGCGGAAGTCGGCCAGGCCCGCAACGGGGCGAAGACCGGGATCCGTTTGCAGCTTGCCTTCGTAGCCCAATTCGTTTCCGACGAGTGCCGCGGTTTGGGTGCAGCGTTTCAACGGGCTGGAGACGATTACATCCACCTGAACGTCCAAGGCCGCCAGGGCGCGGCCGATGTAGCCGCACTGCTCGATACCCTCCTTGTCGAGGGCGCGCTTCTCATCTTTTTTGGGATTTGCCAAATGCTCGCCGGCGCTGGCGTGGCGCAAGAAGTAAACGATCATATTTTTCTATCGTACTCTACCTGTTAATGCCCTGCGTTTGCCGGGGGCATCGGGCGCGGGAAATGCAGCCGGTGCTTTGCCTTCGGCGACGGTCATCAGAAAGTCCTGCGCGCTGAACGCCGCGGCTCCGATCGGCTGGCGGCGATTTCGCCTCCCATGGACGGGCTGCCAGGCACGGATGTAGCTGGCATCAGGGAGCAGGATTCGCGCCTTGCGGTTGTCCGCGAGATAAGCGTCGAGTATTTCGTGGCGTACGCGGTTGCGGAGCATCTCGTCACGCAGAGGCACCAGCACTTCGACGCGCTCATACAGATTGCGAGGCATCCAGTCAGCGCTGCCAATGTGGATCTCCTCTTCGCCGCCGTTCGCGAAGTAATAAATCCGGCTGTGCTCGAGGAAACGTCCGACGATGCTGCGCACGCGGATATTCTCGCTCACGCCGCGCACGCCGGGACGCAGCGCGCAAATACCGCGCACAATCAGATCGATCTGAACTCCAGCCTGCGAGGCGCGATAGAGCGCCTGCACAACGTTCTTGTCGAGCAGGGCATTCATCTTGGCGATAATGCGGGCTGGATTTCCTTGCCGCGCGTGCTCGGCCTCGCGGTCGATCAGCGCGATGGTCTTTTCCGCCAGATCAAGGGGAGAGACCAGCAGCGGATCATAGCTGGGATTCTCGGCGTAGGCGGTCAGGAAACTGAAGACGTCGTGGACGGAGCGCGTGATCTCCGGGTTGGCCGTGAACAGGCTCAGGTCGGTGTAAATTCGGGCGGTGGTCGCGTTGTAATTGCCGGTGCCGATATGGCAATAGCTGCGGGTGACTCCGTCGGGATCGCGCCGGACCAGCAGCGACAGCTTGCAGTGCGTCTTCAGTCCGACCAGGCCGTGAAAGACCTGCACGCCTGCGTCTTCCAGGTCACGCGCCCAGCGGATGTTCGAGGCCTCATCGAAACGCGCTTTCAATTCGATGACCGCAGTGACTTCCTTGCGCGAGGCCGCTTCAATGAGCGCGGGGACAATCAGGGAATGCTCGCTGGTGCGGTAGAGCGTTTGCTTGATCGACAGAACGCGCTCGTCTTCGGCGGCCGATTCGATAAAAGAGACTACTGCGTCATAGGAGTCGAAGGGATGATGCAGCAGGATGTCGTGCCCACGCAGCTCTTCGAACAGATCTTTCGATTTCGAGGTTAAGCGAAGTTCGCGGGGCGAGAAGCTGCGATATTTCAGATCGGCCCGGTTCACTTGCTCATAAATATTGAAGAGACGCACGAGATTCACGGGCCCATTGACCGGAAAGACCTGCCAGGGATCGAGTTCAAAAACCGAGCGCAGCCGCTCAATGATCTCAGGGTCGGCATCGGCCTCGATCTCCATGCGAACGGCGTCGCCCTTGCGGCGATTGTGAAGTTCCGTGCGGACTGACTCGAGCAGGCTTCGCGCTTCTTCTTCCGCCAGATACAGATTGCTGTTGCGGGTAACACGGAAAGGCGCGGAAGAAACAATGTCGTAGCCGTGATACATGCGCACAGCGTGATGAGCCACCAGATCGGCCAGAAAGATGAAGTCGACGGTTTCGGTTGAGGGCAAGCGGATCAGTCGCGGCAACACGCGGGGAACCGAAACCACACCGGTATAGGTCAGCGCCGAGCGACGGCGGCGGCGCAGCAGGAAAGCCACGCACAACGCTTTATTGATCACCCTGGGGAACGGATGCGCAGGATCAACCGTGACCGGCGTCAGCAGCGGGTCGAGTTCCCGCTCGCAATACTCTTCCACAAAGCGCAGCGCCCCAGAGTCCAGTTCATGCAGGCCAAGAACGCGGATTCCGTTTTCCGCGAGCGCGGGACGCAGGCTGGAGTTCCAGCAGTCATACTGGTCGTCGACAAACTCGTGAGTCAGCTTGGCAAGAATGTCCCGTTTTGCGGTGAGAGTCAGACCGTCCGGTCCGGATTCGTTGTAGCCGTCTTCGATCTGCTGCATCATGGCGGCCACACGGACTTCGAAGAATTCGTCAAGATTGCTGGCGGAGATCGAGAGGAATTTCAGACGCTCGAGCAGCGGATTGCCTTCATCTTCGGCTTCCTCGAGCACACGACGGTTAAACGCAAGCCAGGAGGTGTCGCGGTTGAGGAAATACTGTGGGTTGTCGAGCGAGATGCGAGCCATGGGACGCTTAGGGGTGATTCGGATCGTGGCCGCGTGCGCAAGCTTCCCCGCCTGCGCTGCGGGACCACTAGTATAAAGCATTGTCCCTGTTACGGTCGCCGCTCGGATTCCAGCTGGCATCTTCCCTTGAAGCTAGGAAAATCGGCACTCGGAATTCTCCGAGTGCCGAGTATCTGCAGCGTGGATTGACGCCAGTTTACGGCAGGTAGTAACGAAACGAGGTCCAGATCATGTTATCCACGGCCTTGGGCGAAATGCCACCCCCCGACCACCCGCTCCTCGTAAAGTAGGAGTACTGAATCCCCCAGCGGAGGCCGCCTTTGGGTCCCTGGGCCAACTTATGCCAGAACCCAAGAGTTCCTTCCATGATCAGATGAGTATCTCCCGCGCAGGTGCCCCCGCCGGAAGGTGTGAGCTGGTTCGACGGCGGATTCTCCGTGCTGCAACCCGAGTTATTGGCGAATAGTGAGCCGTATCCACCGATTTGGTTTAGTTTGAACGTGGTTGTGGTGGTTGCGGGGAT
>Ga0209698_10005905_pt1 | contig 13097 bp, 19 predicted proteins | sample LitLauG_LLR_2012_FD_187203 | JGI IMG/M metagenome (GOLD analysis project Ga0209698, IMG submission 187203) | Freshwater sediment microbial communities from Pennsylvania, USA - Little Laurel Run_MetaG_LLR_2012 (SPAdes) (version 2) | ecosystem: Environmental > Aquatic > Freshwater > Creek >... | reverse complement strand
TGGCGGGACTGGCAAAGGCTTTGCGCGACTGGAACCTGGAAAAACCACCCTCCGTCTGGGAAATTCTCGATCTCGCGCAGACCCTCAAAGTTCTGGGTAGAGAACAGAATCCGCCTGAAATGAGAGACATTCTGCCGCCCCTGCTGGCCAAGACTGAAGCCGACCGGCGAAAGCCGCTTCTGCGCGATGGCTTTGCCAGTTTGATTTACGACGCGCAGCAATATAGCGCCGCAGCTCTACGAGGCAATACCGCATGAAACCGGTATTCATTCTTATGGTCGTGCTTTGGGCGATCTCGATCGGTTGGGCACAATCGCGCAGGGCACCGGCGCAGAGTGAAGCTGAGTACTACGTCACGGCCTACGCGCAACACTATCGAGTCCCGGTTGCGCTGGTACGTGCCATTGTCGAACGCGAATCGAATTGGCAGCCCTGCCTGATCTCTCCGAAAGGCGCTGCAGGGCTAATGCAGTTGATGCCTGCGACGGCAAAGCGGCTGGGCGTGGCCGAGCGCTGCAATCTCGAGCAAAACGTCTCTGGTGGCGTGCGCTATCTGGCTTGGCTGATGCGACGGTTTCATAACGACCTCAGGCTCGTGGCTGCCGCTTATTACGTCGGCGAAGCCACCATCGGCAGGCGAGGCCTGGCTTACCGAAATCCCGACGTGGTGGCGTACGTGTCAATGATAAGAACAACTTACCTTCGAGAAGCCGGCATTGAGCCAGGAAGCAAAAATAGCACGCGAAAAGAGATGTGAGATGAACAAATGTTTGCTTTTGGTGCATGTCATAACGGTCGGTGTGCTGGCCTTGCACATGGCTTCGGCGCAAACCGAATTGCCGCAAGCCCGAATCGTAAACCTCGAAGCGGACGGAGTGTTGGTGCCACAAATCACAAGTCCACGAAAACAGAAGGGAACCTAGCATGCATAAGAGTCGAGGCGCAGTAAGTTTCACACCACTGTTCACAACCGACGACATCGGATTGCGCAAGGATGCGAGCATAGAGCACGTCGTCAAGGTTTTCCTTAATGTAGGCGACGCCATAGCCGCACGCTGGATCGAAATGCCCAGAGGCATTTTGCTCTTGCAGGCGGTGCCGGACCAGCCTGCCTCCGGCGCCATCTACCTCTATGACCGAGAGCGTCACATCTTTTTCTTTGTCAATTTCGTGGACGGGCAGGACGACACAATGACCGCTGCGGAGTTCGATCAACTTGTCGCCGAGTACGACCTTGTTTCGTGGACTGCGAACCCAGCATTTCTTCCAGCCGGGACCGGCAACACTGCAATGGCGCGGAGCAGATGACTGTATGAATGGCATAGGCCAAATCACGACAGCAATCGCGGGATATCTCGATTGGTTTGTGAATCGCTTGGCCTATACCGTGCCGTCGCACCAGCCGAATCGAAATGGCAAACACCATCATTACCGTCCGAGAAACGACCGGCGACTGTCGCCAGAGACCCTCCGCGAGCACCTGAATGGGCAGCTCACAATCGGTATCTACGCTCTGAGGTCAGGTATTCACGGAGCGGCCCTCCGATCGCGAATCTCAGCCTCGCGACCAACGAAACATTCAAAGACCACAACGACGAATGGCAGGAGCAGACCGAGGGGCATAGCATCGTGGCCTGGCAGCGTCTGGCGAAGATCATTGGGGAGTAGGTTGCCAAAGGCTCCAAACTCTGCGTCGAGGGAAAGATTCAGATCTCAAGCTGGGAGGATAGGCAAAGCGGGGAGAGGAAATATCGCAGGGAGATCGTCGCCCGCGAATTGCTGCTGCGCAGCCCATGGGAAAGCGCGAGCGGCGACCACCAATACCCGACCCCAAACGACAATGAGCATCACCGTTCCCACGCTGGCTCTGGCGAAATTGTGGGCCAGGATATTCCATTCTGAAACTCTTGGGAGATTCCTGCACATCCTCACGAAGGGAGAGCCATCGTGAGTCCAACCAATGGATACGCGAATGACCCAGCAAATGGCTCTGTCAACGCGATGCAGCAGCTTGCTCCAGCGGCTGGCGACACAGGCATTCCCACTGCCCTGACACCGAACGCGGCAAAGGTCAAGGAACTGATCTCCAGTCTGGAGGTACCTTTTGATCCCTCGGTGATCGAATGGCGCGTCACCAGCACGCGCAAAGGTGGATCGCCGCGCGGCCAGGTTATGCCTTACGCCGACCAGCGAGCTTACACAGATCGTCTGAACGCGCTGCTCACCCCGGCAGGCTGGACCCGCAAATACACCATTCATACCAGCGCAAACTTTGAACGAAGCAGAGACCAGAAGATCGTGGCTAAAGTCTTGGTGACGTGTGAACTCACAATCTTCGGCATTGGGTCACACTCTGCGACCGGAGAAAAATTCGCGGACGATGAAAATGCAGGCACGGGTGCGGAAGCACAGGCGTTCAAACGGGCCTGCGCATGTTTTGGATTGGGACGCTACTTGTATTACTTCACGGGCACCTGGGTCGATTTGGACGAACGCAAGCGCCCGAAGAGTGTTCCAAAACTGGCGGGCTGGGCAACGCCCGAAGGATGGAAGCTGGGGCTTCGGCCCAACCTGCAGGTTGCCTCGAGACTGTCCGAGCCGACAACTGCGGGCAACAACGGGAATGGCGGCGGCCATGACGGCAACGCGAGCCTCGTGCGCAAGATCGAACAGATGGAACGATCGCTGGGCAAGCGCATGTATCGCGGACTGCTGAAGACAGTGGCGCGAGTGTGGAACCCCAGTCATATTCAGGACCCGGCAATTCAGCAGAAGGTCCTGGAGCATATGCAGGCTGCTGAACGCGGGTTCCGGCGACTCGACGCAGCGCTCGACAGAGTCGGCCCGGAGTCCTTGAGGCAAATACTCCGCTCTATGAAGTTGCAGTCCATCGATCGGGTGGATAACTTGCAAGCCTTGCATCAGATCGTGCTTGCGCTCGAAGCGGCCGCGCGAGGAGAAGTTGCGCAACAATAGACCCCCTTCCGGGAAGAAAACGCACCAAGGAGGAAAGTAGTATGTCGGACACTAGTACGTTGATTGGCTATGCTGGGCGAACCATTGGCCGCGAAGAACTAGCACTGGTGCCGACACCGGCGGCGACCGAAACTCACCGCCCGGTCCCCCACCTTGAGATCGTGCAAGCCCTTATCGAGACGCTCGGCTTCCGCCACATCGGAGTCGTTCATGATGAGTATGCGGTCTCCCCTGACGGCATGAAGGCTTTCGGCGTCCTCGATCTAGCAACCGAGACGGAGGGATGGCGCTTCTCCATCGGGTTGCGAAACTCCCACGATAAGAGCATGCGTTTAGCGATGACCTGTGGTTATCGCGTATTCGTGTGCGCGAACATGGCGTTCGCCGGGGACTTTACTCCCGTGCTCGCGAAGCACTCGAAGTCGTTCTCGCTCATCGACTGTATTTCGGTTGGTGTTGACCGAATGCAGCGGAACTTCGAGCCGATACGAAAGCAAGTGGACGCCTGGCAGAGAAGTGAATTGACAGACGTGACGGCGAAGGTGGTCATCTATGAGGCGTTCGTTGAAGGCAAATTGGAGGCACCGAAACACTTGGCACGCGCGGTTCACGACCTTTACTTCCAACCCGAGTACGAGGAGTTCCGACCGCGAACGATTTGGAGTCTCTCGAACGCCTTTACGTCGGCATTCAAGGAACTGGATCCCATCCCGCAATTCAAGGCGACAGCGAAGCTGGGAGAGTTTCTGGAGACTCGATTCTCGCAGTCGTTTTAAACTGCACAGGCGGAGCCGGCCGGGCGCCACACAGACTCTCAAAATCCGTCGTGTTGCACAAAGCGATGCTGGCGAAGGGAAAGAGCAACCTTTCCGAATCGTCATTCCGGTACCGCGTCGTTACGATTGAGAGTCGGTTCCCGACGGCGAGCGTTCCTTGGATTTGGGTCTCAGCTTTTTTCCCCGCCGTTAGCGGTGATTAGCCAAGTGATTGAAATCAACAACCACTCTGCTCCTGCCTGGACGAAACGCATTGTTCATTGGGTTCTGAAAAAGCGCAATTAGACAAAGGTATTGTTCTCAACTCCTATGCAAAGGGTTCCAGCTTCGCCAACACGGTTGGGAGATATTCAGCAACTGTCGGATGAATAAGCACGGCGTGCTGGATCACCGTGTACGGAGCCATTGCATACATGACGTCCAGCAACACGTGGATCACTTCATCGCCGCCAGTGCCAAAGATCGCAGCGCCGAGAATCTGCTCGCTGGTCGGGGATCAAGAGGTCAGTCCAGTTCAACTCGTGACTTTGCGTCCCAAGAGCGGCATTCGGATGAAGGTAAGAGCAGCGTAAATAATAAGAGCAGCGTAAATAAATGGAGGAGGTGATCACATGCGTGTCGCAATTATCGGAGCCGAAACTGGCGGGCTTGCAACTGCCGGGGCTCTGCGCCAAATCGGCGTTGAACCTCTTGTCATCGAGCGCGCCGTCAGCATTCGCGAGGTCGGCGCAGGACCCTCCATCTGATCAGTCCGACTGCTCCGTCAGACGCAGCAGCCGCAACTGCAGCACCGAAAAGAGGAGACAGGGTGTGCGAGGGTAGGGAGCGGGAAGTGTGACACTGAACCCAACGAGGTAGAGAATCTCCGCCGCATCACGCGATGTTAGACCTCCACCTCGTCGAATCCCGTTGTGGTACTTAATGCCTAGTCTGCAGCGGCACTCGTTGCGCCTTTTTCTTTCTCCGCCACCAAGGCACCTCTTGCTGCCGCTTCGATGATGTGTGCGACTGCCTGCGGTTGCGAAACATACACGGCGTGGCTGCCTTTGACCTCGACGACCGTTGCACCGGCGCGCTTCGACATCAGTCGCTGGGCATCTGGCGGAATCATCCGATCCTCAGTTGTTAGCAGGTACCAGCTTGGTTTCGCCCTCCACGCTGGTTCGCCGATCGTACCCCCGAGCGCGTTGACACCCCACGGCACTTGCGAGTCGGCCATAAATGCGGCTTCCTCCGGGCTCACATCACCGGCGAACGACGCGGGGAATTTCGCCTTGTCGAGCATCAGGTAGCCGTCCACGGGCGGCAGGATCGGTGGCACCGGCGCTCCGGGCGGCGGATTCTTGATCAACGTGGATACAGACTCACCTTTGTCGGGGGCAAAAGCAGCAATATACACCAGCCCCGCCACTTTCGGATCATTGCCAGCCTCGGTGATGACAGCTCCGCCGTAGGAGTGACCGACGAGAATGACTGGCCCGCTCAGCGTAGCAATCGCGCGCTTGGTTGTGGCGACGTCGTCGGCGAGGGACGTGGTCGAATTCTGGACGATGGTCACATCATATCCATTCTTCTTCAACGCCTTGTAGACGCCTGCCCATCCGGAGCCGTCCACGAAGCCGCCGTGAACGAGAACGACATTCTTCACAACTGCCGATGTGTTTCTCTGTGCCATAAGTTCCTTTCCCATGCCGAGCATCATTGCAAAGATCGGAAGGCGTCGTTTGAGGCAAGCCTCATTCCTGCGATCGATTCTCTCCGTTCCCTCGGGATTGTCTGGATTCCTGGACTGATGGCGGGCATGCTGTTGTCCGGCTCGCGTCCGGTCTATGCTGCCATTTATCAATTTGTCGTCCTCGCTATGATTTTTGCGGCTTCAGGCTTGACATCGCTCGTCAGCACATCGCTGATCCGCACGTACGCATTCAAACCGGCTGAGCAGCTGCTCCTGCGTCCGGGGATTGCGCACTCAAATGTCCGTTGACCTGGCCGCTCAACCCCAGGCCAAAGTCGGTGATCACCGCTATGGCCGGTTTTGCCTTACCTTCGCCTTTCCATCTTCCCGGCGGCCATATTTCCACAGCTGCGCTTCGCAGATAGGCGCTGATGGTCTCGCGACGCACTCGCGTGGCCTTTTGGATCTTTCGCAGAGACCATCCCAGTCGCCCCAACGCTATGATTTGCTGTTTCTTCTCGTCCTTCAAGACATTCGCCATGTTGCGAGAGGCTACTTGCTGTCTCGCCGCTTCAATGTCCCGGACGTTTCTTCTGAAAGTAATGGCCGCTTTTCGGGTGCTCATGTATGGCCGCTTTTGGGAGTCCAATGAGGTTTGGAACAACTGTCCAGGATCGACCTCAGCAAGATTCGCTGCCTACGCTTTTATTTTGTCGCGCAGTTTAGGGACTGACCTTTCGCAAGAGACGATCGGGAGGGCTATGGAATAGCGAGGTAGTAATTGCTCTGGCTGCCTGCTAGCCGGGAAGGCGCTCTGAGCCTACCCACAGCTGAGCAAGATCTCTGAGGTTGTCTTTGTATGTACGCGTTACTAGGTATTCCTTCCCGCCTTTTACATGCAGCCTGTACTCTCCTGTCGGTAGAGGTTTGATTTCCTCCACGGCCGAGATATTCACGACGACCGAGCGGTGGATGCGAATAAATCCGTAGGGCTTGAGCTTCTCGGCCATGGATGAGAGGGACTCGTGCACCAAATACGGATTAGATCGGTGTTGCAATGAAACGTAATTACCTTCGGCTTCTAATGCCAGAATGTCGGCTAAATCCAAGAACAGGATGCTACCCTTCGCCTTGAACGCGATTCGTGGCGCCTGTCGTTTTGCTATAACCTCCAACTGCCGCAAGACTCGCATGAAATTTGCAGCACCACCCCGGATAACAGGAAGCAATGATGTATCTGCAGCTTCGCAGAGCTCTTCCGCTATCGATTCAAAGGTGCGATCCCGTCTACTCTTGGTGGAGCAAATCGTAGCTTCCCGCAATGGGCTAGCCGAAACGTCCTCATTGGCGTGAGCAGCTTCGTGAGCAACCTGTTGAACAAATATCTCAGGTGCAATGGCCTTCTGATCCTGAATTTCGCGGGCGCTCATGCTGGAACCCCTTGCTCCGTCGTTTCGACTTTCTGCTGCCCGAAATTAGATTCCGCATCACCGGTGATTTCGGCGGATCGGCACCCACGCCCCCGTAGGTTTTACTTCTGCCCTGTGCTCACCGCTGACGGAAAGCCGGATTGCGCGCCGAACTAACACTCAATGGATTGCAACTTTCCGTTCTTGATTCGGAGATACTCCACGTTCCGGAACGATTTACCGTTCTTGGTGTGGCAAAGATACTTCACAAAAGCATCCTCCGCGCCACTGGTGATCCGCTCCAGGTCAAAATGTCCAATGAAACCAACCTGGTGTCCCAGCATTGCATCTTAAAAGTACTCTTGCTGATGTGGTCGTCGCCGGCCGCGCTCGTCAAGGTGAAGTTGTCGGCGAGTAGGCTATCGAAGGTGCCCAGGTCCAACTTTTCCCACGCCGCGTACCACTTACGAATGATCTCCCCGATCGCTAAGTTCTGTACGCCCGCTGCGCGAGCACACACCGGTCCTGGCAGGCCTACGGCTCCAACCAGCGCGCAGGCCCCCGTTGCGAGCAGATTCCTGCGCGACACTGCGATCCTTACCATGTCCGTTCTCCTTTTCATCCTGCTTCTTGAGACACCGATGCGATCAACCTCGCTTGCGGCTGCCCGGCGCGCGCAGGGATCGCAGCCAGCCCACGATGTTTCTGATCCCCGCTTTCATCACTTTCGGATCCTGAGCATTCTTTGCCATCGAGGCATAGCCTTCGACCATCGCGATCAGTGAGGCAGCGGCGTCCATGGGTTGCACGTCGCGGCGAACGCTTCCGTGGGTCTGGCCCTCTCGCAAAGCGGAGGCAACGGCCTCGCGCCAGGCACCGAAGATGGTCGCCAGCCGTTTCCGGAATCCCGAGTCGAGAGGCGACATTTCCTGCGCCAGATTGTTCAGTTGGCAACCGCCCCGCACATTCGCGGGCCGAACGGGTATACGTTGAACCGCGCCGATCAAAGCGTCGATGGGGTCCTTGACGCTCTGTAGAGGGCGCACCCACTTGCCGCGGACGTCGGGGGCGATGACTTCATCGACGACGGCGTATCCCAAGGCTGCCTTGCCGTCGAAGTGGTAGTACAGTGCGCCCTTAGTGACGCCAGCTACGGCCAGAATTGTGTCCAGGCTGGCACTCTGGAAACCCGATCTGTAGATCTCGCGGGACGCCACCTGTAGCAGGCGCTCCCGCGTGCGCTCAGAATCGCGCAGCCGGGTCGCTCCAGGTTTCGAACTCTGTTTCGGACTCTTGCGTGCTGCCAACATACCAACCAGTATGTATGTTAAATCGTTTGAAAAATCAATCACAAATTTAGTGGCCTGACTTTGGGCTGCTGACGTTCTCGAATTTCGTAATTTCTCGCCAGTGTGTATGAAAAATAGGAGAAACAGTCGCTCTAGCCGTTTTGGGATCGTCCCATGGGGTTGTTAGTCCGCCACTCGTTTTCGAACTCTGAAGTGTTGGGCCTGTTGTTTCACGTAATCGTTGTGAACGTGGAACACCACATGCTTGCTCATTTGGATAGTGTGGGTTACGGCGATCGTTCTGGCTTGCTTCCGCGAAGCGGTCGCTCAAGTGAGCTACAAAGTTGACGATTTGGGCGATCTGAACGGTGGGAATTTAGGTTGTGTCATGGGCTTCAATCATCGCGGGTGGACGGGATCATGTATGGGACCGAAATTGACCTATTACAAGTCGGGCCCCTTATAAAGGGCGGGCGGGGGTAAACATCGAAGGACTCAAGCTCGACCTCGGCACGCTCGGAGGAAAGAACAGTTGGACGAACTATGGCGGGTTCAACGAACAAGGGAGGCAGTCGGTTTGGCCGAAACGGCTCTTCCAGATCCGGATGGCGAGGACGTTCGCGGCTTCGGCACACACCTCACGTGTGCTCTGCCGCCGGTCGGCGGAAATAACGGGCCGGCGAGCGCGATCAATAACCGCGGACGAATCGCGGGATCTGCGCAAACAAGTGTCACGGACTCCGGATGCCCGCCTTACCAGATTACCGCTGCGATCATATGGCGGAATGGCAAAGTTCAAGCTCAGGTGCCTACAGTAGGTAGCGATCCAAACGGGGAAGCACTCGGCATCAACAGTCAAGGCCATGCTACAGGCTACTCGGGAACCTGCACCGCAGCGCATCACGCCGTAATGTGGGAAAACGGCACTGCCACTGCGCTGCCTGACCTGGGAGTTGAGGGCGTCTCGGGCGGTGGCATTAGCGACAAGGGCGAAATCGTTGGACAAGTCGCCCGCCCTGACGGCACAACTGCCTATGGTGCTGTTTGGCAGAACAAAGGGGGAACCTACACAATCACGAGTTTCAACACTCTACGGGGAGATTATTTCTTCTTCGGCGAGGGCATTAATAACCATGGCCTGGCGGTGGGGAGCACTCAGCTTCAAAACGGGCGACTGGTCCCACGCGTTCGTCTGGCAGGACGGCGTGATTGCCGACCTTCACACGCTGTTTCCTGCCAGTTCCAACCTCTAGGCAACCATGGCTAACGCGATCAACGAGCACGAGACAAATCTCGGGCATGGCAACCGTACTCAGCGGGCCGAAGGCGGGCAAGATGCACGCCTTTCTGGAACCCCTGTAAACGCAAGCCTAGGCAAGTCAATTGCAAAAATTGCAAGTGCGCTTCCGAAAATCGCTTTGCCCGCGAATGTTGGTAAACAACTTTTGCAGAGACGCGGACTCGGCCGATTCGAGCGATAAAGGGTATTTTCGAAGCTTCCGCACCAAGCATTCCAGCCATGTGCTGCGCGAGGGCGCAAGGCCGGAGATTGTTCGGGACAACATGGGTCACGCGAATATCGCGTGACCCAGAATGTTTACGGCAAGAGCTGGTGGGAAGAGCCCTCAAAGGACCTCACCGACACATACCATGGCTCGTGTTCGCCATTGCGTTGAGTGTCCAAAATGTTTGACTCGATATTTGCCTGCCTTCAGCCCGTACCGTAACGGGTCGTACTTGCTGCCGCTGACTGAAGGATTCGCAGATGAATGGACGTTGTACTGTGCCTGCGGGAGGCCACCCATTTCCAGTCGATGGAGTTCGAGCGACCTGAAGCTATATGCGGTCTCGAATCAGGCACACGATCGCGGTTATGGTCCACCCGAGGACATTGTGCTTGTAGACAAGAAGTCGCGCTTTTCGGGTTAAGATTTGCCGGGAGGTGGAACCCATGCCACCCACGATGACCAAGAAGTCTACTCCTGAGATTGATGCGAAGCTCTACGACGGGTCCGTTGCGGTCGCCGAGCAGAACGGACAGACAAAGCGGCATATTCTTGAGCAGGCGATTGTGTTCTATCTACGCAACGTGGTTCCGTCCCAGCACTTGGTACGTCCTGAGGTGATGAACGCCTTCGGGCGATCCGTGGCCCGCAACCGTGACCTGCTTGAGCGTCTCGCTAAGTAATGACGAAGTACTTGACGGTCGCCGAAGTACATCTGATGCAGCACCAGTCGATCGAAAGATTTGGCGGCCGACCTGGTGTCCTCGACGCCGTCATTGCGACTCCCTGAGCTTGCGATAACGATGAATCAAATGGTTGGTCGAGCTGTCGTGATTGAGCCGCGGCTCGGGATTGTTTTCAAGTTCTGGAATGATCCGTTGTGCCAGGACTTTCCCGAGCTCAACGCCCCACTGGTCGAAGGAATCAATGTTCCAAAGCACGCCTTGTGTGAACACCGAGTGTTCGTAAAGGGCAACCAGCTTGCCAAGGATTTCCGGTGTGAGGCGATCGGCCAGGATCGTGTTGGATGGGCGGTTGCCTTCGAACACGCGATGGGGCAGGAGCCAATCCGCCGTCCCCTCGGCCTTCACTTGCTCGGCCGTCTTCCCAAACGCCAGGGCTTCGGTTTGGGCGAAAACATTGGCCAGCAGCATGTCATGATGCCGGCCGAGCTGATTCAGGGGCTTGGCAAACGCGATGAAGTCGCACGGAATGAGTCGTGTTCCCTGATGGATGAGCTGGTAAAACGAGTGTTGCCCATTGGTTCCCGGCTCGCCCCAGTAGATAGGGCTGGTATCGCGAGTGACGGCTTTTCCATTCAGCGTGACATGCTTTCCGTTGCTTTCCATCGTTAGTTGCTGGAGATATGCCGGAAATCGCTTGAGGTACTGCTCGTAAGGCAAAACGGCGACGGTTTGCGCGCCGAAGAAATCGTTGTACCAAACCGCGAGCAGACCCATCAGCACAGGCAGATTGGCTTCGAAGGGCGCAGACCGGAAATGCTCGTCCATCTGGTGAAAGCCGTCGAGCATGGCGCGGAAATGGCTTGGACCGATGGCCACCATCGTCGAGAGGCCGATCGCCGAATCCATCGAGTAACGGCCGCCGACCCAATCCCAGAATCCGAACATGTTGGCGGTGTCGATACCGAACTTCGCCACTTCTGCGGCGTTGGTGGATACCGCAACAAAATGCTTTGCCACCGAACTCGCTTCGCCGCCCAGACCGGCGAGTAACCACTGACGAGCCGTGTGGGCATTGGTCATTGTCTCCAGCGTGGTAAAGGTTTTCGAGGAGACGACAAACAGGGTCTCCGAGGGATCGAGATCCCGTACCGCTTCGGCGAAGTCGGTGCCGTCGATGTTGGAAACAAAGCGGAAGTTCAAGCTGCGCTCGCTATAGTGACGCAGCGCTTCATAAGCCATGACCGGGCCGAGATCGGAGCCGCCAATTCCGATGTTGACCACATTTCGAGTGGGTTTGCCGGTGTGGCCTTTCCACGCACCACTGCGCACGCGGTCGGAGAAATCAGCCATCTTGTCGAGAACTGAGTGGACGTCGGGCACCACATCTTTTCCGTCGACGAAAATAGACGCACCCTTGGGTGCCCGCAGGGCCACGTGCAGGACCGCCCTCTTTTCTGTAACATTGATTTTTTCCCCGCTGAACATGGCATCGATTCGCGCTCGCAGGCCGGATTCTTTCGCCAACTGGAAGAGCAGCTTGAGAGTCTTATCGGTCACTCGGTTCTTGGAATAATCCAGGTACAGGCCCACCGCTTCCAGAGCCAGGCGTCGACCGCGTTTTGGATCGTCCGCGAAGAGCTGGCGCAGATGAGTTTTGCAGACGGTCTTGTAGTGCGAGGCGAGGGCTTTCCATGCCGACGTCTTCACTCGTTTCTTTGCCAAAGGTTGAACGCGTGCCGCCATGCCTATTGCTCCTTGTTTCGATGTGCTGAATCACGGCTGATTTGGCCGGACGAGCTAGTAGAAGTATCTCTCATTTGCGATTTGTGATGTTTTTTAAACTCTCCAGTCCGAATGCCCCACCGGCCAACCAGCTTCCCTCGTTCGCGAGCTGACCCGACGGCAGTGGCCAATGACAGTTCCGCCAGAGCTTTGAGGGATTACACTTTTGCGCAAAGGACAGAGGTCGGGTGGCGCGCCTGATGCGGATTCATCCCGATGACCGTAACGTTTTCAAAACTGTCGGAACCTGATGGCCAGGGAGATTGGAGCGCTTGATGAAGGGGAAAGTTGTGCTCGTAACCGGGGCCAGCGGTGGCCTGGGAACTCATGTGACGCGCGGGTTTCTCGACGCCGGCGCCATCGTCGCTGGCTCGTCGAAACAAATACGGCAGTCCGAATTCGATCACCCAAACTTCACCGCGCTCGCGGCGAACATTTCAACCCTGGCGGGCGCCAGGGCCCTCGTCAATCAGGTTGTCGCACGTTTCGGGAAGCTCGACGTATTGGCGCACACAGTCGGCGGTTTCGCTGGCGGCCCCTCGCTTGTGAACACCGACGACGCGACCTTCCAGAGCATGATGGATCTCAATCTGAATAGCGTATTTCACATACTCCGGGCGGCGGTTCCATCCCTGCGAAAAAGTGGCCAGGGTCGGATCATTGCCATCGGAAGCCGGGCGGCGCTGGAACCCGGCGCAGGCGTAGCTGCCTATAGCGCTTCGAAAGCGGCCATGGTTTCTTTGATCAGAACCGCGGCCCTCGAAAACAGGGATGCGGGATTGACCGCAAACGTCATCTTGCCCGGGACAATGGAAACCCCAGCCAATCGGAAGGCGATGCCCAACGCGGACTTCACTCAGTGGGTCCAACCTGAAACGGTTGCTGGCTTGATGGTTTGGCTGGCAGGCGACGCCGGCAAAGACATCAACGGGGCGGTGATTCCGGTTTACGGTAAGGCTGCCTGAGGACGAATGGAACCGTCGGTTCGGTTGAACGCGG
>Ga0209698_10005904_pt1 | contig 13100 bp, 9 predicted proteins | sample LitLauG_LLR_2012_FD_187203 | JGI IMG/M metagenome (GOLD analysis project Ga0209698, IMG submission 187203) | Freshwater sediment microbial communities from Pennsylvania, USA - Little Laurel Run_MetaG_LLR_2012 (SPAdes) (version 2) | ecosystem: Environmental > Aquatic > Freshwater > Creek >... | reverse complement strand
AAAACTACCGGTTTGGAAAGAAAGCTCCCAGTCCTTCACTTGCGCAGCGGTGCGGGTCATGACGTTGATCACCGCGAAAAAGGCGTTGGCGCCATACAGGGAAGAACTCGGGCCACAGACAATCTCCACCCGATCGATCATGTCCACATCCACAAGAAATTCGTTTCCCAACATGGCCTGACCGAGAACGTTATTGTTGATGCGGTGGCCGTCAATCAGGACCAGGACGCGGCTGTTCCAGTCTCCCAGGCGTCCAAAGCCGCGCACCCCGACGAAGGTGTAGTCGCGGTCGTAGGTAACGTAGAAACCGGGGACACTGCGCAGGACGTCGGCCAGGTTGCGATAGCCGTACTTTTGAATTTCGTCGGATGTGACGACGGTGACCGAAGCGGGCGCTTCGCTGGAGTTCTGCAGATGCTTGGAGGCGCTGTAGACCTGGATGGTTCCCAGTTGCTCGAGGTTGGCGTCGCCGAGGTCTTTCGGCGCGTCCTGGGCGCTTGCACGTATGGCAAAGAAAAGAAGGAAGATCAGCCGCGCGATGAGGTGGCACCGCCGGCCCGCTGGAATACGCAGGCTGCAACGAGAAGGGGCAAAACAGACCGCATTGGCGACACTCATGCACACTCCCGGGACCATCCGATGCGCTGACAGGTCTGGAATCTGCGCGGGGTGTCCCAACAGTCATCTTCGGCAGGGAACCGATGGGGCTCCAGTGGAGCGGGTTACCTTCGTTGGAGGAGGAACTGGGGCGGTATCGAAATGTGACAGTCGCGCTAACAAGAACCAGTTCATGGTGGCGGGAGACGCGACCTATTTTTCTAAGCTCGGGGGATTGCGTGGCCGCTTTTATCCCCCGCGTTGCCTCGCTGAATTTTGCTGGCTTACAATCGTGCCCATGCATCGCCCTCATTCTTTTTGCGCCCGTGCTCTTTGTAGTACGGGACTGATCCTGGTGTTGACCGCCGCTCCCGCGATCAACGCACGGGTCGAGCCTACGCACGGTTTTGACGCGTTTTCCGTGGATGACGACATAAAGCTGGGCCAGCAGAACGCGGCAGAAGTTCGCAGACAGATGCCGATGATCCCGGACTCTGATCCGGTGGTGAAGTATGTACAAGCGCTGGGGACCAGCCTGGCGGTCCACGCTCCCGGCTACAAGTGGCCTTTTGAGTTTCATGTGGTGAATGTGAAAGAGATCAACGCCTTTGCGCTGCCGGGTGGGCCGATCTTTGTGAACCTGGGCACGATTCAAGCCGCGGACAACGAGGCTCAACTGGCTGGAGTGATGGCGCACGAGATTTCGCACGTTGTGCAGCGTCACGGAACGCGCGCGGCCAGCAAACAAATGATGGCGCAATTGCCCTTGCAAATGCTGGGAGGAATTCTGGGAAACGGAGCGCTGGCCAAAGCGGCGGAGATGGGGATTGGTTTCGGCGTGGGTTCGTACTTCCTGAAGAATTCGCGGCAGTCGGAATCGGAGGCAGACCTGCTCGGCACCGACATTATGTATGACACGGGCTACGAGCCGCGCCAGATGGCGGCATTCTTCGAAAAGCTGGAAAAGCAGATGGGGGCCGGGGCGAACTCGAACCTCAACCAGTTCATGAGCGACCATCCCAATCCCGGCAATCGCGCCGAGGCGGTGTCGCGGGAAGTGGCGACGCTTGCACCACGCGGTTACCTGGCCGAGAGCCGCGATTTCGCGCGGGTAAAAGATCGCGTGGCCGAGATGAGGCCGCTCTCGATGGAAGAAGTCGCAGCGCGGCAGAAGCAGAACGCCGATGGGACGATCCAGGCGGGCGCTCCTGACATTGCGCCTAGTGCCACTCTGAAGCAGTTCAGTCACACCGAATATACGATTTCCTATCCCGACAACTGGCAGGTGTTTGGCGATCAGAGTTCGAGCGTGACCATTGCGCCGGCGAGTGGTGTTTCGCAAAATGCCGTCGCCTATGGAGTGATCATCGCGAACTATCAGGCGGAGGAATCCGGCGCCTCGCTCGATACAGTGACGCACGAACTCCTGGGCTCGCTGCGGCAATCGAATGTTGACATGAAGGAGATTGGGCACGACGAGGACATTCGAGTCAATGGACTCGCGGGCAAGTCGGTGGATTTGATCGGTTCATCGCCGATCAAGGATGCACAGGGCAAGCCGCTTGCAGAGCGGGACTGGGTGGTGACGACCCAGCGCAAGGATGGGTCTCTTTTGTATCTGATTTTTATTTCTCCGGACAAAAATTTCGGTGCGCTGCGGCCTGCGTTTGAGCAGATGCTGCGGACGCTGAAGCTGCGGTAGAAGGGGCAAGAAAGGCTTTATGCGGCGCTGAAGCGCCGCTCTTCCACGGTTTTCCACGCACCGCAGCGGCGATGACGATGAAATCTTCCCGGCGGACATTTTTGAAGAAAACGGTGCTGGCCAGCGCAGGGACCCTTGCAGGCGCAGGCATCGTCAACGCAGCGTCGCCCGCGCTGCTTCCGGAAAGAATTGAGTTCGATCCGAATCGAAGCTACTGGGCACGAAGCCATTCTTCGGCAAGTCCCGGTTTAGAAAAAGATCTGGAAGCGGATACCGTCGTGGTTGGCGGCGGGTTCACCGGACTCTCGGCCGCGTACTACATCCGGCAGATTCAGCCATCGAGGAAAGTTGTGGCGCTGGAAGCGCGCTACTGTGGCAGCGGCGCCTCGGGCCGAAACGGGGCGATGGTCCTGACCATGACCGCCGACCGCTTCATGCAGATGAGTGCCGATCCGGCGATGGACAAGCGCATCTACGATCTCACGGCGGAGAACATTCGCACGCTGCAGGCCTTGAGCGCGGCCACGGGGGTTGATTGCGAGCTGGAAGTCAACGGAGCGCTGCAGGTATTCAACACGAAGGACGACCTCGAGTCCGGGCGCGTCTATGTTTCAAGAGCGCGAGCGTTGGGCATGCCGGTGGAGGTGTGGAGCAAGGAACAGGTATCTGGAGCCGTTGGTACGGGAATATATGAGGGAGCGTTCTTTGATCCCAGCTGCGGCCACGTGCACCCGATGAAGCTGGTGCAGGCGTTGAAGGCGGCGGCTCAGTCGGCAGGGGCTGAGATTTACGAGAATACGGCGGTGACCCGGATTGAAGAAGGCGATGCGGTGCGCTTGCACACCAGCGAGGGAAGAACCGTGCGGGCGCAGTCGCTGGTGCTGGCAGCGAACGCATATTCATCGAGGCTGGGATATTTTCGCAACCGCGTGGCGCCGATCTTCAACTATGTGGGCATCACGCCGCCGTTGACAGACGCACAACTTGCCGGCACCGGCTGGAGGAAGCGAATCCCGTTCTGCGACAGCAACACGGTCGTTACCTATCTTGGCGTGACGCGTGACCAGCGCATTCATATCGGCGGAGGCACTGCGCATTATTCGTTCAACGACGGCATCGGCGAGCGTCCCGATGCAGAGCTGGCGTACGAAAAGCTGCGGGCGGAACTGACGCGGATTTTTCCCAGCATTGCAGGACTCCAGTTCGAGACCACCTGGAGCGGACTGGTGGACTGCAGTCTGGATTTCTCTCCGTCGGTGGGGCGGTTGCGAAACAATATTTATTACGGCATCGGTTATTGCGGCCACGGCGTGAATCTGACCAGTCTGTTAGGGCGCATCATCGCGGATTTTGTGAACGGGCAGGAACGGAAGTGGACAGATCTGCCGTTCGTGAATCGGAAGCTCCCCTACATTCCGAATGAACCATTTCGCTGGCTGGGAGCGCAAGCAGCGATGGCTGCGTATGGTCTTGGTGGGTAGTTTGCTGCTTCACCACACCTCACAGCGTTCCGCATCGGGCCGCACCATGGCTGAGCCGGCCTTGCAGCTCCAGGCCTTCTGGAACTCAGGCAGATTCGACAGTGGACCAACCACGCGGTACTTTGAAACTGGATGCGGGTCGGACTGCACCATCAGGCGCTGCCACTCGAGACGCATGGCGTCGCCGCGGAACTGTCCCCAGGCGATGAAGAACTGCTGTTCCTGCGTGAAGCCGTCAATGACCGGGCGCGGCTTGCCTTCGAGTGACTTCTCGAATGCGAGATAGGAAATCTTCGCGCCGCCGAGGTCGCCGATGCTCTCTCCCAGCACCAGCTTGCCGTTGTGGTGCACACCGGGCTCGATGAAGTAGTTGTCGAATTGATGGGCCACGCAAGCGCCTCGCTCCTGGAAGTTTTTCAGGTCAGCGTCGGTCCACCAGTTGCGCAGGCGGCCCAGAAAATCAAACTGGGCACCCTGGTCGTCGAAGCCGTGAGAGATTTCGTGCCCGATGACGACGCCGATCGCACCATAGTTCACGGCGTCAACGGCGTTCATATCGAAAGCGGGCGGCTGCAGAATCCCGGCGGGAAACACGATTTCGTTGAGCAGGGGATTGTAGTAGGCGTCGGAGGTGGGAGGCGTCATGCCGAAGCGGCCACGGTCGACGGGCTTGCCGATGAGTGAGCGATCGTCCCGCTCGTTGAACTGACGAGCAGCCACCATATCGTCAAAGAAGTTGTCGCGCCGGATTTCTACGTGGCTGTAGTCCTTCCACTTGTCGGGGTAGCCAATCTTGGGATTGAAGGTGGCGATCTTGGCCATCGCCTTTTCTTTGGTATCGTCGCTCATCCACGGACGGCTCAGAATGTCATCACGCATGGCAGCCAGCAAATTGCGCACCATCTCCTGCATGCGCGCCTTGGCTTCAGGCGGGAAGTATTTCTCAACGTACTTCTTGCCGAGAGCTTCGCCGAGCGATTGATCGGTAGATTCCACGCAGCGCTTCCAGCGCGGCTTCATCTCTTTGGCTCCGCTGAGATAGGCGCCGTTGAAGGCGAAATCCTCTTCGACCAACGGAGCGGAGAGGGAGCTGGCCACGGAGTTGAGCAGCTGCCACTTCAAATAGATTTTCCAATCGGCGAGCGGTGTCTGCTGCAGCTGGCGCTCAAATTCGGCCATGAACTTGGGCTGGTCCACGTTCATGTCGGTATCTTGCGGAATCTGCGCGTGGGCAAAATAGCCGGCCCAGTCGAAAGTCGGTGTCATCGCTTGCAGCTGCGCGAAGGTGGTGTTGTGGTCAGTGGCGGAAGGATCGCGCAGAGTCACATTGTCGAGCGAAGCCTCGGCGAGTTTGGTCTCCATCGTCATGATGGTGTGGCTGGCGGCGCTGGCGGATTTCTTGTCCCATCCGGCGAGCGTGAGCATGGTCGCGACGTGGGCGACATATTTCTCGCGCGTCTCTTTAAAGTGGTCGTCCGGCTTCAGGTAGTAGTCGCGGTCAGGCAAGCTCAGGCCGCTGGCGCCGACATCGGCCAGCACCCAGCTGGGTTTATGCGGATCCTGCTGGCTGCCGAAGCCGAAGGGAGCGAAGACCAGTACGTCATTCAGGTCGGCGACCACGGACTGCAGGCCTTTAAGGTCACTGATGGCGTCAATCTTTGCAAACCAGGGCTTGAGCGGTTCGACGCCGCGGGCGTTGGCGCGGGACTCGTCCATGCAGGCGCCGTAGTAGTCGCCGATGAGCTGTTCGATGCTGCCTTTGGGGGCGTTCTTGTCGGCAAGGGTGGCTTCCAGAATGTCGTGCAATTTGTCCTTGCTGGTCTCGCCAGCCTGCCAACGCTTGCTCCAGCGGGTCATGGAGGCGGGGATGGGGTTGTTGGCGCGCCAGGTGCCGTTGGCGAAATCGTAGAAGTTGTCGCAGGGCTCGACTTTGCGGTCGAGGTCGCTCAGGTCAATGCCGTGCAGAGCAACGGCTTGCGAGAAAGCGAATGGAGCGATGGCCAGGGTGGTCAGCGCGAGCAGGGTGGTGCCAATCAGGTGCAACCTTCGCATGAAGGTCTCCAGAGGTTCTCAGCGAAATGAATTGAGTGCGGGAGACATTCTAGACGAAATGGAGGGAACCATGCGCGGCGAGCGCTGTCATGGGGTCGGCAGCTTCGTGAGCTCCCCGGTCAACGCTTTTCACCGCAAAGATCGCAAAGAACGGCTGCAAAGTTCGCGAAGAAGTGCTTGGGCGGCTGAGCTGCGCGCAAGATGCCTCGCCCCGCTGGTGCAATTGCGGGCCGGGATAACGCCGGGCGTTGGGTTTCTTAGCCGCCCTGTTTTAGCTCGGTGAGGACTTGCCTTGCGACTTCTTTCAGCGTTTCAAACACGCCGACGCCCTGGAAGGCGACGGCTTCGAGCACCGGCTCGTCTTTCTTGCGCAGCTCTTTGGTCAAGGTTTCAACCGGCAGGACGTTGGGCAGATCGCGCTTGTTCAACTGCAGAACGTAAGGAATCTTGTTGAAGTCGTAGCCGTGTTCCTTGAGATTCGACATCAGGTTGTCGAGGGCTTCGACGTTGGCGTCCATGCGTTCGGCCTGCGAATCGGCGACGAAGACGATGCCGTCCACACCGCGCAGAATAAGCTTGCGGCTGGCGTCGTAAAAGACCTGTCCGGGGACGGTGTAAAGGTGAATGCGGGTCTTAAAACCGCGGACGGTGCCGAGGTCGAGAGGCAGAAAGTCGAAGAACAGGGTGCGCTCGGTTTCGGTGGCAAGCGAGATCATCTTGCCCTTCTGCTGCTCCGCCGTTTTCTGGTAAATCAGCTGCAGATTGGTCGTTTTGCCGCCGAGTCCGGCGCCATAGTAGACGATCTTGCAATTGATCTCGCGGGCTGCGAAGTTGATGAAACTCAAGGCTTTCCTCAAGAAACGCGCGCCGGAACCCCGCCGGGGCGCCATCGAGCGTAATAAATGTCCTATGGGTACCTGTCGGCTTTTATATCACAGGCTCCTGACGCCTTGCCGGTTACTGAAGTGACCACCGTGGCACAGCTCAACGAGGAGTCGCAGCTGGGTAGTAGCCGTCCTTGGCGAAGATAGTCAGGTTCGGCTTGAGCACCTTGACCTCAATATCGCGACGCCCGACGCCGCGCGTGTTCGGCGTGTATCCCAAGGTGTACTGGTTACGGGCTTCACCGATAACGTCGGCGTAGAGGGCTTCAATCGCGTTCCGCGAATACTCGGAGGGCACGGACCCGCCGCCGGTGGCCGACGCATACTTGGGGAGCAGGTCGCCGTAGCCGGTGAACGGCAAGTGGATACGCTCGAGTTCTTTGTATCCCGGAATGGCCGAGGCTTCGACCGCAACCGCCCTGACCTGGATATCGTTGGTGAGCAGGTAGCGCAGAACATCTTTGTAGCTGGCCTTGCTGCCGTACTCGCGGCCGTCGCTGATGACAAAGATGATCTTGCGGCGTGTGCGATCGCGCTTGCTGAGGTCGAGCGCCGCGCGCAGGATAGCGTCGTTGAGAACGTGCGCTTCCTTGGGTGGCGTGTAAACCGGGGCGATGGGAGGTCCGCCAGCGGGTGTACCGTTGACCACCGGCCCGGAAGTACCAAAGGGCCCGCCGACGACCGGCGGGCCGTTGTTGTGGCCGCGCTCGGTTTTCAGCTGGTTGAGGACGGCGGTGAGCTTCGGGTTGACTCCATTAAAATCGCGCACCTGGCTGACCGTACTACTGTAAGTGTAGAGGCCAACTTCGTCGTAGGGTGCGAACGCGCCGACCAACGCGGAGTAGGTCTCGTTGATCTTCTGCACCGCAATGTCGGGCATGCCGAGATCGAGCACCACGGCTACCGAGAGCGCAAAAGGATCGCTGCTGAAGAACTTGAGGTCCTGTTTCTTGCCGTTCTCATATACCGCGAAATCTCTGGGCAGCAGGCCGTCCACCAGTTGCCCGTCGCGGTTCTTTACCGTGACCGGAACCTGCACGAAGTTGGTGGTGACCACCAGTTTATAGAGCGTGTCCTGCGAGTCGCTCTGCTGGCGGGGAATACTGCCCGGCGGGACAGTGGCGACGGGCGGCATGGGCGGCGGGGCTGGTTTCTCCTCCGGTGCGGGCGTCTGGCTGGCAGGGGGCAGAGCGGGCCGGGCCGCGGAGCTGTCGGGCTCCGGGAATGACAGTTTGTCGGACGGAGTTGGCGGCTGCACGGCCGATGGCGCGTCGGGAACATCCTGCTTAGGCGGATTCTGCTGGTCTTGCTGAGCCGATAGTAGAGCGGACGCGGCACAAAGCAGCCCTGCCAACAGAATCGTCTGCAGACCTTTCCCGTTTCGCTTATCGCAGTGCATGGTTGAATCCTTCCGCAACGGCTTGGGCGGGCGGCTGGTGAAAAGGCTTTATCATCATCCGATGCTGATGTTCCGGCTTTTGCTGCATCTAACCCTGCAGATAGACTAACAAATCTAGGGGAAGGACACTCATGTCATTCTTTCGCTCTCTGCGCCGAATGCCGGTATCTGCCGCGGTGATCGCGCTCACGATATCTTTTTCCGGCATCGGGTACGGACAAACCAGCACCTCGGGCTCGCCCCAGGATCAGGATCAAAAGCCATCGGAAACGTTGAAGGTTCGGGTCAATGTGGTGCAGCTGTTTTTCAACGTGAAGGACAAAAAGGGGACGCTGATTCCGAACCTCAGCAAGGACGAGTTCGAGGTGCTTGAGGACGGCAAGCCGCAGACCATCAAGTATTTTGCCGCAGAGGCCGACCTGCCGCTCACGCTGGGCATGTTGATTGATTCCAGCGGCAGTCAAAAGGAAGTCCTGGACATGGAGAAGCAGGTGGGAGGCGCGTTTCTGAAGCAAATACTGCGTCCCAAGGACCAAGCCTACGTCATGAGCTTCGACATCACTTCCGAGCTGCTTCAGGACTACACCAGCGACACCCGCCGGCTGCAGAATGCCCTGAACAAGGCGAAGATCAACACCGGATTCACTGGAATTCCGGGGATGGGGGAACCGGTGCCGATCCACAATCCCGCCGGCACCGTGCTCTACGATGCCGTGTATTTGTCCTCCCATGAAATGCTGGCCAAGGAAATTGGCCGAAAAGCGATGATTCTGCTCACAGACGGTCAGGACGAGGGCAGCAAACTGAAGATTCGCGACGCCATTGAGGCCGCTCAAAAAGCGGATGCGATCGTCTACGTGCTGCTCTGCGCGGACAGGGGCTTTTATGGAGGCTTTGGATACGCGGGTGAGAGCGAAATGAAAAAGCTGACCGAGCAGACGGGTGGCCGGGTCATCAATGTCGGGAACAAGATCGACAAACTACGGGAAGCGTTCGATCAAATCGCCACGGAACTGCGCAGCCAGTACAACATCGGATATACGCCTACCAACGAAAAACTGGACGGCACGTTTCGCAAGCTTGAGATTAAGTCGAAGCAGAATTACAAGGTCCAAGCCCGGGCAGGGTATTATGCGGGCGGGGGCGGTCAGGACTGAAGCTGGCAGGCGAGATGGGAAAGGAATAATCTTCTAGGGAGCCCTGTCGGGCAGGAGATCCTCCTCATGCCATCTGGCCACTGGTCCGCATCCCGCCGTTCGTTTCTGCAACTCTCCGCTGTCGCTTCCGCCGCGGCGGCCCTGCGCGTAGTAGCGGAGCCGATGCTCGCGGCCGCTGCGCGCTCCGACGCGCCGCCTCCGGGCGCAGTCATCATCGATGGAAACGAGAATCCGTTGGGGCCCAGCCAATCGGCCCGGGAGGCCGCTGTGGCGATGGTCCCGCAGGGTGGGCGGTATCTGGATCACCTGACCGGCGACCTGACTGCAAGCTTCGCGCAGTTGGAAGGCTTGAAGCCGGAGCAGGTGAAATTCTTTGCTGGATCGAGCAGGCCGCTGCATTTTGCGGTGATGGCTTTTACTTCCCGCAAGGCAAGCTACGTCACCGCCGATCCGGGTTACGAGGCGGGCATGTTCGCTGCCGAGGCCGCGGGAGCGCGGGTGGTTAAGGTTCCCCTCACTAAGACATACGGGCACGATGTGAAGGCGATGCTCACAGCCGCTCCGGATGCGGGTTTGTTTTATATATGCACTCCCAATAATCCGACCGGAACGCTGACGCCGCATGGCGACATCGAATATCTGGTTGAGAACAAGCCGAAGGATTCGGTGGTGATGGTGGACGAGGCGTATATCCATTTCTGCGACGCGCCCTCGGCAAAGGATCTTGTAAAAGCGGGTAAAGATGTGATTGTGCTGCGCACCTTCTCCAAGCTGTATGGGATGGCGGGCCTGCGTTGTGGTTTGGCTGCGGCCCGGACTGATCTGCTGGAAAAGATTGGCCATCTCGCGGGCTGGAATGCCATGCCCATCACGGCCGTCGCTGCGGCTCAGGCCAGCCTGAAAGACGCGCGACTGGTTCCGGAACGCCGCCGAATCAATGCCGCCGTCCGGCAGGAAACCTTCGAATGGCTTGACCACAACGGTTACACCTACATTCCATCGGAGGCGAACTTCTTTCAGCTCGACACGAAACGGCCGGGGAAAGAGGTGATCGAGGCGATGGCGCGGCAGGGTGTCTACATTGGACGGATCTGGCCCATCATGCCGACGCATGTTCGCATTACGGTAGGCACGCGTGACGAGATGCTGCGCTTTCAGGAAGTATTCCGCAGCGTGATCAGTGCATCGGCCAGCGTCGCGGTACCGCACATGGCTCCAAGAGCGCGGATCCGGCATGACGGAGCGGTGCGCACAGGGTGATGCAGATTGCCAGGTCGAGTGAAAGAGTCGAACGACCGCGCGCCTATTCCGGATTCTCGGTCCATTCCACCGTGCGTTTGAGGCGGCTGCTTTTATGTGTGAGCAGGATTGCTTTCATGGTGCGGAGGGCCTGATCTGGCGTCACCTCCGGGGCGGCGCCGCGTTCAATCGCGTCGCGCACATTTGCGTAAAACCCACGATAGTCGCCACGTTCGGTCGGCACCGTGCGGTTGGGCTCGCCAACCACGCTGAGCTTTCCCCAATTCTGTTCCGGCTCGAGTCCCCAGTCCTTTCCCCAGTCCGTGCCATCCGGAGAGCCGGCACTGCGCAGCCTTTCTTCTTGCGGATCCATGCCGTATTTCGCGAAGGAGCCACGGGTTCCGTGCAAGGTGAAATGCGGACCGGGTGCAAACGCAATGACGCGCGCTTTCAGGGTGGCACGCAGATGGCCGTAGTCCATGGAGACATCGAAGGCGTCGTCGACTTGAGATGACGGGCGCTGACAGAAGGCAGAAGCCGTAATCGTCTTCGGCTCGCCGAACAGGACCAGCGCCTGATCGATCAGGTGTGGGCCGAGATCAAACAGTGTACCCGCCCCCGGGATGGTGGGCTGGTCGCGCCAGGCGGCAGCCTTCGGTTCTGGCCGGAACCGGTCATAGTGAGCTTCGTACTCGACGATCGAACCGAGAGCTCCGGATGCGATGATGTTTTTCAACGTTCGAAAGTCTCCGTCCCAGCGGCGGTTCTGAAATACAGTGAACAACCGGCCTTGTTGCTTCGCGAGCGCCACAAGATCAGTGGATTCCTTCCACGTTGGAGCGAGGGGCTTGTCCACGACGACATCGCGACCGGCGAGCAGACAGGCCTTCGCCAGAGCGAAATGCGAATCGTTCGGAGTCGCGACCACACAGAGGCGTATTTCGGGATCGGAAAGCAACTCCTCCGGAGAGCGAGCTATGCGGACGTTCGGATACTTCTGGCGCGCGCGATTGCCGCTGCGCTCGAGGATGCAAGCGAGTTCCAGTCCGGAGACGCCGCGGATGATCGGAGCGTGGAAACTCCCGCCGGCGAGACCAAAACCGATAAGGCCAACCTTCAGCATGGGCTGCTCACAGCCTCCCTGGACTCAGTTCGTTTGACTCAAAACCCGGTACCGGTGCACTCCGGGAAAGCAGATTCCTCGCTTCGCTCGGAATGACGTCGTTGGATACATGTGTGTCGGTTCACTTCGAGGGGGCGTAATATCCGCGGCGGGCCCGCACCTGGAAGTTCTTGCGGTCGCTGGCAATGATTTCAATGGTCCGAAAGTGCCCGTCAGCCTTGAAGTCAGCCGGACGATAAGCGACGGCATACTGACTGCGCAGCTCCTCCTGAATCTCGGCAAAGGCATCCGCGACATTGCGCAACTGAAAAGGGAAGAAGGCGCGGCCGCCGGTAGCGTCGGCGATACGCTCCAGCACTTTGTCGGACTTGCTCTTGGTGCCGCTGATGTTGGTGCTGATGGTGTAAACGATCGCCTCAGCGCGCTGAGCCATCTCAATGGCCTCTTCGCGCGTGACATGGCTCTGGTTGTCGTCGCCGTCGCTAAGCAGAATAATGGCGCGGCGGGTGGGGCCGGATTGCGGTTGCTTCATCAGTTTGTCGCGACAGGCGTAGTAAAGCGCATCGAACATCGCAGTTCCGCCACCGGGCCGCAGTTCCTTGACGCCGTGGGCCAGTTTCTCGGTGTTGTCGGTAAAATCTTGCGTCACTTCCGGCGTAGAGTCGAACCCAATGACGAAGGCCTGGTCGTAGCGCGGCCGCACTGTCTGGTTGAGGAACTCGATGGCGGATTCCTGTTCGAACTTGAACCGGTCGCGCACGGAATTGCTGGCATCCACCAGCAAACCGACCTGCAGCGGAAGGTTCGCCTCGCTCCGGAAACTGCGAACTTCGGCGGGCTTGTTGTCGTCAAGAACGCGAAAATCGTTCTGCTTCATTCCGGTGATGCGCTTGCCATGCTTGTCGGTCACGATGAAGACGACGTTGACCTCGTTGGTGAAGACGCGGATGGTGGTTGGTCGCTGGTCGTCTTGAGATTGGGCTGGTGGTACGGCAGGCGCGGTGGGAGTTTTGTCAGGCGAAGCCTTATCCTGCGAAGGTTTGTCCTGGGAAGCCTTGTCCGGAGCCACGGGCGGGTTGTCCGCGGTTTGCGCGGGGGCCGAGGCTGCCACGCATAGAGCGAGAGCAAGAATCGCATGAAAAAAGCGGGGATGCCGGACTGCCGGGAACACGAGCATGCGTGAGAGATTATATCCGGTCGGCAGGTTACGGCGCGGACTGGGGATGGTTCGTGTCAATGCTCACGCAGCGCGGCCTCAAAAGTCTTCAGCTCGGGAGGCAGGGGGCTCTCGTAGACCAGCTTTTCTCCGGTACTGGGCTGCGTGATCTCGAGTCTTGCGGCGTGCAGAAAGTTCCGGCCGAGGGAAAGCGTGCGCGTCTTGCCTCGAATTTCGCGCGGCGCGCCGTAAGTAGTGTCACCGACGACCGGATGCCCGACCGAGGCCATGTGCACGCGAATCTGGTGCG
>Ga0209698_10005903_pt1 | contig 13100 bp, 14 predicted proteins | sample LitLauG_LLR_2012_FD_187203 | JGI IMG/M metagenome (GOLD analysis project Ga0209698, IMG submission 187203) | Freshwater sediment microbial communities from Pennsylvania, USA - Little Laurel Run_MetaG_LLR_2012 (SPAdes) (version 2) | ecosystem: Environmental > Aquatic > Freshwater > Creek >... | reverse complement strand
GTGCAGACGCGCTCGCCGCTCGAATCCTTCGAGCACGGTTCGTTCGCACGGGTGCTCGACGACGCGGTGAGCGACCGGGCGGGCGTCACCCGCGTGGTGCTGGCCAGCGGCAAGATCGCCCACGAGGCGATCGCGCAGCGCGACGAACTGGGACTCGCGCAGGTCGCCGTCGTGCGCGTGGAACAGCTCTATCCCTGGCCGGCCGAGGAGATCGAGGCGCTGCTGGCGACGTACCCCCACGCCGATGAGGTCGTGTGGCTGCAAGAGGAACCCGAGAACATGGGTTCGTGGCCTTTCGTCCACCTGCAGATGCACAAGGCCCTGCGCGACAAGAGCGTGCGTCACGTCGCGCGCGCCGAGTCGGCGAGTCCGGCCACCGGTTCGCATCTGGTGCACGACGCCGAACAGGCGGACCTGCTGGTTCGAGCCCTCCAGTGAAGCGGCCCCTCATCCGCGTCGTCGTCGACGGCTCCAACCTCGCCACCGAAGGACGCACGATTCCCAGCTTGATCCAGCTCGACGACGCGGTGCGCGCCTTCCTCGACGAGTACGACCACGCGGACGTCATCGTGGTGGTGGACGCGAGTTTCGAACACCGCGTCGCGGCCAGCGAGCGCGCCCGTTTCAAGGAAGCCGAGATCGCCGGTGAGATCGTGACGCCGCCGGCGGGAGCCGTCGGGCGCGGTGACGCGTTCATCTTGAAGATCGCCCAGCGCATCAACGCCGTCGTGCTCTCCAACGACTCCTTCCAGGAGTTCCATGAGCAGTACCCGTGGCTCTTCGACACCGGACGGCTCATTGGCGGCAAGCCGGTCAAGGGCGTCGGCTGGGTGTTCACCGAACGTCTGCCGGTGCGCGGGGTCAAATCGGTGCGAGCGACCCGCGCGGTCAAGAAGCTCGCGGTGGCGCTGCCCGACGGCGTGGTCCCGGCCATCGGCGACACCCTCACGCCCGTGAAGGCGCCACGCACGACCAAGAAGCCCGCGACCAAAGCGGCTCGCGTCGCCAAGGCCGACGTCGCGACCAAGGCCGTGAAGAAGGCGGCCTCGGCCGAGCTCAAAGAAGCCAAGGAGACCAAGGAGGCGCCGACCCCCAAGAGGGCGACAGCGGCCAAGAAGGCGACGTCGATCAAGAAAGCGACTGTGTCGAAGGCCGCGGCTGCGCCGTTGGACGCGCCCGGGAGTACTCCCGCGGTCGCGCTGCGCCGCGGTCGCCAGCCGGTCAATCCCGAAGACGGCTTCGCCGCTTTCGTCAAGCAGTTCAAGATCGGCGCGAACGTGACCGGTGAGGTCAGCGCCTTCACCTCTCACGGCGCCGTGATCACGGTGACTTTGAAGAACGGCGTCCCGATCGAGTGCTACGCGCCCACCACGTCGCTGGGCGACCCCGCGCCGGCGAGGGCGCGCGACGTGCTCAAGCGCGGCGACCAGAGGACCTTCCGATTGGTTACCGTGGACAGTGAACGACGAATCGCGGAGCTGGCACTGACATGAGCGAACTATCTCTGGACCCCCAGGACTGGATCCCGCATCGCGCACCCTTCCTCTTGATCGACCGACTGGTCAGTATCGAACCGGGGCTGCGCGCCAGCGGACTCTGGACGCTGATCGGCGAGGAATGGTTCTTTCCGGGGCACTTCCCGGGGCGACCCACGACGCCGGGTGTCTTGATGCTCGAGGCGGTGGCCCAGGTGGGTGCGGTCGCGGTGTTGAGCGACGAGCGTTTCACCGGTCGCCTCCCCCTCTTCGGGGGAGTGGAGAACGCCCGCTTTCGACGCCAGGTCCTCCCCGGCGACACGTTGTTGCTCGAGTGCGAGATGACGCGCCTCTCGGCCCGCGGCGGCAAGGGGCACGGACGCGCCTCGGTCGACGGTCAGGTCGCGGTCGAGGCCGATCTGTTGTTCATCCTCGCTGACGCGCCGTGAGGGTCGCCACCTGGAACGTCAACTCGTTGACGGCGAGGTGGCCGCGGGTGAGCGAATGGCTGAGCGAGCATCAGCCTGACGTGGTGCTGATCCAAGAGACCAAGCAGCGTGACGCGACCTTCCCGTTCGCGGACCTCGAGAGACGGGGCTACGAGAGCGCGCATCACGGGCAGGGTCAATGGAACGGCGTCGCCATCGTGTCGCGGGTGGGTCTTGTCGACGTCCAACGCGGCCTCGACGGCGACGATGAGGCGCGATTCATCGCCGCGACCTGCGACGGTCTGCGGGTCTACTCGTGCTACGTCCCCAATGGCCGTGCCCTGGATGACCCCCATTACGCCTACAAGTTGCGCTGGCTCGCGTCGTTGGGGCTGATGTTGCGCGAACGCGACCAGGACCAGCCCTTGGTGGTCGGCGGCGATTTCAACGTGACGCGCAGCGACCTCGACGTCTATGATCCCACGGCGTTCGTCGGGGCCACGCACGTGTCGCCGCCCGAACGTTCGGCGCTGGAAGCGTTGCTCGACACCGGTCTGGTGGACCTAGGACGTACGTGGCATCCCGATGAACCGGCCTTCACCTGGTGGGATTATCGCAACGGTAGCTTTCGCCGCGGGTGGGGTCTGCGCATCGACTACCTGTTGGCCGACGAGCGCACCGCCCAGCGCGTGCGTGAGGTGAGCGTCGATCGCGACGCGCGAAAGGGCGAGAAGCCCTCGGACCACGCCCCGGTCGTGGCGGACATCGACTGGTAGTCCCCTAACGACCGAGCACCGGGGGTGACTCCTCGATGACCGCCGCGGCCTCGAGCTCGCGGCGGATCGCCTCGAGGCGGCGTCGACGCTGCTCTCCGGTGACTGGGGCGTTGCGTCGGGCAATCTCCTCGAGGACCGCGTGGATGGGCCCGAGGAATCGCGAGGGTTGGCGATCGGGGAAGCGCGGATCGTTGCGGCCCTTGCTCCAGGTGATCAACAGGGTCTGTTCGGCCCGACTGAGGGCCACGTAGGCGAGACGCTGTTCCTCGGCCAACTCCTCGGGGCTGGTGGCGTTGTAGTGGGGCAATTGGCCCTCGGCCCAGCCCACCGCCACCACGTGTTGGAACTCGAGCCCCTTGGAGCGATGGATGGTCGTCAAGGCCACGGCGTCAGTCGTCTCCTGGTCCAGTCGACGACCACCCCCCTCCGGGGCGACGAGGTCCGACGCCGGTGAATGCTCGGGGCCGCGCCGTTCGACCGGGATGCCAGCCGCCTCGAGCGCGCCGGCCATGACGTCGAGCTGAGCGTTGGTGCGAGCGAGCACCGCCATCGACTTCCACGGACTGCCCGGCTGATGGTGCGCCGCCAACCAGGTGGCCACGTGCTGGGCCTCTTCGATGTCGGTGCCGTAACCGCGGACCAGGGGGACGTCGCCCTCGTCATGGGCGGGGATGATGCCGCGCGCACCGGGTTCGAGCAGGGTGTTGGCCACGGCGATGATGTGCGCCGTCGAACGGTGATTGCGCGTCAGGTCCAAGACGACGGTGTCGGGCCACGTGCGAACGATGTCACCGAGGAGTTGGGGGTTGGCCCCGTTGAAGCCGTAGATCGACTGGTTGGGGTCACCGACGCAAAAGAGGTCCGGGTCGTCGCCGGCCATGTGGGCGAGCAGCATGAATTGCAGCGGGTTCATGTCCTGGGTCTCGTCGACGAAGAGCGCGCGCGTGCGATGGCGGAACGCGGCGCGCACGTGGGGCTCGTCGCGCAGCAGGTTGATGGCCTCGCTCAACAAGAGGTCGAAGTCGAGCACACCGCGGCTGCGACACAGCCCCACGTAGCGATCGAGCACGTCGGCGAAGACCGCCGGCGCGAGCGGGGCATCGCGGCGCGCCTTCTTGGCCGCGCGCGCGTAGGTGGCGCCGTGAAATCCCTGGCTCAGCGCCCAGCCGATCTCTTGCTCGAGTCGCGGAAGTTGCCAGTCCTCCAGCTTCACGTCGCCCTCCTCGCGCAGTTGCTGCGCCAGGACCGAGACCACGCGACGTCGGTTCGCTTCGATGGTGAGTGGCTTCAAGTGGTGGTCCTGGCGGTACTCGTTGACGATGTTCATCGCGGCGCGGTGAAAGGTGCCAGCGCGCACGTCGCGGATCCCGGCGCGAAAGAGCCGTCGGCGCAGTTCGTCGCCGGCCTTTCGGGTGAAGGTCATGGCGAGCACCTGGTCGGCGCCGACGTCGTCGAGAGCGATGCGGCGCTGGATGCGCAAGGTCAGTACGTGGGTCTTGCCCGACCCGGCGGTGGCGCGCACCAGGAGGCGACGCGCGTCGGACGTGACGGCTTCACGCTGCTCGGGCGTGAGACCTATCAACAGGTCCTCGGAGAAGCCGATCTCGTCGCTCATGTCCCTTGACGCTACCGTCCGGGGGTGACGCCGAGGATCGGACACCTCGCGCAGCGTCCACGTCACCAGGTCCAAGCCCATCAGGGCTAACCCGGGTGGGGGACGGGACCTTCACTAACCTGAGGAGCGTGCTGCGGGCCTACGGCGAGGGAAACATCTTTGGTGAGGCGTACGGCGACGGGCCCGTGCGAGTGGTCTGGTTGCACGGCTGGGCGCGCTCGAGCGCCGATTTCGCCGCCGCCGGTACCGCCGCGGCCCGTCAGGGCGTCGCCTCGGTGGCCCTCGACCTCCCCGGATTCGGCGCGTCGCCCCTGCCGGCGCGCGCCGGGGGCTCTTCGCACTACGCGCACCTGCTCGAACCGGCCCTCGACCAGCTCGGGACCGAGCCGTTGGTGCTGGTGGGCCACTCCAATGGCGGTCGCGTCGCCACCGCGCTCGCCTTGTCGCGACCCGACCTGGTGCGCGCGCTGGTCCTGACGGGCGCACCCCTCGTGCGAGTCGCGTCACCCCGGCGCTCGCCGCTCTCGTATCGCGTCGTGCGCGATCTTCATCGCCGGGGCGTGATCTCTGACTCACGCATGGAAGCCGCGCGCCAGAAGTACGGCTCGAGTGATTACCGCAACGCGACGGGCCTGCTGCGCGAGGTCCTGGTGGCGAGCGTCAACGAGGATTTCGCTGACCGGCTCGATCAGCTGCGCCTGCCGGTCTCACTCGTCTGGGGCGCACGTGACCGCGACGTGCCACCCGCGGTGGCCGAACGTATCGCCGCGTTGTTGGTGAGGTCGGCCGACGTGCAACTCGACGTCATCGCCGATACCGGCCACCTGGTGCCCACGGAGCGACCCGAGGTTCTCTGCACCCACGCTCTCGCACGGGTGACGGGCTCGTGAGCGTGTTCTGGCTCGTGCTGGGCGCGCTGGGACTGGCCGCGGGCTACGCCCTGCAGGTGGCGCGCTGGCTGCGCGTCCTGCAGCGAGAGCATTACGAACCCGCGTCGATGATTCGTTTCTGGCGGCGTTGGACGTGGGCGTCGGCGCCGACCTACGCGCGGGCCGCCCTGCGCCGTTACGTTCCCTTCACCCTGTCGTACGTGCTGTGGTGCACGTTCCCGGTGACCCTGGCCCTCGGGCTCGCGCGGGTCTCGGTCGTGCCCTTCGTGGTCGGCGCCTCGATCTACGGGACCTTGTGTCCGTGGGGCCTTTCGCCGCGCGGGCGCACCGGCGCGTTGCGATGGACGCGGCGCGCGCGCACCCTGGCCGAGGTCGGTCTGCTCATCTCCGTCCTCGTGGTCGCCGTGGGCCTGCCGCTGCACGAGAAGTTGCTCTTCGGTGCGCTGGCCGTGTGGATCGTCCCCTTCACCCTCGCGGCGGCGGCCAAGGTGCTCACGCCCTGGGAGTCGCGTCTCGCCGGCCAGTTCGTCGACCAGGCGACGCAGCGACTCGCGCGCGTGCACCCCACGGTCGTGGCCATCACCGGTTCCTACGGCAAGACCTCGACGAAGAACCACGTGGCGGACTTGCTCAGTGGCGACGGGGGAGTGGTCGCCACTCCCAAGAGCTTCAACAACCGCGCCGGCCTCTCGCGCGCCGTCAACGAGAACCTCGCCGACGGCACTCGCGTCTTCGTCGCCGAGATGGGGACTTACGGACCGGGCGAGATTCGTGAACTATGCGAGTGGTGCGTGCCCGACGTCGCCGTGATCACCGCCATCGGACCCGTGCACCTCGAACGCATGAAGAGCCTCGACGTCATCGACGCCGCCAAGTTCGAGATCACCGAACGCGCGCGGACGGTGGTGATCAACATCGACGATCCGCGCCTCGCCCAGTGGCCCGCGCGGCTGAGCCAGCGCGTGCGCACCGCCGGCTCGGTGTCAGTCTCGGCCGACGTGCGCGTGGCTGCGCAGGGCGACGAGTGGCACGTGTGGGTCGACGGCGAGGACGTGGCCCAACTGGCACCCCTCGTGGGCGTGCAAGCGACCAACGTGGCCTGCGCCGTGGCGGCCGCCCTCGAAGTGGGTGCGTTACCTCGTGAACTCCCGCGCCGCTTGTCGGCGATCCGCGCAATCGCCAATCGCGCGACGGTGGCGACCGCCGCCTCCGGCGTGGTCGTGGTCGACGACACCTTCAACGCCAATCCGGCGAGCGCGCGCGCGTCACTCGAGGTGCTCAGCGCCCTCACGTTGAGTGGTCGACGGGTCGTGGTCACGCCGGGACTCATCGAACTCGGCGTCGAGCAGCACGATCGCAACGTGGAACTGGCCCGCGAGGTGGCGCGTCGTGGCTTCGAACTGGCCATCGTCGGGCGGACGAATCTGGCGGCCCTGTGGGTCGGCTACGGCGGTGACGCGCGGCGATTCGCGGTGCGCGACGATGCGGTGGCCTGGGTGCGTGAGTCCCTCATGGCCGGTGATGGCGTGTTATACCTCAATGACCTTCCTGACCAGTACCCTTGATGTTCTAGACGAGCAGTGAGGTAGCGGTGACAATAGGCGTGTTGTTCGGTGGCCCAAGCCCCGAACACGATATTTCAATCTTGACCGGCCTGTTGGCGCTGCGCGAGTTGCACCAGGGTCGCGGTGATGTCGTCGGTATCTATTGGACCAAGGGCGGCGATTTCGTGCACGTCGCCGCGACCACCGAGGCCGAGGCCTTCCTCGAGGGCACCCCCAAGGGCGCGAGCGAATTGTCGTTGCGGGTCGGCGCGGAGGGCGGGTTCTTCGTCGCCGGGGGACGCCTGTCCAAGGAGCGCCGCCTGGCACTCGAAGCGGTGGTGATGGCGACGCACGGAGGGCCCGGCGAGGACGGCACCATCCAGGCGACGCTGGACCTGGCCGGGGTGCCCTACACCGGTCCCAGCGTGGCCGGTGCGGCGATCGGCATGGACAAGTGGGTATTCTCCTCCTTGGTGGCCGAGGCGGGACTGGCGTCGCTGCCGCGCGCGCTACTCACCACGGACACCACCGACGTGCCCTTCGAGGGTCCCTATATCTTGAAGCCGCGCTTCGGGGGATCGTCGATTGGCATCGACGTGGTCGCCGATCTGGCGACCGCCAAGGCGCGGTTGGTCACCAACGTGCACTTCGCGCGCGGCTGCGTCGTCGAACCCTTCCGCGCGGACCTGACCGACGTGCAGATCGCGGTGCGCACGTTTCCGCGGGTGGCGCTCTCCGCGATCGAGAAGCCCCTTCGCCGGACGGCCAACGCGGAGATCCTCGACTATCGCGACAAGTACGTCGGGGGCGAGGGGATGGTGTCGGCCCCGCGCGAACTTCCGGCGCGCCTGGCACCCGGCCAGGCCGAGGCCGTCGAAGCGGCCGCGCGCCGCATCGTCGACGTGGCTATGGTACGTGGCGTGGCCCGGATCGACTTCCTCGCCAACGACACCGAGCTCTACGTCAACGAAGTGAACACCATTCCCGGTTCGCTCTCCAAGCACCTCTTCGTCGATCCACCACTGGCGTTCTCCCAGCTATTAAGTGACCTAACGGCCGAAGCGCTCGAACGCCCAGCTCATCGCTATAGCGCGGCCGGGGCGGACGGATTGGTCCTGCGTAGCGCCGGCTCGATCTCCTCGAAACTCGCGTAGTCGCGGCACTCGCTGGAGTGCGTCGAGCAGGTCGTCGGAGTCCGGGTCGAGCAACAAGCCCTGTCGCAGCGCCCAAAAGGCCGTCTCGACGTCGTCACGGCCGAGCGCGGCGTCGTGCAGCGCCAATGCGGCCCACTCACCGTCGCGCTGCAACTGCGCGCGGTGCCCTTCGAAGGTGAACCACTCGAAGCCCTTGAGCACACTGGCCAGGGGTTCGCCGCGTACGAGACGCAGGGCCTCGATGTAGAGCTCGTAGGCATCGTCGGCGTCGGCCCCGCGGCTGCGCGCGACCAGGCGGTGAAAGTCCGCGACGTCCAGTCCGACCGCGCGAACGCGGTAGAGGCCAGAGGAGACGGGTTCGAGCAAGGGGCCGATGTCGTCGCTGCCCAGAGCGCGTCGTACCGAAGAGGCGGTGTTGCTCAACGTGGTCTTGGAGGCGTCGACGTTGGCGTGCACCAGCACCCGGGTGCGTAGACGATCACCCGTGACGGGTTCGCCGCTGTGCATCGCCAGATACGCCACCATCTCGACGCTGCGCCGACGCAAGGTGGCGGTGAAATCCTGGGCCAGTCCCTGGACCTGGGGATAGGCGCGCAGCAGTTCTACCCGGACCTGACGCCCGGCGGCGACGGAGCGTTCGGGGGAGCCGGTGGCAGTGCGCAGCGTGACGCACAGGGCCCGCAATTCATCGTCGAGTTCGGCCGGGTCGCCCAGGTACACCACCACGGTGGCTGCGCCGCGACGCCGCGCCAGGGCCCGCATGAGCTCATTGTCGCTGTGAGCGAAGGCGACCTGGCCATCGTGAAGGGCCACGACGCGCATGGTGAGCTCCTCGTCGCTCCATCGTCGGTCGACCGGCAATGCGCCGCCTTCACGGGCGTAGCCCAGCACGAAACCGTCGCGATGCTCCTTCACCAGTGACACCACGACGGGTTCGAAGTCGAAGCGTGGTTCGACGTCGCGAGCGCTGGCCTCGACGAGTACCTCGCCGTCGCGATCAGAACCGACCACGTCGCGCAGTTGGGCGATGAGGCGTTCGTCGCCGTCTCGCAGACGACGCGCCAATTCGTCCAGGTCGTTATCGTTCGAGCCACGCGAATCGCCCAGTCGGTCGCGGCGTCCCTTGGCCGCGAGGGCGAGGACGAAGAGTTGCACCGGCCCGGCAGTGAGTTCGCCACCGTCGGCGACGTGGTGCGCCGGCGTGCCGGGGGTCGGTGACGCGAGTGACGCCGCCGCCGCGCGAGGGGCGCCCGAGGACAGGGGCGGTGACGTGGCCGCGCCGGCTCCTGGTGCGACGAGGAAGGGGAGGGCGGCGATGACCAGACCAGCGAGCCAGGCGCACCCGTTGGCCGGGACCGCGCGGCGATGGCGTAGTTGATTGACGTAGACCACGAGCAAGACCAGGAAGATGGTCCAGAAGATGCCCAGACCCACCAAAAGGTCGCGCAAGAGGGCCCCGTTGGTAACGCCATAGGAGAAGCGCCACTTGGTCGCCACCACGTAGGGCAACAGCACGAAATAGAGGGCCAGGGCCACGCCCTGCAGCGGGCCGGTCGCGAAAGTGCCTACGGAGCGGCGCGCAGGGTCCACTGGGTCGCTGCTCCGGTATTGATCGTGATGTCGAGCGTGCAGTTCTGGCGTCGTGCGAGCGCCACGGTGTTCGTCAGCACGGCGCGTTGTGAACCGCACTGGAGAGTGGAGATGACGTCGTGCGTGGCGTGCAGGGTCCACTGTCCGGGTCCGTGCAGCGGGACGAGGGCGGCGGGAGCGGCGAGGGTCAACCACCCATCGTAGTTTCGACGGGCGAGCGGCCCGCTCGCGGCGACGCTCGTCGTCGTCGATCCGGCGGAGCGCGATGGCACGCGCGTGGTCGTCGTCACCTCTGACGTGGCGGTCGTCGACGCTGTCGTGGTGGCCACGGGCGGAAGCGTCGTCGACGTCGTCACCGGGGGTGCGGTCGTGGTAGAACTCGTCGTTGAGGGCGGACGCGTCGTCGAGGTCGTCGAGGTCGAGGTGCTCGTCGTGCGCGCCGTCGCAGCGGTGCTCGTCGTCGAGGTCGCCGACGCGGGTGACTGGTGCAGTGGCCGCGAGTTCAGCGTGAAGACGAGGACCAGCAACAACAACGGACTCGACCACATCAACAGATGCGAACTGCGCAGGGTGAACCGACGTCGAGACATGGTTATCGAAGATTAGAGGCAGGGCCGAGTGCTCGCTGAAGGGCCGGCTCATCCGATGAGGTGGGCCAACGCGAAGACCTGCAGCTCGCGCCGCAAGGTCGGAACCGAGGAATGGTCCGCCAGGGCGAGCTCGCGCAAGGGCACGCCGGCGACGACGCATTGATAGGTAAGCCGCGCGAGCCTCTCGTGGGGCCCCTCACGCATGGTCTCAAGTCGGGTCACAAGGGGCGACGTCGGCGCCGCGACAAGATCCTCGGCGAACGGGGCGCTCGCGAGGCGTGACTCCTTCTCCTTGAGTAGCCAGCGGCGCAGCCGTCCCCGCAGCGCCGAAAGCAGGTCGGGCGCGGCGTAGGGACGCGACTGGCCGGCCCAGTCGACAATGAGTTCATTGAGCAAAGACACCGCCATGGCCACGGTCTCGTGAGGCGCATCGACGATGCCCTGGCCAAAACGCAGTTGGCGACACACGCTCACCACGCCGGGCAACAACGTCTGCAAGAGGGCGCGAGCGATCATCTCGTCGCCGGCTTCCTCCAGCAGCGCTTGGACGATGCGCGCCCGCTCGATCACGCTGCGTCCGCCACCGGTGTCGAGCGCGACCACGAGGTCGCGCAGGTCGACCAGGCCGTCCAACGCCACGTCGGGGTGCGCCTCGCGCAGCCGCTCATAGGCCAGGCGTGAGTCCTGGCGGCGGCCGAGCCAGCGCCAGTCCTCACGCAGTTGTCCAAGGTAGTCATGGGAAATTGTCATGGCGCTCAGTCCAGACCCGACCCCTCAGAGGATCGCACCCGCGCAAACGACATTTCTTGCACACTGCGCGACACACATACGCGAGCCGACACAAATGATGGTGACGTAGGCTGGGGGTATGGACCTCGAAACCTTCTACGAGAGCAACGAAGCGCGGCGCGAGAGCGCGGAATTCGAATACGGCGACGACTGGACGGACGCCGCCGGCAATCACTACGAACTCTCCTGGGTCGAAGCGACCGGCGAGCTCTACTTGATGATCGAGCCCGATGCGGTGATCACCGAGGACGCGTTCGGGGACTGGATCTCCTCATCGGAACCGGTGACCGAGCTCACGGTGGTGATCATCGGCGTGGTGGCCAACCACGAACACCTGGAGTCATTGCTCGACGGATGGGATGAGGCCCTCGAAGAGCCCAATTCCCTCGCCTGGCTCTACCAGCGCTTCCCGCCTCAGAAGTAGGCGCGTGGCCCTAGAGATAGGGCGACGAGGAGTCCGCCACCTGGCACAGACGGGTGAGCGAGGGGACGAGATCCGTCAGTGGCACCCGTTCGGCCTCACCGATGGTCGTCATGAGGGGATTCCAACTGCCGTCACTCGACGTGGCCTGGGCGGCCGCCGACGTTCCCTTTAATAGTTCGCTCATGGCCTGCGCCTGCAAGGCATTGCGCGCCGAAGCCGAGAGCCCGCGCGCTTCACTGCGGGCCTGGATCACGAGCGCCTTGTGCACGAACTGACACGACGCCCGCGCGTCGGCGACGGCCGAGCCCGTCCCGCACGCACTCAGCAGCAACCCGGCACCGAGCAACGAGGCAACGACGCCGTAACGCTTCAGGCGAGCCACGAGTCGGCGGCCTGTAGCAAGTAGTCACTCACCCCGCGGCCCCGCTCGAACACGTCGCACAAGGGGTCCTCGCCCTTGGAGACTTGTGAGAGGGAGATGGCGTGACGCGCCACGATCGAGATCCGACGCTCGCTGGTCTCGGTGGGCGAGGCGAAGGAGTCGGTCGCGGTCACTTCGAGGGGCATCTCCATGCCTCCCACGGGGGCCAGGTCGATGGCGAGACGCAGCAAATCAGGACCGTGCGGCATGGGTGGCAGACTCCACGTCAAGACGAGGGGGAAGTGGAACTCGTCGGGTGGATCGACGTCATCGGGCAGCCCCAGCACGGCGTCCTCGAAGGCCAACAAGGTACGCGGATCGACGTCGAGCTCGATGTGCAGGTCGACGGGTCCGCCACACCCGTCCTCGGGATGCAGGTCGACTTCCCACGCCTGGCGCAGTGAATAGGTCTCCACGAAGTGGCGTTCGTCGTGCACGTGAAAGCCGTGGGTTACTGCGTGATCTTTAAGGTCTGCTACGAAACCAGCGACGTCAATGGCGGCCATTGACACTCAGGTTAGTCTCCTGCGCCACTACCGTGGACACGTGACGATGAACCTGTTGGACCCGCTGCGCCAGTGCGCTCTCGAGATCCGTGAGTCTCTCGTGGGTCAGCAAGGGCGCGGCTATTCCGGCCAGCGCGCGACGCAGTACTACTTGGATCTGGCGGCCGACGACGTGGCGATTCGCGTACTCACCGGAGCGGGATTTCGGGTCGTGAGCGAGGAATCGGGCGTCACCGGTGAGGGTGAGTACACGGTCGTGGTCGATCCCATCGACGGCTCGACCAATTGTGACCACGGCATTCCCTTCTTCGCGACGTCGTTGGCGGTGCTGCGTGGTGATGAGATCGTGGCGGGTCTGGTGATGAACCAGGCGACGGGTACGTCCTTCGAGGCCGAGAAGGGTGCGGGTGCCACCCGCGACGGCATCCGCATCGCTCCGAGCGGTCAACGCGACGTGGGAAAGTCGATCATGGCGTTCTCGGGATTGCCCCCTCGGCACTTGGGTTGGGCCCAGTACCGGGCACTAGGGGCGGCGAGTCTGGAGATCTGCCTGGTGGCTGACGGCTCCCTCGACGTCTACGGCGTGGCGCAGAAGTCCACGTTGAATCCCTGGGACTACTTGGCGGGTCTATTGATCCTGCGAGAGGCGGGTGGAGTGGCCGCGGACTATCACGACGAGGACCTTGACACGTCGGCGAGCGTCGTACGTCGACCGGTCTTTTGCGCTACTCAAGATTTGCTGGAATTCATGTTGTCCGTCGGTGACATCTGAGCAAGAGTCGCAGCGAAATGAAGTCACCTAGACTGGTCACTTCGCGGGCGCTTAGCTCAGTTGGTTAGAGCAGCTGATTTACACTCAGCAGGTCGGGGGTTCGAGTCCCTCAGCGCCCACAAATGT
>Ga0209698_10005899_pt1 | contig 13115 bp, 9 predicted proteins | sample LitLauG_LLR_2012_FD_187203 | JGI IMG/M metagenome (GOLD analysis project Ga0209698, IMG submission 187203) | Freshwater sediment microbial communities from Pennsylvania, USA - Little Laurel Run_MetaG_LLR_2012 (SPAdes) (version 2) | ecosystem: Environmental > Aquatic > Freshwater > Creek >... | reverse complement strand
CTAGTGTTCCGACTCATTCGCTTGGTGCCCGGTTTTGATGGCATCGAGCTTGGCTTTGGCACGGGCTTCTTTTTCAAGAATCGTTGCCGCTGATTTCGTCCACACGAACGGTTTAGGGTCGGCGTTGCGGCGGTCGAGATAGTCGTGGATTGCGGTCTCCAGTTCGGCAACGCTTTTGAACACGCCGCGCCTGATGCGTTTGCCGGTGATCTCGGCGAAGAACCGCTCGACGAGGTTGAGCCATGACGAACTCGTCGGAATAAAGTGCAGCTTGAAGCGGGGATGCTTGGCGAGCCACGCCTCGACCTGGGGCGTTTTGTGGGTGCCATAGTTGTCGACGACAAGATGCAGGTCGAGATGCTTTTCGATGGTGCGGTCGATGCGCCTCAGGAAGCAGATGAACTCTTTGGCACGGTGGCGCGGCAGGCATTCGCCGATGACGAAGCCAGTCTTGACGTCGAGGGCTGCAAACAGCGTCGTCGTGCCGTGGCGCTTGTAATCGTGCGTCATCGTCGCCGCGCGCCCCTTCTTCATCGGCAAGCCCGGCTGCGTGCGGTCGAGCGCCTGAATCTGGCTCTTTTCGTCGACGCAGAGCACCAGCGCCTTGTCCGGCGGGCTCATGTAGAGGCCGACCACATCGGTGACTTTCTCCTCGAACAACGGATCGTTGGAGACCTTGAAGGTGCGGGTCAGATGCGGCTTCAATCCCGCCTCGGCCCAGATACGCTGGACGCTCGTGTGGCCGATGCCCATCGCCTTAGCCATCGTGCGCGCGCTCCAGTGCGTGGCGTTGGGCGGCGTCTCCGTGGCAGTCTTCGCCAGGACGGCGAGCCTCACATCCGTGGGCAACGGGGGCTTCCCTGGCAGCCGTGTCTTGTCGCGCAACAAGCCCTCGACGCCCTCGGTGACGAAACGCTCCTGCCAGCGCCACACGCACGGCTTCGACTTTCCTGTCGCTCGCATGATTGCCATCGTGCCAAGTCCGTCAGCGGTCGCCAGCACGATCCTTGCCCGCCAAACCACCTTGCTCGGCTGGTTGCGATCCGCCACTAGTTCTTCGAGCCGCGCCCTGTCGTCTTTCGTCAGTGTGATCGTAAGGTCATATCTCATAACCCCAGTCTGACTGATTTGCCCGATCTTGGGAATCATCGGAATGGGTCAGAACACTAGCTTTGCCGCATAGGAAAACACTATGATCACCATCGACGGCTCGGCGGGAGAAGGCGGCGGGCAGGTCTTGCGGACGGCGTTGTCGCTGTCGATGATCACCGGCACGCCATTCCGCATCGAGCATATCCGCGCCAAACGGAAGCGGCCGGGCTTGCTGCGCCAGCACCTCACATGCGTAACCCCGGCAGCGAAGATCTCGGGCGCCCAGGTCCAAGGCGCGGAGCTGAATTCCACAACAGTGACGTTCGAACCAGGCGCGATTCTGGGCGGATCCTATACCTTTGCCATCGGCACCGCGGGTGCAACCACGCTCGTATTCCAGACCGTGATGCCCGCGCTGCTCCACGCGGATACCGCCTCCAAGATAGAGTTCCAAGGCGGCACCCACAACCCGTTCGCGCCGACCTTCAACTATCTGGAACGCGTATTCTGCCCGCTGCTCGCACGGATGGGCGCCGAGGTCGCGCTTCGACTGCGCAAGCCCGGATTCTATCCGGCCGGCGGGGGTGCGTGGGAGGCAGTGATCGCGCCAGCAAAACTGCGACCGATCAAGATTGAGGACGCGGGCGCGCGGGTCTCGCAAAGCCTACGCGCGGATGTGTCCGTGCTGCCGTATCTGATTGCCGAGCGCGAGGTGGCAACGGCCCTGCAGTTGCTCGACTGGCCGGCCGAATGCGGGCAGGCGCGCACGGTCCGCGCCGACGGGCATGGCAACGTGCTGATGGTCGAGATCGCGCATGAGAACGTGACCGAAGTATTCACGGGCTTTGGCGAGCGCGGGGTTTCGTCGGAGGCGGTTGCGGCGGGCGTGGTCGATGAGGTGCGGGCGTATCTGGCGGCAAGCGCGCCGGTCGGGCCCCATCTCGCCGATCAACTGCTGCTGCCGCTGGCGCTTGCGGGTGGCGGCTCGTTCGTGACCGGCGCGGTGAGCGAACACGCGCGAACAAATATCGCGGTGATAGAAAAATTCTTGGTCATCGAATTTGTGATCGAACAGCTCGATGACACGCGTTGGCGGTTGAGCATAACGCGCTGAAACATCTAAAGCCTGGGATCGATCGGTTCGCTTTCGAGGGCTAGAACGGCAAACACACACTCATGCACCCGGCGCAGGGGCTCGCGCGCGACGAATCTTTCGAGCGCTTCAAGGCCGAGTGCGAATTCGCGTTGCGCTAGGGCCCGCTTTGCGCCCAGCCCCCGCTTGCGCAGGCGGACGAGGTTTACGGGCAGATCATAGTCTGGGCCGTAAATGATGCGCAGGTAGTCGCGGCCCCGGCATTTGACGGCGGGCTGCAGCAGCCGGTTCTGATCGCCACGCGCGATGAACGTGGGCGGCTTGACCACCATGCCTTCGCCGCCCGCGCTGGTCATCTCCATCCACCAGTCGATCGCCGCTTTAGCGGATGACTCATCAGTAAAATCCACGATCTTGGTTCGCGTTGCCTGGAACAGGTCGTCGTGCTGGGCAAGGCGGGCCAGCGTCGCCATGTGCCAAGCATGGCTCTGGTCGCTGTGCACCTTGCCGTCGCTGGCGAGCAGGTGGAACGGCGCGATCTTCACCCCAGCAAGTCCTTGCGTGGGCCAGCAGTACTGCCGCACCGCCGCGGCGAACCGATCGGCGCGCAACCTCTTGTCTGCGAGGCCCGCGGGGAGGTCTCCTAAATCGATGCCGCGCGCGGCGGCTTTGATCATGGCCGCCTCCGTCAACTCGAGACCTGCACGCGCAGCCGCACCCACGGGGCCGTATTGCTGCTCGATGAGCGCCTGTGCCTTGGCCGACCACGGCATGATCTCGGCATCAAGGCACAGCCAGTCGGTCGCAAGGTCGTCGAACAAACCTGCAGCCTGTGCAGCAGCCACCGTCCGGCGGACAACCTCGCGCGTTTCGGCCCGGTCCTTGAAGAACTGGCGCCCGGACCGAGTGTAGATCTCGCCATGCTCGCCAGTCGTCACACCGAAACGCTTCATGGCAACGCCAGGGTCACGCGCGATCACCATTACGGCGCGCGAACCCATGTGCTTCTCCTGGGCCATCACGCCGGGCACACCTGCCTTGCGATAGAACTCCAGCGCCTCGGCAGGGTGCTCCAAGAACCCCTCTTCATTGGAGGTCTCCGAAGGTGACATGGTCGGCGGGAGATAGATCAGCCACCGTGGATCAACCGCAAACCGCACCATCACTTCCAGCGCTGCAGCGGCATTCTCCTCGCGCACGGTAATCGAATGGGAATAGCGCGTCGTCAGAATGCGTTTGCCGGACACGTCGGCAAGATCGAGGCTATCGTCGTGTTCCTGCTGCGATGAGCGTTGCGAGGCAGGTAAAGCCAGCGGGCGAACCGGCTCCGAGTAAACGGCGCGTGCGGGCTCGCTGACTAGTTCCATTTCGGGATAGCGCAAGGCGGTCAGCTTGCCGCCGAACACGCAACCGGTGTCGATGCACAGCGTGTTGTTGAGCCATTCGGTATCGACCACCGGCGTATGGCCGTAGATGACGCGCGTATCGCCGCGATAGTCGGCCGCCCAGTTGTGACGAACCGGTAGGCCATACTCGTCGGTCTCCCCGGTTGTCTCGCCATATAGGCAAAAGCTGCGGATGGCACTTGAGGCACGCCCCTGCATTTCAGCCTTGATGCCGGCGTGTGCAACGGCAAGCTTGCCGCCGTCCAATATGTAATGGCTGATCAGCTTCTTGATGAAGGTTTTCACGCGCGCCTTGAAAGCGTCTCCACCCGTTTCGAGATCGGCGATTGTGGTTTGGAGGCCGTGCGTAATCTTGACATCGCGGCCATGCAGCCATTTGTCGACCTTGGCTTCATGGTTGCCCAGCACGCACAACGCGACCCCGGCATCCACCATATCCATGGCAAGCCGCAACGTATCGCCAACGCGCGGTCCTCGGTCGACAAGGTCGCCGACGAAGATGATCTTTCGGCCGTGAGGTGCAGTCACGTTATAGCGGACGCCGTGCTCGGGTCCGTTGGTTTGCGTGACGACGTAGCCAAGCTTTGCCAACAGCGCCTCCAGCTCGTCGCAGCAGCCGTGGACGTCGCCGATGATATCGAACGGGCCGGATTCCTCGCGCTTGTCGGTCCATAGCTTGGCGCGCTCGATGGTCGCCGCGTCGATGTCGGCGACTGAATCGAGCGTATAGACGTTGCCGAAGCCTTCGCGCTTCATCCCGCGCAGACCCTGGCGAAGCGCGCGCGCCTGGTTGCGTACAACGTGGGGGCCGAATTGCCGGTCGGGACGCAGCTTGTTGCGCGCGTGGCAGACATCGTCGCCGGGATCGATCACGATGGCGACCGGCAACGCATGCCAGCGCTTAGCGATGGCGATCAGCGCCTTGCGGTCTTCTGCGCGAACGTTTGTGGCATTGATCACAGTTAGTTTGCGGCGCTTCAAGCGGATTTCGAGCGTGGTGTGCAACAGCGCGAAGGCATCCGCCGTCGCCTCGAGCGAGTTCTCGTCATCGCTGACAAGCCCTCGGCAAACATCCGACGAGACGATTTCCGTCGCGAGAAAATGCTTTCGCGCAAACGTCGATTTGCCCGACCCGGAGGCACCGATCATCAGCACGACCGAGAACTCTGGAATCGATAGTTTCATTTGGTGCACACCGCCATCTGCGAGGGCGCGCCGTGGGTTTCATCAACATCGCCTAGCGGCTCAAAACGGACTTGATAGCCGTAGGCAATTCCTACGCGCGCGGCCCACGCTTCGAACTCCGCTCTGGACCATTCGAACCGGTGGTCGGCATGGCGGAACTGCCCGGCAGGCAGAGTTTCGAACAAAACGTTGTAGTCGGCATTCGGGGTAGTCACGACAATGGCGCGCGGGCTCGCATCGCCGAACACGGCGCGTTCCAAATGCATGAGCCGATCCGGCTCGACGTGCTCGATGACCTCGACCAGCGCCGCCGCATCGTACCCGCGCAGCCGCGCATCCCGGTAGACCAGCGCGCCGTGGAGCAGTTTCACGCGCGCACGCGCACGCTCCGAAAGTTTTTCAAGACGGCCCGCCGCCCGCTCCAGGCTGACGCTGCTGACTTCTACGCCGACGATTTCCTCGAACTGGGTGTCCTTGACAAGGCGGCCGATCAACTTGCCTTCGCCACAGCCGAGATCCAGCACGCGCTTGGCCCCAAGGCCTTTGAGCGTGTCGACAACGGCATCAAGCCGCCGGTCATGCAGTTTCAAGGGTCGCTCGAAGTTTTCTTCGGCGCTGTCCTTGGGCCGCGTGTCGACCACCGCTTCGGGCTCGGCGGTATCGTCCGTCAGCTTGGCCAACGCGTCGCGAACGAGTGCGCGGCGGCCCTTCAGGTAGCGCGACACGATCAAATCGCGCTCGGGGTGAGACTGAAGCCAGCCTTCGCCGCGCGCCAACAGCTTTTCGACCTCGTCGTCGCCGATGAAATAATGCTTCTTGGCGTCCAGCACCGGGATCAGGACGTAAAGGTGGGTCAGCAGTTCGCTCAGCCGTATTGTCGCCGTGAGCGTCAGCGTTGCATACGGCGACAGCCCCCAGTCCGGCCGCTGTGGGTCCATCGCGATAGGTTCGAACGTAACGCGATAGCCGAGCGGGGCGAACAGCCGTGTCACGAGATCCGTCCCGCTGTCATCGCGCAGCCATGCGGCGCGTCGGCCGACCGGCAATGGCGACACGACGGCCTCCAGCGGGATTGCCGTTTCCGCCAACGACTGCCGCTCCTTGGAACGGCCCGAAATCGCCTCGCGCAATAGCCGGCCCATGGCGACGCTGAGGAAGGACGATGCGGCATACGGACGGTCATTCACATACTGATCAAGCAACCCGTCACCGGCACCTTTCCCCCGCACCAGCGCGACGGGATCGACGTCCATGGCCAGGACCGCGGTGCAGGAAGCCTCGGTGGCCTCGGGGAAGAACAACCGCCCCTTCCCGAACGCGAGCTCAAGCTCGTGCATCCGGCCGGGGTTCTTGTGCAGCAAGTACCCAAGGTCGGTCGCGGGCTGATGAGTCGTGGTGATTTGAAGAAACACGGGGCGCGGTCTCTAAATGGGACAAGTCCTAACAGACGTCGGATCGCCCGATTGTCAATCGGCGTGCAACGTTGACCCCGGATTTCCCATGCGTCTGGCGCGGCTCATGGCCGTAGCAGCCACCGCGACCGTCCAGCAAAAGGAGGACATGGGCCGCTCGCAATACTCTGTCTGCCAGGCTTCGGCCATCGGCACGCCGCATAATCAACCAACGGCGGCCGGCCTGTATTGTCATTGCAGCATACATGGTCTAGGAAGCCGCCAAGCTGGCGGGGCAGGCAGGGGCTGCCATTTGCTGCGATGCGATGTCTACTCATTCAGAGCGTGATACACCGCAGTGAACGCTTGCGCCGCGATAGGGTCTGCGCCGCGCGCCGTCTGAATTTAGCGAGGGGCAGATGACAGGGTTTGGATTGCTCGGCTGCGGACGCATTGCGAAGCGCCACGCAGAACTGCTTGTGAGCGGACGGGTTAGCGGAGCAAAACTTGTCGCCGTTTGCGATACCGACCCGGAAGCCGCCGCACGTTTTTCGGCAACTTACAATGTGCCGGCAGTAAGCAACCTCACCGAACTCTTGAAGATCAAGGGCGTCGATGCGGTCTCGATTCTGACGCCGAGCGGCCTTCATGCGGAGCAGGCGATCGAAACCGCACGTGCCGGCCGCCACGTCGTCGTAGAAAAGCCGATGGCGCTGCGGATTTCCGACGCCGACGCCATGATTACCGCGTGCGACACGGCCGGCGTCAAGTTGTTCGTCGTCAAGCAGAACCGCTTCAACGTACCAATCGTGCGCGCCCGCGAAGCGCTCGACGAAGGCCGCTTCGGGCGCCTCGTACTTGGCACAATACGAGTGCGCTGGTGCCGCGAACAGCGCTACTACGACCAGGCCGCCTGGCGCGGCACCTGGAAGCAGGATGGAGGCGTGCTGTCTAACCAGGCCAGCCACCACATCGACATGCTCGAATGGTTCATGGGCGACGTCGAGAATGTCCACGCGCGGGCGATGACGGCACTCGTCGATATCGAGGCGGAGGATACCGCCATCGCAACGCTGCGCTTCTGCAGCGGCGCGCTCGGCGTCATCGAGGCGACCACGGCAACGCGACCCTCCGATGTGGAAGGTTCGATTTCGATCCTGGGCGAGAACGGCATGGTGGAGGTCGGCGGTTTTGCCATGAACGAAATCCGCCATTGGATGTTCAAGGATGCCCGGGCTTCGGACAACGACGTGCGCGAGAAATTTTCGGTGAACCCGCCCAATGTTTATGGATTTGGCCACGAGGCGTACTACCAGCACGTGATGGACTGCCTGACGACCGGCGGCCCGGCTCTGATCGACGGCCTCCAGGGCCGCAAGAGTCTCGAGCTCATCACAGCACTTTATGAGTCGATCGAAACGGGCGAGGCCGTGCAGATGCGCTTCCAACCCAAGCTCAGCAGGCTCGGAGCGCGGACATGAGCAACGGACACCCGCCGGAGCGGCTGGCGGCTTGCCTCAGTGGCGTGACCTTCGGAGCCGGCGTGCGGATCGTGGAGCCCGTCAACCTGTATGGCTGCACGATCGGTGAGGGGTGCTTCATCGGGCCGTTCGTCGAGATCCAGAAGGACGTTACCATCGGTGCGCGCACCAAAGTGCAGTCGCACAGCTTCGTATGCGAACTGGTCTCGATTGGGGACGATTGCTTCATCGGCCACGGCGTCATGTTCGTGAACGATACGTTCGCGAGCGGTGGACCGGCACAAGGCCGCCGCGAACTGTGGGGCGCGACACGGATCGGCAACCGCGTATCGATCGGCACGAATGCGACAATACTGCCGGTCTCGATCTGCGACGACGTGGTCATCGGCGCCGGATCGGTTGTCACAAAGCCAATTGACAAACCCGGCATTTATTGCGGCAACCCGGCACGGTTCATGCGCCCGTCCGGGGGGACGCCAACCTGATTTGAGTGTAAGCTCAGCACTGCGTAACGGGGAGTATCACACTCATGAACAGACCAGCGGCCGCAATGCGCGCGGCCGGCACGGACGAAATTATGAATGTCCCGTTCGCCGACCTCCACGCCCAATACCTCTCGATCAAGCCTGAGATTGATGCGGCCATCGCCGAAGTCATCGCAAGCTCGGCCTTTATCCGCGGCCCCCATGTCGACGCATTCGAAACGGCGTTTGCAGCGGCAATGGGCGCGGACCACTGCGTCTCGTGCGCCAACGGCACCGACGCGCTTTATATCGCGATGCGCTCCCTTGGCGTTGAGCGCGACGACGAGGTCATCACCACTGCGCATTCGTGGATCGCAACCAGCGAAACCATAACCCAGGCCGGCGCCAAGGTCGTATTCTGCGACACCGGCGAGAGCACGTTCACCATCGACCCGGCCAGGATCGAAGCGCTGATCACGCCGCGCACGGTCGGCATCATCCCGGTGCACCTCTACGGCCAGCCCGCCGACATGGATGCCATTCTAGCCATCGCCCGCCGCCACAAGCTGTGGGTGCTCGAGGACTGCGCCCAAGCCCACCTCGCCACCTATCGCGGCAAAACCGTCGGCACATTCGGGACTGCGGCGACGTTCTCGTTCTATCCGGGCAAGAACCTCGGCGCGATGGGAGACGCAGGCGCAATCCTGACCGGAGACGCCGCGCTCGCCCGGCGCATGGCGATGTTTGCCCGCCACGGCGGCCTCACCAAAGGCGACCACACCATCGAAGGCATCAATAGCCGGCTCGACGGGTTGCAGGCGGCAATCCTCAACGTCAAGTTACCGCATCTGGCCAACTGGACCAAAGCACGCCAGGCGGTCGCCGCCAGCTACAACGAATTGCTTGCCGGCATCCCCGGCCTGACGTTGCCGGTGACGGGGGAAGACCGCACGCACGTTTGGCACCTCTACGTCGTGCGCTGCACGGAACGCGACGACCTCGCCCGCCACCTGAAGGCGCGCGGCATCGGCACGTCGATCAATTACCCCGTCGCTCTTCCCTACCTCCCCGCCTATGCCCGCCTTGACGCCACGCCGGGCGATTTCCCGGTCGCGCATGCCAACCAGTCCCAGGTTCTCTCGCTGCCGGTATTTGCCGAGATGACCGCGGCCCAGATCGCACATGTTGCAGGCTCTGTTCGCGAATTCTTCACGCGCGGCGGCACGCGATGATGGAGGTTTCCCCGGCACGTCACGATTCGGCGTACTGGCGCTCGTATGGTGACGCTTGGCGCTGGCCCGCGGCGGCGCTGGCGGCGGGTTTTGCGCTTGGGTTCGCGTTGCTCGTGTGGACAGACGCGCGCCGGATCGTACCCGACGAGGTCGGCCTCGGCGTCGAAACCTGGGCCCAGCCGGCATCCTATCTCGGCCGGCGCATCAACGCGTGGCGGCTTGAAGATTACAGTACCGTCTATGATATCGAAGCGCCGGCAAGCTCTGGCGAGGTGCTCTGGGTCGGCAACTCGCAGCTTCACGCCATCAACCAGCTCAACCGCAAACGCGACCAGGTTGCGCCGTTCCATGCGAGCTCGGCGCTCGGACAGCCGGTCTATTGCCTGAGCCTGCCCAACGCCAACGTGCAGGAACACTTGGCCACCCTGCATTGGGCGATGACGCGCCGCCCGGTGCGCTACCTTGTGCTGCCGATGGTGTTCGACAAGTTGCGCAACGACGGCTTGCGGCCGGGGTTCGAACGATTGGCCTCCCCCGCGCTCAGCGCACGGCTCGCGACACGCCCACAAGGCAAGCGGCTCGAAGGCGAGCTGGCCGATTTGCAGCGCGCGGCCAAGGCAACAGGCACCGGCACCAATTCGCAAACGCCACTCGCGCAACTTTCGATGTCCGCAGTACTGCACGAAGTCTCGCTGCAGGAAGTTTCCGAGCGGGCTTTAGAGGATGGCCTCGCAAGCCGGTGGGGTTTGTGGCAGCGCCGCCCGTTGCTGTGGTCGACGGTGCTGAACGACGCGTATGTATTCCGCAACTGGCTGCTCGGCATCAAGGCGACCTCGAAGCGGCCGATGCTGCCGGTTCCGTTCGAGAACAACATGGCCGCGTTCGACGAACTGCTCGACGTGGCTGCGGCCGAGGGAATCGCCGTTCTGGTCTATATCGCACCCATCCGCCAGGACGTCGAGCCGCCCTACATCATGGCCGAATACCGGCCCTGGAAGGCAGCCGTTGCCCGCAACATAGCCGGGCGGCAAGCGAAGGGCGGGGCGAAGCTCGCATTCGCCGACCTCGATCAGCTGGTACCGGCCGGACTATGGGGCACGGCTGACGACAGTCACGATATCGACTTCATGCATTTCCAGGGCAAGGGGCACGAGATCCTCGGCGGCAAGGTCGCGCAATTGTTGCAAGACCTTGGAGTTGGTGCTCCAGCGCAGGCTGGCACGAACGCGAACGCGGTCGTGGGACGCTGAGGCATGCTGTTTAACTCGCTCACGTACCTGGTGTTCCTCTTAGCGTTGGCCCCGCTCGTGGTGTTCGGCCCCAAGTGGCTGCGCAACGGCGTGCTGCTGTTTGGCAGCCTGACGTTCTACGCCTTCTGGCGGATCGATTTCACCGGGCTCGTCGTATTCACCGCCTTCGTCGACTGGTTCGGCGCGCGCCGGATTGCAGCGAGTACGAGCGTGACGGTGCGCCGGGCATGGCTGGCGCTCAGCGTGGTCATGAATTTGTCGGTGTTATGCTTCTTCAAGTACTTCAAGTTCGCCGTCGGCTCCGGGCTCAGCCTCGCACACCTGCTGGGCCTGGAGGTGCAGCTGACGGACGGCTTTAGGACGTTCCTCGACACTATCGTGCTGCCGCTCGGGATTTCGTTCTATACATTTCATTCGCTGAGCTATGTGTTCGACGTCTATCGCGGTGTGGTCGCCCCTGTGCCGCGGTTTCGCGATTTTCTCACCTACGTAATGTTCTGGACCCAGCTCGTCGCAGGTCCGATCCTGCGCACCGCGCAAGTCGTACCCCAGCTCGTCGACTACCGGCGGCCCAGCCGGGGTGAGGTCGTCTACGGGCTCGAGGAAATCGTCCAGGGGCTGTTCAAGAAACTCGTCATCGCCGACCAGCTCGCCCCGCTCATCGACTACGGCTATTCGCTGCCCGCCGGCAAGCTCGGCACGCTCGACGTATGGGTGCTGGCGTTCGGGTTCGGGTTCCAGATCTATTTCGATTTCTCTGGCTACTCGCAGATAGCCCTCGGTTCGGCGCGGATCATGGGGTTTCATTTCCCACCCAATTTCAACTGGCCCTACCTCGCGTCTTCGCCGCGCGAGTTCTGGCGGCGCTGGCACATCTCGCTGTCGAGCTGGATCCGCGACTATCTCTACGTGCCGCTGCTGGGCGGCGGGTTCCAGAAGCGCGCGATAGGCGGCACCGTCAGCGCGTTCGATGCCGAACTTGGCGGACGCCCGGTCAGTGAGTTTCGGCGGACAGCAGCGCTATTTGCGACGTGGTTCATCATGGGCCTGTGGCACGGCGCGAACTGGACTTTCGCGCTCTGGGGGCTGTGGCACGCTGGGCTGATCTTCGGCCACCGGCTGATCGAGCCATTGAGCGGGCGGTTGCCCGAGTGGGTGCGCCGCGCCGGCGGCTGGGCGGTGACGCTGCCGCTCGTCATGCTCGGCTGGGTGTTCTTTCGCGCGCAAACCGTGCCCGACGCGCTGCAGATGATTGCAACCGCGTTCGATGTCACACGGCTGCCGACGCGGGTGATCCGTGAGAACACCTACCTGATCGCGTTCGTGCTCACCGCGGGTATGCTCGTTGCGGGTGCAGCCGCACGGACGGCTAGGGCTGCGCGTCAAACCATTCCCGATTGGTTGCGCTATCCATTACAGGCCGGTGTCACGGCCGTCATGGTCGCAGGGGTCTTCATGACGCTTCGCCAAGCCAAGAGTTTCATCTACTTTCAATTCTGAAGCATCAGTGCAAGAGGTGCCGCGTGCCGGGCGTCGCTGTGAGGAGACCGCTGCATTCCACCGCTTGAACAAAGCCCCGGGCAAGCGCCGCCGATTGCGGCAACTGCGAGCGCGAACACTCGACCGGCACAAGCCCTGGTGCGCCTACGCGCGTTTGCACGCCAGTTGCTAGGAGCGCGAGGCTCCTTCAAGCTCGACACCGCAATCAGCATGTCGGCGGGCATCGCTTCGCGCATCATCACGCTCGCCTCGCTCCCAGTGATCGCGCACTATTACGCGCCAGCCGACCTCGGGCTGTGGGCGATCGTGCTCTCGCTGACGATGTATTTCACGCCCTTCGCAACCCTGCGCTACGATATCGCGATCGTGATCGCACCGGTTGCGCGCATGGGCCGCGCGCTGGTTCTCGCCATGCTGACGTCGATGCTGGCGGTGGCCGCAGCGTTGGCTGTGGCGGTAGCAATCGCTCCGGCTCGGTTCTGGCATTGGATATCCGGGCTCGAGGCGGCAAACCAGGGTCTGCTCATCGCCATGCCGCCGCTTCTGCTGCTGCTCGTCGCCCAGATCGTGCTGCAGGCCTATCTGACCCGGCGGCGGCGGTTCGTGACGCTGGGCGTGTCACAGATCGCGCAGGCCGTAGTGACGCCGGCCGCAACGCTCGGCCTGCTTTGGATCGCGCCGGCGAGCAGCACGACGGCGGCGGCCGGTGCCATGCTGGGATTTGCGGCCTCGATTGCGGCCATGATCCCCGACGGCTGGCGCGATTTGGCCCCGTCAAAAAACCGCGGCTGGACACGACTTGCATACCGCGCGGCGTGGCGCTTCTGGGTCTACCCGGCCTATATGCTGCCCTATACCCTGAGCACGGGGCTCGCCGAGCGCGTGCTGCAGGTCGTATTCGCGACGTTCTACTCGGTCGCGTCCCTCGGGGCGTTCGCACTCGCACGCCAGATCATGCTTGCCCCATCGGTGTTCCTGTCGACGACCATGCGGCAAGTGATGTTCGCCCATAGCGCGCAGG
>Ga0209698_10005898_pt1 | contig 13119 bp, 10 predicted proteins | sample LitLauG_LLR_2012_FD_187203 | JGI IMG/M metagenome (GOLD analysis project Ga0209698, IMG submission 187203) | Freshwater sediment microbial communities from Pennsylvania, USA - Little Laurel Run_MetaG_LLR_2012 (SPAdes) (version 2) | ecosystem: Environmental > Aquatic > Freshwater > Creek >... | reverse complement strand
CCGCCACCCCGGTCACCAGGGTCTTGTGCCGCCGCGCGAATTTCTGCACCTGGTAACTGGTGCTCGCTGGCTTCGCCTGGATGGGCTGGTCCTCCAGATACCGCCGGATGTCCGCCGCCAGGTCCGCCGCCGACGCGTAACGTCGCGCCTTGTCTTTCTCCAGCGCCTTCGCGGCAATCGTTTCCACATCGCCGCGGTAGACGCGGTTTAGGCTGCTCAGCGGGTTCGGATCCACTTCTTGAATCGTGCGCGTCGCTTCGTGCAGTTGCCGCGACAATGCATACGGCAATTTCCCCGACAGCAGTTCATACAGAATCACTCCCAGCGCGTACACGTCGCTCCGCGTATCCAGCGCCAGCGGATCCGCCAGCACCTGCTCCGGGCTCATGTACGCCAGCGTCCCCAGCAATTGCCCCACGTCCGTTTGCCGCGTGGCTTCCGTGTCGGAGTCCGTCGCGCGCGCCAGCCCGAAATCCAGAATCTTCGGTTGTCCCGTGTCCTCCACCAGGATATTGCCGGGCTTCAAGTCCCGATGAATGATTCCGCGCTGGTGCGCGTGCTGCACCGCTTCGCACACCTGAATCATCAGCGCCAGGCGTTGCCGCAGATCAAGTTTTTGTTTCGCGGCATAAATCGTCAGCGGCTCGCCGCGAATCAGCTCCATCGCGAAAAATGGCTGCAACCCGGAAGGAGTTTCCGCGCTGCCCGCTTCATAAATCTGTGCGATTCCCGGATGGTGCAGCCTTCCCAGCGCCTGCGATTCCCGCTCGAAGCGCTGCAGCAACTGCGGGCTGCCCCACGCCGCTTTGATCACCTTCAGCGCCACGCCGCGCCGCGGTTGATCCTGCTCCGCTTCGTAAACCGTCCCCATGCCGCCTTCGCCAAGCACACGAATAATCCGGTAGCGGCCTATTTTTTCGGGCAGTCTGGGATCCCGGGGCCGGTCGGAAACGTACTCTCCGCTGGTCAGTGTCTGATTGTCTTCCTGAGATTTTTCGGGGCGACCTGCGCCCTCCGGTTCCTCGAACATGGGAGCGCACCTCCTGACCCAACTTTCCGTCAAGGATAAGTACGCTTCTCCGCGATGTCCACACCAAAGGGATTGCGACCCCGCCTTTTCCCTGTCCGTGAACGCCTCGCCATACCGCCCAACTCGTCCTGCAGCGGCCGCCTTCTGAGGCGGGCGCTTTGGAGCGCGCGAGCCCGGCCCTCTTCGCTTTGTGTAATGGCCGGTCTTCAGACCGGCTCCCACTCTTTTTTTCCTGCTTGCCACTCGCTTGCCGCGCTATCTCCGCCCTCTTCCACTCTGTCATCCCGACCGGAGCAGCCCGGCTTTTCTTCCCCGCGTTTTTTGCGCGCCGGGCTGCGCAGCGGAGGGACCGTGGCTACCAACGAACCTCGAACACAACTCGCTGGATTCAGCGCGCCTTCCCGTCCCGAAACTCTTTCTTTCCTCCTCACGTCCCGCTCTGTATACTCTCGCCAGTTTCTTCCCCGGAGGTACCCCATGTCATCCGCGCCGCAGCCTCTCTCTCCCCTCGAACAAAACAAGCACCTCGTCGTCCGCTGGTTCGAGGAGGTCTGGAATCAGGGCCGCCGCGAAACCATCTTCGAGCTCATCGCCCCGGGCGCCGTCATCCACGATGGTGCCGCCGAACTCCGCGGTCCCGAAGCGTTCTCTCGCTTCCACGACGACCTCCGCTCCCGGTTCTCAGACTTTCGCATCACGCCGGTCGTGGTCCTCGCCGAAGGAAACCTCGCCTGCCTGCACTGGACCGCCTCCTTCCGCCACACCCCCACGGACAAATCCGTGACGATTTCAGGCACCTCGGTCATCCGCTTGGAAGACGGAAAGTTCGTCGAAGCCTGGCAAAACTGGGACGCCGCTCACCTCGCCGCCCAGCTGGCCGCGTAGCCGCGCCTCTTCTCTTGGCTAGTGTAGGCGCATGGTTTCAGCCCTGCCCGCGTTCACTTCTTCTCCGTCTTCTTCCATGTAGCGCTGGCCTTTGCGCCAGTCTCTTTTTTTCGGTGTGATCCTTGCTGGCAAACGCGTCAAATGGGACTTGAGGGGCAGTGTCTTGTTGCCACGCTTTACGCGATGCTCTACGGTCGGTATGCTTAGCCGCAGGAGTTATGCTCCGTCCTTATGTCTAAATGGTTCCTCGCTCTTTGCCTAATCTATGCGCAGGCCGCCAGCGCTCAAAGATCCAAAGAATTTGCTATAACCCACGTAACCGTCATCGATTGCACAGGGGCAGCGCCCGAGCCAAACTCGACCGTTATCATCCGTAATGCTCACATCAGCGCGGTTGGACCTAGTGATCGGGTCGCAGTTTCGGCTGGCGTTCGCGTGATCGATGGCAGCGGGAAATTCCTGATCCCCGGACTCTGGGATATGCACGGTCACCTGACCGATGCGACGGAAGACGCTTTCCCATTGCTGATCATGAATGGGGTGACGGGCGTGCGCGACATGGGCGGAGATCTGGCCCAGATCGATCGCTGGCGCTCTGAGATTGATAAGGGTTTGCGCGTCGGGCCCCACATCATCCGCGCTGGTCCTTTCGTGGACGGTCCCAAGGAAGGAGTTTCGAACCGGCTCACGGTGCGCACGCCTGAAGAGGCGCGGCGGGCAGTGCAAAACCTGAAAGCGAAGGGAGTTGATTTCATCAAGGTCCACAATGCGCTCCCGCCTGAGGCGTTCTTTGCATTGATGGATGAAGCTCGCAAGGAACACATTCCCGTTGCTGTCCACTTGCCCAAGGGTGTGAGTTCCGCCGAGGCATCGGAGGCTGGCGCGGCCAGCCTCGAACATATAGAAACCATCAATGAGAGCGCTCTCTGGCGCAAAGGAGCAACGGCCAAGACTGTTGAACAAGCGGTGGACGAGAATTTAGGTCCCGCCGGGCAGGAACTATTCCAGCGCTTCGCCAAGAATGGAACCTGGTATGTGCCGACCTTAGTCGCGTATGAACGAGGTTTCGTGCTCTGGAGCAATGATCCGGAGTCTCTGAAACCCCGATTGGACGTTCACGAAAAGCAAATCGAGCTCGTCCGGATGATGCACAAGGCCGGCGTTCCGATTATGGCGGGGTCGGACTTCTCGGATTGGGCCTTGGTGCCCGGCGTCGATCTTCACAATGAGCTAGCCCTGCTGGTAGAAGCGGGCTTCACCCCGATGGAGGCTTTACAGGCCGCAACACTGAACCCTGCAAAGTTCCTGGGCAAAACAGACACTTTTGGAACGATACAGGCGGGGCGTGTGGCTGATCTGATTTTACTGAACGCGAATCCGCTCGAAGATATCAGTCACACACGGAAAATCAATGCTGTCGTCCTTGGTGGGAATTTCTACCCACTCGCAGTCATCCGAGCCAATTCCCTCTCCGCCCAACTCGCCGAGTAGTGGCCGCCTTCTTCGCCTCGCAACCCGTTTCGAACAACCCCCGCCGCTTTTCGAACGCCCCACCTCACTTTTCGAAACCGCATGTAACCTGCTGTAACTAGATTTCAATATACCCGATTCGTATAATCTCCCCATGTCAACGAACGATAACGGCACCTTCTGGAACCTCTGCAAATATCAATTCGCCAACGGCCGCTGCTGCTCCCAACCCATCGCACGCAACTACAAAGCCAAGGGCTTCTGCCGTTCCCATGGCGACCTCGAAAAATTCCGCAACCGCCCCGCCGACGAGATCAACGAACCCCTTTTCCTCGATCCCTTCGAGCACAATCCACCCACCGAGGCCGAAGTGCAAGGTGCCCTCGCCGTCGTCTTCCGCTCCCTGGCCATCGGCAAAATCTCCACGCGCCGCGCTGCCACCCTCGGCTACCTCGGCCAGCTCATGATGCTCAAGACCTCCATTCGCGAGAACCGCGAAACCCTCAGCATGTCCACCGCCTTCACCCAGATCCTCAACAACTTCTCCGTCGCTCCCAAATCCGCTCCCCTCACCCGTGCCGCCACTCCCGCCGCCGATTCCACCGCGGACTCCGCGCCAGCCTCCGCGCTCCCCGCCAACCTCTCCGAATCTCTTTCTGCTCCAACCGCGCAGCCTGCCCCAATTCCCGCCAAGCCCAAACCCACCTTCACCCGCGTCTCTCGTTCCACCCGCAACTCCGCTTCCCCCAATTCTCCCGCCCACAGTTCCACCTGACCCAAATGCCCTCCCGATCCTCCAATTTCATCCTCTCCGCCACAAACCACTCACCGGCAGCCGCGATCTCCCCGAAGCGCACCAGCGCCATTGCGTTGGGTCCTCTCGCTATTTTCCATTTCAAATTTCCATTTTCGCCGTTCCGAACCCGCTAACCCCAATCATTTCCGCACTTCCAAAAAATACCGGGGGGAGGGGGATATACCGGTCTTCTGGTCAGACCAAGCTGCCTACTCTCCCAATCCTTTACCTCCTTTGCTTCTTCAACCTCATTCACCTCCCGATTCTTCGTTCACAACTCATTCACATTCATGTTACGGGAGCTTTACCTTTCATTCACCGAGCCTTGCCACAATGCTTGGGGGATTCACGATTCCTCACATACACCATGCCTACCGCAACGCAGATGCCTACGATACACTTCTACCCATGCGGGCAGGCGCGCGAGACCCATTCATGAAACGTGTGTTAATCATTGAAGACGATCGAGACATCGTCGAACTCGTCCGCTATAACCTTGCCAATGAAGGCTTTCAGGTCGCCGCCGCTTTCGACGGCCCGGGAGGCCTTGCCGCACTTCGCAAAGCCCCGCCCGATCTTCTGTTGCTGGACCTGATGCTCCCTAAAATGTCCGGCTTGGATATCTGCCGCGAAGTCCGCAAGGACGAATCATTGAACCGCCTCCCGGTGCTGATGCTCACCGCGCGTGGCGATGAAGCTGACCGCGTCGTCGGTCTCGAAATGGGCGCGGACGATTACGTCACCAAGCCCTTCAGCCCCCGCGAATTGATTGCCCGTGTGAAGGCACTGCTGCGCCGCGCCGAGCCTCCCGCCGATTCCCCGCGCGTCATCGAAATCGGCCGCCTCGCCATCGATCCCGCTTCTTATCGCGTCAGCCACTCCGGCAAACCGGTGCCGCTCAGCACTTTGGAATTTCGCCTCCTTTATTACCTGGCCTCGCGGCCCAATCGCGTCTTCACCCGCGATCAGTTGCTCGATGCCGTCTGGGGCACCGATCGTTTCGTCACCCCCCGCAGCGTGGACGTCTATGTCCGCCGCTTGCGCGAAAAGATTGAATCTGACCCGGAAAATCCCCTGCACCTGAAAACCGTTCGCGGCGCAGGCTATCTGTTCGAGACACGTGCGGCGTAAATTCTTCTGGCGACTCTCGTTGACCTTTCTCGCGCTCCTCTGGAGCGTGCTGCTTGCCGTGGACTTTCTGGCCGAACGCGCCCTGCGTCAAAACTACGAAAGCGATTCCTACCGCGAACTCCAGGCCCTTGCCCGCGTGGTGCGCACCCACCCGCTGCCGCTCAATTCAATCCCACCGAAAACTCCTGAGGAAACCGCCGCACTGAACAATTGGGTAGCGAACGCTGCCTCCAGCGGCGCTCGTGTCACCATCATCGCCGCCGACGGCCGCGTATTGGCCGATTCGCAAACCGAAACCGACACGATGGAAACCCACGCCGGCCGCCCCGAAGTGGTCCAGGCGCTGCAGTCCGGCGAAGGCCGGGCCACGCGCACCAGCGTGTCCGTGAAACAAGGGCTGTTGTATTACGCCTTCCGCGAATTTCTTCCCGGTGATGTGCCGGTCATCGTGCGGCTGGCGTTGCCTCTGGAAGGTATTGACGAGCCGCTCGGGAAATTCCGTACCAACCTGTGGGTCGGCTCGCTGCTGATCTTCCTGATTGCCGGCGCTGTCGGTTTGCTGATGTCCCGCACCTACACGGATCGCGTCGAGCGCTTGCGCGAGTTTTCGCGCCGCGTCGCTGAAGGCGATTTCCGGCCATTGCCGCCCGACGGCACCGGAGACACGCTGGAGGCGTTGGGCTCTTCGCTCAATCAGACCGCTTCGCGCCTGGACCGCACCATTCGCACGTTGACCGAAGAGCGCAACCTCTCGGCCGCCATTCTTGGCTCGATGGTGGAAGGCGTCGCGGTCGTAAACGGCGCCGAACGCCTGGCGTTCGCGAACCCAGGATTTGCATCGATTCTTGGCCTCGATGTTCCGCCAGTCGCCGGGAGTTCGTTGCTGGAAGTGGTCCGCCAGACCGAACTGATCGAAGCCGTTCGCCGCGTGCTTGCCGGTGAACCCCGCGTGGAAGCGGAAATTGCCACCGGCACGTTGCGCCAACATTTCTTTGCCGCCACGGTAGCTTCGGTGCGCGCTGGTGAAACCTCCGGCGCCGTCATCGTGCTGCACGACATTACCGAACTACGAAAACTTGAGCGCGTCCGCCGCGATTTCATCGCCAACGTCTCTCACGAATTCCGCACTCCCCTCACCGCCATTCAAGGATTCGCGGAAACGCTGATCGCCGGTGCACTGGATGATCCGCAAAATCGCGGCCGCTTTCTGAACATCATTCTCGAACACGCCCGGCGTCTCGCCCGCCTTACGGAAGACCTGCTGAAGCTTTCGCAGATGGATGCCGACCGCCTGGAACTCGAAATTCGCCCTGTAAAAGTCGCCCAGTTGATTGAATCGTGCTACGAAACCGCGCGGCACCGTGCAGCGGAAAAAGAGCTCAACCTCTCGCTGGACGCTTCCGACACCCTTCCCGATGTGGCCGGAGACGCCCGCCGCTTGCAGGAGGTCCTGCAAAACCTGTTGGACAACGCCATCCAATACACGCTGCCCAATGGAAAGATCATGCTGAGTGCGGAGTCCCACAACGACGAAGTGATATTCACCGTCACGGATACCGGAATTGGCATCCCCACCTCGGACCAGCCGCGCATCTTCGAGCGCTTCTATCGCGTGGACGCGGCCCGCTCGCGGGAAGCGGGCGGCACTGGCCTCGGCCTGGCTATCGCCAAGCACCTGATCGAAGCTCAGGGCGGCCGCATCTGGGTCGAGAGCGAAATTGGCGTGGGCTCGAAATTCCATTTTTCAGCGCCGGTCTTCGATCCGGAGCGCGCCGCGCCGCGTTCCGCGTCGTCAACAATTGCTGGCAACCGTGCCGGCCGCTCGGGTTCTCCACAGATCAATTAGCTCCACTTTTCCTCTTGTTCATCTTTCCGTTACCTCTCCGTAACTTTCCCGGCGGACTATGGTTTCGTGGTGTTGTGTATCGTCGCACCGCGCAGCTCCCGCGGAGGTTGCGAATGGCGACAACAGCCGGATTGACCGAAGCGGTTCTCTACGATTCGCTGGTCAACTACCTGATTTCCATGGCGCGCGTCGTCGAAAGCGCTATGAACCGCGCTTTGGACGCCATCATTGCCTTCGATAATCCGCGCACGCAAGGTCTTCCCGGCGAAGTGTTTCTCCTCGAACCGCGAATCAACGAAATGGAAATCCTGATTGACGAACATGCGATTCGGCTGCTGCGCCGCGGTTCGTTCACCGACGATGAAATGCGCCTCGTCGTCGCTTCCCTGAAGATCACCAACGATCTGGAGCGCATCGGCGACATTGCCGTGAATCTTGCCGAGCGCGTGATTTCCCTCCGCGAGATGACCGACGCGAAGCAACCCGAAGAACTCGCGCCAATGGCCGAAGCCGTGCGTTCGATGGTCAGCCGCAGTTTGGGCGCGCTGATCTTCCGCAATGCCGAAATGGCCGCGCAGGTTCTGGAGAGCGACGACGTTGTGGATCAATACCGCGACCGCATCTTCGAGAATCTGATGCTGCACATGACGCAGAACGTCGCGCTCGTCACTCCCGGAATGCAGTTCATCCTGGCGACGCGTCATCTGGAACGCATCGCGGATCACGCCACCAACATCGCCGAAGACATCATCTTCTGGGTTCGCGGCCTGGATGTTCGCCACGGGCGCGGCCTCACGGTCCTTCCGGAAGCGGAAACGACCACCACAGGTTTGAGTTCCGAGGTCACGGAGAATTCACACGGGCTTCATTCGGAAGTGACTCCGAACTGCGAAACTCAGCGTGTTTGAACTTCACTCAACGTCCTACCTCGGGGACCGGTGCACCCCTGGCTCCGGTCCCCTTCTCCTCCCTCCTAGGTAACACTCTCGCGGGCATCCTCTTGACCCCACCGCGGAGTCCAACTACTGTTAGTGGATAACCAATGCAGGCAAAACCGCACAGGATAGGGAGAACGGACGCGCGCCTTTGGCAGATCGGGTTTTGTGTGCTCCTTGCGGTTTTGTTCCTCTACAATCCGTTTATTGCCCTCTATTGCTCGCATGCGGCCTACTCCGTGCACACGCCGCAGCGAAATCGCGCGACCGTGGGCGCGTCGGAATTGCAGCAGTTTGGTCCCGTTCAGGATGAGTTTCAGAAGACCGATTTAACCGTTGAAGAAAATCGCGAAGACGTCGCCGTGCCTGCAGGAAGTTTCGTGGCCCGGGGGTTCGAGCGAGAAGAAGCGTTACCGCAACCCGACTACACACCAAAAGTCTGGTCGCGCCCTCCGCCCGAGCTGTAAACCGGTCTTAATCCCGCCGGCTGCTGGAGATGCCGGTGGTTCCCGAAATTCCCCCAATCCAAGGCAAGAACGGCGCTCTTTTCCGAATATTCGCGCGGGCTCGAATCGCGCAGGATACGTGAGCAAGAGTTACTCATAAGGACATGGTGATGTCGAAAAAGAACCAATTATTCGTTGCATGCGTCGTTTTTCTGGCGCTGATTGCGTTGTGGCTGGGAATGCGCCACGGAAAAACGGAAGCGGACGGCGTGGACAAAACGCTGGGAGCGCCCGTGGCTGCAGTGGTGAAAGCCGAGCGTGGCAGCCTGGGAACTGCGCTGACGCTGGCGGGCGCGTTCAAGCCGTTTCAGGATGTGGACATTCACGCGAAGGTGGCCGGATATATCAAGGCGATTTACGTCGATGTTGGATCACACGTGAAAGAGGGGCAGACGCTGGCGATTCTGGAAGTACCGGAATTGGCGGCGGAATTGGCCGGCACGGATGCCTCCGTGCGGCGAGCGAAGCAGGAGATCGGGCGAGCTCAGGGGGATGTGGAGCGCGTAAAGTCCGCGCACGTGGCGGCGCACGCGATGTTTCAACGGCTGAACCAAGCAGCGCAGCAGCGGCCTGGACTTGTAGCCCAACAGGACGTGGATAACGCGCAGGCGAAGGATCTTGAAGCGGAAGCGCAAGTTTCGAGCGCGCAGTCGTCGCTCGATGCAGCGCAGCAGACGTTGGAAGTGGCCGAAGCCACGCAGCGGCAATATACGGCGTTATCCGACTACACCAGAATCACGGCGCCATTTGCCGGGGTCGTCACGACGCGCTATGCGGACACCGGCTCGCTGATTGCCGCGGGCACCTCGTCGAGCACGCAATCCATGCCGGTGGTAAAGCTCGCGCAAATTTCCGTGTTGCGGCTGGTGCTGCCGATTCCCGAATCGATTGCCGGACAGATCCGGCTGGGTGATCCGGTGAAAGTGCGCGTGCAGGCGTTGAACGCGGATTACGTCGGCAAGGTCTCGCGGTTCGCGGATTCCCTGGACCCGCAAACGAGAACGATGGAAACGGAAATCGATTTTCAGAATACAGATGGCAAGCTCTTGCCGGGAATGTACGTGCAGGCGGTGGTGGCGCCGCCGGTGCGTAACGATGCGCTGGGCGTCCCGCTGGAGGCGGTGGAATTGGGAGCGGACGCGTCGCAGGGATCGGTGCTGGTGGTGAATTCGCAGAATGTGCTGGAGGAACGGAAAGTGCAGCTAGGGATGCAAGGCAGCACACGCGTGGAAGTTCGCAGTGGATTGAGCGAAGGGGAACGCGTGGTGGTCGGCAGCCGGAATGAATTCCACGCGGGGATGAAAGTCGTTCCGAAGGAGATCAACATCAACAAACCGGGCGAGGCGGAGGGCAAGTAATGCCAAAGTTCGCCCTGGCGTATCCGTATTTCATCATCATGCTCTGCCTGGTGGTGGCGGTGGTGGGTGTGTCCACGGTCGCGCGCATGCCGGTGGACTTGTTTCCACAAATCAATATTCCGGTAGTCGTGGTGGCGACTTTTTATTCCGGGATGCCGCCGCAGCAAATTGAAGCGGATATCACCAACACCTTCGAGCGATTCTTTACATTGGGAAGCAACATTGACCATATCGAATCCCGCTCGCTGACGGGCGTGAGCCTGATTAAGGTCTACTTCAAACCTGGAACTGACGCGAGCGCAGCGCTGAGCAACATCGCCAATCTGGCGATGGCGGATCTGCGGCGGCTTCCACCGGGAACCCTGCCCCCGGTCGTGCTGAAATTCGATGCTTCCAGCATGCCGGTGTGCCTGATCACGCTGAAGGGCGAGGGGTTGAACGAAACGCAACTCAAGGACCTGGCGCAGTTTCAAGTGAGAAATCAGGTTGCCAACGTGCAAGGGGCATCGGTGCCGCAACCGTTCGGGGGCACCTACCGGCAAATCCAGGTGTACGTAGACCCGGTCAAACTGGAAGCTCACCAGTTGAGCCTGATGGACGTAGTGCAGGCCGTGAACGACTCAAACTTGATCTTACCGGCCGGCGACGTACGCATTGGTAACCGCGATTACAACATATATGCGAATAGCCAGGTGGCGACACCAGGAGACGTCAACAGCATTCCTCTGAAGTCCGTGGGACTTGGCACCGTCGTGGTGGCGGATGTGGGGAAAGCCGAAGATTCCGGCGCAATCCAGACCAACATTGTACGGATTGACGGGCAGCGGTCCGTGTACATCCCGGTGCTGAAACAAGGCGGCGGCAGCAATACGATCGCCATCGTGAACGGGGTGAAGGAGGCCACGAAACACCTGGTGGATATCCCTGACGTTTTGAAAACGGCGGTGGTGTTTGACCAGTCAATCTTCGTCAAGACTGCGTTGAAGAACCTGCTGAAGGAAGGCGGCATCGGGCTGGTGCTGACCGGTTTGATGATTCTGCTATTCCTGGGCAGCCCACGAGCGACCTTTGCGGTACTGCTTTCCATTCCACTTTCTGCATTGGCGTGTTTTCTGGTGGTGAACGGAATGGGCGGATCGATCAACACGATGCTGCTGGGCGGGCTGGCGCTGGCATTTTCGCGCCTGATTGACAACTCCGTGGTGGTGCTGGAGAACATTTTCCGGTTCATGGAGCAGGGATCTCCGCCACGCGAGGCTGCGGAGAAAGGCGGAACGGAGATTGCCCTGGCGGTGCTGGCGGCGACGTGCACCACCTCGATCGTATTTTTTCCGGTTACGCTTTTTTACGGCGTGAGCCGCTACCTGTTTACCGACCTGGCGTTGGGTGTCGTGCTTTCCATTTTTGCCTCCTATGTGTTTGCGCTGACTGTCGTGCCGCTCTATTGCTCGCAGTTCATCCGCCTGGAAGGACACGGTGAGCAAGGGCACAAGCACCCCCGAAGCCTGCTGACGACCGTAGTAGAACGATTCAACGAGTTATTCCAGAGGTTACTGAACGCCTACGAGAAATCCGTGACGCGAGCGCTGGTGAAGCCGGGCCGGACAACAGCCTATCTTTTGGGAGGAATCGCCCTGTCCATGGCGATTTCGTATCCGTTTGTGGGGCAGGCGTATTTTCCGCGCACGGACCCCGGTCAATTCGTAATTAACGTCAAGGCGCCGACCGGGACGCGGCTGGAGCTGACCGACAAATATATCGCGCGGGTCGAAGAAGAACTGCGAGCGGTGATTCCTCCCGATGAACTGGAAATGATCGTATCGAACATCGGCATTACACCCGATATTTCCGCTATCTACACGAGCAACTCCGCGATGCACACCGCGTTTGTGCAGGTGAACCTGATGGAAGGGCATCGCGTGGGAAGTTACGAATACATGGAGCGGGCGCGGCGAAAGCTGGCCGCGGAGCTGCCGGAATTGAGCACCTACTTTCAGGCGGGCGGCCTGGTGGATTCGGTGGTGAACCAGGGCTTGCCGGCGCCGCTGGATGTTCAGGTGAGCGACAACAATCTGGAGGAGGGGTACAACATTGCGCGGGATATCGCGCTGCAGTTGAAATCCTCCAGCCGCGTGAGTGACGTGTTGATTCCTCAGGATATTGATTATCCCGGCCTGGAATTGAACATTGACCGAAAACAGGCCAGCTTGCTGGGGCTCAGCCCGAAGGACGTGGTGGATAACGTAATCACCGCGCTGACTTCGGACGGCATGATCGCTCCCAGCTACTGGATCGATCCGAAGAGCGGCAATAACTACATGCTTACAGTGCAGTATTTCAATGAAAAAATTGGTTCCATGACCATGTCCGATTTCCGGAACATCCCGCTACGCGCGGTGACCTCGGCGAAATACACGCCGCTGCAATCAGTGGCCAAGATCGAGCCTATTAATACGCCAACCGAAGTGGACCATTACCAGATCCGCCGAGTGATCGACGTCTATGTGATGCCAAAAACCGAGGACCTTAGCGGCGTGAACAAGGAAGTGGGCCATCTGCTGAAGGGACTCACGCTGCCCAAGAACGCGCGCGTGAGAGTGCAGGGCGCGGTGATGGGCATGAGCCAGTCGTTCAGGCGTTTTGCCGTCGGGTTACTGCTTTCCGTGGTGCTGGTTTACCTGATTTTGATGGCGCAATTCCGGTCGTTCATTGATCCGTTCATCATCCTGACGGCCATCCCGCCGGGCTTGGCCGGAGCGCTGGTATTTCTTTGGATGACGGGGACCACGCTGAACATCATGTCGCTGATGGGCGTGATCATGATGACGGGAATCGTGGTGTCCAACAGCATCCTGATCGTGGAATTCGCCGGAATTCTGCACGATCGGGGAATGGCGGTGAAGGAAGCGGTCGTGGAGTCTTGCAAGGTGAGGCTGCGGCCGATTCTGATGACTTCGCTGGCGACATTGCTGGCGTTGCTGCCAATGGCGCTGGGTGTGGAAGCGGGAAGCGAGCAGTACGCGCCGCTGGCCCGGGCGATGATTGGGGGATTGGGGGCTTCGGTTGTGCTGACGGTGTTCCTGGTTCCGGCGGTCTACCTGATGATTCACGGCAGGAAGCAGGCTGCAGAGGTGGCATCGTGAGCAGGCGTGCGGGGAGTGA
>Ga0209698_10005897_pt1 | contig 13120 bp, 8 predicted proteins | sample LitLauG_LLR_2012_FD_187203 | JGI IMG/M metagenome (GOLD analysis project Ga0209698, IMG submission 187203) | Freshwater sediment microbial communities from Pennsylvania, USA - Little Laurel Run_MetaG_LLR_2012 (SPAdes) (version 2) | ecosystem: Environmental > Aquatic > Freshwater > Creek >... | reverse complement strand
GCATCTCATAGATTCCACGGTAGGCTTCTTCCTGGGGCTTCTGCACCACCACGGCCCAATCGAGAGCCGCTACCGGGCTGTAGGTGCCCAGCATTTCCGTTTTCCTCTTGCCATCGCGAATGGCGAATTCGCGAGTCGCCGCCAGTTGGGCCTTGGAGCCCTCGTCTACAAAGTTGCGCACGATATCGAAGTGACCCATGTCCTGCCCAGTGGCGTATTCCGAGGTGGCGGCGGTCACCAGCCTTCCCTGGCTGTCCACGACATAGGGAATCAGGCCGGTACGGCTGACTTCCTGCAGCCGCTGGATCAGGAACTGCAAATCCTCCACCGATCCGATCATTCCCAGAAAGCGCCCGCCATACATGATCGGTGAACTGACCAGCATGACGGTCCGCGCCGACTTTCCGCTTCCCACCATCAGCGGCTGTCCGCTGTACATTCTCCCCTGGCGGGCCGCTCCGTAGGCACGCTCCAGTTCACGCTGTAGAAAGGCGTCCGCTTCGATCTTTCCGGCCGAGATTCCCTTGGCGTCGGCGTTCAGCAGCGTGGCGTACGCGATGTCATTTGACGACGACACGAAGTTTTCCAGCAGCGCACGCAGTTCCGGCGCCTGAATGTTTTGCGCGCCGATGTCATTCCCGCTGGTGACTTGAATCGAAGACGACAGGTTGGCCAGCATCATGCGCAGCGTTTCCTGATGCTGGGAAATGTCGTCCGCCAGCGAGCGCGTCACAGTATTTTGCAGCAGCATTTCGTTGGTTTTCAGCCGCTCGCGGTTCAGAGTTTCGATCTGCGCCGAGTAAAAGTACATGGGGAGCACACTGATGGCGAGCAGCACTCCGAGGATGACGTAGAGCAGCGGGACACGCGCGGGAATCGGCACCTTAAAGGGCAAAAGGCAATCCTGTCGGCCCGAGTGCGGGGGTCAGCCGGTCCGTTTCTCATCTATTTTAAGTTCGATCGGGCCGGTGGTCCTGTGTGTTTGTGGTACAGCTACCGTTACTGAAGTACTCCGTCCGCGGTGTCCTCCGCGTCTTATGGTCCGACCGTCACTGCTGTGATTCCTTGCCCTCTGCTGCGTGCGTTCCATCACCTCAATCCCATACCGGGCGTGATACAACGTCTGCATGCCCGGGAAGTCTCCCACGCAAGCCGCCACGGTCGCTCAAGCCCCCTGCCGGGCCGACTTGGCCGGAGGCACGATCGACCTTTGGCCGTTGTACCTGTTTCATCCGGGCGCCTTGACGCTGAACTTTGCAGTTGAGATTCTCACCACCTGCCGTATTACCACGCTGAAGGGAACGCGCATCGAGTTACATTCGCTCGATACCGGCCAGCAGGAGAGCTTCAAGAGCCTTGAAGAGTTAGTTGCCGCCAACAATCATCGCCATATTCTGGCGGCGTACTTGGTGCGTTTTTTTGCTCCTGAGATGGGGCTGCGCATCGAAACCAACTCTCAATCCCCGGCAGGAGCGGGGATCTCCGGTTCGTCGGCGCTCATGATCGCGACCACCGCGGCCCTGGCCCGCTTTACCGGCCGCGAACTTGAACTCGAGAAAATGCGGATCATCGCCCAGAATGTCGAGGCGCAGATCATCCGTGTTCCCACTGGTTGCCAGGACTACTATCCCGCGCTTTATGGCGGCGTCAGCGCCATCCACCTCGATCCCGACGGGATCCGCCGCACCGCTTTGCCGGTGGCTCCCGAGGAGATCGAGGTGCGCTTTGTGCTGGCCTATACGGGTGCGCCACGCCAGTCCGGCATCAATAACTGGGAAGTTTTCAAAGCGCACATCAACGGGGACAAGCACGTCTTCCGCAACTTCGAGAGGATTGCCGCCATCGCGCGCGACATGCACCAGGCCTTTCTACGTCACGATTGGGAAGATGTCGCTCGCCTGCTGGGCGAGGAGTGGGAGCTGCGTCGGACCAATGCTGAAGGAATCGCCACGCCGCTGATCGACAAACTGATTGCCGTCGCTGCCAAGAAGGGCGGCCGTGCCGCCAAGGTCTGTGGCGCGGGCGGGGGCGGCTGCGTCCTGTTTATGGTCGAAGAAGGCGCGAAAGAAAAGGTCGCCCACGCGGTCGCCGAGGCTGGAGGGCGCATCCTGCCGCTGAAAGTCGCCCGCGAAGGTCTGCGCATCACGTCGGAGACATAGCTCCGGCATCCCGCACCCTTACTTCATATCCAGAATCACAAACCGCGCGGGATCTTTGCCCACATTCTTAAACGTGGCCGACGCGCCCTCAGGCAGCCACTTGATGTCACCCTTCGCCAGTTGCAGATCCTTCGGCTCCTTATCTTTTTCAGCGCGCTGCAGTTCGGCGTCCGTCATGGCGACCAGCAGCGCGCCCATGCCGTTGCCGCGGATCTGTTTGGCGTCTCCGCTCAGCAGTTGCACGTGCACGATTTCGACCGAGGTTTTCGTCAAGTTTGTGACATAGGATACGTGCGGATCCACTCCGGGCCCCAGTCTTAAAGCCAGCGGGGCGAGCGACGGATCATTGGCACGGAGCCGGCTCTGATCCGATTGCATGATTTCAACAATCAGTTCGCGGTAGGGGTCATTGTGCGGATTCCGCAACGTGATCCGGTCCACCGGATAATTGAATGAAATGTAATAACCTTCGGGATCTTCAAACCCTTTGCTGGAAAAAAGCGTTCCGCCCCAGGCAGTTTCGACGATGCCGCCCAGGGTCATCCGCACCCAGTCGTGTTCGTGCACAACCGGTTTGGTCTGCTCCAACCGGTTGAGGTCAACGATGTACGCGCGGCAGTATTCGTTCCTGAACACGCGCGAATAGTGCGGCTCGTCGTCCATGCTGACGGGCGCATCCTGCGCCACGGCTCGCGCACTTATGCAGACCAACATCGCCAAGACCCATACGGCAATCGATTTCATTTGAAAAGCCTCGAAAAATGTCTGCCAGCACTCCAGCTTCAACGCTGTCGAAAGTGAATAATTACATAGGTGAGCAGCGCCGACAGCACAAATCCCAACGTAGATATGGTCAGGGCAGGAGTCCAAAAGAAAATGGCTCTCAACGCTTTGCTGTCAAGTCGGCTCGCCGCAAGAAGCAACCCAAAGGACAACATCGCCAGCAACCACGAAAGAGGTGAATAAAGGGTCTCGACGAATCCAGCCGTGACGACAGCCACTCCAGTGGCCTTTTCCTGACTGGTGGTCCGGAAGAGGCTCAATAAAGTCGGTATGTGCAGGGCAAAGAAGATGGCAGCCACTCCGCTCAAGACCGCTTTGAGATGCGTCACAGCTCCTCACCACGGAAACGCATTAATTCTAGCCTTTCTTTTCCGGGTTTATAATAATCGTGTCGGCCCCGGGGTGCTGCCGTGAGGTTTTGTCTTCGTTTTCGCGTGTTAGTTGTCTTACTCGTCAGCTCCGCTCTGGCCGCAGCCCAAACCACTCCGTCTCCTCAGATCACGAAGGAAACCCGCGAGCAGATCATCCACGCATTTGCCTATGACCTGGTCTACATCCGTACGAATTTCCCGATGGGAAAAGTCGGGCTGAAACTGAAGAACGGTACCCTCACCCCGAACGGCGCGGAGTTGCGGCAGTTGATGGCACTCTGGGGACCGGCCGCCAAGCCGGGAGACCAGGCCCGCATCACCGACATTGTGTTCAAGCAAGACCATATCCGCTTCGAAATCAACGGGGGCCCCATCAAGAAGCGGAAGTGGTACCAGCACATCGAGGTTTCGGGCGCGAGCGGAATTCCGGTCACTCCGTCCGACCCGGACGCCAACGCGCGCGGCTCGTTCGTTGACCTCTATTTCGACAAGTACGTCCCCGATTTGACCGGGCCCGAACTGAAGCAGGCGCTGCGTCCGGTATTCGACTTTGACTCCAAGACGCCGCTCAACGCCTATCTGGAAACTGTTCCGCCCAAAGTAAAGGACGCGATCGAGAAGCATCAAGTGCTGGTCGGCATGAACCGCGAGATGGTGATCTATTCCAAGGGACGTCCGCCGAAGAAGATTCGAGAGCGGCCAGAGGAAGTGGAGTACGAGGACTGGATCTACGGCACTCCGCCCGAGGACGTGGACTTCGTGCGCTTCGTGGGCGACGAAGTGGTGCGCGTAGAAACCATGAAGATAGACGGCCAGAAGATCGTGCGCACCGAAAAGGAAGTGGACCTGGCCGGGCCCGCGCTCGCGGCCAAGCAACCGGAGCATCCAGCCACTGCTCCCACGTTACGCCGTCCGGGAGAAGAGATGCCGGATGCCGATCCCCAGAACCCGTCCCGAGTTCCGCCCGTCGCTCCACCGACACCGCCTGGTAAGGATCCAGGCCCGAACTTAGTGGGATAACGTCGCGTGCTGTCATCCGTATCCTGCGCGGAGTAGGGACTTCAGGCAGCGAACCTCGTGCGGAGTCGCCCGAGCGGACTATCCCCAGCCACCTTCACGGCTTTCATTGGCGGCAAGAGTCAGCCCTCGCGTACTTTGTGCCCGGCGAGAGTGCCCAGCCCTTCGTACGCAGCGTACTTATAGGCTTCGCTGAGGGTAGGGTAGTTGAAGACCTGCTCGATAAACTCGTCGATCGTTTCGTTGTGGTCGAGCACCATCATTCCAATGTGAATCAGCTCGGTAGCGTTCTCGCCGATGATGCTCACACCGAGAAGCTTCTTGTCGCCACGGGCGAAGATGAGTTTCAGCATTCCCGCCGTGTCGCCGATGATGTGGCCCCGGGCGTTGTTGGCGTAGAGCGCGCGCCCAACACAGTAGTCGATCTTTTTCTCCTGGCAGGATTCTTCCGTCTCGCCGGCGGCGGAGATCTCCGGGATGGTATAAATCCCCATCGGCAACATCGAGGCGACGCGCTGCTTGTATTGGAAACCGAACGCATGGCACACGGCGACGCGTCCTTGTTCCATCGACGTCGACGCCAGCGCGGGAAATCCGATGACATCGCCGGCCGCGTAGATATTGGACACGGCGGTACGGTAATTCCCGTCTACCGATATGTATCCGTTCTGATGGACGGCCAGACCCGCTCTTTCAAGAGACAGTCCGTCCACGGCGGCTCGCCGCCCGGCCGCAAACAGCACCGATTCGGTCTCGAGCGTCTTGCCACTCTTCATCTCCAGGTGCACGCCGGATGCCGTGCTCTGCACCTTTACGGGCCGTTCATTGAACCAGAAGTGGACGCCTAGCGCGGCGAGCCGCACGCGGAGCCTCTCGGAAATTTCCGCATCGAGGAACGGCAGCAAGCGATCCCGGCCATCCACCAGAGTGACCTCGACGCCGAGTGCGACGAAGATCGATGCGTACTCGCAGCCAATCACTCCGCCCCCAATCACCGCGAGGCTCCGCGGGATGCGATCCATCCGCAAGAACGTGTCGGAATCGAAAACCCGAACGTCGTCGAAAGCGATCTCGGGCGGACGGTGCGGTCTGCTTCCGGTCGAGATGAGAATCACATCGCCGCGGAGTTGCCGGGTGCCATTCGCACCGGACACGGACACGGTGTGGGCGTCTTCGAAAGAAGCCCGGCCGCGGACGAGCTCGATGTGATGAAGGGCCAGATTCTTCAGGACGCGCTGGCGCTCCATGTTCACCACTTCTCGCTCGTGGTGCATGAAATCATGGACAGTGAGATTCTCTTTCAGGGAATAGTCGATGCCGTAGAGACCGCGTTGCTTGAGACCGGAAAAGTAGAGCGCGGATTCACGCAGCGTCTTGCTGGGGACAGTGCCGGAGTTGATGCAACTTCCGCCTACGTGCTCGGACCCCTCGATGACGGCGACCCGTTTGCCAAAATAGGCGGCCTGCGCGCCCGCCTTTTCTCCGGCCGGTCCGCAGCCGATCACGATGAGATCGAAAATCTCGCTCGAAGCCAACACTCCCTCCAATCAGAACCCGATCCAACTCTCGTAACGAATTGCCCTTGCGCGCTCCGGGACTAACAGGCGGCGGTCTGGCAAGGACATACGGCATGATTCTACAGAGCTTTGGCGAACTTGGATGCAGTCAGTTTCCACATGAGCCTCACAGGTACTGAGAATTGTCAGCGAGGGATATTGGCTCTGAATCCAAACCCTGTGATGGTCGGAGCATATCCTGCTCGTTTCACTGTTGCCGGATGGTAAGAGTCCCGGCAGCCTGGGGGCCACACCGGCTCCGACGGCCCTGCTGCAGAATCAGGGCCTGGATTGTTATCGGAATGTTGCCGGTGCCACGTACGCGAACCTGGGCGGCAGGGTCCGTTCTTCGAACACCTTCACGAAGCTTTCCGCGTTTCTTTCGCTCTCTGCTTCGTGGGGTCGGGGACGTCCTCAGGCTTCAGCGTTCGCCAGTTCAATTCTTCGAGCCGCTTTAGCAACTCACTCCCGCAGGCTTGGCGAGCTTGGCAATGTTCACAGTCGGGGTTGTGGATCTTCAGGCGGGCCAGCAGGTAGCAGATTCGGGCTCTCGCGGTCACAAAGCACCTGCCGCTCCGAGTGTCCGTCTCGGAGGCGCGGACGCTCTCTTCTTCTCAACGAAGGCGCGGACGCGGTCCATGTGGGGATACGCAGCCGCCATCGGTCGACCGGCTGCAGATCTGCAAGGCGAGCCCACGGTCGCTCCGCACTTAGGACATGGTACTGCTTTAAAGTTGGGTTTCATGGCAGTCAGGACTCAGGGGCCCATGCGCGGAAACCCAGGGGAGGAATGCGGGCTTCTGGTCGCACGACTATTCTCGGTTGGCGCAAGCACGAGCGTCGGTGACTTGAGTCACAGGGCTTGGGTCGTCCCTGCGGGGATGGAAATCAGGGCCCGAACGGTGGATACGGACGAATCGACAGCTGCGCTGCGCTCGGTTGGACGGGCGCTGGCGCCCATCTCTCCATGATCCGCGGATGGCTTACACTGGTGGTGTGAAGATTGCCCTCGGCCAGATCAACCCCACTGTGGGGGACTTCTCTGGCAACGCAGCCAAGATCATCCAGTTTGCCGGGCAGGCACGCGCGGCCGGCGCGGGCCTCATACTCTTTCCGGAACTTGCCGTGTGCGGGTACCCGCCTCGCGATCTGGTGGAGCGGGCGCCGTTTGTTGCCCGCAATCGAGAGACAGCTGAGAAGATTGCTTTGGAAACACAGGGCATCGCGGTGATCTGCGGGATGGTCACGCCGGCCGAAGCCGAGACCGGGAAGTCAGTGATGAACTCGGCAGCGTTGTTGCGCGAGGGGCGGATTGAGTTCATCCAGTCGAAGATGCTGCTGCCTACCTATGACGTCTTCGATGAATGGCGGAATTTTGCTCCGGCTCGGGCGCAGGAATTGTTCAGTTTTTGCGGCAAGCAGATGGCTTTGACGATCTGTGAGGACGCCTGGAACGACAAACACTTCTGGAACAAGCGGCTCTATCGCGTAGATCCGGTGGAAGAACTGGTGCGTGCAGGCGGCAATTTCGTGCTCAATATTTCCGCTTCGCCGTTCTGGATGGGGAAGCGGGAACTGCGCCGGAATATGCTGGCGGCCATCGCCCGAAATCGGAACGTGCCGGTTGCGATGGTGAACCAGGTCGGAGGGAACGACAGCCTGGTGTTCGACGGATCGAGCCTGGTGATTTCGCCTGCCGGGCAGGTGATCGCGCAGGGGAAGTCGTTTGAGGAAGACCTGGTTTATTTCGATTCGCAGAGCCTGACGGGCGAAATGCACACGCAGATCGAAGGCGACGATGGCAGCGCTTATGCCGCTTTGGTGCTGGGGACGCGAGACTACGTGCACAAATGTGGTTTTGGGCGGGCCATTATCGGGCTGAGCGGCGGCATCGACTCGGCGCTTACGGCAGCAATTGCGGTAGACGCTTTGGGCGCGGAGAACGTGATTGGAGTGGGCATGCCGGGGCCATATTCTTCGCAGGGATCGATTGACGACGCCCAGTTGCTGGCCCGGAACCTTGGCATTCGCTTTGAATTGCTCTCGATCAACGAAGTGTATGAGGCCTGCCGCAGGGCCCTGACGGGCGTGTTTGCGGGCATGGCGGAGGATGTTACCGAGGAAAATATTCAGTCGCGCAGCCGGGGCATGGTACTGATGGCGCTCTCGAACAAGTTCGGGGCGCTCGTGCTTTCTACGGGGAACAAGAGCGAATTGGGGGTGGGCTATTGCACGCTCTATGGCGACATGGTGGGCGGACTGGCCGTGATCTCGGATGTGCCTAAAACGCTGGTGTACCGGCTGAGTGAGTACGTAAACTTGCGGCGCGCGGTTATTCCTCGATCCACGATTGAGAAGCCTCCTTCGGCGGAGTTGCGGCCGGCTCAGAAAGATTCGGATTCTTTGCCGCCTTACGACGTGCTGGATGCGATTCTGGAAGATTATGTGGAGGAATCGCGGTCCGCGGAGGAGATCGCTCGGAGCCGCAAGTATGATTTGAGCCTGGTGAAGCGCGTGATCCGGATGGTGGAACGCAGCGAGTATAAGCGGCAGCAGGCGGCCCCGGGGATCAAGATCTCGGAGAAGGCGTTTGGGTATGGGCGGAGGTTCCCGATTGCGGCCAAGTCGGAAATCTAAGGTGGAATGACAATTTTCTCCAGTTTTGCAACAATCAAATTCCTATCTATGAAATATATTTTTCGCACCTTGCTTGTCGCTGTAGTGCTTGCGGCTAGTGCCATCGCGCAGACTCAACCCGCTCACGCAGCCAAGGCGCAGGCCAAGCCGGCGTCCACATCGGAGGCGGCGCCCAAGGCGGTGCTGCCGAGTGAAGACACCGTGAATTCGTTCCTCTACCAGATGTTTGGGTACGATGCGACGATCACCTGGAAGGTCGCTGAGATCCGACCCTCCGAGGCGGCTGGTCTGGCTGAGGTCACTGTGGTGATCACCAACCCGCAGGGGTCCAACGCCTACAAACTCTACGTCACGCCCGAAGGCAAGCACGCGCTGATGGGGAGTGTTATGCCTTTCGGTGCGAAACCCTTCGACGATGCGCGGGCCAAGCTTGAAAAAGGCGTGACGGGGCCGGCGAAAGGGCCGGCAAAGGCTGCGGTGACCATCGTGGAATTCAGCGACATGCAATGTCCGCACTGCAAGAACGCCGCGCCTAACATCGAGCAACTGCTGGCGCTGGAACCCGAGGTTCATTTCGTATTCCAGAATTTCCCGCTGCCCGCGCACAACTGGGCGGACAAGGCGGCTGATTACGTCGATTGCGTGGGGCGGGCATCGAATGATGCGGTCTGGAAGTTTATCCAGAAGACGTTTGACGAGCAGAGTAACATCACGGAAGAGAACGCCGACGAGAAGTTGAAAGCCATCGCCACCGACTCTGGCGTCAACGCGGACGCGATCGCCGCTTGCGCGGTTAAACCGGACACGAAGATAAGGGTCGAGGCGTCGGCCGCGCTCGGCAAATCGGTGGGCGTGAGCGGTACGCCCGCTCTGTTCATCAACGGACGCAACGTGAATCCCACGGAACAGGTTGATCTGCTGAAGAAGATCGTGGAATTCCACGCGAACCAGGAAGCAAAGCCTCAAGCACCGAACGCGAATTAGTCTGCGTGTGCTGCGAATCCCACTCATCGCAACTTGCGCGATGAGTGGGGCACCCGCGTTGGCCTTATCGGGTCAGCCAGATTTCCGGGGCTTCTTTCCGATCGGGTGAGCGCACGACGTAAGGTGTGATCAGGATCAACAGTTCGTCGTCCTCTTCCTGTTTCGAGTTTTCCGCACTCAGCAGCCGCAGACCCGGAATCCGGCTGACGGCGGGCAGGCCGCTCATGCTCTTCTGATCGGACCGGGTGATCATTCCCGCTACCGCGGCGGGTTCGCCTTCCTTCAGCAGGATTCCACCCTTGAATTCACGATTGGAAATAATCGGCACGCCATTCACATTGGTTCCGCCCAGGGTGCGGAACTGCAATTCCAACTCGATGGCGACGTCTGAATTGCCGTGGACGAGCGGTTTCGCTTTGAGGGTGAGCCCGATGTCCTCGTAGTTAATGGAAGGAAACGCTGCGGCGAAGGACTGGTTCTGGATCACCTGTGAGATGGCCGCGTTGTTGAAGATGGGCGCAAAGCTGGCATTGAGGATGGGGTAGCGCGAGCCGAGTTTGAAGGTGGCTTCCTTGTCCTGGGATGCGCGCAGGGTTACATGCTCCAGCGACCGGACGGAGCTTTCATTCATGGAAAGGGAGGCGCGCAGCTGATCGAGGCTGAGGCCCATGAGGGTGATGCCACCACCGAAGGTTGCCAGCGGCTGGCTGAAGATCGAATTCTGCTGACCCTGGAGTTGCGCCAGCAGCGCGGCGATGCTTTCGTTGCCCGCCTGATTGATGCCACCCGAGGCAATCAGCTGGTTGATTAGATCCTGGATGTTTTGTCCGCTGACTGCCGCCAACGCGGCGGCCGGAATATTGAACAGATTGAACTGGTTGGGGATGTGCAAGCCGATGTTGCGCGCGTAGCTGTGATCGACTTCAAAGACTTTCAAGTCGAGCATCACTTCGGGGCGGGAAGAATCCAGCTGTTCCAGGAACTGCGTTGCCGCTGCCAGGGCGGATTGGGGTCCGCGTACGGTGAGGGTGCTGGAGGCTGCATTCAGGCTGACAAATCGGAATTCGAAGAGCGTCCGCAGCGTATTCACCAGATCGTTGAGTTCCTGCGGGGAGCTGCCGCCGGGGATGTAGAACGAGCGCAGGCCCAGCCGATCGTACAGGTGATGATTCTCGGGGTTATCGACCGTCGAATACAGGACGGTGTCTCCGAGAGCGACGCTAAAGCTCTTGGTCACCTGCGAGGCGGCCTGCAGGGCAGTGGCGAAGTCAGCGCCTTCCAGGTCGAAGTGCACCCGGCGGTTCGGGAAGTTGTCGTCAAAGACGACCGTCAAACCGTAACTCGATGCGACCGCGGTGATCAGGCCGCGCGAATCGCCGCGGTAATGGAAGTCACGATGGCCGTCGAGAGGCTTCGCTGCCAGGGCATCCTCGCTGGCGACGACCTGCGGGGGGCCGTCAGTGCGCACCGGCAGGGGACCCAGGGCATCGCGCAGGCGCTGCTGGGCGAATTCGTTGTCAGGGTCGAGGGTTTGCGCCATGCGGAATTCGGCTAGCGCTTCGATCTGGCGTCCGCTCTGGAGGTGATTGTTTCCGCGCTCGAGGTGCTGGGCGGCGAGTTGTTGCCGCACTAATTCGCGAGCGGTGATGTATTCCACGTCTTGCGGAACCAGGCGGGCGGCCACTTGAAACTGGCTGAAGGCTTCGTCCATGTTCATGGAGTGTTCAAGCTTCAGGCCGCGGGCAAAAGCGTGGCGGGCTGCCTTGCGATCTTTTGCCGATCCTGGGCACGCGGTGCCGCCGGGAGATTCAGAGCAGAGCGATAGAGCGCCGGGAGAATCCGCGGGAGCCGGGGTATCCGCGGCCGTGCCCACTGCTGCGGCCATCACGAACGCTCCGGCTAAGATCCATCGCATATTCTTACTATAGAATGCCGAGGCGCTGATGTCTTGCAAGAGAAATACTCGCTAGGGAACTACGGTCGCAACGGAAAGATGTCCGTTTGGACATCGTTCAGCAGTTCGACGCAGGGCTGGAACGCGACCTCATCTCAGCATCAACCGCTCGATGCGAGTGGCCCGGCCGCTGCTGTCATCGCATTGGACCAGCACGGCGCACAAGCGAACGTCGCCGGATGCTGGTTCGAAACGCGTCGGCATACCATTCAGAAACTTCTCCACCACCAACTCTTTCTTCACTCCGATTACGCTGTCGTAAGGGCCGGTCATGCCGACGTCGGTAATGTACGCCGTGCCTTTGGAGAGAATGGTTTCATCCGCGGTCGGAATGTGGGTATGCGTGCCGACCACCGCGGTCACCCGTCCGTCGAGATACCAGCCGAACGCGATTTTTTCGGACGTGGCTTCGGCGTGGAAATCTACGAACACGATCTTCGACTTGACCTGTTCGAGTAACCGATCAGCGAGGCGGAACGGGTCGTCACTGGAGCCCATGAAGACGCGTCCCTGGAGATTCATGACGGCATAGCCAACGCCGTTCTTCTGGCCTTCGTACACTCCCCAACCGGGCAGGCTCGTCGGAAAATTTGCCGGACGCAGCAACCGTCGCGACGGACTGTGCGGGTTACCATCGGCCATCTGGAAGTACTCGATAATCTCGCGCTTGTCCCAGACGTGGTTGCCGGTGGTCATCACGTCGATACCCAGATCGAAGAGTTCTTCTGCCAATTGAGGGGTAATGCCAAAGCCAGAGGCGGCGTTTTCGCAGTTAGCGATCAGGAGGTCAACGGAGTACTGCTTCACCAGTTCCGGGAGGCGATCCTTGACGATGTTTCGCCCGGGGCGGCCGAAAATGTCACCAATGAAGAGAATGTTCAAGAGCAGTAGTCGGTAGCCAGGAGTCAGTAGTCAGTCGGCCGCAATGCAAGGGCCGCAGCGACTTCCGCAATGTCTGACCAAACTTTGATGGTATCACGCGAAATTGCCGGCTACTGACTACTGATTTCTGCCTTCGTCAAGAAGTCATAGTTGCCGGATGGATTCAGGGTGACGTTCCGCACTCGCTTGGTATGTACGACCACGTTGTCGAGGAACCAGAGGTTGATGTAGGGCAGGTCGGTGGCGAGGATGGTCTGGATGTCGGCATACACCGCCTTGCGGCGGGTGGGATCGGTCTCCGAGCGGCCCCGGTTGATCAGCGCGTCAAGCTTCGGGTTCACGTAGAAAGTACGATTGGCGCCGTGCGGAGGGAATTTATCAGAGTGGAAGGCATATTCAAAGATGTCCGGGTCTTCGTTGCCGCCGATCCAGCGCAGTGAGTACATCTGGTAAGCACCGCTGATGACGTCCGCCATAAACGTGGCGGACTCAAATGTGCGGATGTCGAGCGCAATGCCGACATCGCGGAGTTGTTGTTGCAGAACGGCCACCATCAGCCGTGTGCTTTCTTCAGTTGAGGTTTTCATCGTGATGCGAAAGCGCACGCCGTTCACGAGAGGGTATCCAGCAGCATCAAGGATCTGGCGCGCTTTCTCGGGGTCGAACCCATACTTGGGCACTTCGGCGTTGTATGCCCAACTCTGGGGAGGGAGGATGCTGTCGGCGGGCTTGGCAAAATCGCGCCACAGATAGTGGATCATGGGACGCCGGTCGATG
>Ga0209698_10005896_pt1 | contig 13120 bp, 6 predicted proteins | sample LitLauG_LLR_2012_FD_187203 | JGI IMG/M metagenome (GOLD analysis project Ga0209698, IMG submission 187203) | Freshwater sediment microbial communities from Pennsylvania, USA - Little Laurel Run_MetaG_LLR_2012 (SPAdes) (version 2) | ecosystem: Environmental > Aquatic > Freshwater > Creek >... | reverse complement strand
TCGTCGTACAGCACCGAAGCTCCCGCAGCCAGCGTCTTCACGTCGTCTTGCGCGGTTTCGGCATTCATCGCCACCAGAAGGTCGATTTCCTTCTTGCGAGCAATATATCCATCCTTATTGGCGCGGATTGTGAACCAGGTGGGCAGCCCGGCGATATTCGACGGAAACAGATTCTTCCCCGAAACCGGAACGCCCATCTGAAAAATGCTGCGCAGGAGAACTGTGTTGGAACTCTGCGACCCCGAACCGTTCACGGTCGCAACCTGGATACTCATGTCGTTGGCAACACGTTGATGCCCCGGCTGGCCGGATGATTGCTGGGGCACTACATCAGTAGTGGCCATCCCTTTGTACCTTCCCTTGTCGTGACCGGGCCAACCCCTGCCGCCCGGGAATTCTTGTGGAGTGAAGCAGGAAATTTCAATTATACGACTTAAGAAGAGGGTGGGGGGTAATCAGAGCGGCAACAGAAAGTTCTGCCGGCAAACGCGATTGGAGCTAGCTACTGCAGCTTCGCGTACTCGGCCTTCGCCTGCTTGAAGACGGGGAGTTCCGGGTCAGCGTCTTTCCACGCCGCAAAGAAGTCCTGGTAGGCCGTCTTGGCCGCTGCCGTATTCCCCTGCAGCGCGTTGGCCCGCCCCAGTCCCAGATGGGAGAGCGTGTAGGTAACATCGCGTGGGCTGACCCCGCGGTGGTTGAGAATCTTCTGGTACTCGGCCGCCGCTTTCGCACCCAGTTTCAAGCGCAGGAACGCTTCGCCGCGAACGTAGTTGACCGCATAGTGTGCGGTGCCCGGTTCGCTGCCGAGTTCGTAGGGCGTGGCCACTTCCAACCGCGCCACCGCTTGTTCCGTCTGATTGTGCAGCAGGTCGGTCAGGGCCTGAGCGACAGGAATCCAGACCTTGTTGATCATCGTGTCGGTGGGATACCGGCGAACCAGCTCTTCCGCCATCTTCTGGCTGCGCGCGGTGTCTCCGGTCTGGGCCAGCAATACCATGGCAATCGTGCTGGTGTCGCGGTCTTGCGAGGCGGCAAGTGCCTGGGAAATTTTCTGGCGAGCTTCCGTGAGGTTGCCCAGTTCCGCTTCGTCCGCGGCCTGCAGAGCGAGAATTACTCCGCTGAACTCCCTATATCCCAGGCGCTGCGCGACACTCTCACCTTGGGCATAGGCCGCCCGGGATGGCTTCAGCCTGCCCAGCGCGCACTCGCCTCGGGCGTGGATGAGGTGGATGATAGGTTCGTCCGGTTGTCCGGCAGCCAATTCCAGTTCGTGTCGCTCGGCCGCTTCGTCGCCGTGAATGAAGGCGAGGTCGATGAGTGTGTAATGCACCGACCGCACCTGCGCCGCCATTTTCTCGGCCACCGCCCTGGCTTCGTCAAAGCGATTGAGGCGTTCGTAGGCGTCGGCGACATTCTGGTAGGCGTAAACGTCTTTGTCGTCGATGCGCATGGCCTCGCTGGAGCTGGCCAGGGCCTTTTCCTGCTGCCCGATGGCCTGGTAGCGCAAGGCGAGGTTGTCGCGAGGCGTAGTGTCGCGCGGGTAGGTCTGCACCCACTGTTCATAGATCTCGATGGCCTTCTCCAGTTCCCCGGTGACAATGTCGTAGTAATGCGACGAGATATAGAGCTTTTCGCGCTCGCTGGCTCTCTCCTTCAAGTCAAAAGCCTTGCTGATATAACTGTCGGCCAGCCCTTGCTGCGTGACATTGTTATACGCGACACCCAGGGTGGCCTGCGCCATGGCGAAGTTGGGATCGAGCTCGATGGCGCGCTTCAAGTGCGGAATCGCCTTGTCGTCGTTAAGTCTCTGATGTTCGGCTTGGCCGAGACTGAAGGCCTGCAAGGCTTCGAGTGATGAGGTGGTGGCCTGTTCGAGCGGCGTAGCGAACTTCTGCACTGAGCCAATGGACTCGCCCAGCTTGCCCCGCAAGCTGGAAGCAGCCCGGTCAAGCGACTTCAGGACCTGTTCTTTGCTCTCGGCCTCGATCTCCTCGCGCGCCAGCACATCTCCGCTTTGAGCATTCAGAGCGGAGAGAGTGATGACATAGTGCGATCCCAAGCTGGCGATCGAGCCCGAAAGCATCGCCTTGGCGCCTTCGCGCATGCAGATCTCGCGGGCCATGTCATTCGTAAGCCGTTCGTCGGGCGAGCGGCCCATGAAGCGCAAGGCTTGGTGAATGCGGGATTCCGGCAGCAGGTTCAGGTACGGAGATTGCTCCAGTTGCACGGCCAGCGCCTGCTTCAGGGTCCCGTCAAATACGGCGTCTCCCGTCGTGTTCACGAAGTCAGCGAGCACGACCGTATCCTTCGCTGTGAGCGCGCTCGCCCTCCGCGAGCGAAAGAACAAGCCTCCACCAACCACAGCGGCGAACAGCATAACGGCAACAATCGCCGGCGTTTTCCACGATCTCTTCGCGACCACCGCCGGAGCGGTCCCGCTCACCGGCGCCACCGCAGCTGACGAACCTGCCGCAGCCGTCGCCGCGCCAGAACCCGGCGAGACTGCCGGCGCCACCGGTCTTGTTCCGGAGTCGTGTGCCGCCGCCACCGAGCCCGAACTCGCGGCCACCGCACGCCCCGTTTCCGTGTCCCGCTTCAACCGCTGAAGGTCGGCCCGGATGTCAGCCGCGTGCTGGTAGCGCAGATTCCGATCTTTCTCCAGCGCCTTGTTAATGACATCTTCCAGCTTCGCCGGCAAGTCCGGATTCAGCCGGACTGGCGAGGTCGGCGCCCGGTCCAGGATCGCCTGAAAAATCAGCGCCGAAGTATCTCCGCGGAACGGCAACGTCCCCGTAGCCATCTCGTAAAGCACTGCCCCGAAAGAGAACAGGTCGGTCCGTGAATCCAGTTCCTTTCCCTTCGCCTGCTCGGGAGACATGTAAGCAACCGTGCCGATGGCGGAACCGGGGCTGGTCAGATGCTCCTCGGCAACCGTGGCTTCGACCGTCACGCCGGACGGCTCCGATGGCTGCCGGCTCGGCGTTTGTGTCACCTTCGCCAGCCCGAAATCCAGGATCTTGGCATGTCCGCGCTTAGTCACAAAAATATTCGCGGGCTTGATATCCCGATGAACGATGCCCTGCGTGTGCGCCGCATCCAGCGCGTCCGCGATCTCAATGCCCAGCGCCAGCATCGCATCCAGTTCCATCGGACGCGTCCCGATCAGATGCTTGAGCGTCGCCCCGTCCAGATACTCCATTACGATGAAGGCCTTGCCATCCTGCTCGCCAATATCGTAGATCGTGCAGATGTTCGGATGGTTCAGCGCCGACGCAGCCTTCGCCTCGCGCCGGAATCTCTCCAGCGCCTGCCGGTCCTGCGCTACATTTTCAGGAAGGAATTTCAGGGCCACGAAGCGGTCAAGCCGCGTGTCTTCGGCCTTGTACACTACACCCATGCCGCCCCCGCCGAGTTTCTCGACGATGCGGTAATGCGAAACCACTCGACCGATCATCCCCACTCCAGAACTGGGCTGAAATCTTACGGGTGGTCATCGGGCAAGTCAACCAAGAGACGCAAGCAGACTCTTTGAGCGTAAGGTTCGGCTGAGACTTCTAATTTTGTCTCGAAGCCTCTGAAGCATCGCTCCATCTTCCCTGCGCGCGCTGGAAGAAACCCAGCCACGATCCCCCTTCGGTGATAATAGGACAAGGCGGGAACTCAGCCTTGCCGCCGAGCCAGAATCTGAACGCATGGGAGATGGAATGACTGGTACCTCGAAACTCGCGTCCACCGGCAAACATGCCGATGATGGGGCGGAAAGCTGCACGGTGGCCCTGCTTGGCTTCGGCACGGTGGGAAGTTCCGTGGCCAGAATTCTTTGCGAGCGATCCAACACCCACTTGTGCCTCACGCACGTCTGCAATCGTAACGTGGCCCGCAAGAAAGTGGACTGGCTTCCAGCATCCGTCAAATGGACTGAGAATATCGACGACGTTCTCTCCTCCGGCGTGGATATCGTGGTCGAAGTGATGGGCGGACTTCAGCCGACAGAAGACTGGATCCGGCGCGCGTTGGCTGCGGGAAAATCTGTGGTCACCGCCAACAAGCAGTTGATCGCACACCGCGGCCCTGAGTTGACCAGCCTGGCGCGGAAGATGAAGCAGCAGATCGAGTTTGGCGCGTCAGTGGCCGGCGGCGTGCCGGTGATCTCCGGATTGCACGAGGGATTGGCCGGCGATGAACTGTTCAAGATCTGCGGCATCCTCAACGGCACCTGCAATTACATTCTGAGCCAGATCGAAGCGAACGGCGTTCCCTTCGCTACCGCACTGCGCGAGGCGCAGAAGCTCGGTTTCGCCGAGGCCGATCCAACCGAAGACCTCGACGGCCTGGACGCACGCGCCAAGCTCGCCATCCTGGCGCGCGTCGGACTGCACTGCAACGTCAAACCCGCGAGCATCGTGGCCCGCTCGATTTCAGCAATCGACTCCGTTGATTTTGAATACGCGAATCAACTGGGCTGCACCATCCGCCAGATTTCCTGGGCAGAGTTGAGAGAGGACGAGTTGTTTGCCGCAGTCCAGCCGGCCCTGGTCGACCTCTCGTCGCCGCTGGCGCGCGTGGAAGGCAGCCAGAACCTGGTAGTGGCGACCGGAACCTACGGCGGCGAAACGGTGTTCGGGGGCCACGGCGCGGGTGGACACCCAACCGCGGTCGCGGTCGTCTCCGATATCCTGGCGATTGCCCGCGCCAAACAGGCCGGCATAAGCTACGCCGGACAGCCGATTCAGAGAACGCCGACTGTCACGGACGATTTCACCACCAAGCACTATCTGCGCTTCTTGGTGAAAGACCGGCCCGGTATCATTGCCAGCCTCGCGACCATCCTCTCCCAGAGCGGCATCAACATCGACTCAGTGCTCCAGAAACCGGCCTGCCCGAAATCGCATTTGCCATTTCTGATTACGCTCGAGGAATGCAAAGCGTCGCTGGTAGAACGGGCACTCCAGCAGATCAACGCGCTGGACTTCCTGGTGCAGCCGTGTTTGCACTTGCCGATCCTGTAAGTGGAATGACGGGCGTCCCCAAGTCTCTGTCGCAATCGGGGAAGATTGAGCAGCGGGAATGCGCCAACCCTTCAGCCGCGAAGCGGCGATACAGGAAAGCACGGCATGTGAGAGTCTGTGTCAGATCTCGTTGCAGACGATTCGGTCGAAAAACAATGCACGAGAATTGAGCCCGAAGGGCGATCCAGCTTAGCCCAGCGCTTCAGCGCTGGGAAAAGGCAAGAAATGATTTGAAGTCCCGGAGGGACGACCCAGTTAGCACGAAGACTCGTGAGTGCCGGGACCGCAAGTGGAACACAGCCGAGTCCCGTCAGGGACGGCATCGAGTTGCCACACAACCTCGCCCCACCCGTCGCGAATAAAGAATTCCAATTCGGAGGAACCTACGCTTCCACCTGGAAGAACTGCGCCATGTTGCGGAACTTCTGATAGCGGGTCTCAAGCAGATCGCGCACCGGTTGCCGTTCAATCTCCGACACATGCTTACGCAGAGCAGTGTCTAGCAACTCCGCCGCCTGGGCGTGGTCGGTATGCGCGCCCCCGGCCGGCTCCGGAACGATATCGTCGATGCAGCCCAATTCACTCAGGTCTTTGGCGGTGATCTTCATGGCTTGCGCGGCCAGGTCTTTCTTGCTGGCATCGCGCCACATGATCGAAGCGCAGCCCTCCGGCGAAATCACCGAGTAAACCGCGTTCTCCATCATCAGGACCCGATCAGCCACCGCAATCGCCAGCGCGCCGCCGCTGCCGCCCACGCCAATCACGGTCGCGATGATCGGCACTTCCAGCCGCGCCATCTCCAGCAGGTTCCGCGCGATCGCCTCGCCCTGGCCACGCTCTTCGGCATGCAACCCAGGATAAGCACCGTCAGTGTCGACAAACGTGAGAATCGGACGCTTGAACTTCTCCGCGATCTTCATCACCCGCAGCGCCTTGCGGTAGCCCTCCGGGTGAGGCATCCCAAAGTTCCGGTACACTCTCTGCTTCGCATCGCGCGCTTTCTGCTGCCCGACTACGATGACTTCCTCGCCGTGGAACCGGGCCATGCCGCACACGATGGCCGGATCGTCCCGGAATCCGCGGTCGCCATGAATTTCGCTCCAGTCGGTAAAAAGGCGTTCAACGTAATCCAGGGTGTAGGGGCGCTGGGGGTGGCGCGCCAGTTCCGTCCTTTGCCAGGCATTCAGTTGGGAGGAAACCTCGCGGCGCAGGTCATTCACGCGATCGTGCAGTTGCTCGATCTGGCTGCGGGTCTCGTCGTTTTGCCCTTCAAGCGCCCGCAACCGTTCGATCTGCTGCTCAATCCTCAACAACTCTTCTTGCGCCTTGACTGCGGAATTCATTTTGACGACGTTCCCATTCCCGCGGGTATGATGCGCTTCCACCATCGAGAGCAGAAATTCGGCGCCTGTCAAAGCGGAGTTTCCCGCGTTGTTCGGGGAAGGTTGGGCTCGCTTTATTTTCGCTCGACTCATCCGTCGAATCTGTTAACTCGTTAGGGTCAACTGATAATCCGCACACTGCCGCGGCCACACAATTCTTCCACGCGGCCGATAAAACTACGGTCCGGCATCACATTATAGCCCTCGGCCTCCATCACCACCATGAAATCGCCCGGGCGCTCCACATCAAACAGGACTTTGGCCTCGCCTTCGCGCTCGTTAAACAGGCTGTGCAGCGCGTCCACCGTGCCGTCGGTGGCACTCTCCAGAGGGATGCGGACGCGCAAAGCCTTGGGCAATGGCACTTTCGCTTCGTCCAGCGGGATGATCTCGGCGGCGGTGATCTTGGGATTCGCACCCTCTTCCACGCGCACACCCGCCCGCACCAGCACCGGTACCTCCAGTTTGACTTTTTCCTGCAACCGCTTATAGGCCTCGGGAAACACGATCATGTCCACTTTGCCGGTCATGTCTTCCAGCGCGGCCTGCGCGTAAAAGTCACCGCGCTTCGACTTCAGGACGCGCACGCCGGTGATGATCCCCGCGGTCGTAATGACTTCCTCTTTTGCCGTGGAATTCTTCATTGCCGCGATCTCTTCGATCGTCCTCGCATTCAAATCTGCCAGCTTGTCTTTGTACTTCTCCAGCGGGTGTCCAGTGATGAAGAAACCGAGAATTTCTTTTTCCGCGGACAGGCGAGTGTGCTCGTCCCAGTCGGGCGTGTTGGGGAGCGCATCATTGGCAGGCTGAGTTGTCTCGTCGGCGAACACACCAAACAGTCCATGCTGGCCCGATTCCGCATCACGTTGCGTTTTTTGCGCGCGGTCCATAGCTTTGTCAAGCGCCTGCATGAGTTGCGCTCGGCGACCCATGGAATCCATGGCGCCGCTCTTAATCAGCGATTCCAGCACGCGCTTGTTGAGCAAGCGAAGGTCAACTTCTTCGCAGAATTCAAAGAGCGACCGGAAATTGCGTCCGAGTTTCTTGCGCGCCGCAACGATCGATTCGATCGCATGGCCGCCGATATTCTTCACCGCGGCCAGTCCGAAACGGATCGCCTGCCCGTGCGGCGTGAAGTTGGCGTCGCTGACGTTGATGTCCGGTGGCTCGACCGAGATGCCCATCTCGCGGCACTCGTTGATGTACTTTACGACGTCGTCGGTCGAGCCCGTCACTGAGGTCAACAGCGCCGCCATGAACTCAATCGGATAGTGCGTCTTCAGATAGGCTGTGTGATAGGCGAGCAGCGCGTAGGCCGCAGAGTGCGACTTGTTGAAACCGTATCCGGCAAACTGCGCCATGAGGTCGAAAATCTTTTCGATCTTCTTCGGCGGAAAGCCATTCTTCGTCGCCCCCTGCACAAAGCGCTCGCGCTGCTTGGCCATCTCTTCCGCGTTCTTCTTGCCCATGGCCCGGCGCAGCAGGTCAGCTTCGCCAAGCGAGTAGCCAGCGAGCCGGTGGGCTGCCTGCATGACCTGCTCCTGATAGACGATCACCCCCAGGGTTTCCTTGAGAATCTCGCCGAGTTCGGGCAGTTCGAATTCAATCTTCTTGCGCCCATGCTTCCGCTCGATGAAATCGTCGATCATGCCGCCCTGGATCGGTCCGGGCCGATAAAGCGCATTGAGAGCGGTCAAGTCCTCGATCGAGTTGGGTTGGTACCGCCGCAGCACGTCGCGCATGCCGCCCGATTCAAACTGGAACACCCCCGACGTCAGCCCCCGGTGGAAGACTTTCTCGTATGTCTCCTGATCCTCGAGCGGAATGTCATCGAGAGTGACAGGGGTGGGGCGGGCATTCTTGCCCGCCTCTCTGCCCTGATGGATCAGCTTGAGCGTGTCGTCCAGAATCGTCAGCGTGGTCAGGCCAAGAAAGTCCATCTTCAACAGGCCCATCTTTTCGATGGCCACCATGTCGAAGGCCGTGACAATTTCGTCGTTCTTGGTTTTGTGAAGGGGGACTAACTCAATGAGGGGCCGCGGCGAGATCACGACGCCGGCGGCGTGCACACCCGAATTGCGCACCAGCCCTTCCAGCTTCCGAGCCGTGTCGAGCAACTGGCGAACCTGCGCATCTTTGTCGTAAGCCTCCTGCATTTGCGGAGACTCTTTAAGTGCGTCATCAAGCTTGATGTTGAGCGTGGCCGGAACCATCTTGGCAATGCGATCCACATCGCTGTACGGCATGTCCATCGCCCGTCCAACGTCCTTGATCGCCGCCTTCGCCGCCATGGTGCCGAACGTGATGATCTGCGCGACATTCTCGCGCCCGTATTTTCGCGTAACGTAATCGATCACCTCACCGCGGCGGTTCATGCAGAAATCGATGTCGATGTCGGGCATCGAAATCCGCTCCGGGTTCAAGAAGCGCTCGAACAGCAACTCGTGCTGCAGCGGGTCGATATCGGTGATGCCAAGTGAATAGGCCACGAGCGCCCCGGCGGCCGATCCGCGACCGGGACCGACCGGAATGTTGTGCTCCTTCGCGTAGCGGATGAAGTCCCACACGATCAGGAAGTAGCCGGGGAATTTCATCTGCTGGATGATGGCGAGCTCGCGCGAGAGGCGATGCTCGTAGTCAGCGAGCGAGTGCTTCAGACGTCCTTGCTCACTCAAACGGCGCAGGCTCTCCAGGCGGCGCGCAAAACCTTCGCGGGTGATGTGCTCGAAGTAGCTGTCGATCGTGAATCCGGCGGGAACGTCAAACCGTGGGAACGGGCTGGGAACTTTTTCCAGACGCAGGCTGCAACGCTCGGCGATATCAAGGGTGCGCGCAACGACATCGGGCGAATCCTTGAAAACCTTGTACATCTCATCGCCGCTCTTGACGTAAAACTGCGAGCCCTCAAACTTCATCCGGTTTGTGTCCTGAATGGATTTGCCGGTCTGAATGCAGACCATCACATCCTGGGCATGGGCATCGTCTTCGCAGAGGTAGTGGCTGTCGTTGGTCGCAACCAGCGGCAGGCCGAGATCCTTCTCAAGTTTGAACAGTCCGGCGTGGATGCGATGCTCGAGTTCGAGTCCCTGATCCTGAATTTCCAGAAAGAAGTTCTCTTTGCCGAACAGATCGCTGTAGAAACCGGCAGCGACCCGGGCCGCCTCGTAGTTCCCTTCCACCAGTCGTTCTGCGACTTCGCCTTTCAAGCAACCGGAAAGGCCGATCAATCCTTTTGAATGATCGGCCAGGAACTTCTTGCTGACACGCGGCTTGTAATAGAAACCGTGCAGCGAGGCCTCAGAAGTGATCTTCACCAGGTTGCGGTAGCCTTCTTCGTTTTCTGCCAGCACGAGCAGGTGGTTGTAGGTATCACCTTCCGGAGGCGTACGTTCGATGTTGTGATCGTCTTTCTTGCAGATGTAGAGCTCGCATCCGACAATCGGCTTGACGCCGGCCTTGTTCGCCGCGTTGACGAAATGCACGGCCCCAAAAATATTGCCGTGGTCGGTCATCGCCACGGCGGGCATGCCGAGTTCCTGGACGCGTTGGACGAGCTTCTCGACGTCGCAAGCGCCATCGAGCAGAGAGTAGTCGCTGTGCAGATGCAGGTGGACAAATTCCGACATGAAGAACCTGGTTGCTAGTGGTGCTTGGCTTCCTGAAGAAGCAGGAACGCACTCATTCTAATGGCTGGTGAGAATCGCGCAACGCCCGAAACTGGTGCAGCCCCTCTGACGCGGGCATTCTTGTGTGGCCGCGGGCAACCTCGCCCGCGTTACCTCGGGACCTCAAATTCCACGTCGCGCTCGTCGTTAACTTTGGCAGTGGCGGCGAGATCGAGTTCGGAAAGCGGGATCTTCTTGGCCGCAACGTGATCGTTCAGCACCCACAACGTGCCCCCCGAAATCGCATAGTTCGTGACTTCCTGCCGATGCTGATCGCGGAACACCAGCACGGTTGCGGGAGATGGTGCAGAATGCTCTTCTTCGCGCGTCGGTTGCCGCCGCGCGTACGAATCCTGCTCTTCCCGTTCCTGCAGCCAATCTTCCCGCTCGCGCAGGTTCTGTTCCTGCATACTGAGCGCGTTCATCTGATTGGCAACCATCATCTCCTGCTCGCGCTCTTCGTCGTAATTGTAAGAAGAAGACGTGTCTCCCCACCAGAATGGATAGTACGCCCCGTAGCCGTATCCGCCGTACCAGGGATACGCGAAGCTCCTGCGGCATCCGAAGCAGCGATGAAAGCCGCCGGTGCGAATGTGCCCACCGCGAAAGCCGCCACCATGAAAGGAGGGATGCCCGATGGCTCCCGCTTGCATTCCGCCGAAGCCGTGGCCGCTGGAAGGATGCGCCACAGCAACCCCGTGCCCGCCACCGTAACCCCGCACGCCGCCACGCTGGGCTGAGACTGACACGACCGCCGCCAGAAGAACAAACGCCGCAATCGTCAATGGGTGACGCATCCCAAGATTATAACCCCGCCTGCAAACCCGCCGGCAGGATCTCGCCACTTTTCGCGGTTCCCAGGCAGGAGCGCCATTCACTTCGAAAGCGGCGCCCTCGCAACCCCCGTCGGTATGAGGAATCCAAACCAGATCAGTTCCCGAACTTCGGGCAGGTATTTGGCAATCACTTCCGGCAAAGCCATGTGTTCTTCGCGAGATAGGCGCTCGAATGCCTGTCGGAGGGTGCACTCCCCATCCATCAGAGCGACTAGCCTCAGAAGTTGAGGGCTAACCTCGCTGAAACAATATTTCAGTCCCCGTTGACGGAGAAGTTCTGACGCCGTGACGTCCCAGCGCCCCTTTTCCAGCTGCGCCTTCTGAATCATCCCGATGTCGGGCGAAACCATGGGCTTTTCTTCCAGCAGGTCCCCCTCGCTCCGGTTGCTGCACTGGATCCGAACATCAAAAAGCGCCGAGACGCTTTCCCCGTAGGGTTCGGACAGATCCTCGGGTGCTTCGTCGAACCAAAGAAGATTGGGACGCGTACTGCAGCGCCGCATGGTGACGAGACCACTCCCGATACTCTTGACCTTCCTCTGCTGGAAATACTGCACCCCTTCGCGGTAGAGCGCTTCCGGGTCATCCTCCGGGCCGCGTTGCAGACCCGCAAGCCAATCGATCACGTAATCCTCGGGCGCTAAAGAGTACATTCGCATCCCCCAGATATCGCAGTCTGTCCCTGAAAAAGATTTGGCAAGCTTTGCCGTCCAGTCTTCCCCTTCGTGCTCGAGCCATTCAAATGCCATATGAAAATAACCGCTTTCGTACAGCAACTGCGCCGCTTCCCGCGCCAGGTTGATGCAGAAATCGTCTCCTTCCTGGCCCGAGTGCTTAAACCTGACTCGGCTTGCGGGTGCATTGGGAACGGGGCAGATCATAAAAGGCGGATTGCTCACGATCAGATCGAATCGCTGGTCTCGAACTGGCGCTGTGAGATTGCCTTCCAGACAAGTGACATTTCGGAGTTCATTCCATCGACAATTGAAATCCGCACTCTCTACCGCTGACGGGTTGAGATCTACGGCACAAACGTGTTCGCTATGTTGCGCCACCAGGGCGGCAAGGAAGCCGCAACCGGTGCCAAGGTCCAGGCTGTTGCGCGAGGGGCGTCGCGCCATGAGATGCGCCACCCAGAGAGAAGAAGGCGAGATTTGCATCAGGGCATTTTCGGGTTGATTCTCGCGAGTCAGTTGATCGATTGCGAAAAGCAGGTCCTGATAAGGCTGAATCAATACATTCGCGCGGACATTCTCTCCGTCGATTCGGATCATGCCTGCATCCGTCAGCTCCGTAATGGTCAGCGGTTGAAGCGCAGCATCGGCATTCTGTGTTGCCACGGGCTCCAGCAAATGGAAAAGGCGAAGCAAAGTGTTCAGCGGGGTTGCTGAAACCGATTCATTCGGAAGTCGCAGGGCCACATCGCCAACGGTGGGAGCGATTCCCGCGGCACAATAACCGCTCTCTTTCAGGATTTGTCTCAGCTTTTGGAGCGCGGTCGAATCAGGATTAAGCCGGGATTTCGGACCTTCCCTCATCACGTTTGCGGAGCGGCGATTATCTCTTTTTCCCCTTGGCTTTCGGCGGCGGGCTTTTCTTTGCAACCGGCTTAGCCTTGGCCTTGGCGGCGGGTTTCTTGGCCGGCGGCTTCTCCGATTTTGCAGGCTTCGCGGGAGGCGCCGGCTTCGGTGCCGCTTCAGGTTTTGTCGCGGCGGACTTTCCTTTGGCTTCCGTCTTCGCGGGAACGACGTGCGAAGCGGCGGGCGTTTCTTTTCCCTTCCCCTTCGATTTTGCGCCCGTGCCTGCAGGGGCTGCAGTCGCAGCGGCAGCAGCGGCAGCCGCTTTCGCGGCACGTCCACGCTTGGCGGACGGCGGAGGAGGAGGCGGTGGTGGAGGAGGTGCCAGCGGCTTCAAGTACTTCAGCGTCTCCGTCCGCGAGTGCAGCTTGCCGTCGAGCAAGAGCAGGAACACGTCATTCGAAATCTTGGGATACGCCGGCAGTTGCGGCGTGATGTGCAACTCGGTCATTTCCGGGAGCGGAATCTTCTGCTGCACCTGCCGCCACTTGGTGAAGAAGTTCTTGATCTTCTGCGCGACTGCCTGCTGCCGTGCGGTGATAGCAAGGAACAGGATCATCTCCGGCCGCGCGCCGGATAACAACTCGGGAAGTTTCATCATCGGCGGCGGGTTGGATCTCTCCCTCGCGGCCGTGCTCGGCCTGAGCGGCG
>Ga0209698_10005894_pt1 | contig 13121 bp, 12 predicted proteins | sample LitLauG_LLR_2012_FD_187203 | JGI IMG/M metagenome (GOLD analysis project Ga0209698, IMG submission 187203) | Freshwater sediment microbial communities from Pennsylvania, USA - Little Laurel Run_MetaG_LLR_2012 (SPAdes) (version 2) | ecosystem: Environmental > Aquatic > Freshwater > Creek >... | reverse complement strand
GGCGTGGCCGGCGTGGCCGGCGAAGGACCTGGTCAGCAGGCATTCTCCGCGGCGGTCTACGGGAACGCACCACTGATGCTTCTCGTTCTGGCGATACTCACCTTCTTATTGTTGGCGCGAGCCCTGAGATCGATCGTTCTCGCCCTCAAGGCGGTGGTGCTCAACGTGGTGTCACTCGGGGCCACGTTCGGGATACTTACCTGGTTCTGGCAGGACGGCCACGGTTCGTCGTTGGTGTTCGGTATTCCCCAGACCGGGGCCATCACGTTCTGGGTGCCCATCACCGTCTTCGCGTTCCTCTTCGGACTCTCCATGGACTACGAAGTCTTCATCCTCACTCGCGTGCGAGAGGAGTTCGACGCGGGGCGCTCGACGAACGAAGCTCTCGTCGAAGGTCTCGGTCGCACGGGACGCCTGGTCACGAGTGCGGCCCTGATCCTGTTCCTGGCGTTCATCAGTCTGGCGTCGGCACCCCTCACCGATGTTCGGATCTTGGCTACGGGACTCGGCATCGGGATACTCCTGGACGCCACCCTCATCCGGGCGCTCTTCGTGCCGTCGCTGGTCGTTCTCTTCGGGAAGTGGAATTGGTGGTTACCTAGGCGCTTCGCGCGGCTGCTCCTGGTCCGCACCACGGGGGAGTGACACGATACCCGATCTTCTAGACACCGTCGAGCAGCCCGCGCAATGCAGTTGAGTAGTCACGCAAGGCCTGGCGACCGCGCAACGTGAGTTGCACCATCGTCAACGATGACGTCCCACCACCTGACTTGTCCGTCTCGATGTAGCCGGCATCTTCGAGTTTGCGAAGATGGGTGATCAAGTTGCCGGGCGTCAGATCGATCATCGTCTGGAGCCGGGTGAAGGACACGGCGTCGCCTTCGAGGAGGGTGGCGAGGGTGGCCATGATCCGTAGTCGCGCCGGGACGTGGATGAGTGGATCAAGTTCCTCAGTGGACACGGACACCGCCGGACGCTCGCGTACGTGCGAACTGGTAGGCGGCCATGGCGATCAGGACTGCGCACAGTCCGATCCCCGACACGAGCCACGACACCTTCGGGCCGGCGAAGGCGCTCGCTAGACCAACAGCCACGAGGCCGGTGCCGAGGACCAGTGTTCGAAGTTCTTCGCGCACCACACCCATCGTGATCAAGACTGTACCTGCGAACAACCAGGGTGCACTCGTGGGAAAGATGCCGTACACGATCGCGTGGCTCGCTCCGGCGTGATAGAGCGCGCCCTGGAACACGGAGTACGCGACGATCACTATCAGGTAGGCGCCGCGAAACTTGCGCCCCCTCGTGGAGGGTCCCCGGACCCCCTTGTTCGCGCGTTGGACCACGGTCGAGACGGCCACGATCCAGGCGACGATGCCTCCGTACATGACAGCTAATGCAGTGCCGCTCGGGCCCGTATAGGGATTCTGTCCCCGCACGGACCACCACGCGATGGCGAATCCGCTGAGGAATATCACCGCGCCGATCACCAACAAAAAGGGCGGTGCGTCGTCGAATTGGCGGCGCGCTCGCTTCGTGGACTCGTGGAGCAGTTGAGCGGCGGTGCGCGCATCGAGGCCCACATCGTCGGATTGCCCCTTCGAAACTTCGTTACCTTGATTCGTCATGGTTCCTCCCTTGACTTTGTGATACAAAGTACTTGACTTTGTATCACAAAGTCAAGGGAGGAATCTGTCGATTTCGGTCTCTGCTGATCGGCGCGGCATTTGTTTCGTGGGTCACGTGATGGGCCACGACGCGCGAAGTCACGTCGGAGGGATTGTCGAGGGTGACGCCCCAGTCGAAGGCCTCGCCCACACTGAGATACCTTCGTGGCGCGACTCTGCACTTCGAATTCTGTGATCGGCCAACAGCGCATGGGGACGGTCGCCGATTCGAACCAGGCGAAGCTCCCAAGTGCCACGCGAATGCGATGGAGCAAGTGCCGTCCACGACTCGCGTTAGTAGGCCACGAACGAGGTCGAGCGACAAAGGTTCGACGGCCACAGCGATTCAAGCGCAGAGTGACTGTACCGCCAAGTTGGGCGGGTCAGTTCTCATCGTCGAACGCTTGAGCAAACGATTCTGCGACCGGATCGCCTCCGATGTTGTCCTCATAAGGGGTCAACCTTCCACCGCGTTCTCGTTCGTGACCCCGCACTGACGATCGGTGGATATGGAACCTCCAAACGGGCGATGGCGAATGTGAAACAAACCTTTCGGTTGATCGACTTCACAACTTCAACGCCGGGATTTTCGACCGGGTCAGGGTTCCCCCCGATATCTTGCTCGCGACGCCCTGCGTATTCTGAGCGCACGAGGGAAAGGTGTCGAGTTGCGGACCCGGACTCGATGCTGCGTCCTTCGTTCTACATCAGGGTTGACAACTCCTTATATACTCAGTAGCATACTTAGTAACATACTCAGTATAGTTGACAGGGAGCCGTGTATGACAATCCGACATTCATTACTCGCGCTGTTGAGTGAAGGACCGAAGTACGGATTCCAACTACGCCAGGAATTCGAAGCGAGAACGGGGGACATGTGGCCCCTCAACGTCGGACAGGTGTACACCACACTCAACCGTCTCGAGCGCGATGGCCTCGCGGAGGTCGACGACGGTGACATCGAAGAGCGTCAACGGAATTATCGCATCACGGATAGGGGAACTGAGGAACTCGCTCGCTGGCTTCGAACGCCACCCGATCTCAGCCAACCTCCTCGCGACGAACTCGTCATCAAAATCTTGGTGGCCTCTCGTCTGACGCACATCGATGTGTACGAGGTGATTCAGGTGCACCGTCGTCACCTCGTTCAGTTGATGCAGCAATGGACTCGATTGAAGGAGGATGACGCCAATTTCGATCTAGCCTTCGCTCTCGCCGTCGACGCCGAGTTGTTCCGACTCGACGCGGTGGTGCGATGGCTCGACGCGGCCGACGGCCGGTTGAAGCGGACGAATCTCGAGACGTCGACGGAGAGCGACGAGACGGCGGCGCGAGTTGCGCGAAGGACGGGGGCACTGCGATGAGCATGTTGGAGCTTCGAAGAGTATCGAAGGTATTCGGCGAGGGATCCACGGAGGTCGACGCCCTGAGCAACATCGATCTGACGATTGAACGGGGTTCGCTGGTCGCCATCATGGGTCCGAGTGGTTCGGGCAAGTCGACCTTGTTGACGATTGCCGGAACCTTAGAACTCCCGACGTCGGGTGACGTATTGATCGATCGCAAGAATGTGGTCGCGATGTCGCGGGACGACAAAGCGCGACTTCGGCGCAGAACGATCGGCTACGTCTTCCAGGACTTCAATCTGCTGGCGGGACTCACGGCCGTGGAGAACGTCGCACTGCCTTTGGAGCTGGACGGCATGTCGCTCAAGCAGGCCCGAGCGCACGGCATGGCGGCACTCGAGGAACTCGGTCTCGCTGACCGCGCCCAGCGTTTCCCCGATGAATTGTCGGGCGGGGAGCGTCAACGGGTCGCTATTGCTCGCGCCGTCGTCGGCGACCGGAGTCTCCTTCTCGCCGACGAACCCTCGGGCGCTTTGGATTCGGTCAACGGCGAGGCCGTCATGAGGATGATCCTGGCGGCCTGTCATCAGGGTGTTGCCGCACTCGTCGTGACCCACGACGCGAAGCTCGCCTCCTGGGCCGACCGGGTGATATTCCTGCGCGACGGCGTCGCGGTCGATGAGACGTTGCCACCTGCGCGCCCCGAGGACTTGCTCGGGTCCGCCACGACGCCCCCGACGCTGTGATCGACAGGCGCGATACTCTCGACCGACGTCCTCTCGACGGTGGATTGCCGGCGCGACGAGCTGTCGTGCGCTGGGCGTGGCGCCTGTTGCGTCGAGAATGGCGCCAACAGTCTCTGGTCCTCGCACTGATCGCGGTCACGGTCGCCGTGACGACAGTGGGTGTCGGGGTATCGGTCAACACGCCGCTGTCGCCCTACGTGGGTTTTGGAAGCGCCCACGATCTGGCCACCTTCGCAACGAGAGGCACTTCGACAACGTTCTCCATCTCCGAACTGCGACGGAACTTCGGACTGATCGACGTGATCGAGAATGAAACGATCACGGTGCCTGGATCCGTTGTCACCTTTGATTTGCGCGCCCAGGATCCGACGGGTCCCTTTGGTCGGTCCTTGCTCCACCTCACGTCGGGCAGATACCCTTCACGCGCCGACGAGGTTGACGTCACGCCTGGTGTCGCGTCAGATTTTCAGCTCTCGCTCGGGAAGGTTTGGCGGGAGGACGGAGTGACGCGCACGGTCGTGGGGATTGTCGAGAATCCGAAGAATCTTCTCGACGAATTCGCACTGGTACGGCCAGGTCAAGTGCCGACGCCCACCTCCACCGTCGTCCTGTTCGACGCGCCGCCCGGGACGTCGCCCAAGAAACTCGGAAGCAACGTCATCACCGCGCAGAGTGTCGCCCAAGGCAACACCCTCAATCCTGAGACGATTTCCATCGCGCTAGTCACGATGGCCATGATGATGATCGCGCTCGTGGCCATCGCCGGGTTCACCGTGACCGCCCAGCGCCGCCTTCGATCCATCGGAATGCTCGGAGCCCTGGGCGCCACTGACAAGCACATCAGACTCGTCGTTCGGGCGAACGGTCTCTTCGTGGGTGTCGTGGGAGCGGTCATTGGACTTCTGGTCGGCCTCGGCGGATGGCTCATTTATCGGCCCTCATTGGAAAGCAGCGCCCACCACCTCATCGGCGTCCTCCAATTGCCCTGGAAGGTCGTCCTCGTGGCGATGTTGCTGGCGATCGCCGCGGCGACGTTCGCGTCCGCACGCCCCGCTCGGGCCATGACGCGCATCTCGACGGTGGCCGCGCTCGCCGGGCGTCCGACGCCACCACGACAACTACGTCGATCCGCCGTGCCAGGGCTTGTACTCGCCGTCGCCGCGTTCTTCCTCCTGGGAGCGGCGGGCGCGAGTGGAGGCAAGGGCGTCGGCGTCATAGAAATCGCCATCGGATTCGTCACGTTGACGACCTCGGTCGTCTTGTTGTCACCCTTCGTGCTCACGATACTGGACCGAGTGACTCGGCGCGCCCCACTCGTCATCCGGATGGCCCTGCGCGACCTCTCGAGATATCGGGCACGTTCGGGGGCGGCGCTGGGCGCCATCAGCATGGGAGTTCTCATCGCCATGGTGGTGATTATTGCGTCGGCGGCTCGCTTCGGAAATGTCCTCGACTACGCAGGGCCGAACGTATCGTCCAACCAGTTCATCATCTACACCCCGAACGGTGCGTACGGTCCGGGAGGACCGGGCAACGCGGGAGCCGGCAGCGGCACTCCCGAGGCCTCGCTCGCCACGATGACGAAGAGTGCGCGCGGCATCGCCAGTGGGCTCGACGCAACGCAGTTCGTCACCTTGCTGACCACTAGTGCGACGTTGCAACACGCCGCACCCGGCCGCAGCTATTCGGGACCGCTGTACGTGGCGACGCCTCAGCTTCTCGCGTCCTTCGGCATACGACCCTCGAGCATTCGCCCGACCACCGAGATCCTCTCGATGCGGCCCGGCTTCTCGAACTTGCGCGATATGCAGATCGTCTACGGGAACTACTTCGGGGGCAAGGGTAGCGGCGGACCTCGTGGTACCGCGTGGCCGTGTCCCGTAGGGGAGTGTCTCGCGAACCCCACCATTCAGAGCGTCTCTCGGCTCCCGTCGGGAACGTCCGCTCCCAATACCGTCATCACTGAATACGCCGTCCACAGACTGGGCTTGTCGACACTGGTATCGGGGTGGTTGGTGCAAACTCCGACGCCACTCAGTGCGGCGCAGTTGACTGACGCTCGCGGCGCCGCGGCAGCAGCGGGACTATCGATCGAGACGAAGTCGAGCATTCCCACGTCCCGCGCGATCATTGACTGGGCGACGCTGGTCGGCATCGCGTTAGCGTTGGGAATTCTCGCGATGACCATCGGGCTCATTCGTAGCGAGACCGCTGGCGATTTGAGGATCCTCGCCGCGACCGGGGCGAGCCAACGCACCCGGCGCGGGCTCACCGCCGCGACAGCTGGTTCCTTGGCGTTCGTCGGGGCAGTCCTGGGAACGGCGGCCGCCTACGTCGCCATGTTCGGGTTCAGCCGAACCAGCGCGCTCGACGGAATCTCGTCACTGACATCGGTTCCCGTGGCGAATCTCTTGTTGATCCTGCTCGCAATGCCGGCGACCGCAGCGGCTGTCGGCTGGCTGGCCGCGTGGCGAGAGCCGCAAGGCGCTTCGCGTCAACTGGTGTAGTTGTTGAGCCAAAAGAATTCTCCCCGCAACGGTTCGCCCTCCCTTGGGTGTTGGCCCGTTTGTGGCGAGAGGAGTGGCGCACGAATCTCGCGCATGGTGCACAAGTAGCATGCGACCATGATTGAAGTTCTGTCGGTCAATGTCGGAGTGCCGAGTGTGCTCGGACACCGCCAGGGCGCGAAGGTCTACAGCGCGATTGGCAAGCGCCCCGTGGCGACGGGAACCAGTCTGTGGTTGTCATTGTTCAATCTCGCCGGTGATGGTCAGGCTGACCTCACCGTGCACGGCGGCCGGGACAAGGCGGTCTACTGCTACCCGAGTGAGCATCTGGCCGCGTGGGAGGAGGAACTGGGCGAGACCCTGGGACCGGCGCCCTTCGGTGAGAATCTCTCCACCGCCGGCGTTCTCGAGAGCGATGTGTGCATCGGGGACCGCTGGCGCTGGGACCACGCGGTGCTGGAGGTGTGTCAGCCGCGGTGGCCGTGCTTCAAGTTGGCTCTGTATCGCCAGCGCGCCGACATCCAAAGCCGGATGCGCGCCAATGGACGCACGGGTTGGTACCTGCGCGTCATCGAGCCCGGCGAGGTCACGGTCGGCAGTGCCATCGAAGTGATAGCGAGCGACCCCGCCAACTTGAGTGTTCACGATGCGCACCGGGCGATGGCTGATCTTCACCTGAGCGGACGAGACCTGATCGAGCGGCTCGCGCAGCATGAATCCCTCGCGACGGAATGGCGCGCGCCCCTGGTGGAGCGTCTCGGCATTTGAACCTTCGCGGGACATGGCGTGGCCGAGTTCTCCGTAACGAGCGCTTGAGGACGACGCGACGTAGAACTTGGCGATCGTAATCGTGGAAGGGAATCGAACTTTCGATCGGTTGCCCCACATAATGGCGACACATTCGACATTCCTCGAACTTTGAATTTCGCACGTCCTCGTCGAAGAGGTAAGGGATCAACCGCAGATTTGTATATATGGATGCGACAATCGTATTTACTTGTGGCGTGACGAAGAGATTGATTGACATCGACGACCCGTTGCTCGAAGCGGCCCAAGCGGAGCTCGGAGCACCGACAATCAAGGCGACGGTGAATGATCCGCTTCGCTTGGCGGGTGGACGGCGCCACGAGAGCATCAGCTACGCGTTCCAGACCCTGGCTGACGCGCAGCTGATCGATCGCGACAAAGCGTGGCGATAACCCATCTCGCTGACACGAGTGTTCTGACCCGATTGAAGTCACCGTCAGTTCGGGCGGTGCTCCAGCCGCTCGTCGAGCGTGGAGTCGTGGGCCGGGCCGCGATATCCGACCTCGAGGTCGGTTACTCCGCTCGAAGTGTCGACGAGTGGGACGCCCTAGCGACGGCACTGGACGTCATGGATCTGGTTCCCATCAGCGCACCGTACTTCTCACGGGCGCGACACGTGCAGCGGTTGCTCGCGGAAAAGGGACTTGGCGGAGGCAAGGTCCCCGATCTCTTGATCGCCGCCGCGGCCGAAGAGAGGGGATTGACTGTTCTTCACTACGACGCGGACTTCGATCACATTGCGAGGGTGACGAGTCAGCGCGTCGAATGGATCGTCGCCAAGGGATCTGTGGACTGAAGCACAAGAAATCGATGCGGTCACCGCGACATTCGACGTACTTAAGCTAGATCCGTCTGCCTCGTCTGGCCCGGCATTATTCACGACAATTCTGGCCATGACGTCGAAGGACTCTGGCATCTCATCAGTTCCAGGCATGATGATCAGGTTTGTTGCTCCTAGTATTCTCTCAGTGTATTCTCTGAGAGATGAGTGTTCCCTTCGCCCTATTAGGTCTCCTCGAACGGGAGCCGAGCCACGGATATGACTTGAAACGTGAGTACGACTCCCTCTTCGGACGCGACAAGCCCGTGCCTTTTGGACAGGTGTACGCCACACTGTCGCGACTCGCGCGCGACGGCAACGTCGTGCCCGGTGAATCCGAGCCCGGTAGTGGACCAGAACGCAAGCAGTTCACCATCACTCCCGCGGGGCGAGAGAACTTCGACCGGTGGCTCAGTGAGCCGATCGAACCCGAACCCCACCTCCAAACCGTCCTGTTCATCAAGGTCGTCTTGTCACTGATGCTCGGTCGTTCGGCGGAGCACTACCTCGACATCCAGCGAGCGTCCCATTTGCAGCGGATGCGCGAGCTCACCGATCGCAAACGCCGTGACGGTCTGGTCGACGCCTTGCTGGCCGACCACGGACTCTTTCATCTCGAGGCCGACTTGCGTTGGATCGATGTCACGGCCGCGCGCTTGTCGCAGTTGGCGCTGGAGGTGAACTCATGAGTTCGACCGTCATCATCCGGGCCACGGACGTCAGGTACCAATTCGGTGAGACCCCCGCCCTGCGCGGCGCGGACCTTTCGATCGTCGACGGCGAGATCCTCGCCGTCATGGGACCGAGTGGTTCGGGAAAATCGACCTTGCTGCACTGTCTTGCGGGAATACTCGTTCCCAAGAGCGGTGAGATCCTCTACGACGGCGTGCGCCTGGACCAGTTGAACGACGACGATCGCAGCGAACTTCGACGACGGGCCTTCGGATTCGTCTTTCAATTCGGACAGCTGGTTCCAGAACTCACCGCTCAAGAGAACGTCGCACTGCCGTTGTTGCTCGGAGGGATGCGACGTCATGACGCACTCGAGCGCGCATCAGGTTGGTTCGAACGACTTGATCTGTCCGGCATGGAACAACGACGATCGGGAGAGTTATCGGGCGGTCAAGCCCAACGCGTCGCTCTCGCCCGTGGCCTGGTGACCCAGCCGCGCGTGCTGTTCGCCGATGAGCCGACGGGCTCGCTGGACTCACTCACCGGCGAACTCGTCATGGAACTGTTGGTGGGAGCCGCTCGCCGCGACGGGACCACTGTGGTGCTCGTCACCCACGAGCCGCGCGTCGCGGCGTACGCCGATCGTGAGGTCGTCGTGAGGGATGGCGTGGTGACGTCACTGCTTGCGGGCGCGACGACGCCGTGATCCGCCTAGCCCTTCGTCTCACCCTTGGCGGCGGGCGTGAGTCCATCATTCGGTTCGTGGCGACGGGCCTCGCCGTGGCGATCGGCGTGGCGATGCTGCTCGCGACGCTCGCGAGCGTGAATGCCATCGGAACCCAGGACGCGCGCGGTGCCTGGCTCACGTCGGCCTCGACCCTTCCTGGAGGTCACCACGGTGGTGGCCGCGGCGGGCCGGCTGGTCTGGCCGGAAGCGGCCCAGGAACGCTCGGCTCGAGCGCCGTCGCTGCGGCGCCCCTGTGGTGGGTCGTCAATACAGAGCTGTACGCCGGTCAACTGATCCTTCGAGTCGACGTCGCCGCGACGGGGTCGACGTCGCCAGTCCCGCCAGGGATGTCGCGGCTTCCCGGGCCCGGAGAGTACGTCGTGTCGCCCGCCCTCGCGAATCTGATGCAGAGCGTGCCGGCGAATGAACTCGCGCAACGTTTCACCGGCCACGAGATCGGCGTCATCGGGGCGACTGCCATCCCGTCGCCCGGTGACCTCATCATCGTCGAGGGGCACGATCCGCGTGAACTCGCGCACGTGTCCGGCGCCGTCGAGATCACGAGTTACGCGACGTCGTCACGCAACGGGGGCCCCGAGAGTCTTGGATCGACCGGTGAAGAGTTCGTCCTGGCACTCCTCGCCCTCGTCCTGCTCTTTCCGGTCCTGGTCTTCATCGCGACGGCGACCCGTCTGTCGGCGGCACGGCGCGAACAGCGATTCGCGGCGATTCGCCTCGTCGGCGCCACGAATCACCAATTGAGCGTCATCGCGGCCATTGAGGCAGCGACGGCGGCCGTCATGGGCGTCGTGATCGGCCTCCTGCTCTACGTGCCCCTACGTCCGCTCATGACGCACGTCTCTCTGACGGGTCAGTCCTTCGCCAACGGCGATGTCACTCTTCGATGGGGCGACCTCATCAGCGTCGTCGTCGGAGTCCCCGTCGCCTCCCTGATCGCCGCTCGCCTGGCACTTCGGCGCACGATCGTGTCGCCACTGGGAGTGACGCGCCGCGCTGCGACACCCTCACCCAGTGTCGTTCGCACGCTGCCACTGGTCGCGGGCCTCGCGGAATTGGCGTACTTCGTCAGCGTGGGACATCCGCGATCGGCCAGCGGGCAGTTGAGCGCGTACTTCACCAGTTTCTTGCTCATCATGGTGGGTATCGTCGTGGCGGGACCGTGGTTGACGAAAGTGGGTGCGACACTCATGGCGCGGCGGTCGAACCGCGCGGCCGTACTGGTGGCGGGGCGCCGACTCGCCGACAATCCCCGCGGTTCGTTTCGCACCATCAGCGGACTCATCCTGGCCCTCTTCGTGACCAGCGTGTCCTTCGGGGTCATCACCACGCTCCTGAGTGACCATTCCGTCTCGAGTGCCGGGTCGGCCGCGAGCAACACCGTGATCGACCAGTTCAATAACTTCGCGTCGGGATCGATCCCTTCGATACCCACGTCGCTCGTTCCCGACATCCGGGCGATCTCCGGGGTCTCGGGCGTGAGTGTCGTGTACCAGGCGCCCTCGGGTGTCCGAATCGACGGGACGGTGCCCTATCTCAACGGCATCGGTGGCGACGTCATCGACGGCGTGGTCGAGTGCTCCCAGTTCAGGTTCACGCCGGCCTTAGGACACTGCCACGCGGGCGCGACGTACGCCGCGGTCGAGCAGTACATCGGATTCTTGCCCGTGACCAAGTCCGTGGCTCTCACGTCGTCGACGACCTGGCCGACGGCCCACCTGACGCAGGGGACCTCGCACTTGCCGGTGCAGTTGGTGGCGGTCGCGACCAACGGACGAACGTCGACGATCGCTCGGGTGGAGACGGTGTTGGAGTCGAACTTCCCCCTGACGAGTTCCACGACACAGTTCGGCGACCTCGATTCGCCCAAAGCACTGCTCTTGGGTGAACTGCGCTCGACGAGTGAAGTGGTGATCGTGGCCAGCCTCCTGATCGCCGGGTGTAGCCTCGCCGTCGCTATGGCGGTGAGCGTCGTCGAGCGCAAGCGCCCCTTCAGTCTCCTGCGACTGAGCGGCGTCCCAGTCACCGTCCTACGGTGGATCGTTGCGTTGGAGACGGCGGCGCCGCTCGTCGTGATCTCCGTGTTGTCGGCCGTCCTCGGACTCGTGGCGTCGGACCTCTTCTTGCGCTCGCAATTCGGCGAGAACCTGCGCACGCCGGGCGTTGCGTACTTCGCCATCATCGGCGGTGGGCTCGTGGCGGCTCTCGCCATCATCGGCTCCTCGCTGGCTCTGCTGGAGCCGTTGACTCGTGCCGAGAATTCTCGAATGGAGTGATCAGCGAGCGCTGCTCGGTTCTATCTCGACCGAGGTCGTGACGACGAGGAGCGACGGCTGAGGCGCACCACATCGCGGGCAGCGAGAACTCAACTCGGGGGTGCGCGCGCACTCGTGCTCTTCGAGGCGTGCCGGTAGTTCCATCCGAGCCCAGGGATATTGTCTAGTCAATTCCTGGGTGCGATCACCGCATCTTTCATGCCCATTTCGCTGGGCAATTCACGACGAGTCGGTGTTGCGAGACACATGGTGTAACGGAGGAGCGAGTTACGAGACTGAACGAGTGGACGGAAAGATTCCGTTCGGCACTCTGCTGTCAAAGAATCCCTCGGAGGGAAATATTCATGAAGAAGACATTGCGAAGTTCTGTTGCGTCGCTCGCCATTCTGACGGGAGCAGTGGGTGCGGTGGCGACCACCGCCGTGGTTCAGGTGCCTAGCGCGTCAGCCACGGTGATGATGGCCCACTCCTGGCACGGCACGATCGAGAAGGTGGACGCGATGATGGGCAAGGATGGAAAGTTCACTCTCAAGGACGGGATGAAGATCTACACGGTCCACTACACCGCAATGACGAAGTTCACGCTGGGATCGCCCAAGAAGTTGAAGGCCGGGGGAATGGCCGCCGTGACGGGCACCCTGAGCGGGTCGACCATCATGGCCACCAAGATCACCCTCTGATCGCGGGCGCCCGGTCCCACGCGAAATTGTTCGTGCGGGACCGGGCACTCGGTGGTATCGATCCACGCCACACGCGGGTTCCGTCGTCCACGTGGTTCGATCTCCCGGTCCACTTCGTGTGAGCGTGGCCACAATTGTGGGAGAGCAGTGGACCGCCCTCCGTCGACTATCGACGCAGGACGAGAAGCGCCGTGGCGACGGGGCGTTCCTGACCACCCGCGGGCACATTCATCGTCGTGCCCCTGGCGTAGAGGGACGTCGAGTAGCCCCCGTCGAGTGCGATGGCGGTCGACACATGGAGTGATTGCAGCAATGCCGTGAGTTGATGAGCCGTGGCCCCCGACACGCCGTCCCTCCCGTCGACCGTCACGATGACGGTCGACCCCGTCGACGTCCAACCCAGTGCCGTGCGCGCGTAGGGCCTCACGAGAGCGGTGTCGGCCGGATCGATCGGCATCGCCACTCCTTGATCGAGCAGGATCGGGTGACCTCCGATGTTGTTGCACCCCGCCGTCGAGGTCGTGGTCATTGTCACCACGTCACCGAGGCGTACGGCCGACAGGGGCGAGGGGTGGGGCATCGAGATGTCGACGTGGCCCGGCTTGACCTTGAGGCTTCGCCGGCTCCTCGCCACCAGTTTCAGGTGCGCGGTGGTGTTGATCCGCGTGGGCGCACCCCTGGTGCGCACGACCTTGAAGACGTAGGTCATCCTTCCGGGAGCGGACGGTGTGCGCTGGGCGAACAGTGGCGTGTACAACAAGTTGCCCGCGACCGCAAGATTCACCTGGGGGTACGACAGGGGGAGTTGTTGATTGATGGCCGTCACGGGAACGCTCACGCCCTTGACGTTGAGGGTGG
>Ga0209698_10005892_pt1 | contig 13124 bp, 12 predicted proteins | sample LitLauG_LLR_2012_FD_187203 | JGI IMG/M metagenome (GOLD analysis project Ga0209698, IMG submission 187203) | Freshwater sediment microbial communities from Pennsylvania, USA - Little Laurel Run_MetaG_LLR_2012 (SPAdes) (version 2) | ecosystem: Environmental > Aquatic > Freshwater > Creek >... | reverse complement strand
ATTCTGGGGAAGGCGGGCCTGGACGTCGTGGCCCGGCACGAGGCGCTCCGGCATGCCGAGCGGCAGCGGTGGGTGGAAACGACGATGCTGCGGCACTGGGCTGGCCCGGAAGCGCCCGCGGCCTCTGTCGCCGTCACTCAGGCGGACCTGTAATCTTGAGGACCGGCCATGGCCGCGCCCTGGAAGCACCCGCGCGATTTCAGGTCCATCCGCCCTTCAATGGCGAGCGGGCTCAATGGGAGTTGAACCTGTGGCACTCCTGAATGTTCGGCCGCTGCAGAATTCATTGCCGTTCGGCGTCCGCATTCGAGGCATCGGTCGCGCACAGCTCGGCGACCAGGCGGTTCGCGCCGCCATCACTGAACTGTTCGAGCGGCATGGCATGATCGTGTTCGAAGACATCGAGCCGAGCAATGACACGCAGATTCGGCTCAGCAACGTATTCGGGCCGCTCAAGGAACATCCGGTAAAGTCGGTCCGGCGCGTCGATCGGGACGGGCTGCCCGGCGTCATCGAACTGCCCACCAAGCCCGATTCGGGCGGCCTGGTCGAGTTCGACGGCAAGCAGCGCGCGCACTGGCTGCCCTGGCATTTTGATCATTGCTACAACGACGAATTGAACCGCGCCGGCGTTCTGCGCGCCACCGTGATCGTCGAGGACGGCGGCATGACCGGCTTCACCGATGGCATCGCGCTCTACCAGGCGTTCCCGAGGGAACTGCTGGCCAGGATCGAAGGCAAGGATATCATCTACCGGCTCGACACCCAGTACGCGAGCAACCGCTTCGGCCGGCCAGCGGGCCTGCAGATCATCCGACCAAAGGAAGCGTCGGCCGACTTCATGGCGCAGGCCAGGGCCATGCCGCGCGCGATTCACCCGGCGGTCTGGACCCGCCCGACCGGGGAGAAAGTGCTCCACGTCTCGCCCTACATGGCTCAGGGAATTCTCGGCGAGGAAACCGGAGCCGGATATGCGCTGTTCGAGGAGATCTGCCAGGCCATCAATCGCGTCGCCGCGCAGTGCAGTTACCACCACCAGTGGCAGTCGACCGAGATGGTGATCTGGGACAACTGGCGCATGCTGCATTCGGTTTCGGGCCACTCGCCCGAGAAGGAGCGCGTGATGCAGCGCACGACGATCAAGGGCGATTATGGCCTCGGACGCTTCGAGAACAACGGCGTCGGCGGCGCGATCCTCGAAAACACCCTGGTCTGATGCCGCGGCGCCCCGACGCCGCGAACGCCGGATCACCCGGCCGTTACGCCACCATCGGCGGTCCAGACCGCCCCATGCACCGCGCTCGCCTCGGGCGATGATACGAACGCCACGACGGCAGCCACCTCCGCGGCATCGGCGGGCGGCCGTTGACCGGAATAGCGCCTGATCTTGGCAAAATCGGCGTCGGCGGGCGGCCTGGTGTCCGTGGAGATTTCGGTCAGCATGGCGCCCGGTGCCACGGCGTTGATGCGGATCGGCCGGTCGGCAAATTCAACGGCCAGCGATTTGGTGAGCTGCAGCAGCGCGGCTTTCGACATGGCATAGGGCACGATGTAGGGCGTGCCCATCAGGGCACTCTGCGACAGGACATTGACGATGTTGCCCCGGGTCTCGAGCAGATGTGGAATGGCCGCCTGCGCGAACCAGAAGGGCGCTGCAGCATTGACCTGCATGATCCGCCAGAATTCCTCCTCGGGCACGTCGGTGGCGTGATTGAACCGCATGAGCCCGGCCGCATTGATGAGGATGTCGAGCCGGCCGAACGCTGCCACGGCGGCGTTCACCGCCGCGATGCAATTCGACCTGACGGCGATGTCCGTGGCATAGGCGGCGCAGCGGGCACCCTGCGCCAGCAGCTCGCATCGGGTTGTGTCCAGTCGGTCGGCGAGCACGTCCACCAGCATCAGGGCGATACCCTGCTGCGCCAGGGCCGCGGCGATCGCCCGTCCCAGGCCGCGGGCAGAACCCGTGACCAGCGCCACCCGCGCCGTTGCGTTATCGTGCATGGTTTCCCGATATGCCTTTCTGCATACCATACCACGCCTGCCGGCCGTCCCACGGACGCATCGTGTCACCTAAAGCATCGTGAAACGGACGCATCGCGGCACGGCCGCATCGTGACGGACCTAAGGCTCCGGTTCTGAGCGAGTGCTCAACCGGGGCATCACAACCCCGCGGAAACTGGTGTAAGCTGTCCACCGGATCAAAGGCGGGGGCGGGCCGGCGGTTGCTTTCGAACCCGGGCGCCAACGACATGGCGCATGGCCATTCGCACCGAATCGTTCCTGAGCTTTTCCGGGGAGGAAATCCAGAATGTTGCCTGTGCAGGACATCGTCGAAATTCAGCAGCTCGAAGCCTTCTGCCATCATGCCGTGGACCACCCCGACCAGAGCCTGTTCCCCCAGGTCTTCACTGCGGATGCCAGGTTCGATTCGCGCCTGTGCGGCGGCCCGCTCTGCGAGGGTCTCGAGGCCATCATGGGTTTTTTTGCACTCGGCAAGCCACCGCACCCCGCTCTGCATCACATGACCAACTGCTGGGTGCGCGAGGAGGGCGGACGGGTGCTGGTCAAGATGAAGTGGCTGGTGCCCGATCGCAGCGTTGACCGCATGTGGGGCGGGGAGAACAACGACTGGGTGGTTCGCACCGAGCAGGGATGGCGCATCCGGGAGCGCGTCGCCAAATTGCTCTACCCGCAGTCGATGACCGTGCCGGGTGCCGCATGATTGATCCGCGCCGGTACGGACCGTGGGCGCTGATCCTGGGTGCCTCCGAGGGCATCGGGGTCGCCTTTGCGCGCCAGCTCGGACAGGCCGGAATTCATTCGGTCCTGGTGGCACGGCAGGAACCTCTGCTGCAGGCGGTTGCCCGGCGCGTGCAGGCCGAGACCGGCGCCGAAACCCGTACGCTGGCGCTCGACCTGACACGGCCCGACATGCTGGACCGCCTCAGATCCGTGACCGACGATATCGAAATCGGGCTCGTGGTCTACAATGCCGGCGCCATCCACGGCAGCGGCGGCCCCTTTCTCAGCGCCCCGCTCGAAAGCGCACTGAAGGTCGTGCAGCTCAACCCCATTGGCCAGGCGACGGTCGCGCATCATTTCGGGCGGAAGATGGCCGCCCGCGGCCACGGCGGAATCATTCTGATGGGTTCCCTCGCGGGCAATGCCGGCGGCATGAATGTCGTCGGCTACAGCGCCTCGAAGGCCTTCACTCAGGTGTTCGCCGAGGGGTTGTGGATCGAGCTGAAGCCGCAGGGCATCGACGTGCTGTGCCATGTCATCGGCGCCACCGACACTCCGTCACGCACGCGGCTCGACCAGGTGGACAAGCCGGGGGAGATCGTCTCCGATCCGGAGGATATCGCGCGCCAGGCCCTCGACAACATTGCCAACGGTCCGGTCATCGTTCCACGCCACATGGAAGAGGTGTTCCGCATGTTCTGTTCGCTGCCGCGCCGGCAGGCCGCCGAGGCCATGCGCGACATCATGCTCGGTACCACCGTCATCGGCACCGCCAAGTAGCGTCCCGGAGTCGCGATCCGGGCTGCATCGGCAAGCCTTCACAGCACGTCAATCGTTACCAAGGAGTTCGGTGTCATGGGGAAGAAGAAGCTGCGGGTCGTGGTCATCGGAACCGGCAATATCGGCGGTATCGCGGTCCGCACCCTGCAGGGCCGTGACGACGTTGAACTGGTCGGTGTCTGGGGCCGCTCGAAACATATCGGCATGGACGCCGGGCTGCTGGACACCGACCAGCCCTGCGGCGTCATGATCACGGACAAGGAACAGGATATCTACGACCTCAAGCCGGACTGCGCCGTCATGGCTCTGAACCAGAGGGATCCCGCACAGGCACAGATCGTCAATGGCGCCTGGTTCATCAAGCTGCTGGAGCACGGCATCAACGTCGTAACGCCCAGCGATGGCGGCCTGGTGTATCCGCCGGCCCACGTAGACCAGGCCTACGTGGCCCGCCTCGAGGCCGCTGCCCGCAAGGGGAACGCGACGTTCTACATGAACGGCCAGGAACCCGGCTTTGTGGAACACATGGCGATGCTCTGCGCCACGTTGAGCAACACCATCAAGTGCATTACCTCCTATGAGCTCTTCTACTATTCGAGCATCAAGGAAAGGGAGGAGATGTCCCTCATCTTCGGTTTCGATGAACCCATCGACAAGATGGCGATTCTGGAGCGGGAAGGCGTGCAGCTGTCCATCTGGGGGAACCCCATTACGAATGTCGCGCACAAACTGGGCTACAAGGTGGAACGGTACGAAGAACTGTATGAGAAGCGCGTGACGGACAGAGATATCCGCGTCGGGTTCGGTGTCATCAAGGCCGGCAAGGTCGCAGCGGTTCGCATCCGCACCAGTGCGATCGTCGCGGGCCGGGAGGCCGTCGTCGTCGAGCATGTGAACCGCATGTGCGAGGGCATCGCCCCCGAATGGGAAAAGGCGGACACGGTCGGGTGCATGCGGATCAGGATCGAAGGGGATCCGAATGTATCGATGGATTGCTCGGTCGGCGACCCCGGCAAGCCCCAGGAACTGGCCTATGACGGCTACCTGATGACGGTCATGCGGATCGTCAACGCGATTCCCTACGTGTGCGCGGCGCCGGCGGGCATTACGACTTTCCGTGACCTGCCGCTGACCACGCCCTCGAGCGCTTTCCGCAGCGATGCCACGTTCATAGAGCATAAGATCATGAAGGCGAATACCTAGTCCGGACCGGACGCCGCGGCGCCAGGAGAAACGAGCATGGGCGTATTGGTGGGTGAGCGCGTCCTGCAGCTCATGGAAGCCGAGGGTATCAGGACGCTGTTCGGCATTCCGGATCCGAGCTTCTTTCGCATGTTTGCCGCGGCCGAGGCCCGCGGCTGGCGGGTGATCGCACCCCATCATGAGGAGGCGGGCGCCTTCATGGCCGAAGGCCTGTGGCGGATGACGGGCAAGCCCGGTGTGGTCGTGGGCAACCAGGGACCGGGCGTGGCCAACCTGTTGCCGGCAGCGATCAACGCCGCCAAGGAAAACGCACCGGTCATCTTCATTGGCGGCCAGCGCAAGCACATCGCCGCACAGCGCGTCCGCCGCGGCCGCATTCAGTACACCCGCCAGTGGCGCCCGTTCGAAGGGACGATGAAGTACCTCGGCATCATCGAGTACCCCGAGCAGACCGACGAGATCATCCATGAAGCGTTCCGCCGCGCACTGTCGGGAACACCGGGGCCCGTGTACATCGAAATTCCGATGAACGCGATGCACAGTGAAGTCGAGCTGCCGCCACCCCTGACGCCGGCCAGCTACCGCATCCTGCATCAGGAAGCGGGCCAGGGCGCCATCAAGGCGGCGGTCGCCCTGATCCGCGCCGCCCGTCAGCCGATCCTGCTGGTGGGGCAGGGCGCCTTCACTTCGCGCGCCCACGATGCGGTCGGCGCGCTGGCGCGGGCGCTCGAATGCCCGCTGATCCACACCTACCCGGTAAGCTCCTTCCCCGAAGGCCTGGAGGACCGCACGTTTCCCTGCGGTTTTTCGCCTGCTGGAATCGCCGCGGTCACGCATTCCGATCTGGTCATTGCCATCGGCACCGAACTGGGCGAGACGGTCCACAACGGGGTTGGCGGGCACTGGGCCCGGGGCAACGTCGACCGAAAATGGATCTATATCGAGTGTGATCCGTTTGCGATCGGGGTGAACCGGCACATCGACGTGCCGCTGGTCGGCGACCTGCGGGATGTGGTGCCGCAGCTGGTCGCGGCGCTCAAGGGTGAGGCACGGACCCGGTCCCCGGAGGTTGACCAATGGGTTCGGATGCACGCGGAGTACCGGGCGCAGTGCGCGGCGTCCGCGCCCGCACCGTCGGTGCCGATCCATCCGGCACGATTCATGGTCGAGGCGACCCGGGCGATCCCCGCGGATGCGGTGCTGGTTCGCGACGGCGGTGCCATCAGCATCTTCACCTGGACCTATTCGCAGCTGACGCCGCGCGACTCCGTGTGGAATCAGAACTTCGGCCACCTCGGGACGGGACTTCCCTACGCCATCGGCGCGCAACTGGCGGTCGCGGCCGGCCGGCGGGTGGTGCTCATGACCGGCGACTCGGCCTTCCTGTTCCATATCTCGGAGCTCGAGACGGCGGTGCGCAAGAAGCTGCCGGTCATCTGCATCGTCGGTTGCGATTACGCCTGGGGACTCGAGGTGCGGGGCTATCGGGCCACGCTCGGCGCCCAGTCAGCTGAAACCGAGGCGCACTGGGGTCAGCAGCTGCGCCTCGACCGGATTGCCGAGGGCTTCGGTGCCCACGGAGAATACGTCGAGCGCGCGGAAGACATCGCGCCTGCCATTGCGCGGGCCTTGGCCAGCGGCAAGCCCGCGGTCATCCAGGTCCCCATTGACGGCGCAGCGAACGCGCGCGACGTGCCCGGCCATGAGGAATACAAGACCTGGTACACGGATTTCTTCTGAACACCCCCGCTCCCTGAACCAAACAAATGATTGTTTTGTCATCGGGCCGCTGCTAATCTTCCACGGTGTACCGCTGCAGTGGCGAGTCACGGGATCGGCGAATCACGGGATCGGGAGAAAGCAACCATGTCAGGCAATGCCAGCACCACGGCCGTCAAGGCGCGGGCGGACGATGCGAAGCGCTACTGGCTCGACGAGGGGCGCGGGGCAGGCGGCTTCATCCGCCAGGTGGATTACGCGGCCAATGCGCGCGGAATCGATCCGCTGTTCAAGGGAATCAAGATCGTCGACTGCGACACCCATTTCACCGAGCCGCCCGACCTGTGGACCGCCAATGCGCCCGCAGGAATGAAAGACAAGATGCCGCACGTGAAGCGCGTGGGCGAGGCGGACAAGTGGTTCGTGGGTGATCGGGATTTCGGTTCGCTCGGGGGCAATGTGATCTCCAGGGACAAGAACAAGCTGCTCGGCCGGCTTGCCTTCCAGCGTTACGAGCAGATCGCCCCCGGTTCCTATGACGTGAAGGCGCGCCTCAAGGACATGGACGACATGGGTGTCTGGGGGCAGATCTGCTTCCAGAACGGCGGTGTCACGCAGGCCGGATCACTGGTGGCGCTGAACGATGAACCGCTGGCCATTGCCATCACGCAGATCTTCAACGATGCCTGCGCCGAGCGGATGAAGCAGTCCGGCGGGCGCATCAACGGCATGGGTACGCTGCCGTATTGGGACAAGAAGCTGCTTAACGCCGAGATGAAGCGCATCGTCGATCTGGGCCTGAAGGGCGTCGTCCTGCCCGACCGGCCGGAGCGGCTGTCGGAAGGCTACCTCGGCGCCGACGGCAAGGTGAATCCGTTCTGGGAGGAAGTGTTCGAGATCAGCAACGCCACCGGCATGCCGCTCAATTTCCACCTCAACGCCTCCCTCGATGCCGAATCGGCGATGTGGGATAACCTCGGCTTCGACCAGCGCCTGCCGTTGAGCGCTCTGCTGCATCACATGGGCTGCGCGGCGACCATGTCCAACTTCATGGTCTCCGGCCTGCTCGACAAGTATCCGAGTCTCAAGATCGGTCTGATCGAAAGCGGCGCCGGCTGGGTACCGTTCTGGCTGGAAGCGATGGAGCACCAGCTTGACGAATTCCGCACGATGCACAACCGCGGCCTGAAGCTGCGCTGCAAGGAATATTTCAAGCGCCATTTCTGGGTCAGCTTCTGGTTCGAGGATTATGCCCCGCGGCACATGCTCGATGAAATCGGTGCCGACCGGTTGCTGTTCGAAACCGATTATCCGCACCCGACATCGCTCTATCCGGGCGTGCAGGACAAGCTGGTTTCGGTCCTCGGGGACCGCGATTTCGCCACGCGCAAGCTCGTCCTGCAGGACAACGCGGCCAGACTCTACAACCTGCCGATCTGACCCGCCGTTCATTCCAGGGCACCGCGGCGGAACGGGGGTTCCGCCGCGGCCCGAAGTTCCAGTGGAGTTCGACGATGGCGCAACCGCTGTCCGGCGTTCGCATTCTTGAAGTGGCCTCGCACGTGTTCGTCCCCATCGCCGGCGGGGTCCTGCACGAATGGGGCGCGGATGTCGTCAAGATTGAACATCCGGAAACCGGCGATCCGTATCGCAGCCTGGTCACGGCCGGGCTGCACACGACGCACAACGACATCGATGCGAGCTTCCAGTTCACCAACCGGGGGAAGAAGTCGGTCTCGATCGACCTCAAGAAGGCCGAAGGACGCGAACTGCTCTATCGCATGCTTGCGGGCGTCGACGTCTTCCTCACCAACATGCGTCCGGACGCCCGGCGGCGCCTGCAGATCGATGTCGAGGACATCCGCGCGCACAACCCGGCGATCATCTACGTGCGCGGAACCGGCTTCGGTGCGCGCGGACCCGATGTGCAGCGCAGCGGCTATGACGCGACCGCTTACTGGATGCGCAGCGGGATCGGCGCGGCCTTCACGCCTGCCGGTGCCGACCGTCCGGTCATGCAGCGACCGGCGTTCGGCGATGTCATGGGTGGGTTGACGATCGCCGGTGCGATCGCCGCCGCCCTGTACCGGCGCGCAACCACCGGTCAGCCGTCGATCGTCGACGTTTCGCTGCTGAGCATCGGCATGTGGCAGCTGCAGCCCGAGATTACGCATGCCGGACAGAATCCCGACGCCAAACCCCGGGTGTATGACCGCAAGGCCACCTGGAACCCGCTCTCGGGACCGTACCGGACGCGCGACGGGCGGTTCATCCACCTCAACATGCTGGAGGCGGACCGGTACTGGCCGGATATCTGCGCGATTGTCGGCCACCCCGAGCTGATCGATGATCCACGCTTCATCGACATGCCCGCCCGCAAGCGCCATGCCCGCGAGTGCGTCGAGGCGCTCGATGAGATATTTGCCGCGCGTGACTATGCCGATTGGTGCCGGGTCATGATGCCGGCCAAGGGCGCCTGGGCGCCGATGCAGACGCCGCTCGAAGTGCGCAGCGATCCGCAGGTCGCTCCCAACGGCTATCTTGCCGATGTCGAGATGATCAACGGCACAACGCTCAGCCTGGTGACATCGCCGGCCCAGTTTGACGAGCAAAGCGCCCATCCCCTGCGGGCCCCGGAACTGGGCGAGCATACCGAAGCGGCGATGCTCGAACTCGGCCTCTCGTGGGAACAGATCAGTGCGCTCAAGGAGCGCCATGTCATCGGCTGACGAAGGTGACCGTGCGCGTGCCGGCTGAACCCAAACTGCTGCAGCCGGCCGCGGCACCGAAACCGCTGCCCGATGCGGACGCGCGCGCGACGGATCGCCGCTCGCAGATCATCGATGTGGCGGCCAGGCTGTTTGCGGAGTTCGGCTACGAGGCGACATCGGTGCGCCAGATTGCCGACAAGGTCAGCATCCTGCCCGGCAGCCTCTACCATCACTTCGCCACCAAGGAGGCGATGCTGCACGGCGTACTGGCTGCATACCTTCCCCGCATGAGCGATGACTACCTGAGCATCGCGCAGCTGTCCGTCGATGCAGAGCTCCGGCTCGTTGCCAGCGTCATCATGCGCTTCAGGCAGTACGTCGAGCGCTGGGAATTTCACGCCATCCTGATCCAGGAAGGACGCTTCTTCAGACGGCATGACGACTTCGCGTATGCCGTCCAGGCCAAATCCTCGGCGTTCGCGATGCAACAGGAAATCCTGCGCGCTGGCATGCAGACCGGCTTGTTTCGGCCGGACATGGACACCTATCTGATGATCGGAACCATCGCGCGCCTGCTCACCTCGGCGGCCTCCTGGTTCCGCTCGGGCGACATCTTCAGTTCGGACCGGCCCTCCCACTATTCACTGGACAGCGTGATCGACTTCCACCTGGATTGCGTGCTGCGTCTGGTCCGTGCGCCTTCCCGACTCGCCGAGCCGATACCGCGCGAGCGTTGCGAGCGGCTGCTGTACGGCGCTGACCGTGACAGACAGACCGGCGAGGACCGCTGAGCCTGCCGGTCCTCCGTCACGCGACGATGCGTGTGCGCACGGGCAGGTCGGCGCCCATGACCGCCAGGCACGAGCGCACCAGCTGGCTCGCATACTTCTCGATCATGGCGCCGCTGATCGGTTCGGAGAAGCCGCCCAGACAGAGGCTGTAGGCCGATTCTCCGCTCTCGTTGAAGATGGGCGCTGCGATCAGGACCACGTCATGGAACTGCGTCGGTGACTGCAACTCCGGCTGCAGCAGCTGGCGGTCCCAGGATTTCATCAGGCTCAGCACCTCGTCCTTGTATTCATGAATCTCGCGCCGCGATGCCATTTCGGCCAGGAGCGATGCAAGTGCGGTACTACCGGGGGAACGCAGGGTGACCTGATAGCCGCGCTTGCGCGTTGCGGCCAGGCTTTGCCGCCAGGCTGCCGCGGTCTCTTCGCCGTGTGTGGCCCGGGTCCCGATCCAGGCTTCGATCGCCGCTTCCGAGGACCAGGCCAGGAAGGGCGCACCGACCGGCAGCACGAGCGGCATCCGTTCTCCCACACGCATGCCGGGGCCACGACCCGAAGCATCGGCGATGGACGCCAGGGCGACGATCTCCTCGCCCACCAGCGCGCTGAGCAGCACCGGCACCTGCAGGTCCGAGGCCAGCGCTTGCGCGGCCTGCTGTGCCCGGGCAACCCGTGGCTGGCTGCGGAGGGCGGCCGCGCCTGCCGCAATGAGCGCGGGCCCCAGCCGGTAGGTTCGATCCCTGGTCTCGCGAGTGAGATAGCCACGGTGCACCAGCGCACCGAGCACGGCATGGCAGGACGCGACGTTGATCCGGGCGGCGCGTGCGATTTCCGACAGCGTGAGGGCACGATCAGGAAATGCGGCCAGCAGATCGACGATCTCGATGCCTCGCGAGGCGGACAGCGCGGGTCTGGGCATGGCGGCTCCGGTACGCGGGATTGACAGCCCCTGACGATCAACGTAGGGTTATCGATAATACTTAACATCTTTCTATATTGCAAAATTAGCACCGCAGTTGGGGGGCTCATGGCACTGCCGATCGAGTTCACCGGAAGGACGATCCTGGTGAGCGGCATCCACAAGGGCGGCATGGGCGGCGCAACCTGCCGCCAGCTGGCCAGGGCCGGCGCGACGGTGATTGCGCTCGACCGGGAACAGGCCTATGTCGACGCCATTGCCGAGGAGGTGCGGGCGCTGGGCGCCACCTGCCACACACTCACCGCCGACCTCCAGGACGTGGCGCAATGCGAGCAGGTCATCCCCAGCGTGATCGAGCGGTTCGGAAGGATCGACGGGTTGGCGAATATCGCCGGCGGCACGCGGGCGGAGGAGTGGCTGCCGCTCGAGGAGACCCCGGGTGAAAGCTTCTGGACGACGCTGCAGCTCAACTTCGCCTATGTGTTCTACCTGTGCCGGGATGCGGCCAGGGAGTGGATCCGCACCGGGCACCGTGGCGCCATCGTCAATGTCGGGTCCGTCAGCGCCAAGGATGCGGCGCCCTGGCATGGGCCCTATGGGGCGGCGAAATCCGGGCTCATTGCGCTGACGCGCACGATGGCCAACGAGTGGCACGAATTCGGCATCCGCGCGAACTCCGTGTCGCCCGGCGCAGTCATGAGCGAGCGCGTGCTCGCCAAGGCGGCCGCCATGTCCGATGCCGCCAAGGCCAGCCTGGACCCGAGCCAGAAGGTCATCCTGTCCGAACCGGTGGAACTGGCCAACGCCATCGTCTTCCTGCTCTCGGATCTCGCCTCCGGTGTCTCAGGACAGAACCTCACGGTCGACCGCTCGCTCAGCACGAAGTTCTGCGCCGGCGCGCGCAGGAACCGCAGGGATCCGCACGCCACTCAGTGAGAGGGAAGAGCGATGGAACTGGGACTGCTGTACGAATTCGAAGCGCCACAACCCTGGGATCAACCGCATCCCTGGGGCCAGCGCCATGCCGAGCGCAAGGGCTATCACAACGCCATCGAGCAGATCGCGCTGGCCGATCGCAAGGGCTTCCATACGGCCTGGCTGGTCGAACATCACTTTCGCGAAGGGCGCAGCCACATGCCCTGCAGCGAGGCGGTGCTGGGTGCGCTGTCGCTGATCACGAAGGACATCCGCCTCGGCTTCGGCGTGACGCTGACGCCGCACGAGTTCATCCACCCGGCCCGCGTCGCCGAAAAGGTCGCCACGGTGGACCTGCTGTCCAGGGGCCGCGTCGAGTGGGGCATCGGCCGCTCCACGCCCATGGAGCAGATGGCCTTCGGCGTCGATATCCCGCGCAGCAAGGAAAAAATGCTCGCCGCCACGCGCAGCGTCGTCGGCATGTGGGCACAGCAGTATTACGAGGAGCATACCGAGTTCCTTGAATTTCCGCCTCGCATGGTGACACCCAAGCCCTGGCAGGATCCGCACCCGCCCGTGTGGATGGCGGCGTCTTCGCAGGAGAGCGCCCGCATGGCCGGAGAAAACGGGCTGGGCCTGCTGTGCTTCTCGATCATGCAGCCGCTCTCGAAGCTGCGCGAGGTCCTGGCTGTCTACGAGGACGCGCAGCGGCGGGCGCAGCCGCTGACCGGCGTGCATACCAGGAAGGTGGGCATCTACACGCTGGTGCATTGCGCGAAATCGCGCGCCGATTTCGAGGCCAACCGTCTGTGGGATTCGATGTGGTGGTGGTATACGACGGTGGCCCAGTTCCTGCTCAAGTGGGAGTTCGCCCACCTGCCCAGGGAAGCGCAGGACAAGGCCTTCCCGCTGCTCAAGAAGCAGGCCGATGGCGAGTTCGATATCACGAAGTTCGATGAGGAAGACATGGTGATCGTCGGGACACCCGATGAGTGCCTGCAGAAATTCCTGCGCTATGAGCAGGCCGGGGTCGACCAGGTCCTGTGCTATGTCAACTTCGGCCACCTGACGCATGCGGCCGTGATGCAGTCGATCAGCCTGCTGGGCGACTACGTGATCCCCGAACTCAGGAAGGCCGGCGCCGCACGCATGGCACGCAACCTCGAACAGTCGGTGGCTGCGCAGAGGGCAAAATGAGCCGGCTGCCTCCGGACCGACCTCGACTTCAGCCCGGCGCGCGCATCATCCCGCGGTACGCAGCACCACGGCAGCCGGATCGTGGAAGAAACTGCCGATGCCGATGAGTGCCGTTGACGCGCCCTCGACCTGCCGGGCGCCCGCGGC
>Ga0209698_10005891_pt1 | contig 13125 bp, 10 predicted proteins | sample LitLauG_LLR_2012_FD_187203 | JGI IMG/M metagenome (GOLD analysis project Ga0209698, IMG submission 187203) | Freshwater sediment microbial communities from Pennsylvania, USA - Little Laurel Run_MetaG_LLR_2012 (SPAdes) (version 2) | ecosystem: Environmental > Aquatic > Freshwater > Creek >... | reverse complement strand
GCCACCCGTTGCTTCCCACAATTCAAGGATGTCGGAAGGAAGCCCGATTCCCTCGCGCCGCAGCCAACCGTCGAGTTCATGCCTCGGAATCCCTCCGAACCACTGGAACGCTTCGGGGCGACGCGCCGCATCTTTTAGGAGTATGAGCATCTCGTCCTTCAAAACCCCATAATGTTGTATCCACAATCCACGTAGATGACTTCGCCGGTGATGCCGCTCGATGCGTCGGAGGCGAGGAAGACTCCTGTTGAGCCAACTTCAGACACCTCCACATTGCGGCCGAGCGGGGCGCGTTCGGCGTGGGATTTGAGCATATCGCCGAGGCCAGAGATGCCGCGTGCGGCGAGGGTTTTGATCGGTCCAGCGGAGATGGCGTTGACGCGAATCTTTTTCTTGCCCAGGTCCTGGGCCAGATAGCGTACGGAACATTCCAGGGCCGCCTTGGCGACGCCCATCACGTTGTAGTGGGGCACGACTTTTTCTGCGCCGTAGTAAGTCATGGTGATGATCGAGCCGCCGTCTTCCATCAGCGGGGCGGCGCCGCGCGAAACCGCGATCAGAGAATAGGCGCTGATGTCATGCGCAACGCGGAAGCCTTCACGCGTCGTGTTGACGAAGTCGCCTTTGAGATCGTCTGCGAGGGCGTAAGCGACCGAGTGCACGACCGCGTGTAATTTTCCGAAGCGTTCTTTGAGCGTGGCAAAAAGCTGGTCGATGTCGGAGTCCTTACTGACGTCGCACATGAAGGCCTCGGCGCCCGGCAGAGAGAGGATGAGGTCTTTGGCTTCCTGCTCCAGGCGCTCGTTCTGGTAGGTAATGGCAAGTTTCATGCCTGCGGCGTGAAGGCCCTGCGCGATCGACCATGCGATCGATCGCTTGTTGGCGACTCCGAAGACGACGGCGTTGCGGCCGGTTAGGTCAGAGAACATGGAGGCTCCTGCGGAGAATTGACCAGAAAGAATATCAGCTAGTTGGATGTGGTGCCGCTGCCAAGCAGCAGGTTCCTCCACTACGCTTCCCTTCGCTTCGCAAAGGGTACGCTCCGGTCGGAATGACAGCGCTAGGGGAGTGCTAGCCGCCCGCTCGCGCGGTTTCAGCTACGGCTTTTTGCTCCCCTGCGGGAATAGCCGCAATTACGAAAGACAGGCCATAGACGCAGCCAAGAATCGCGAACGCCAGCACCAGGCTGATGTTGTGGGCGACAAATCCGAGCACGACCGCGAGCAACAACTGCATGGTCGTTCCGGCGAAATAGAACGTGTTCTGCACGCGACCCATGAGGTGTGAAGGCACCATTTCCATAAAGCTGGTGTTCATGGCCACTCCGCCGACGCCGCGGGCCGACCCCATCAGAAAATAAATCAGCATGGCGAGTGGCAGCAGGCGCGAAATGGGAGCCGTGGTCACGCAGGCGGCCAGCAGCGCCATGGAAAAAGCTGCGGCACGGCGGCCGCCGAGGTGTTGGATGACTTGCGGAGCGTACAACGCGCTCAGGAATGCGCCCGTGCCCCAGCCAAAGTTGAGCCATCCGTAGCCGGTGGCCCCGGCGTGGAAAATGCGCTCGCTCAACGACGGCGTGACGACTACGCCCGTGACCATGGCCCCCAGGAAGAGCGCCCAGCTGATGCCGATCATCACAATCGGGCGGCGGTCGCGGAGAAAGTGCAAACCTTCTTTGAGTTCGCGCCAGAAGCGCTCGACTTGCGATTCCGCAGCGCGGATGTCCGCGGCAAGCTCCTCGGGCCGGGGCACGACGTGGCGGCCTTTGCGCACCGCAAAATAGCAGAGAAACGAGAGCGCATACGTAGACACATCGATTAACAGCACGCCCGCGAGGCCGATGTGGTTGTACATGAAGCCGACGATTGCGCCGGCGATCAGCCATCCGCCCTGCACTCCGGCCAGAAGAAACGTGTTGGCGTGAACAAACGCGCCTTCGGGCGTGAGTTCCTGGATGAGGGCTGTGATGGTGGGCCAGAACATCCAGAAGCCGGCGGCCACCAGCGTGTTCATGAAATAGAGCTGCCAGACCTGCACCTGATGGCGAAAGGCGAGCAGCGCCACGGCAAGAATGACGACGGCGCGCAACGCGTCGAGCCACATCACCAGCCGGCGGCGGTCTTCACGGTCGATGATGACGCCGGTGAACGGCAACATGAGCATCGCGGGGATGGTCTGCAGGACCGCGAAGAGTCCGAGCGCGACTTCGGAGTGGGTCGCTTGCAGAATGTACCAGCCGACCGCGGCCGCGTTCATGCCGCTGCCGACCATGGAAATCATGTTGGCGACGAAAACGAAACGCAGAGGCCGGGGGCCAAGAATGGCGCGCATGTTCTTAATTTAGCCGATTCCGCGGGCTGGAATCAGTGGTTGACCAGTTCGTCGGAGAGCAGGTGCGCTTTGAGCGCGAAGTTGTGGCCGAGTTCCAGATCGCCGGCCGCGGTGGCGGAACGCGATTGCTCGGTGTAGCGGAGAACCTGGGCCACCATTTCTTTTTCCGCCGGGTCGAGCTGGCGCTTGGAGAGCTGTTGCAGATTGCGTCCGGTCGACTGCAGCAGCATGTCGGTCGTTTGCCCGCGGTGGGAATCCTGGGGATCATTGGCGCCGGAGAGGCGGATGGCATGTTCGCTGGCGCCGCCGTTGCGGACGACAACTTTCGCGGGCGGGCAGTCCTTGGTAACGCCGATGGGTGCTTCCGGATCGGCCCGCACCACACATGGCGGGCTGGCCAGCTTCCGTTTTTTATGCGCCGGGTTCTTCGAGGTCTCCTGCGCTGTACGGGCCGGGGCGTCGGCGGTAGATACCGGCGGCGGAATTAGCGGCGGCGCGTCTTGTGCGATGGAGCTGGCAAGACACAAGCCAAGTGTAATCAACCAGGCGAACCGTCGCCCGAACAGCGAAGGGCGCGAGTGCAACATGCAAGAAACTCCGGGGTGGTGCGTTGGCGGCAGCTTCAACTGACCAGTTCCTGCTGGGTGCCATCTTCCGGCAGAGTGTGCGATCCGGTCGGAGTCGAGGGCAACCGGAACCGGAAGGTCGTCCCCTGGCCCGGGACCGACTCGAAATCCACCGAGCCGTGGTGCCACTGCAGAATTTTATACGTTTCGGCCAGGCCGATGCCGCTGCCGGCCTTTTTGGTCGTGAAATAGAGCTCAAACACCTTGTCCTGGACGTCCTTCGGAATGCCAGGACCACAGTCCTGAATCTCGAGGTTCACAGCGCCGTCTTCCCGCGAAGCGCTGACCGTCAGGTTGCCTCCCTCGGGCATTGCCTGAATACCATTGATCACCACGTTCAGAATTGCCTGCTTCATAAGATCGGCGTCGGCGCGGACGGGCAACGGAACCGAGGAGACCACGCGTCGAATGGTCACCCCGTGATGCTCAGCGTCGGGCGCGGCCAGAGTGGCGACCTCTTCCAGCAGACGGCGCAGATCCACGGCCTCCAGATTCAGTTCCCGGGGCTTCATGAAATCGACGAGCGTCTGTACCACGCGATCCAGGCGATGGATCTCGTTGTCGATGATGTCCATGTGGCGATGCGTGGTGGGGTCGGTCTCGGCGAGCTTGTTCTGCAGAAGTTGCAAATGCAGAACGATGGCGTTGATGGGATTCTTGACTTCGTGCGCGACGCCGCGGGTGAGGCGGCCGCTGGCGGCAAGGCGGCGCGACAGCTCGATCTCGTCCTCAATCCGACGGACGGACTCGGTATCTCGAATGATCAGCAAGGCCCCGATCTGGGTGCCTTCCTGCTCGACAAAATCAAGGGCGAGATGGGCGCGGCGGCCGCGTTCCAGTTCGATCTCGCGGAGGGGGATGGCCCGCCTGCGCTCGAACGCGTCAAGCACGCGGGCGCCCAGTTCATTGCTGCGGGAAAAGATGTCGCCTACGGTCCGCCCCAGCAACTCGGACCGGGGACGGCTGAGAAAGCGCTCGACCGGCGCGCTTACCAGCACCACGCGGCGATCGCGGCTGAACAGCATCAGGCCGTCCTGCAGCTTCGCCATGAGTTGGTCCACGTTGTCTTTGAGGGCGGAGAAAATTTCTTTGGTGTCGCGGACCTGCTGGCCAAGGTTGGCGATTTTTAACGTCACGAGGCCATATTCGTCGTGCTCGGAAGAATTTTCAGCCAAAGCGGCCGACTGACCGGCGCTGGCGCTGTCGAGGGTGCGGTTAATGCGTTTGAGCGGCCCCAGCGCAAAGTTCGAGATAACGGCAGCTAGAAGCAGAGAACAGAAAATCGCCGCCACCGATAGGTAAGCGGAATGCAGCAGGCGCGGCGTGACCTCGCGTCGCAGAAACACGGTTGAGACCCCGATGCGGATGGCGCCAAAGGGATTGCCATTGAGCCGCAGCGGAAAGCTAACGTCGTACACATTCGGCGGCTGGTAGAGCCTCTGCAACTGGTCTTTGAATCGCGCCGAGAGCAAGGCTTGGAGATTCTGCCGGACGGGCACGACCTTGCCTTGCAGGTCCACGGTACTGTGCAGCAGCGCTTTGCCGTCGGCATCGACGATGCAGGCGTCGTACACAAAAGGCCAGTTCCCGACGGCGGCATTCAGGTTGTGCTGAAGATTGGTATCGGTGGGAAGATATTCCGCCAGCGCACGGCGGACCGCGACCGGGTCGTTGGTGTCGAGGGCTGTGCTGGTCAGGTCCGGAATGTCATTTTCGGCGGCATAGGAGAGTTGCTGGGCCAGCCGGGCAGTGTCCTCTGCCACCGTGGTCAGGCGAAGGTGCATAAGCTGGAAGATGTAAAGGTAGGAAAACGCCGACACCATCGCGGTCACCATCAGGGTGATCACGAAAACGATGATGATTTTGCGGCGCATGTCTTAGCGATGTGGTCGTGCAAAACAGTCGGCGCAACCACGGCAGCAGCGCCAACTCGACCTCGGCGGCCGTGCCTGGGGGGTGGGGGCCGATGGGTCGCGAAACCGGGTTTCCTACTCCAACCTCTCCGAAGCCACGGCGGCTGTCCCGCCGTACTCCTTCAGCTTATTATGCAGCGTCTTGAGGCTGATGCCGAGAATTTCCGCGGCGCGGGTCTTGTTGTTGCTGGTGGCTTCGAGCGTTTTTAGGATGAGGAGCCTTTCCGCCTCGCCGACGGTGGTGCCAACACCAAGCCGCACGGAATCCGGATCGTTGCCGGGGTTGCGAACGGTGGCCTGGCCGAAACCCGGCGGCAGATGCCGCGTTTCGACAACGCTGCCGTCGCAGACAATCACGGCTCGCTCCAGGGTGTTTCTCATCTCCCGCACATTGCCCGGCCAGGAATGGTTGTTAAAAATATTCATAACCGCTTCGCTGACCGCGGCCACTTTCCGCGAGTGCTTGGAACTCATTTCGGCCAGCAGCAACTGCACCAGGTCCGGGATGTCCTCTTTGTGGTCGCGCAGCGGGGGCATGTGGACGTTGAAAACATTCAGCCGGTAATAGACGTCGCTGCGTAATTCGCCGCGCGCCACCGCGTCTTCAGGGACTTTATTGGTGGCGGCGAGGACGCGCACGTCAACTGAAGTTTCGACGCGGCTGCCTAAGCGGCGCAGCTTGTGGTCCTCCAACACGCGCAGCAGCTTGGCTTGCGTGCCGACCGGCATCTCGCCGATTTCGTCCAGTAGCAGAGTGCCGCCCTCTGCCAGTTCGAAGCAGCCGGTGCGGCGTTCCATGGCACCAGTGAACGCGCCTTTTTCGTGACCGAATATCTCGCTCTCGATGAGAGTTTCCGGGATGGCGGCGCAGTTGATGGCGACGAAGGTTTTTTCGCGGCGCGGGCTGAGTTCGTGGATGGTCCGGGCGACCAGTTCCTTGCCGGTTCCGCTGGCCCCCGTGATCAGCACTGAAGCGGTGCTGGGTGCAACCATTTCGATCAGCCGGAAAATTTCCTGCATCTTGCGGGATGAGCCGACCAGTTTGCCGAGCGAACCCGAATCGCGAAGCTTGCGGCGCGCCGCCTCGAGTTCGGCCCTGGTCCCGAGCAGCGCGCACGCGTTCGAAAGGATCGTCCGCAAGCGGGCGGTGTCGATCGGTTTGGTGACGTAGTCATACGCCCCGATCCGCATGGCCTGGACCGCACTCTCGATACTGCCCTGCGCGGTCACCATGATCACGGCGACGGTGCGCGACTGTTCGGACAGGTTTTGCAGCAGTTCGATGCCTCCCATCCGCGGCATCTTGATGTCGGTGACGACAATGGCGGGAGTGAATTGGTCGGCCTTTTCCAGCCCCTCCTGGCCGTCTCGGGCGGTATCGACCTTGTAGCCCCAGGAGGAAACCAGTTCCGCCAGGCCCGAGCGCTCGTTTTCTTCGTCTTCGACGATCAGTACTTTTTCGTGTGCCATTCAAAGTCTCGGGCAAAAGGCGATGCAGTCCAAGGCTCCAACATACGCGGCTGAAATGCAGCGGGCAAGGGCTGCATCCGGCACCAGGCCCTCCGTCCGGTGAAAAATGCCTCCGCTCCTGGGGAAATCCAAACGGATTTCAAATTGAGACGGCATTGACGATCTGTGTAAGCCCCACTTGAACGTAGAAAATGAGCTTTCATTCTACGCCGGGGGTGCTGTAAACTTCTCTGTCCCAATGAATCAAAAGGACATTTCAGCCGAGGGCGACCCCTTTCCGGCTATCCCGATGGGCCCGTCCTGCGGGCGAATTTTTGCGGAGGAAATCAATGGCACATTTTTATAACACCCGGCTGAGCCGGCAGTTCGGCGCGGGTCTGGTTCTGGCGATTGCCGCCATTTTCGCGGTGTCCACGGCGTCGGCGCAGAGCGACACGACCCCCAAGTGGGATGTATTCGTCGGATATCAGTACCTGCATCCGGGAGGAAACGTTCCTACTCCTTTCGGCGACCCGAACAATCCGACCCCGTACAAGCTGCCGGACCTGGCCAAGGGCTTCGGCACGACGTTGGCCTACAACTTCGATCCGCACTGGGCGGCCGAGCTGGATCTGGGCCACAACTGGGCACAGGCGAACTCGACCACTGTCGGGACCGCCAACACGACCCTTTCCATCGGCCCTCGCTTCATGTGGCGCACCGACGAAGCCAATTTCTTTCTGCATGGACTGGTTGGCCCGAATCACCTGGCAGTGGATGGCTTGAAGGGCCACACCGCAATTGGCGCCATCATTGGCGGCGGCATGGACCTCAATCTGGCCAAGTGGTTGTCGTTCCGAGTGTTTGAAGTGGATTACCAGTTCGCGCAGCACAATTTCGCCGACGCCGCTTCGGCGAACTTCCCCGACCTGCGGCGTCCCAATCTGGAGGGCGTGCGGTTGCGTACCGGCCTGGTATTTGCCTGGGGCGGAGCGCCGCCGGTGATGCCCGCCGCTACCTGCTCGGTGCAGCCCAACGAAGTGTTTGTGGGCGATCCGGTGAGCGCCAATGTTACGACCAGCAACTTCAATCCCAAGCATCCGGGTCTCACCTATGCCTGGAGCGGGCCTAACGTCGTGGGCAAGGACACTGCGGCCAAGATCGATACCACCAACGCGGCACCCGGCAATTACACCGTGACTGCGCACGTGGTGGATCCGAAAGAAAAGAAAAACAACGATGCGACGTGCACGGCCAATTACACGGTGAAGGCACTGCCGCCGAAGAACCCGCCGACCATGACTTGTTCGGCTGATCCAGCGTCGGTGGTGATCGGCGGAGCATCCAGCGTGACTTGCAGCTGCACCAGCCCCGACGGAGTGCAGGTGTCGGTTGGAACCTGGACGACCAGTTCAGGCAACATTTCGGGCAGCGGCAACACCGCCAGCCTGAACACCACGGGAGCCGCCGCCGGTCCAGTGACGGTCGGGGCAACGTGTACGGATTCGCGCGGCCTTAGCACCCAAGCCTCGGCGCAGGTAACGGCGCAGACTCCGCCGCCTCCGCCGGTCGACAAGGCCCTGGAAGCGCGGTTGACCCTGCACAGCATTTACTTTGCAACCGACAAGCCGTCGATCAAAGACCCCACCGGCGGGCTGGTGGCGAGCCAGGAGAAGACCCTGACCGCGCTGGCGGCGGACTTCAAGAAATATCTTGAAGCCAAGCCCGACGCCCACCTGACCCTCGAGGGCCATGCCGATCCTCGCGGCGGAGTGACCTACAACCAGGCGCTTTCAGAACGCCGCGTGGCCCGCACCAAGAGCTTCCTGGTGGGCCAGGGTGTGCCGGAGGCCAACATTGAAACCAAGGCGTTTGGCGAGCAGCACAACCTGACGGCCGCCGAAGTGAAGCAGTCCATCGAGGCGGATGCGGACCTGACCAAGGAGGAGCGTGCGCGAATCATGCGGAACATGCACACGATCGTCCTGGCCGCCAACCGGCGCGTGGACGTGACTCTGAGTACGACTGGCGAAATGTCAGTCCGGAAGTACCCCTTCAGCGCGGCGGACTCGCTCACTCTGATCGGTGGCCGTACGGCAGAAAGAAAGGCCGCACCGGCGAAGAAGGGAACCAGGAAAAAGAAGTAAGTACGGATAAGTAGCTGGAAATTGCGGAGGGCGGCCGAGAGGCTGCCCTCCGTTTTTGCTTGGGCGAAGGAGTTTTCCACAGAGGCCGCGTCGATTTGGTGACGAGTGTCCTAATTGAGGAAGGTTCGTTTCTTTTACGATGACCCCAGGAACAGCAGTCGTTCCATGGTTCCCGAAGTGGGACGCACGAAGGTAGCGGCGGACGCAGTTTGGGATTCCATTTTTCGACGCTTTATCCCAGAGTTGGAACATGAGCGCATTTGGCACACAGAGGTTTTCACCGAAGCTGCCAGGCAGTGTGGCGGTACTGCAGCCGCCAATTCCCCAGGCTGCGGGTGAGCGGGAGTGGGCGGAGGGTGGGGAAGCAGCAGAGCACGGCCTGTTTGCCAGGGTCGCTTTCGGACTGGCGCACGACTTGAATAATTTTCTGGCCGGCAGCCTGCTCTATTGCGACTTGTTGCGGGAACGCCTTGGCCCGGACCATGAGTTGCTGGGGCACGTCGAAAGAATCAGTTTTACAAGCGAACAGGCGGCAGAACTGGCGGCGCAACTGCTGAACCTGGGCCGGCGCGGCGAGGAATCTCCGGAGGGTTGTGACGTGGCCGGAGCCGTTGCCGAGTTGCTTGATTTGCTGGTCCGGCTCATGAGTGACGGCATCGAGTTGGAATGCGAGATCGAGCCGGGAGTCGGCAGGGCGCGGGTCAGCGAGGTCAAGCTGCAGCGCGTGCTTCTGAACCTTGTGCTCAATGCGCGCGATGCCATGCCAGAAGGGGGCCGCATCCGAATCCGGGCACTGCGCTTGGATCCAGCGGGTAGATTGTTCCGAAACCGTGCCGTTGCAGACAGCAGCTCAGCCCTCCCCTTTGTGCTGCTGGAAGTATCGGATACGGGTCGGGGCATGGATGCGGCCACGCGCGCTAGAGCGTGGGAACCGTTTTTCTCGTGCAAGTCTTCGGAATGCGGGTATGGATTGGGATTGGTGTCGGTGCGTGAGGTGGTGTCGGGTTGCGGGGGCGAGCTGACGATGGAGAGCTGCGTGGGGCTGGGCACGACTGTGCGCGTGTTCTTGCCCCTGGAGCAGTCGTTGCGGGCTGGATCTGGCCCAATTGGCTCGCCAAGTCGTGAACCTGGTAAAGAAAATGAAAGGAAAAATCAATGAACGCGGCAATTGTTTCCGGCGCTGCAATCAATGCCCTTCCGCGGCCAGCCCAGATGGAGGCTGCGAACTTCCTGAACCTGCTGGTGGTCGACGACGAACGTACCATTCGCGATGCCTGCCGGGAGGCGGCGCAATCGCTAGGCTATACCGTCTTTGTGGCTGATACCGCGGAGCACGCTTACCGGATTCTCGAATCGCAGAGTATCGACGGGGTGCTGGTCGACTTGCGACTCCCTGGGGCCGGAGGTATGGAAGTGTTGCGGCGGATCAAGAGCCATCGTCCGGAAGCGGCGGTGATCGTGATGACCGGCTATGGCACGGTGCAGTCGGCAGTGGAATCGATGAAACACGGCGCTGACGACTACATGGCGAAGCCGTTCAGCATGGGCGAACTTCGAGGGCTGCTGGCGCGCATGGCCGAGCACCTGAAAACAAAATCGCAAGGCCGGTTGTTGCAGGAGAGGATCAGGTCGAAGCAGGGTTTCGGGAGCATCATCGGCCGGTCGCCTGAGATGGAGCGGCTTTACCGGATCATCGCGAAAGCGGCCAACAGCTATCACCCCGTGCTCATTCTGGGGGAGAGCGGGACCGGCAAGGAATTGGTTGCGCGTTCGATTCACTTTTCTGGTCCGCTGCGGGACAAGCCCTTTATTCCGGTCGATTGCGGGTCGCTGGTCCCGACGCTGATCGAAAGCGAGCTGTTTGGCTATGTGAAAGGCGCATTTACGGGGGCCAGCCAGGCCAAGGACGGTCTGCTGGCGATTGCCGAAGGTGGAACGGTTTTTCTCGATGAGGTGGGAGAACTGCCGGTGGACCTGCAGGCCAAGCTGCTGCGGGCCATTCAGGAAAAGGAAATCCGGCCGGTGGGCAGCACCAAACGGATGCCGATCAATGTGCGCATTCTGGCGGCCACCAATCGCGATCTGGACCTTGCGGTGTCGCAGGGCGGCTTTCGGCGCGATTTGTTCTTCCGGTTGAACGTACTCAGCCTCAGAATTCCTCCGTTGCGCGAAAGGCGCTCCGACATTCCGCTGCTGATTGCCAACTTCATGGAGAGGCTGAAGAATTCCTCCGGTCAGGAAAAAATGCTGAGCGAAGAAGCCAACCGCGCCCTGCTGGCCTACGACTGGCCGGGCAATGTTCGGGAGCTGGAGAATTGCCTGGAACGGACGTTTGCCCTGGCGAGCGGTCCGCTGATTCACACGGGGGACCTGCCGTCTCCGATCGGGGCAGGGACGCAGCCCCTGCCCGGCGTCGGACCGAGAGCGGGAGAAGAAAGCAAGATCATCCCCATCGCGGAGATGGAAAAGCGCGCCATTCTGACGACGATTGCGCAACTCAACGGCGACAAATTGGAAGCGGCCAAGCTGCTTGGCATCGGAAAAACCACACTCTATCGAAAGCTGAAGGACTATGCGATTTCCCAACAAGCAAGCTAACTCTCCGGGATTGGGAACGAACGGGCCAGTTGAAATCTGCAAGTCCCATAGTTTCAGGGATCGAAGTTTGGTGAGTGACTTGCACCGAGAGAAAGCCATGATCCTGCTGGTCACGCCGTTCGCCGCCGGCCAACAATGCGCGGCGCGCCTGGAGCAAACGACCGGGCTGGCAACGCAATGGGCGGAAACGCTCCATGCCGCCTCCACTCGCCTGCGCTCCCAGGCCTATGTCGCGGTGGTGCTCGACCAATTTCTTATTGAAACCGAACCCGGGCAGGCCGATACGGTGCTCGAACACGCCGGAACAGCCATGCTGCTGCAAGTCAGTTTTGGAGTGAGCAGCATGGACCGGCTGGTGCGGGAGGTTCAGTCCGCATTGCTTCGGCGACGCCGGGAAGAGGGAGCCGCGCGGCGCGCGGTGCAATCGCAGATCCGCAGCGAACTTAGCGAGTCGCTGACGGCGATGCTGCTTTCCTGCGAACTGGCCCTGGCGGTGCCGGGCATGCCCGACGTGGCCAGCGACAAGCTTCGGAAAATTAACGGTCTGGCGCGGGAAATCTGCGGCCGGTTGGGCGCCGCCTGACCTCGAATAGGCAAAAAATTGCGTCCGGTCGGAGATTTTTCCTTTCCGGCGGCTGTCTTCCTCACTACAATAGCGCTCTGAAGTGCTTGCGGGACTGCCCATCTCGGCGGTCCTGTGGTTCTACGCACTCCGGAGGTCCGGCTTGCACGTCCTTCTCACCACGGACACGGTCACGCCCTGCTGGACCCACACGCGCGAACTCGTCACTGGTCTGGCCACGCGCGGCGTGAGCGTGACCCTGGTGAGCTTCGGCGAAATACCGCTACCCGACCAGGTGTCGTGGATTGGATTTCTCGAAGGAGTGACCTACATACCCACTGCATTCTGCGTGGAGTGGATGCAGGCGGCCGAAGCGCAGTATCCCGAGTCGGCGGCGTTCCTCGAATCGCTGGTGCGTGATCTCAAGCCCGACCTGCTCCAATTGGGGCAGTTCTGTTATGGCGACCTGCCGGTGACGGTGCCGAAGGTGATTTCCGCGCATGGCGACCCGGTGACGCGAGCTACTGCCATCGGTCGGACAGGGCCGAGGCTGACGCGGGCCATCCGGTGGTTCAAGGAGCGGGCGCAGCGTGGTGTTGCCGCGGCCGATGCCGTGGTTGCGACCACGGAGTGGATGCTTTCGGCGGTCCGGGAATCCTACGCTGCGCCGCGGCAGGAGGCCGTGATTGGGCCCGGTCGCAACGCCATGTTTTACAACTCCCGGGCGGAAAAAGAAGAGCTCGTCCTCACCGTCGGACGCATGCAGGACACCGCGCAGCAGATCACGCTGCTGACGGGGCTGGCGCAGCCGCTACCGGTGTGCATCGTGACCTCAGGGACGATGGCGCCGGTGCGCAAAAACCCGATTCGCGCCGACGTCAGGACCACCCTGGGCCGTGCGCCGGTGGCCATTCGCGGCCCGCAGAGCGAAGGGCAGATGCGATCGCTGTTCAGCCGGGCATCGATCTATGCCGCTACTTCCAGTTACGAGCCGCTGGGGCTCGCGGCGGTGGAGGCTGCCTTATCGCGCTGCGCCATCCTTGCAAACGATGTTCCCAGCCACCGCGAGATGTGGGGAGAGGCCGCGTATTACTTCAATACGAATGACGCGGAGAGCCTGCACCAGGCTCTTCGCCGGCTGCACGACGATCCGACTCTGCGCGAAGGCTATGCCGAACGCGCGTATTTGCGCGCGCGGTCCTGCTTTACGTCGAAAAAAATGACCGATGCCTATTTTGGACTCTACCGGAGCCTGGTTTCCTCAGCGCCAGCCTCGGAGCTCGCAGCGTAGCGGCCGGCCTCGAAGCGGTTCCTCCGAGTGCCGGCGATTCGGACAGGCGGCCCCGCGCGATGGTATCTTCGCTTAGGTTTACCTAATAAATTTCTGGAGGATTCATGGCGGCAGTGAAGATCACCGTGTTTAACAATGGTCCGTTGCGCGTGGAGCCGGCGGATGCCATTGAAATGTACGACGGCGCTGGAAACAAATACGACCTTAC
>Ga0209698_10005889_pt1 | contig 13127 bp, 12 predicted proteins | sample LitLauG_LLR_2012_FD_187203 | JGI IMG/M metagenome (GOLD analysis project Ga0209698, IMG submission 187203) | Freshwater sediment microbial communities from Pennsylvania, USA - Little Laurel Run_MetaG_LLR_2012 (SPAdes) (version 2) | ecosystem: Environmental > Aquatic > Freshwater > Creek >... | reverse complement strand
GATCAGCGACGCGGTGACGGGCAGCGACACGTGACCGAAGGCGATCGCGCCGACCGCGGCGGCCATCGTGAGCGGGACGGCCTGGGCGAGGTCGGTCCCCACCAGCTGGTTCGCGCCGATGAGCGGGTAGACGAACAGCAGCAGCACGATCATGAGCGATCCCGAGCCGACGGACGTCATGCCGACCACGAGGCCGCCGAGCGCACCGATCGCCACCGAGGGAACGGGCCGCACGGCGAGCTGGTGCACCGAGAGGTGCCGCACCTTGCCCGAGCGGCGATCCAGCCAGCTGCGCACGACCATCGCCGCCGCGCCGATCAGCAGCGCCGCACCGAGCGCGTACTCGACATTGGTCTGGGAGGCCTTGGAGCTGCCCAGCTCGTGGAGCAGCCACGCGCCGAGGAACGCCATCGGGACGCTGCCGAGCACCATCCACCCGACGAGCCGGAGGTTCACGGTGCCGCGCCGGAGGTGCACCGCAGCGCCGAAGGGGCGCATGAACACGGCCGCGACCAGGTCGCTCGAGATCGCCTTGAGCGGCGTCACGCCGAACAGCAGGATCAGCATCGGCGTCATCAGCGCGCCCCCGCCGGCGCCGGTCATGCCGACGAGGAAGCCGACGACGGCGCTCCCGAGGACGATGTAGGGATCGACGTGCACCGCTCCCCTCCTTTTCCGATGCAGTCTCTAGGAGAGAGCGCATTTGGTGCAAGAGGACGCCTCGGCGCTCTGCCCGACCGGGCGCGACGGGGCTGGCACGCGTGCCCTGCGACGCGAAGGGATGCTCGCTGCTAGGTGGGCGACCACGACGAGCCGTTCCAGTGCGCCGCGTAGGCGCGCGAGAGGAAGGCCGCGCCGTAGTTGCCGACGGCCAATGCGCTCGTGGGCGACGTCGACTCGACGGCGCCGAACTGGGTGACCCCGCTCTGGGCGTTGGGGCTCGGCTGCTGGGACCACGTGTGGCCGTTGTAGTGCAGCACGAGCGACATGGCGCTGACGAGCCCCAGCATGGTGCCGTTCGACGTCGAGCTCGAGAAGTACCCGACAGCCCACACGTTGGACCCCGACTGCGCGCTGACGCCCAGCAGCTCGTTGGCCGTGCTCCCCGGATTCGGGGTTGCCACCGAGGTCCACCCGTGCCCGTTCCAGTGCAGCACCATCGTGCGCGTCGAGGTCTGCGTCCCGAAGTAGCCCACGGCCCATGCGTTCGTCCCGAACGCCGCGCTCACCGCGGTCAGCTCGTTGTTCGACGCGCCGGGGTTGGGACTCGGGACCCGCGACCAGGCGCTGCCGTCCCAGTGCAGCACGAGCGTGCGCGACGCTTGGTGAGCGTCGAGGTACCAGCCGACCGCCCACGCGTTGGCGGCGGAGATCGAGTCGACCGAGGTGAGCAGTGAGGAGCGGCCGGGCACCGCGGGGGTGGCCACCTGCGACCAGGCGCGGCCGTCCCAGTGCAGGATCAGCGGGGTGGTCGGCGAGTGGGCCGACGAGCTCGCCGAGCCCACGGCCCATGCGTCGTTCGCCGACGTTGCGCTCACTCCGCGCAGCAGGTCCCCGCTGCCGGGGCTCGGGCTGGCGACCCTGGCCCACGCGGTCCCGTTGTAGCGCAGGACCAGGGTGTGGAAGTCGTGCGACAACGTCGTGCCGGCCGCCCCCACCGCCCAGACGTTCGAGGCGGTCCGTGCGCTGACGCCGTACAGCACGCACTGGCCCAGCCCCGCAGGCGCGGCATCGGTGGACCATGACGACCCACGCCAGTGCTCGAGCAGCGGCCGCTGTCCGCGGGTGGTCGGGCCGTCGTAGTCGCCGACCGCCCAGCCGTTCGTCGCCGACGTGGCGCTCACCCCGTAGAGGAAGTTCGTGAACATGCTGGGACTCGGAGGTGCGCCCGCGGAGGAGTCGGACCCCGAGACCACGGCGACGATCCCGATGACCGCCGCCACGGCGAGGACGGCGACTGACGACAGGACCACGGCACGTCGCGGCATGCGTCGGGAGGTGCCCGCGGCCGCGGGCGACGCGGTGGACCCGCCATCGGCGTCCGCGCCGCCCCGCGTCGATGCGGCGCCGCGCCGACGGAAGGTCCCCGACGGCGCCGCAGTACCCGAGGCGGACGCACTCCTTGCACGCCCCTCGTCGGGTGCCTCGAGCTCGACATCCTCCCAGCCCGATCCCGTCATCGCACGCTTCGCGGTCCACTGGGACCCGTCCCAGTGGTACAGGACGTAGGGGTCCCTCGCGTCAGGGAACCACCCTGGGGCCGAGCCGTCCGGCCTCGGGGCTGGGAGCCTGGAGTCGTCGCTGGCCATCGCTCTCCGGGGGTCGGGTGGGTCGGCTGCTTCCTACCACGCGGCCGGCGCCGGCCCGGCGATCGGCCGCGTGGGCGGCCGGGAGACAGATGGTTGACAGGAGTGCGATATTGCATTATTCCTATAGATATGATATCTTATCAGAACCCCGGCAAGGCGGTGGGATCCACGCGTCGCTCCCATCAACTCCAGCTCCTGCTCGACCAGCTCAACCTGCCCTCGGGGAGGCTGGACGAGGCGGCGCTGGCGCGCGTCGTGCTCGCCGTCGCGAGCAGCCCGAGCATCTACGACGACCTCGTCGTCGACGATCCGGCGCACCGCTGGTGGATGACGCTGCACGAGGCGCGCAACTTCGACCTCCGCGTCCTGTCGTGGGGGCCCGACCAGTCCTCTGGCTGGCACGACCACGGCGGGTCCTCGGGAGCCTTCACCGTGACGAGCGGCGCCGTCGCGGAGCGCTCGCGCGCCGATGACGCCGTGGGTGTGACGACCCGGGACTTCTCGGTCGGGCAGTTCGCGACCTTCGGGCCCGGCCACGTCCACGACGTGGAGTACATGTCGGGGCATCCTGCGGTGAGCATCCACGCCTACTCGCCGCCGCTCACCGGGCTGACCTACTACGAGCGCACCGAGCTCGGGTTCGTGGCCCGCGGCGTGGTCGACGAGGAGCGCCGCTCCGCGTTCGAGACGCCCTCGGGCCGCCCCGTCGGCGTCTGATCCGGCGCCGTTAGGCCCTGACTCGGACCGGGCGAGCCGCGCGCACCGCCCAGGGCGGTTGACCTTCAGCTCGAGAGCAGCTTGGCGACGACCTCGAGACGCGCGGGGACCGCGTGCCACCAGATCCACCGGCCCCGCCTCTCTCCCTCGATGAGCCCTGCCTCCGAGAGGATCCGGGTGTGATGCGAGATCGTCGGCTGGCTCTTGAGCAGCGGGCCCTCGAGATCGCAGCTGCAGATCTCGTCTCGCGCAGCGATGAGCGAGAGCATCCTGAGGCGGACCGGATCGCTCAGGGCACCGAAGATCCTCGACATCTCCTGGGCCTGGGCCTCGGTGAGGGGCACGTCGCTCAGCGGGCTGCAGCAGCCGATCACCGAGGCGTCGACGCTCGAGGGGGGTCGGGTGGCCACGTCGTCGAGTTTAGCATTGACATCCATCGATGTATAGGGCAGAGTGTGCATCGACCGACATCGATATAGGAGTCACCATGGCACGGCTGCAGCTCGCGCTCAACGTCTCGGACCTCGACGAGGCCGTCACCTTCTACACGACGCTGTTCAAGACGCCCCCCGCAAAGCGCCGTCCCGGCTACGCGAACTTCGCGATCGACGAGCCGCCGCTCAAGCTGGTCCTCTTCGAGGGCGCCGGCGACCCCGGAACGATCAACCACCTCGGCGTCGAGGTCTTCTCCACCGAGGAGGTGGCCGACGCGACGAGCTACCTCGCCGGCGCGGGGCTCGCCACCGAGGTCGAGGACGAAACGGAGTGCTGCTTCGCGGTCCAGGACAAGGTGTGGGTGGACGGCCCCGACGGCGCCCGCTGGGAGATCTACACCGTGCTCGCGGACGCGAGCGCTGAGGGGACGACCCGGCGCGGCGACGCGACGTGCTGTGCACCCGTGGGCGCCGACGCCGCCGCGTCGAGCTGCTGCTGAGGGGCCGTCGACCGATGGCACTGTCGGGTCACGTCGCGATGTGGCGGCGCCTGCTGGCCGAGTACCTCGGGAGCCTCCTGCTCGCCGCCATCGTCGTCGGATCGGGCATCGCGGCGCAGCGCTACTCGCCGGGCGCGACGGGCCTCGAGCTGCTCGAGAACGCCGCGGCGACCGCGGCGGGCCTCTTCGCGATCATCTTGATGTTCGGTGCGGTCTCGGGGGCGCACTTCAACCCGGTCGTCTCCTTCGTCGACGCGGGGTTCGGGGGAATCTCCTGGCGACACGCCGCGGCGTACCTGCCCGCCCAGGTCGCGGGCTGCATCAGCGGCGCGGTGCTCGCGAACGTCATGTTCTCCCGCGCCGCGGTGTCCTGGTCGACGAACCACCGGGCCAGCCCGGCGCACTTCCTCAGCGAGGTCGTCGCCACGGCGGGCCTCCTGCTCGTCATCTTCGCCCTGGCCAGGTCCGGTCGGAGCGCCACCGCGCCGGCGGCCGTGGGTGCGTACATCGGCGCGGCGTACTTCTTCACGAGCTCGACGAGCTTCGCGAACCCCGCGATCGCCATCGGCCGGATGTTCTCGGACAGCTTCGCGGGGATCGCGCCGAGCTCGGTGCCCCCGTTCATCGCCGCCGAGATCGTCGGCGGCGTCGTGGGCTTCGCGCTCATCAAGGCGCTGTACCCCGGCGTCTCGCACGCCGACGCCGCGCGCGTCGTGCTGCCGCACGAAGAGGTCGCCGCCGCGACGAGGAGGTCCGGCTGATGTCCAAGACGCCCGAGATCCTGTTCCTGTGCGTCCACAACGCCGGACGCTCCCAGATGGCGGCGGCCTACGCCCGGCAGATCGGCGCCGAGCGCGTCGTCGTGCACTCCGCGGGGTCCGCACCCGGAGAGCGGCTGAACCCCGCGGTCGTCGAGGCGATGGCCGAGGTCGGCATCGACATCACCGCGGAGCACCCGCGGCGCCTCACCGAGGAGATGGGCCTACGAGCCGACGTCGTTGTGACGATGGGCTGCGGCGACGCCTGCCCGGTCTATCCGGGGAAGCGCTACGTCGACTGGGACCTCGTCGACCCGGCGGGCAAGGGGCTGGACGTGGTCCGGGGGATCCGCGACGACATCCGCGCTCGCGTCGAGGGGCTCCTCGACGAGCTCGGCGCCACGGACGCGCGGGACTAGCGATGAGGACACGACGTACGTCAACACGGGCCGCGATCGCGGCAGGAGGGCGATGACGAGATGACGACGAGCAACGAGGCGATCCGCGACGCGGTGCGCGACCGCTACGCCGAGGCCGCGAGGGCCGCCACCGCCTGCGGCTGCGAGCCCGCGGGCACCGCCGACGGGCTGTTCGGCAGCTCTCTGTACGCGGCGGGCGAGACCGACGGGCTCCCCGCGGCGGCCGTCGCGGCCTCGCTGGGCTGCGGGAACCCGACGATGCTCGCGAACCTCGCCGCCGGCGACGTGGTCCTGGACCTCGGCTCTGGCGGCGGGATCGACGTGCTGCTGTCCGCGCGCAGGGTCGCGCCCGGTGGGCGCGCCTACGGACTCGACATGACCCCCGAGATGCTCGAGCTCGCCGAGGCAAACCGCATCGCAGCCGGCGTCGACAACGCGGAGTTCCTGCTCGGCACCATCGAGGACGTGCCGCTGCCCGACGCCTCGGTCGACGTCGTCATCTCGAACTGCGTCGTGAACCTGTCGCCGGACAAAGATGCCGTGCTCGCCGAGGCCTTCCGGGTGCTGCGGCCCTCGGGGCGCCTCGCGATCTCCGACGTCGTGCTGACCCGGCCCCTGTCGTCGGGCACCCAGGCGCTGATGGGGCTGTGGACTGGGTGCGTCGCGGGCGCGCTGACCGACGCGGACTACCTCGCCAGGCTCGGTGCCGCCGGGTTCGAGCGCACCTCGATCGAGCCGACGCGCGTCTTCGAGCGCGCCGACCTGGTGGCGCTCGCCAGTGACCCCTCCTTCGAGCTGCCCGGGGACCTCGACCGGGACGCGGTGCTCGGGGAGCTTGACGGTGCGGTGATGACCGCCTTCGTCCGCGCGCACAAGCCAGCCGCCTAGGGTCCGGCGGCTCCCCGCCGCGCGGCGCGCGGCACCGGCGCGACGCATGGCGCCGCTTCGTGGCACCATGCGGTCGCCCGCACGTGCGGGCAGCGCACCCAAAGGAGTCACGTTGACCAAGGACCTCGACGGCAGGGTCGCCATCGTCACCGGGGGCAACAGCGGCATCGGGAAGGCCATCGTGCTCGCGCTCGCCGAGGCCGGCGCCAACGTCGTCATCGACTACGTGTGCGATCCGGCCGCCACCGAGGAGCTCGAGGCGGCGGTGGTCGCGCTCGGGGACAAGTCGATCGGGGTCGATGCCGACGTGAGCAAGCTGAGTGACCTGACGTCGCTGATTGGCGCGGCGGTCAGCGCGTTCGGGCGACTCGACATCATGGTGAACAACGCCGGCGTCGAGACCCGGACGTCGATACTCGACACGACCGAGAAGCAGTACGACTTCGTGCTGGACGTGAACCTCAAGAGCGCCTTCTTCGGCACGCAGCTCGCCGCCCGTCAGATGATCTCCCAGGGCGGCGGCGGGCGCATCATCAACATCTCCTCGGTCCACGAGGACTGGCCGATGCCGGGCAACACCGCCTACTGCCTGTCAAAGGGCGGCATGCGGATGCTGACGAGGACCGCGGGCCTCGAGCTCGCGCCGCACCGCATCACGGTCAATGGTGTCGGCCCGGGCGCCGTCGACACGCCGATCAACGCCTCGACGTCCGCGGATCCCGCCAAGCTCAAGGCCCTCGACGACGCGATCCCGCTCGGCCGGCTCGCGGACCCCAAGGAGATCGGCGCGGTCGTCGCGTTCCTCGCGAGTGACGCCGCGAGCTACGTCACGGCGTCGACCTACTTCGCCGACGGCGGGCTCATGCACTCGAGTCCCGGGCTCTGAGCGACCGGGCGAGCGGCGCGGCCGCCGCCAACGTCGCGCCGCGGGCGCGAGCGAGGCGACACCCCGAGCGCTCAGGCGGGCCGGAATCGAAGCGCTGACCAGACCTCGTCGATCGCCACCTGGCGGACCGGCCGGAGCCCGTCGGCTCGCAGCGACGCCGCGAGGCGGTCGCGATTCAGGTCCGTGGACAGCTGCCCCGACTTGGGGTACGCCACCCAGGTCAGACGGTCGCGCGACGCCGCGGCGACGATCGCGGCGCGGTGCACGTCGAGCGTCGCGGCGTCGCGCACGAACGCGAGGAGTCCCGCGTCGCCGCCCCCGGTGCCGTCGAGCCCCTCGGCGACCTCGAGCGGCCGGCTCAGCATCTCGAGGGGCGCGCCCTTGGTCTGCAGCTTCGCCGCAAGATCGGCCATGCCGCGTCGCCTACGCGCTCATCGCGTCACGCGAGCGTCCGGGCGAGACCGGGGCGCTCACGGTCCGCGAGACGCACCGACGACGCGAGCCGCTCGAGCGCCTGGTCCACGCGCTGCTGGCCCGCGGGGAGCGGGTGCGCGGCGTGGAAGGCGACCGCGCGCTCGAGGAACGCGTCGTCGGCGACCTGGAAGAACAGGCCCATGCCCAGCGCGAACTGCATGAGCGGCGGGATCCGCTCGAGCAGCTCGTCCCAGTCCCGTGCGATCGCCTCCCAGACCGCGACGCCGCCCACGCGGTTCGCGGTGAGCCGAAACAGGGCGAACGGCGCGTCCTGGGTCCGGAACAGGTCGAAGGCCTCGCGGTAGGTGCGCATGCACAGGGCCTCGTCGCTGAACTGGGTCACCCCGTTGCGGTAGCGCTCCTCGGTCTGGGGGTCCTTCGCCTCGACGAAGCGCCGGATCATCTCGTCGTAGTCCCCGGGGCGGTTCATCGACGCGACGACCGCGACGATCGAGTCGGCAAGGTCCCCTTCGACGACGCCCGCGTCGAAGCGCGCCGCCGCCTCCGCGCGGACGACCTCGTCGGACCCCGTCGTGCCGAGGCGGCGCAGGATCGTCGAGCGAACCAGCTGGGCACGCTCGTCCTCGCCGTCGCGCTGCTCCCACCCGAAGTGCTCGAAGGCGGGGGTCAGCAGCGCCCGCACCTTGGTCTCGAGAAGTGGGCGCTCGTCGTCGGTGACGGTCCTCGAGAGGAACTCGAGCGTCTCGTCGACGACGTCCCAGGTCCCCGGCTCGACCTCCGCGCGGAGCCCCGCGGCGAGCTCGAGGACGTCGGCGACGGTGCGACGACCCGCCCGCGCCAGCGCCCAGGTGTCCCCGAAGAGCACGGCCCGCTCGATCTCGGTGAGCTCGTGGAGCCGCGGCACCAGCGCGGCGAGCTGGGCGTGCTCGTAGTTGGTCCGATACACGCCGACGCCCCCCGCGTTGACGACCGCCGGCTGCGAGGTCGCAAGGCGCGCAGGCCCCTCGAGGATCTGGCGGGCGGCGCCGCCGTCCAGCGAGCGCGCGAGCACAGGGACGAGCCACGACGAGCCGATCGCCGAGGGTCCCGTCGGCGGGGCGAGCATGAACGGGGCCTGCTCGAGGGTGCCGTCGCCGACGGTCACGATCGGGTGACCCCCCTGGAGGATCCAGGTGTCCATGATCCTTCCCACCGGCTCGCCGGACACCGCCTCGAGCGACGCCCAGAGGTCGCTCGTGACGGTGTTGGCGTACGAGTGGGCGCGGAGGTAGTGGCGGATGCCGTCGCGGAAGACCTCCGCGCCGAGGAACTGCTCGAGCATCTTGAGCACCGACCCGCCCTTTTGGTACGTGATGGGGTCGACCATCGCCACGGCGTCGGACGGGGAGTGGACGGGGAACTCGATCGGTCGGGTGGTGTGCAGGCCGTCGATCATCATGCCGACCTCGCGCTCGCCGGCGAAGCGGACCCACATCTTCCACTCGGGGCGGTAGGCGTCGCAGCAGACGTACTGCATGAACGTGGCGAACGCCTCGTTCAGCCACAGTCCCTCCCACCACGCCATGGTCACGAGGTCGCCGAACCACATGTGCGCCAGCTCGTGGGCGATCACCGTGGCGATCCGAACCAGCTCGTCCTGGGAGGCCGTGGCCGGATCGACGAGCAGGAGCGTCTCGCGGAACGTCACGCAGCCGACGTTCTCCATGGCGCCGTAGGCGAAGTCCGGCACTGCGACGAGGTCCACCTTGTCGCCGGGGTACGCGATGTCGAAGTACTCCTTGAAGAACCGCAGCGAGAACGCGCCGACCTCGAGGGCGAACGAGGTGAGGTCGTCCTTGCCGCGCGGGTAGACGACCGAGAGGGGCACGCCGTCGACGTCGATGCTCGGCGTCGCGTCGAACGGGCCGACGACGAAGGCGACGAGGTACGTCGACATCTTCATCGTCCTGGTGAACCTGACCTCCCGGCGGCCGCTGCCGATCGACCGCTCCTCGGCGACCGGGGAGTTCGAGAAGGCGGCCAGGCCGTCGTCGACGACGAGGGTGATGTCGAACGTCGCCTTGTAGGCCGGCTCGTCGAAGCACGGGAACGCGCGACGCGCGTCCGTCGACTCGAACTGCGTCGTCGCGATCGTGCACTCCTCGCCACTGAGGTCCGTGTACGTCGAGCGGTAGAAGCCGACGAGGAGGTCGTTGAGCACGCCGCGAAAGCCGAGGGACACGACGTAGTCGCCGGCAGCCAGCGGCTCGGGGAACGAGATCGCCGCTCGCTGGTGCTCATGGTCGTAGCTGATCGCGCCCCCCAGCCTCGAGCCCCCGACACCTTCGATCGTCGCGTCGTGCAACTCGAGGTCCAGGGCGTTGAGCACTACCTCGGAGGTCGCCTCCTTGACCACGACGTCGATCTCGACGGTGCCCGCGAACGTCGCAGCGGCGAGGTCGGGGTCGAGTCGGAGCCGGTAGGCCGACGGCACGACGTGCGACGGGAGGCGGTACGGGTTCGGTGTGTCAGCCATGGAACGAAACCTAACCCCGCGGCGCGAGCCACGCCTCGCCCGGCGCGTCGGCGTCAGGCTCGGCGGCGCCGACGTCGCGGCGCGCGCCGGGTCATGTGCGATGCGACGCGTGGGGACGTTGCGATGCGCCGCGCGCCTTCACGAACCGTCGGCGCGACGACGCACGCGGAGCCCACTGGCGATGCGTTCCGCGGTTCGATGGCAGCGATCGGACGTGAAGCCCTTCGCAATCGCTGGGCGCCTCGCGCCGCCTCGGCGATCCTCATAGCCCGAGGGCTGGAAGTATGAAGTCGACGAGCAGCGAGTCGGACAGCTCGTGCATGCCCTCCACTCCGAAGTTCGTCGCCGTGATGACCACGACCGCGCGGGCATCCGGCACGATGCACACCTTGTTGCCCCCGTTGCCCTGCATGAGGCACACCTCTGTCGTCCCGGCCCGCGAGCGCAGCGTCCTCAGCCACCACAGGTACCCGTAGCGGGTGTTCTCGTCGACCTCGACGTGCGCGCTCAGCGAGCAGCGGACCCACCCCTCGGTGAGGACCTCGGCGTCGCCGAATCGACCTTCGTCCAGGTACAACAGGCCCAGCTTGGCGAGGTCGACCGACGTGAGTTCGAGACCACCGCCCGTGAAGGCGACGCCGAGCGGCGTGCGCTTCCAGCGGGCGTCGTCGATCCCGAGGGGCCCGAACAGCACCTCTTGGGCGAAGGCCCCGAGATCGCGACCCGTCGCCCTGGTCAGCAGGTCGCCCAGCAAGCCGACGCCAGCGGTGCAGTACGAGAACTCCCGCCTCGGGTGCTCGCTGGGCCACGTCGCTCGGACCGGGAGCTCCAAGGTGAACTGCGTCCAGTCCTCGACGAGGTACATCCGCTCCTCGTTGCCCCTCGAGAACGGGTTCGCGTCGTCGCACTCGAGGCACGAGCTCATCGTGAGGAGGTCCTCGACCGTCATCTCCTCCTTGCGCGGGTGCCCGCCCGCGCGCCTCGGCCCCTCCTCGAAGTACGGCAGCACGCGCGCCTGCACGCCGGGGAGGATCCCCCGGTCGATCGCGGCGCCCACGAGCATCCCCGCGACCGTCTTGGTGGCCGACCGCGTGTTGCGCAACGCGCCGCGGTGCGTCCCGGCCGCATAGAACTCGTAGGGCGCCTCGCCGAGGCGCTGGACGATGACGCTCTCGGTCCTGGCGAACTCGCCGCGCGCTATCGCCGCGGACATGCGATCCAGCGCGTCACCGCCGGCGTCCCCGAGCGAATTGGCGGCGGAGCGTGGCACGCACGGGCCTTCCACGTCGTCACGGTAGGTCGCCACGTCCCGGCGCGCCGAGGTCGAGCACGTCGAGCGACGCGGTGCCATGATCCTTCGGGCCGCCCGCGGTGTCGCGGGAGGGGATTCGAGGCACCGTGAGCACGACGCAGGCGGGACCGGGATGGTGGCAGGCCTCCGACGGACGGTGGTACCCGCCCGAGGCGCTTCCCGGGCCGCCAGGCGCCGACGCGCTGGGCACGGGCGCGATCCCCTACGGCTCGGCGACCGGGTACCCCGTGGATCGGGGCGTCGACGGGCTGGCGATCGCGTCGCTCGTGCTGTCCATCACGTGGTTCCTCGGCCTCGGTTCGCTGCTCGCGGTGATCCTCGGCGCCGTCTCGCGGCGGCGGATCCGCGACTCGGGTGGCGCGCTCACGGGCGATGGTCTCGCGCTCTCGGGGATCATCATCGGCATCGTCGGGCTGGCCGGCGCGGTCCTGTTCGCGGCCCTGATCTTCGCCGTCTCGGTCCCGACGACGCAGTCCCTGTCGATCGCCGGCACCTCGGGCAGCTCGGCGTCGTGCATCGTGGACGCACGGGTCGTCGACGTCGCCGTGGCGACCTACTCAGCCGAGCACCCGTCCGTCGTCCAGGTGACCCGCGCCGAGCTGACCTCGGCGAGCGGCACCCTGACGCAGTGGCCGACCAACGGGGCCTACGCGATCAGCCTCGCCGGTGACCCCGCCGGCGGGGGACCTCGTGTCGGCGTGCGCCTCGACGACGGCGTGGCGACCAGCGCCAACGACGTGGTCGTGACCTGGCAGAACGGACGGCGCTACGACGCGACGGCGGACCTGAACACGGCCTGCGCTCAGGGCTAGCAGTTAGCGCGCGGGGCCCGGCTCGCCGCGATGCGCGCACGATCGGCGCGGCAATGACAGCACGGGCATCGAGGCGGCTCCCCTAGGAGCGGTCGACCATCACCTTCATGCCTGCGGTGCACGCCCTCGGGTCCCAGGGCTGCAGCGGCTGGACGGTGGCCGAGGGCGCCGAGAAGCTGTTGTCGGTGCGGATGCCCGGCGGGTCGTAGACCGTCGTGGCGGTGACCGGGGACGTCGTCGTCGTGACGTGCGCGACACTCGTCGATGTCGTCGTGTTCGCGAGCGTGGTCGTTGTCGGCGGCGGCGCCGTCCAGTCCTTGGTCGCGACCGAGACGTCCGATCCGGTCTGCACGGTCACGAGGTCGCCGCGGGTCACCATCGCGGGGTTGTAGCCGAGGATCACAGGGCCTTGTATCTCGGTCATCACCCGGAGGGCCTCCTCGAGGCTCGCCGACGACCAGTTCCCACTCGGTGGCGGGGGCGGCCCGCCGTACCACACGACCGTCTCTGCCGTCGTGCCGACCGGCGCGCGGTCGCCGGTCTGGGTGACGTCGAAGCCGTGCCGTCCCAGTGCGGTCGCGACGGTCGCCGCCTGGTTGGCGATGCCCGTGCCGTTCTCGACGGACATGGGGAATGAACCCGGTGGCGGCAGCGGGTTCCCGTTCCACGGGCTCTGGTCCGCGGTGACGCCGAACACGGTGTCGACCGACTGCCAGCCGCCGGGCTGGACCGGGAAGGCGACGTTGCCGTAGTAGTACCCCTGGTACAGGTAGCTGTCGCCGTTTTGGGGGTCGGACATGTTGAGCACGACCGGGTAGGTGAGCTGGGGAACCTGGGAGATCTTCGTGCCGGCGTAGGTCGAGGCGAGCGAGACCATCGTGCCCTCCGAGAAGCCGTTGTCCACCGTCAGGTCGGGGAGCACCGAGGTGGCCAGGCTCTGGTCCTGGATCGGGTTCCCGATCCCCATCGCCGAGATCTTCGCCGCCACGACGCGGAGGAACTCATGGGTCCTGCGGATGCGCGCGAGGTCCGACTGGGCCTCTTGGGGCCAGTTCCTCGGGTCCGTGCCGTCGGCCGCGACGGAGTACTGGATCTGAAGGTGCCGCGCACGCACTACCTGAAGCGCGTGCAGCCCGTCGAGG
>Ga0209698_10005888_pt1 | contig 13127 bp, 15 predicted proteins | sample LitLauG_LLR_2012_FD_187203 | JGI IMG/M metagenome (GOLD analysis project Ga0209698, IMG submission 187203) | Freshwater sediment microbial communities from Pennsylvania, USA - Little Laurel Run_MetaG_LLR_2012 (SPAdes) (version 2) | ecosystem: Environmental > Aquatic > Freshwater > Creek >... | reverse complement strand
GAGTCCAACTTTGGCATCGCGGCGGTAAGCACAACGACGCGCTTTGCGCTTGCGAAAGCCCTCCGGAAGGACGCGTTGTATTACCGCTGTGAGTGCAAAGGCGTGTTTCCGCGGCTGAGCCATGCCGTGATTTCGACCTTTACCGCACGCCGCGGCGACGATGGCCATCGCGTCTTTTCTCTTCCTGCTCTGGTCGCTCCGTATGCCGGCACGATGACTGCCGTCTATGGTTGGTATCCCGGCCGCTACCGCGCCAAGGATGCATTCCGCATGGGCAACTACAGCATGCTGGGATATATCGGCGGCAACATCGCGCTTGAGTTGCTTTACAGCGGCCCTCATTCCTTGCTTTCCCGCATGCACCTTAACAATGGTCATGGAGCACCGAGTCCGGGTTCAAGCCCGTGATGAACCGCACCTTCACGGCCGTGGCAGCGACGAACCCTCCTCTTTTGGAGCAGCGGCCCCTGTCCCTTTCCTCTGTGAGTTCGGCCAAAGGCTTGATCAGCCAGTTTTTCGAGTGGTTCGGCGATCTCAGTATTTTCTTCTGGCAAGTAGCGCGGGCCGGATTCACACCACCGTTTGAATTTCGCGAGTTGTTTCGACAACTCGACGAGATCGGATCAAAGTCGCTGCCGCTGGTCGCTTTGGCTGGCGCGGCCACCGGGGTTGTGCTTTCCCTGGAAGCCCGATACAGCTTGACTCGATTTGGGGCCAAATCGCTGCTTCCTGCCGCTATTGTGTTCTCCGTGATCCATGAGACCGGTCCCATTATCACGGGTCTGGTTGTGAGTGGCCGGGTAGGCGCCGGCATAGGCGCGGAACTGGCCTCGATGAAAGTAACCGAGCAGATCGACGCCATCGAAGCGTCTGCGGTCAACCCATATCGACTGCTGGCGGCGACTCGCATCTTGGCGTGCATCCTCATGCTGCCTTTGCTAACTCTCGCCTCTGATTTGTGCGGCCTCGTTATGGGCTGGGTCGCACAGGCCCTGGTAGAGCCGCTCTCGTTTCACCAATTCATCAGCAGCGGTTTTAATGGTGCCGGTTTCAGCGATTTCCTTCCGCCGACGTTCAAGACTGCCGTGTTTGGTTTCGTCATCGGGCTGATCGCATGTTTTCAGGGAATGCGGACCCAAGGCGGCGCTGCGGGTGTGGGCCGTGCCGCCACCAGTTCGGTCGTTTTGTCGTCGCTATTTGTGATCCTGGCCGACGTCGTGCTGGTGAAACTCATCATTATATTTTTTCCGTAGATGCCGATAGGGCATTTCGCCCGACACTATGGTCACAGTCGATCAAGTCGCGATGAAGCTGGACGAGCCCGAAGGTGGTAACGCGCCCGTTGTCGTCGTTGACGATGTGCATAAGTCCTTCGGGAAGCAAGAGGTGTTGAATGGGGTCGGCCTGACCGTGCGCCAAGGCGAAACCTTGGCGGTACTGGGGCGCAGTGGTACTGGCAAGAGCGTGTTGCTGAGAATCATCATCGGCCTGCAAAAGCCTGATTCGGGATCGATCCGCATTCACGGCCAGGACCTCGCCGGCATGGCGCTCGACCAGCTAGGCGCGATCAGAAAGAAGATGGGTTTCCTCTTCCAGAATGCCGCCCTTTACGATTCGCTGACTGTTGAGCAGAACGTGGCTTTTCCGCTTGAGCACCATGAGAAAGAGATGTCCAAGTCTGAACTGCGAGACCGGGTTAGAAAACTATTGGCAGAAGTGGGTATGGAGAACAACCTTGCGAAGATGCCCTCAGATATCTCTGGAGGCATGCAGAAGAGAGTCGGACTGGCACGAGCACTGGCTTTGAATCCCGATATCTTGCTGCTCGATGAGCCCACCGCGGGTCTTGACCCCATCAGCTCCGGCGAGATCGATGCCTTGGTTCTCAAGCTCCAAGATGAGCACCACATGGCGTCCATCGTAGTGACCCACGACCTGCACAGCGCGAAAGCAATCGCGGGTCGATTGGCCTTGCTCAACGAGGGTAACGTGGCGATCGAGGGCAAGTTTGAAGATCTTCAGAAGAGTGACATTGCGTTTGTTAGAGAATTTCTCAGGCATTCATAGGAGGACCTATGTCCAGAGCATTGCGGTTGGGCGCGTTTATCGTGGCGACACTCACGATTTTGGTGTGTGGTGTCTTCATTATTGGAGGCAAACAGTATCTTTTCAGCTCGACGTATCAATTGAAGGCGCAATTCGACAATGTCGCGGGCCTGGATGCTGGTGGCGACGTGCGAGTGGGGGGCGTTCACAGCGGAACTGTGCGTAACATCGTGTTGCCCCACAAGCCGGGCGAGAAAGTCACGGTCGTCATGGACCTCGGCAAGTCAACACACGAGATCATCAAGCAAGACTCCGTAGCCACCATCGAAACCGAGGGTCTGTTGGGCAACCAGTATTTGGCGATCTCGTTCGGATCAGCGGGGACGGCCGACGTACGGGATGGCGATGTCATCGCCAGCCAGCCGCCACTCGAAATGTCGGACCTGCTGAAAAAGACGAGCGGTATCTTGGATGGCAGCCAACAGGCGATCCAGAATGCCACCCGGGCGACCGCGAATCTTGACTCGATCAGCGCCAAAATCAACGGGGGCCAGGGAACCGCAGGGGCGTTCGTCAACGATAAGCAGCTCTACAGCAACCTCGAGCAAACCACGAGCGCCATGCGCGACACGATGGCCCAGGCGCAAGCTGGGGTTACCGACTTCCAGGAGAATATGGAAGCCCTGAAGCACAATTTCTTCTTGCGAGGCTATTTCAAGAGCCGAGGGTATGAGGACTCCTCGGAACTGGCAAAGAATGAGATTGAAAAACTTCCTCAAAGCTCGCCGATGAAGGAGTTCACCTATTCAGCGAAGCAGCTGTTCGATACACACCAGTCGGCCAAGCTGAAGAATCAGAAATCTCTAAACGCAAGCGGCGAGTTCCTGACTGGCAACCAGTACGGGTTCGCAGTGGTCGTAGCTTCCGCCGGCATGGAAGGCGATACGCAGAAGGACATGGTGCTCACGCAAGCGCGGGCCATGGTTGTTCGCGAATATCTGGTGGAAACCTTCGGATTCGATGACAGCCAGCTGAAAACCCTGGGAATGGGGAAGCAGGCAGACGCGAATTCGGACGCCGGTTGGGGCACGGTTCAGATTCTCATTTACCCCGTCGGGGCGGATTTTCCGCCTCTCAAGCAAACGCAGGCCGGACGCTCTCCCCAAACGAGATCGGATCCTCCGGTGGCGAACGCCCAGACTGAGCTTAATTGATCAGACGTCAATACTCCCAGATGAGACAGTCTCTCTAGAACCGTTTGCAGGCGAGCAGTCTCGCGTATTTCGCCGGGAAATGGTGGCCTTCCAATCCGCGCAGCCCACAACGGTACGGCAAATCGGGTGTGCGCAGGGTCATTAGGCGAAAGGAAACACAATGCGTATTCCCTCCTCCATTCGTTCGCCGCTGTTCGCGCTCGTAATCCTGGCCGCTTCGAGTGCAGCCTACGCGCAAGTCTCAATATCGATCTCATTCGCTCCGCCCGAGCTGCCGGTTTACGAGCAGCCGCTTTGCCCTGACGAAGGTTATCTCTGGACGCCCGGGTATTGGGCTTACGCCGGCGACGACTACGGCTACTATTGGGTCCCCGGAACCTGGGTCATGGCGCCGGAACCCGGGTTGCTCTGGACCCCAGCCTATTGGAGCTGGGGCGGCAATGGATATGTTTTCAACGAAGGCTACTGGGGTCAGCAGGTTGGCTTCTACGGCGGGATAAGCTACGGCTACGGGTACTTCGGGGACGGCTATCAAGGCGGACGCTGGCAGAACGGACGGTTTTTCTATAACAGTTCCGTGAACAACGTGAACACCACCAGCATTCACAACGTTTACAACACCACGGTAATCAACAACACCACGGTGAACCGGGTGAGCTACAACGGTGGTAACGGCGGGGTCAGCGCCCGCGCAACGCCTCAGCAACAGGCAGCGGCACATGAGCAACATGTTCCTCCGGTGTCCGCTCAGACGCAACATGCGCAGGCTGCCCGTGCGAACCCAGAGCAACGTGCCTCTGTGAATCATGGCACGCCCCCGGTCGCCGCCACTCCCAAGCCTGGCGTATTCAGCGATCACGCAGTCGTGCACGCTAAGCCCGTTGGAACGCCCTACAATCCTCCGGTAAATCGCGCCTCGGTTCAGCCGCCGGTCATCGCGCCGACAGCGACGCACTCAGCGGCGCCCGCCCCGAACATTCGGCCCGAACCGACTCCTGCGCCATCGGAACGTCCCAATTCGCCGAAGACAAATAGCCAGCCGGACTCAAACCGTCCGCCTACAGCCGAGTCCGGCCGTCGGCCAGAGCCCAACCAGCCCGAGCCAAATAAGCCCGAAGCGAATGCTCCAGCAACAACACAGCCAACTAACCACTCCGAGCCTAACCGTGAGCCCGCGCAACGGCCGCTGACTCCTTCTCCGAGCGGGCGTATACAGCCCGAGCCCACTCCAGCCCAGGCGGAAAAGAAGCCTGTACCAGAGCCAGGCCCGCAATCCACGCCCCCGAAGGCGGAGGAAAAGAAGCCGCAGAAAGAGCAGCCGAAGACGGACGAGCAACCGAAGGGTGACGACAAGCCGCCACAGTGAACTCAGCATTTCAGACGGGCCGGATCCGTTAACCTCTGCAAAAACCAGAAGGAGAGAGAATGTCACAGACTGTGTTGGACAGGACGGCTGAACATATCGCCGAATCAGCTCACCAGGCCTCTCGTGCAACTAGCGCGGTTACCGATGCAATACAAGAAGGTGTCGGAGTGGTGAAGCGCGCCGCAAGAAGGGGTGGAGATGCTGCCCAGGATCTACTTAGTGACGCGACTCAGCACGTGCAGCGACACCCAGTGCTGACGGTAGCAGCAACGTTTGCTGTGGGTTTCACCGCGGGAGCATTAATCGGCTGGACGATAACGCGCAGGTAAGATCAACCATGAATTCCATGGATGGATGCACCCTCTTGCAGTCCGAAGGACTCGGTAGCGACATAAGCGGGTTTGCGCTTGCCGCACGGAACAGGCGTCTGTCACCCCCAACAAAATGAATGGCCCCGCCTGGCGCGGAAGTTGCTTGCCGTGCTGCTCCGCTGGCTGGAGGTTCTGTAAGCATGACAGCCAAACTTGCTACGATGGACGACCGCATTCTAGCACGTGCGGAAGAAGCTGGTGCCACTAGCCAAGGGAGCGCAGTTTCTGGCGTCGCAAACGCATCGTGGGCTGGAGGCGTGAAACTCAACTGTGGCTACCTCTCGCCCTACTTTGTCACGGACCCGGAGCGCATGGTAGTCGCGTTCGAGAATGTCTTTATTCTCATTCACGAAAAGGAAATACGTTCCAAACAGGACCTGCTTCCTCTACTGGAGCAGATCACGAAGAGCGGCAAGCAACTTTTAATCATCGCAGAGGATGTTGCAGGCGAGGTGCTGGCCGCTCTGGTCGTCAACAAGCTGCGTGGCCCGCTGCAAGTTGCAGCAGTTCGGGCACCCGGTTCGGTGGATCAGCGCAGGGCGGTGTTGCGGGACCTTGCCTTACTAACCGGTGGCACGGCCTTCACCGGGAACCTCGACTTCGAATTGAAGAACCTGCAGATGTCCGACCTCGGCCTGGCGAGAAGGATCACGATCGACAAGAACCACACGGTGATCGAAGCTGGCGCCAATTTCGACCAGGACTTCTTGAGAGGTGTGGTACGCGAAGAGCAGAGAGCGTTAGACGGCAACTAGTCATGCGTCTTGTCGTTCCACTAGCGGCTCAACCTCGTGATCGATTTCAAATCTCAGTAGCGCGTCGCATGTCTGGCAAGTAGTTTGGTGGATTCCGCCGTTCAGGCCCATCGCCTCCAGCTTGTTGGGACGCAAACACTTCGTACACCCGATGACTACATAACCCAAGTCATCCCTTGGCACAAACGGCGCGTCACTCGCGCCTTTTCTTCTTGCCGGCCTGATCGGAGACGCGTCCAAGAGATCCACAATCTCATGGAATAGCTCCTTTAGAGTGTAGTGCCCCTTCTGCAAGAAGGCGTCCGCCAAAATCTTGGTTGGGTTCTCGCAGTACTCTCCACTCATTGCAATTGTTGCGATATGTGGAAACCGTTCCCGTATTACCGCCAGAAACTCAAGTCCCGACATCCGAGGCATATTCAAATCGGAAATGATCAAATCAGGGAGGGAATGGCCGAGAGCACGTAAGCCATCCACACCATCCACGGCCGTGTGCACCTCATAACCCGCGCTCTGCAAAATCTGCTCTGCGGTTTCGCGGATGGAAGGTTCATCATCCACGACTAAGATACGAAAGGGAAATTGACTCGCAGTGTTGGGTTCTAGGACCAACTTACTCTCGTACAAACGTGCCTCTGTTACGGGCGCAGCGGTGCTTTGCGGCGGTTTGTGAATAGTGAGTTCAGGCGTGAGACCTTGATCCCAATGTTCTTTCCGGCTTGAGAGCATAGAGGAAACCTTCCTTTCGTTGCATGAATGTATAACCTCGACCAGACGATATCCGAATGAGTCAATCCGATCTGTTCAATATTGAACGTTGGGCGCTGGCCTCATACCTTCAAAACAATTCGAATGAGCAATATTGAACAGTCACGTGATGGCGGGAAAGTTAGGATCACGCGGTACTGAGCTTGGCATCACCTGAACGGGTGGACTGCCGTGCGGGGCAGACTTGGGTTAGCGTGGACGGGGGGTCCATCGACGCTCGACTCTCCTGTCTGCCCCGATTTTCCAAACTCTGCGTGGGCCGAAAGAACTAACGCGGCCTCGACTGGCTTGGGCGGAATCCCGGGACGGCATCAGTAGCCTCAAAGATCGGTGATCCAGTATGGCTAGCTTTCAATGTCGCAACTGTCGCAGCAATCATGCTCATGGTTCACCAAGGCGCGGGGTTCTTGAACGCCTGCTTCTACCTCTATTGTTGCTTCGCCGGCGCGTTGCGAAGATTGCTTCCACCGTCAGTTATGTAGCCGTCCGCTGCCAGGTGCCAAAGCGCCCCGCAGCAGTCCTGCCGCTGGGAGTCGCCGCACGGCGTTTTGCTGCCTGAGTCTGGCCGGATCGGACTAAAAGAGTTCACAAATAAATCCAAGGAGAACAACATGAAAACGTTAGTGACAATTTGTTTCGTGCTGGCGCTGCTCACCTTCAGTGTGGCCTCGGCTCAGGACAACATGCAGAACGACCACATGAAGGCGGATGCGTCCAAGAAGGCGGTTGACGTCACCGGAAAAGTCAGCGATGACGGTAAGACGTTTGTGAGCGAAAGCGATAGCAAGACTTGGGCCATCACCAACCCAGATTCGGTAAAAGGGCACGAAGGCCACCACGTCACACTCAAGGCACACCTCGACCCGGACAAGAGCGAAGTCCACATCATATCGCTCAAGATGGCCAAGGAGTGACGTTAGGAAGAAATCATGGCATCTGGAATTCGCGGCTGTAGCCGATAACTCAGTGTGCTGGATGCATCATAGAAGTGTGGCGCGCCTTTCTCACAGTCTCGCTCGTTGCAGGCGTCGTTTGTACTTCAGGACCACAAACGCTAAAGCCGGCCTCCAGCCTACACTCTCAAGAGTTGGCAGAATCAGCCGGGCATGGCAGATCGAATGGACCACAAGCCAGTCCACGAAGGCAATCTCATGGCTTGTACGGACATCTCGCCTAGGGTAGACGGTAATACGTGCCTGGTGAAATACGAGAATGATGGCATGATGAACCTTCAGCTTCACTAGACCATTTCTGCTACCAGCACTGACGAAGTGTCGCTTACATGCGTGAGCAAAGCTTCTGGCAAGCGGATATCCTGCGAGGCGATGATAACCGTACTCAAATAGCTCCTGGGAGACAGCTGAAGTGGGATTCTTCCTCTGCCTGGGAATTTTGGGTCTTGACCTTGAGCGAATTTGGGATCGCCAGGTAAAGGTGCCATTTTGGACGTGCTTTCCGCCATAGTTACACGACGGAACCCAAGCTCTGCTGTGCCGGATTTGCTCTGGGACCTATCGAAACAAACAAGTTGCAGCGCTTGATGCAGAAGGGCCACCCACATGCAACAGTCCAGTGGAGTGAGCATCCTTCTCCTCTTTCAGGTTCCCTGAACTAAGTCAGCCCATCTGAAGTTCTCCCTATCTTAGCGAGCAACAACCCTTAGGAGGTTGACATGTTTGCACGCAACGTCTCATTTCATCTGAAATCCAATATGCTTTCTGAGTACACGCGAACATTTGACAAGGACATTCTTCCGCTGCTTCGCAAACAGAACGGCTTCAAGGACGAAATTACGTTCTCTGGACCCGGCGGAATCGATGTGACTGCCATCAGTCTGTGGGACAGCAAAGCGAGTTCGGAAAACTACAACACAAATACCTACCCCGAAGTGTTGAAGGCGATGGCAAGATTTATCGAGGGAACACCCAAGGTTCAGACCTCTGACGTTGTCAACTCAACATTCCATAAGATCGCCGCTCACGCTGGAGCGTAGAACTGTAGCTTGTGACCCGGGAGGGCGGTTAATCCCGCCTTCCCGGACCACTCAAGCCTACTGGCTCACTAGCTTCCGCGGTTGTAAGGGTCTTAACTGCCTTCCGTAGTACCTTGCTTGCTCGCTCGGTCCGTTTGACCAATTTTGTGCCGGCCGAAGGTTTGCTTTTCGCAGCTTCGTAGCCAGCCTCCTCACGACCTTCAGGCCTGACTCCGAGTTTATTTGCCGTCTGCGTATCGAGCTGCCCGGTGATCGGCAAACTCTTAGCCTTCTGATACCCGCGAATGCCAGCTCGGGTGCGTAGGCCTAGAACGCCATCGACCGGCCCAGAGTAGCGTCCTTTGTCTCGCAGCGCCTGTTGCATCGTCTTGACGTCGTTACGATCTCCTCCGGTTGGCAGGTCATTTTTGAGGTTATATCCCGAAGCAAGTGGCATCGGGCGTGGCCCCGATAACCCCGTTATCAGTAACATGACGACAATTCCAGTCCACGCGCTTTTGCTCAGGAACAACATATCCTTCTCCACTGTCCTGCAAACCGGCGATGAACGTTTTAGTCCTCAGCTCGGGCATGGCGGCCAACCCGTATGTCTGAGACACCATAGCTTCGCTTGTTGGCTCTCGCAATACTGTGCAGAATGGCTCAGCTGGTAGCCCCGCAGACGAATCACTGGACTGTCGGGTTCCCGTCATTTGGCATCATCCGGCGCATGGTGGTTTGTGGCGTGCGGATCTGCGCGCACATGAAAGCAATGAAATAAGTTCAAGGAAAATTGTCCGCCAAACCCCAATCGAGTGTCGGACTCCAGACTGGGGGGAATATCCTCCATACCCTCGAACGATCAAAGCAGCGCTGTGCTGCGGCCCACAGCTTGAACAAGCGCATGTCCTGGTCCCGATCGGTCACTTGGGCATCGAGTACGACAGTAACTTGGGACGATTCGGCCACGAGCAGACAATGTAGACGCAAGCTCTTCCGAGGGCAGGGAGAACTGCGCACTGGGGGTTATGGGTTGTTATGAGGTGCAATGTATGGCAACACCTAAAGCTGAATGCGTAGGAGTCGGTTTCGGTGCTCACCACCAGGGTGAACCGATCGTGCTTCGCCCCACCACGAAGTCATTTCTCGCCCTCCGAGGTGTCGGAGGCGACTTCGAGCTGCTCAACTGAATCACGGTAGCCTACACCTATGAATGAGTGCAAGAACGAACGTTTTGGTCGCTACGAGATTCTGGCCAAACTGGGTCGGGGAACCATGGGTGTTGTCTACAAGGCGCGCGACCCTAAGATTAATCGCATCGTAGCGGTGAAGACTGTTTCACTAGAAGGCCATCAGCCTGAAGAAGAGTTTGAGTATCGCGAGCGTTTCTTCCGGGAAGCAGAGGCCGCGGGCCGCCTGTCGCATCCTGGAATCGTCACCATCTTCGATGTGGCTGAGGAGGCGGAGACACGCGTACCTTACATCGTGATGGAATTTGTCGGGGGACCGTCCCTCGAGTATCTTCTGTCAAGCAACAACCACAAAATACCGATCGAGACAGCTCTGCGGCTGACGCTCGAACTGGCCGACGCCTTGGATTGCGCTCATGGCCAGGGCGTCGTCCACCGCGACTTGAAACCCTCGAACATACTGCTGACCGCAGACGGCCACGCCAAGATCGCCGACTTTGGAGTAGCCAAGCTGAATCATGCCAACCACACTTTGGGAGGACGTGCGCTAGGGACGCCCGCTTACATGTCGCCGGAACAATTGAATGGCGAAGCCGTAGACGGGCGCTCGGATTTGTTTTCGCTGGGCGTGATTCTGTACACGATCTTGACAGGTTACAGGCCGTTTCAAGGCGGCAGCGCTCAGACGGTCTGGTTCAAGGTGGTCAACCACGACCCAGTGCGAGCCACCGTTCTCGATAGCGATTTGCCCCGTGGACTGGATTACATCATTGCCCGAGCGATGGCGAAGAATCCGCGCGAGCGCTATCAATGCGGCATGGAGATGGCGCTGGACGTTCAAGAATTGCAAGCAGGCCGAGAACCCGGGAGCAAGGCAAGGCTGCCAGGTTCGTCTCCGGGCGCAGGTGCTCCTGAAACGGCACAGGTAACAAGAACAGAGGATTCAACAGCAAGATTTTGGGCCGTGAGTCAGCGTGGAGCTGCTACTAACTCTCGCTTCGGCGCCAAGGCTTTGCCCCTACTTCGGGTAACGGAGAGTCTGCGGAACAATTCCATTGCCATCGCGGCACTGCTGCTGGGCGGCGCGCTCGTCCTTGGAATCGGATTTAGCAACGTCATGTGGTCGCGAAGATCGCCACCCCAAAGTCTGGTTGGGCCTAGCGCAATCAAATCTCTTCCGGGCGATGCACCGGCCACGGTTGCGACGGGGACGACGACACGCCCGGGTTTGGCCACGGCTACACCCGCAACTTTGGACGTCGAAGTGGAGCACAACTTCAGGACAGCACAATTGTCGGTTTGGGTGGACGATCGTCCAAGGTATACGCAACCATTAGAAGGAAATGACAAGAAGTACCTAGTTGTATTTCACAGCATCCAAGGCCATGAATCCCATGCGATTCAGCTAGCCCCCGGAAGGCATCGCGTTCGAGTACAAGTGGTGTCCGGCACGGACTCCTACGACCAGTCCGGCACAATCGCGGGCGAGTTTGCAAGCGGAAAAGAAAACGTGCTACGGATCCATTTCAACAAACACGGAGACATGAGCCTAACGCTTCGATAAAGTCGAGGTCTTGAACAAGACTCCTTTGAGATCTGGTCTTGCTTACTGCGGTTCATAAGGCAGCGCGTGGATTCCATCACAATCGTTACACGGCGGTTTTGCTTCAGGGTCAAAAGAAGGCCAGACCCAGAGTGGGTCTAGCCGAAAGAACTTCAGAATTGAAGCGGTCGTGAGGGTCGAATGCCGGTTACCCGCCGCTAACCCATGACCACTTTCCGTCCTAGGAATATCCACAGATTACCCCAAGCGGCTTCTATCGGCTGGTCAATTCAGATCACCTTTGGCAATTGAAGTTAATAGGCGTTTTCACTCAAACCCATGCCATGGTCAATGAGTGCGATGCTGCGACTGGGTTTTGGCGCAATAGCGCTGGTAGGGGGCTGTGGGGTGGAGCCATCCCCCCTCTGCCCATCGTTCCTACGAGAACCACAGCGATTTGCAGAGTGTTCCAGCGGAGTTGGTCACGGACGTGGACGCGCAAGCCGCTAGGTCCCCAAGACGAAAAGCCCAACGCCCGAGTGATCTCCGTGCCTCCAATTTGATTCTCGGTCCGCGTTCACAGTTGAGATTCTGGCGTATAATCTGTTTCCCGGGCTGAAGGGCCATTTTCGGCTAGTTGACGTCGTCACTGGAGGTCAGTATGCCCCCCGCTTCTACCCGTCCTGAGCAAGATTCCTGTCATCATTCTGTATGCACACCGAAAACTAAACACGCATTTGTAGCGAGCCTCTTCATAGGACTGACTCTATTCGGCGCGGTCGCAAACATGGCGGTGGAGCTGGAAGCCCAGCCCATGCCGGAGCATGGTAGCAGTTTCGCCTTGTATTCGCTTTTGTTGATTTGAGCGCCCAGGCTGAGCCTAAGGTCAATGAGTGAAATGGCGATTTTTCGCCAATCATCTGGCGGAAGAATATGATCATCGTTGTTGCGAGAATTCCTCTCAACGTTTGTGAAGGGCGTCGCCATGGGATGGCCGATTGAAAGAAAGCATCCGCGCCTGAAAATCGCAGTGCCCGTGGAGGCGCATCATCCTCTGGAGAATTACCCCCGCCGCGGCCAGACCGCCAACGTCAGCGAAGCAGGCTGCTACATCGAAATGGTGCAGACACTGGACCCCGCAACCGGAATAGGCGTTGTGCTCTGGCTGGACAACGTAAGAATCGAGGCGCGAGCGGAGGTGATTTGTAAGCATCCGAACGTGGGAAACGGTATTCGATTCGTACGCATGCAGGACGCCGACAAAAAGAAGCTGCGAGAGTTTCTAGGGACCGCCCAAAAAGGCCGAGGGCTACCGTGGCGCAAGTCGGGAGAGTGAGCACTATACGTTCCGGCCGCTGATCCAAGCTTTCAAGTCACACCATCCAGTCAAATGAGTGAAATGGCGATGTTACGTCAACCATCCTCCCCCGATACCCCAACGCTACTGGTTTCATTGACTTGCTCCTCGTATCCCGCCTACCATACGGCGACTCCATGATCGGCCAAACCATCTCGCACTACCGCATCCTGGAGAAGCTTGGTGGCGGTGGTATGGGGGTGGTCTACAAGGCTGAGGATGTGAAGCTCGGCCGGTTTGTTGCCTTGAAGTTCCTCCCCGACGAGGTTGCGAGGGACCCACAGGCTCTCAACCGTTTTCAGCGCGAAGCCAAAGCTGCATCTGCCCTGAATCATCCCAACATCTGCACCATCCACGAGATTGATGACCAGCACGGCGAGGCGTTCATCGCCATGGAGTTTCTCGACGGGATGACGCTCAAACATAGTATCGGCGGGCGACCGCTGGAAACCGAGTTGATTCTGTCGCTGGCGATCGAGATTGCGGATGCACTGGATGCTGCTCACTCCGAGGGCATCGTCCACCGCGACATCAAACCCGCGAAC
>Ga0209698_10005887_pt1 | contig 13128 bp, 8 predicted proteins | sample LitLauG_LLR_2012_FD_187203 | JGI IMG/M metagenome (GOLD analysis project Ga0209698, IMG submission 187203) | Freshwater sediment microbial communities from Pennsylvania, USA - Little Laurel Run_MetaG_LLR_2012 (SPAdes) (version 2) | ecosystem: Environmental > Aquatic > Freshwater > Creek >... | reverse complement strand
TGCAGAATCCCCACGGCAGCTACACCTATCAAAGCGTCAATCAGTTCGCGCTGGATTATTCGGGCAATACCACTGGCGCCAAGAATTGGCAACAGTTCACGCAAACCCTGGGGACCGGGACCACGGACATGCGCATCAACAATTACAGCTTCTACGTGCAGGACCAGTGGCGCGCCACGTCCAAGTTCACCGTCAACGTGGGTGCGCGCTACGAATACGAGCCTCTGCCGCAGCCCAAGGTGTGCAACCCGGATTATCCGGCCTCCTGCCATATCCATTCGCGGAACTCCAACGTGATGCCCCGGATCGGACTGGCATACCGGCTGAATGAGAAAACGGTTTTGCGCGCGGGCTTTGGCCTGTTCTATGCCGCCGTGCCGGGCGCCAGCCTGATGAATCTATGGCTGGGCAACGGAGTCGTGCAGCAGGCCGTTTCCCTTGCGAGCACGCAGCCGGCGCAATTCGCCGCCGGACCGGTTTTCCCCGGCAATCTCTCTTCGGTGCCCAGCGGCTACCAGCTCGGAGCAGCCACTCTCCAGTTTGCCGATCCGAATTGGAAGACTCCTTACTCGGAGCAGGGCACCTTCGCCGTGGAGCGCCAGCTCACTCACGATATCGCTCTAACGGCGTCGTACATCTGGAGCCGCGGAATCCAACTATACAGCGGCCGCGATCTGAACCTGCCGCCGCTGAGTTCGCTGACCTACGCCTATGCCATCGCTGACGCTAGCGGAAGCCCCGTGGGCGCCTATAACACGCCCATCTACTTGAGACTGCCGACCGCCAACGGGCGGCCCGACGCTCGTTACGGCGGCGTGATTCAGGCAGAAAATGGCGTCACCAGCTTCTACAATGGATTGGCCGTTCAGGTCCAGAAGCAGTTCTCGAGCGGGCTGCAGGCGGCTCTGTCCTATACCTGGTCTCACGAAATCGACGACGGCCAGGGATATGGCCAAGCCACACAGACGATCTTCTTGAGCACCGCTTCCGCCTGGCTATTCAACGGGAATTACAAGCTCGACAAGGGAAGCGGCCTGGAAGATCAGCGCCAACGCTTCGTGCTCTCCTGGGTCTGGGCGCCGACCTTCACGCATAGCTCGGGCGCGTTCTACAAGTATGTGGTGAACAACTGGCAGCTTTCTTCGCTCACCACGATCAATAGCGCCCGGCCTTACACCAGCCCAACTGTCCGGCTGAACGATACTCCCGTCACGACCGGCACCTTAGGCGCGGGCGTTCCCGGAATGTTCAGCAACTTCAGCCTGAATGGCTCCGGCTTGAGCGGCCGGGTTCCCTTCTGGCAGGCAAACAGCGTGTTGCTGCCGGCGCTGTACAGAAGCGATGTTCGCTTGAGCAAGATACTCCCGTTCGGCACGGACGGGCGGTATAAGGTCTATTTCAATTTCGAAGCGTTTAACATCAGCAATAGCTGGTCGCCAACGGGCGTGGCGAGCCAGGCTTATACCGAGGCCAAGGGCGTGCTGACGTTGACGCCTGCCGCCTACGGCTTCGGCACGGGCGACTCGGCCTCGCCCGATGGAACGCTGGCGCGACGCATGCAATTGAGCCTGCGGTTTACGTTTTAGACTGCCGTTCCTATATAGCAGAATCCACAGTACAATTCGGGAATGGCTGAGTCATTGGAGAGGCGTTTTGATGACGCGATGCATGAACTCTATGCGCGGATCGTGCGCGAGTGCGGCGAGCGTTACCACCCGACCGTTTTCCATGACATGCTGGAACGCTACGGCGGACTGGAAACCGCGCGCCGTCTGCTCAGTCCGGACGCCGATTTCTTTTGATATGGCTTCGAGCGGCTCTGCGAGCTGAAGAAATCGCACCTGACGATGGAAGCGATGATCCTGTCCCTGGATTACGCCGACGGCTATTCACGGCTGCCGAGCTTGCGACGGCCCGGGAGCGGATCAAGGCGGCTGAGCAAATGTATGCGCAGCGCAAATAGTTCTGTTGTAGAATCGACTCCGGGTCCGGGTTCGGCTGGCAAAGCGAAGCACATTGAATGGCGCACACCAGCGATCCGGCACATTGTGCCATATAGCGATCCGTAGCACATTCGCCCGGACCCGGCTTCATGCTCCCCTCGGCGCGCGGCCAGCACGTTGTTCAAAATCAGTTCATCCGAAAACCCAGCCGACGAGCCTCGCTGAGAATCTTCTCGCCCTGCTGAACCTGGTTGGTGCTCGGTGGCTTGTTCTGGGCAGCGAGCCTCCCCAGACTGTACGCGAGGCCGCGCTGCCATGGCTCAAGATTGCCTGTCTCTTTTGCCCAACCGGAGATCGCGAACCATTCATCGGCGGGGACAATACGAATCCGGGCGTACGCTTCCACGTCGGCCGATCCGTCCCGAACCACGGCTGCACCACCGGAAGCAAGCTCCCGTTTCGTGACAACAGGACGCAACAGGCTGGCGGGAATACCGATGTCGCATGTTCTGAATTTCTCCCAGCAGCGCTCTTTCTTGGCCCACTCTGTCACGTTGCCGCCTTGAGCCCCTTCGACAAGATGATCGTAGGCTGCCTTCGAGACAATCCTGATTGTTTCATCAAGCTCCTGCGGCAAGACCTGAGCCCTCCATATCCGGTCAAGGTCGATCGTCTGTGCCGTATGATGTGAAAGCCAGGCCAGACTGTAGGTCACGACGTTCGCGCGGTACCCGCCGTAGTTCTGGGCCTGCACGAGTTTTTCCGCCCGGCGGAACAGGATGGCCTTTGCGATCAGATGCCGGAAATAGCTTTCATCAGGGACAGGCGGCCTCTTCTCCAGCAACTCGGCCATGAACTCAACGAAATTCTTTTCCGCACCACGGCTGACCGTATGGGGTTTCTGGTCCCACGTGTGTCCGAATTTCGCGAGATCGGTTTTCGTGAATTTCTGCGAAACCGGGTGCTGGATTTTCCAGCGCTTGCGTTCTCCAGGGGTTCCCGCACGCGCCATGGCGTCGTTGTAGCTTCCCCTCGCCCGTTCGTAATACCACCGGGTTTCGATCTGCGTTCCGGCCGGAGCCGGTGCCCAGATTGTCCGGGAGAGTTCCTCGATCCGCAGATGAAACGGATGATTGGCAGAGAAATCGGCGGTGTTGACCTTGTTCTGGCTGTTTGCGTAAAGCGAGATTCGCGGCGCAAGCTGATCGATTGACGTCGGGTCTTTCGGTACGGTGAGCTTTACCTGAACCGAAATGCCGCTCACATCGGCCTTGTCCTTCTTGACGGCCGTATAGAGCGACGCAGTTGTCTGTCCGCCATTGACGATCTGAAAGCTCACAGCACGGGTCAGGAAGATGACGTTGCCTTCATTCACTTCGAATTCGACGCGCTCCGCAGTGGCCGAGATCCCGTTGTTGTACGCGAGGAACCGTTGCGGCTCATGGAGAATGGTATCCCGTATTCCGCGGTTGATTTTTCCGCGCGCCTGAAGGAACGAGCGGACGTTTCGTTCGAGAAGCCGGGCGCCGTATCTTTCATAGATTCTGACCAGCAGGGAAGCCGGGAAATAGCCGACGTAGGTTGCGTATTCGTATGCAGGGTCCGCCGAACAGATGCATACAACGCGGTCACCGAACTCCTCGAATTTCACATCAATCGTTTCGCGGGTGGCGCCGGAACTCTCCATCCGGAAAATGCGTTGAATGTCCCAGACGTGATGGGTGAAGTTCACCCCGTCCACGACCGCGTCCTGGTATTCCCTCGCGGACGTTAAACCGTCGGTCAGAAGAAACAGCCTTCCCCTTGTGACATCTCCCCTGGACGAGTGTATTGAATCGGCGGCGTCGAATTCCGGCGAACTTTCCTCCAGCCCCGCGCGGAAGTTGTCGGTCAGCGCCCGCTGAAAAAAACCGCGCAGCCGGCTGAAATGCCGGTCTATGTCTGCCGCCGGGACTCTCTGAGGCGGTACCTGTCTGGTATAGATGCTGATAAAAAGATCGATGCAGTCACCGTCGGAAGACACGTTATAGGCGTTGATCTTGTACCCTCGCCCGTCGCAGTTGCAGAGAATGAAGCCGTCCGACTCGCCGGCATCTGTCATCGCCTCGATGACATCCTCGGTGAATACATCGACCTCGTAGTTCGGACTGTCAAAGCCCCGGACGAGTACGTCCTGCCGGAGATTCTCGGCAAATTCCTCGAGTGTCATGCGATTCGGCTCTCCCTGATCAGAGTGCGCAGCGTGGCGGGATCGACCTCGAAAGCGGCGCAGGCCGCCAGCACCACCGTGTAGTTCAGGTCGCCGACGCCGTCGGGCAGGACGGCGGGGACCCTCGGAAACCCCTTCCCCACTCTGAAGGCCCTCATTCTCTGAAGAATGTAGCGCCTCTCATACCGCGGGAAGTGGACATCAAGACAACCATAGGCAACGAGCTTCTCCTCGAAAACATTGCGAGCCGCCGCGTCGCCCAGCAGCTCCCGGACTGAAAGAACCGTTTCCGGAAGACTGAACCCGCCCGTCACCACCTTTTCCAGCAGAACCGCAAAAAGATAGAGGGAAGCAAAACCGGTATCATCGAGCTGGCGTTCGCCGCTGATGTGCACCTTTGTATGTTCACGGGTCACGCTGCACTTCACCTCGACCGCTCCGCGGGAATACTGGAAGTCCTTGCTGAGCGGCTCGGGAATCGCCCATGACGAAACGGCAGCCTGAAGACTCTCGCTTTCCGGAATCGCGAAATCACGGAGAAACAACAGCTCCGCCAGCAGTCCCTGAGCCGCAATTTCAGAGAGGCCTTCGCCGCCGCCAGACTCGAAAAAACGCTTCCAGCGGTCGAGCCGTCCCAGGAAAGCCGGGACTGCCGGCGTCGATGCCGGACGCTGAAAGACATGCTCCGCCACGTCGCCCGCGACATAACCGAAAACCTCGTTGAAAGAAGGCCCCGCCGACTCAATGAAGAGGTGAAGATGGCCGGCATCTTCGGAGAATCGTTTCAGTGCGGTAATGAAACCGCGGCTCTGGATCAGTGTTCCGTCCGCAGGACGCGGCGGCGTTGCTGTCTGCAGCAGAAGCATGCGCGTGCCGCCCGGGCGACGGACGCCAGCGAACAGGCCGTCGCGGGACTGCGGATCGATCCGGCGCACCGTGACACCGGCCTCCGGGCTCTGGCCGCTGCCACCGGCTTCCAGGCTGCTCCAGAGTTCGTGCAGATTCATTGCAGCTCGAACTCCTGCTGCCAGTAGATGTTGTTGACCCGATACATAATGCCGTCATCGCCGGAAACCGAGGGAAAGCTCAGTGCTATTCCGAAAACCGGCCGGTCGGCGGGCACAGGAATATCCGGGTCCCCATCGGGCGTTCTTCTTTCATAGAACTGCACCGGATAGATGAGAAGAAGACCGCGTGTTTTCGGACGCACATCGCGTATGAACGGACCGCTGGCGTCGGTCGGCCTGTTTTCGCTCCGCTTCTCGGGATCTTTTTTCTCCCATGCATCAATTGTTCTTCTCAGGGCGTCGGCCCGCTCGCCGTCAGACAGATCAAGCATTTCGTCGGATCTGCTGACAATCCGGCGCACGCATTGCTTCGAATCATCACAGAACACCCTTTCGCGACGGGTCAGCCTGACGCTCCCGACCGGTGGGATATCGTATTCCATGTCAGCCGTGCCCCCCTTGAGAAGAACAACCGACCACTCCGTCAGACCGCCATCCGCTGCCTTCTTGCCGATGAACCTGGCCATGCTGTCGCTGCTGACTTTCAGAGCCTCCGGATGCGTGCGGTAATCCTGCAGGAAGCGGATGACTTCCTCTGCGGGCACACCCGACCAGATGGTCCGGGACCTGTCGTCCTTTCGCGTTGCCACGGCTTCCGCGCGAAGCAGAAATGCCTCGACTGCTGCCGCATTCTGGCGAAGGATGTCGGGGTTGTTGAACAGGACCACCGTTTCAGCGATAGTGCCAGAGAACGAAACCTTCATTTCGGTCCCGGTCCGGAGCTTGCTCGCCCCGGTGATCTGCAGCCCGTTCGGATGGGTGCGGACACGAAGACCGTAATCCCGCGGCGTTCCCCCGATCGCGGCCATGTGCTCAAACTCCCGCTTGAGTTCCGCCGAGGCCAGAGCGATATGGCGATACCACGTCGTCAAATCGGCCGTCGTGTAGAGACGGCAGAGATCCAGGTATCCCGGCCGGTATCCGAACCACCTTCCCATCTGCATGAGCGTGTCGTACATCCGGGAACTGCGCAGGAAATAACTCACCGACAGACCTTCCAGAGTCAGGCCGCGAGAGAGTTTGTCCCCGCCAATGGCAATAACGCTTACACCGTCGGGGTTGTTTCTGTAATCCAGAACATCGGCGACGGTTCCGTTGATCACGCGAACCGTAATCGCGGATGCGGCCTCGACCAGATGCGGTTCCACCTCTTTCCAGGTGAGCGGAATGATTTCCGCGTCGTTGATGCGCCGGTCGAGAATCGTGCGGGTCGTCGGCTCGAAATCGTTTTCCCATTGCTCCCTGAGCTGATCGCGAAGCGGAGGCGTGTAGTTCCCGTCCCCGTAACGCAGCCGGTTGACTAGCGAATGAAGTTCGGTCCGCACAGCGTCCGCGACAGCCTGTTGCACGAACGTAAACCGCGTCACGTGAACCAGCATGGAGTTGTGTTCGAATTTCTGGCCGCGCGCGCGGCGGGCGGCACAGGTCAGTATGAAGGCGCGCATCGCCTCGCGAAGCGATTCGGGAAGCCCGTGAATCGGATGGCCGATCTTGTGGCCGGTCGGGAGCCATGGTTCGGAATCCCTCACAGTCCTGATGACAGGCAGCCCGTCCTGTTCTGTCAGGATTCCCGCCTCGGGATCGCGATCCAGCCCGAAGACCTGTTCCGGTCCGATATGGTTGGAAGGCGTCGGCAGCGCGACGATAAAGCTCCGCGGGAACAGGCCCTCGCCATGGGCCGCCGTTTCATCCGAGGGATCAATGAAGATGTTGGCAAATGGCGTCGCCGTGTACCCGACATAGGCGCTTTTCTGAAACGTATCCAGCAGTTGCCGGATCATGCCGTTGATGGCTGTCACGTCGTAATCAGGCTGGGGATTGCCGTTTTCATCCAGCGGTATCGGTTTGGTATTGACGGAAGCGTTGTCGGCTTCGTCATCAATTACAAGCAGGGGAATCCCGGAAATCCGCTGGCGTCCCCCGGCGCCGTCATGAGCCCGAAGGCTGAGCCACTGCCGGAGGTTTTCTAGGATGCGCTTGTTTTTCTTGACCACGACGACAACCGGATCATTTCCTCCCGGAATGACACCGATCTGGTTTGCCACAGTTCTGTTGAAGTCACCGTCCTCGGCGCTGCCGGTCAGGGAATGGGCGACCGGCTCTTCCTGCTCGGAACGTCTGAGGCCGACGCCGAGTCGCTGATTGTTCTGGTTATAGGCCGTTGCCCGATGGGTATTGAACCCCAGAAAACTTTCGTCCATGCGATACTGCGTCTGGCTCCGCAGACTGTTCAGCATTCCGGCCAGAATCACGATCACGCGGTAGCCGGCATCGGCCGCCTTGCAAACCAGCCCGGCGTAATTGGCGGTTTTTCCTGACTGGACCTGACCGACAACCATCCCCCTGTTGTCCCAGGCTCCGTCGCGTTTCGGATTTTCCACCAGACCCAGAATCCGGTCGGTCAGCTCGTCCAGACGGTTGACGATGGCCGTGCTCCATTTCAGGTCTTCGAGCAGGAAGTCCCTGTAGCGGTTCCAGAATCTCCAGCTGGTACCCGCCTTGCTGTTCGGCAGCCATGGCTGGTGATCTTTCCGATCCTCCAGAACCATTTCGTGGCCGATTGCGATATTGCAGAGGTTCTCGACATGCCGGATCAGTCTGTCACGCTCCCCGGCAAGCTCGGGGTGATCCACCGCCAGCACCGCCAACACCGTATCGATCCGACGCCGGATCTCCTCCTCGGTGGGCGACGGGGTCGGCCGGAGCAGCATCAGAATCATCTTCAGGGCTTCATCAAAGGCGGTCATCGGATTCCCTTCTTGTCGAGTATTGCCGGCAGGTTGGCGATGAATTCGGACAGCCGGTTGAACGGCTCCATTCTATAAAGTCGCTCGATAGCTTCCGCCCGCGAAACACCCGTATGGATCAGTGCCTGATAGAGCTGCACCGCCAGCTCGTAGACTTCGCCTGATTCGGCCTGTTCAAACGGCACGGCCTCGCTTTCCGGCTTCTGGGATTTGTTCAGGATGATCAGCGGCACCGGAACCGATTCCTCGATGAGCCGCAGGGATGCCTTCAGGGCGCTCGGGTCCGGGCGGTCGTCACTCAGGATTCTGCGGATGAGCGGATGCTGACGGTTGATCCGGTAGAAGATTTTTCCGTGGCTCACTTTCTGTTGCCACACGAAGGAATTCTCCTCGGCGTGAGCACGGCCCAGCACGCTCCCCCGATGACGATAGATATCGACCGCTTTTTCCCTTGTCGCCTTTCCGATCCGCGCCAGCGGCTCCTTCAGCTCCACCGGAACGCGGGCCGTGCTCTTCTTGATGTCAATTCCCCAGAGCGCATCGAGTGTGTTCGGCAGGTCGATCCTGATCCGCGCGAGTTTGTAATGCTCTTCCTTCTTCACGCCCAGGCCGAGCCAGTCGCCGGGTACCAGCAGGCGGCTGTTGCGGTAGATATAGAAACCCTGATGCGCAACCCATCCGTGAGGCCCGCCGGCATCGGCGTATTCCTGCGGACTGAGTTTCGAATGATGCGGAAGAATGTAGGCATCCACCACGACTGTTTCGCTCTTCATGGCAAGAATGTCCGGCTCCGGATGCTGTGTCGCCGGATGCGAGGTAAGAAACGGGTCCCAGGGCTTTACGGGATTGCCGTTTATCCGGAAGAGCACGCCGCGTGATCGTTCCATAAAACGGTGAAAGACCATTGCAAGATGTTTCTCGACCGCTTCAATCCTGTCGTTGAAGACATCACGGTCAAAGGCGCTTTCGGCGACGGTCCCGCTCACCAGCCCGTCAAGATTCTCCCAGACAACCGATGTGCCCGATTTGCCGATGCGCGCGGAATACTCCGCCGCCTTCGGCGAGCCCTTGTGAAGCACGCGCCATTGGCAGGTGGCGCGGACGTAGTCGAGATCCCAGCATCGCGTCCAGAGATTCGATCCTTCCGTCCTCGTGCTGACGATGACCCGCCGGCATTGCGAGAAGGAGGCGGTCTTTAGGCCGAGGCCGAAACGCCCGAGGTCGTTCCGCTCGCGGGGCAGCGTCGGATCGGCACCGATTCGCATCGCCTCGATCAGCGCCTCCTCCGACATGCCGGAACCGTTATCTATCACAGCGATGCTGGATGCCTCGCCGTTCCAGAAAAACACGACATCAATCTCTGTTGCGCCTGCGGTGAGGCTGTTATCCACCAGATCGGCAACAGCAGTGGAAAGATCGTAGCCAACCGCTCTCAGCGACTCGATCATCGCCGGTGCATAGGGCTCGACGATATCGTAAGTGTCTCCGGCTGTATTCATATTCAGACGGCGACTCCCTCGGCAAGCCTTGCGTGCGGATGTTCTTTACGGCCCTTGAGAATCTGCACCACGATGGCGGCGATCTGGCGTGCGAGCAGCGGCGGAACGGCGTTGCCGACCTGGCGGTACTGATGAGTCCTCGGTCCGCAGAAGTAGTAATTGTCGGGGAAAGTCTGAAGCCTCGCGGCTTCCCGGACGGTCAGGCTCCGGCACTGAGTCTCGTCATAGTGGATGAAGTAATGACCGTCTTTCGCGATGTGGCTCGTGATCGTCGTTGCCGGACGGTAAGCCATCTGCACGCGAAACCGGTCGTCAAAATAACCCTTGCTCAGCGCGTCCTTGAGGCTTTTGTGGCAGGGATGAAGCTCCGGCGGGAAATCGTTCAGCTCGGGGGAACGGTAGTGGACGCGCGCAAAGCAGGCAGCGAAAAGATACCGGTGAAGATCCGACGCCATATGGGGGCGGCTCGCATGGTTGCAGACGCCACCGATGAGAGGATCAAGGAACCATTCCGGCCCGTATTCGCAGGTGGCATCATGGAATACAAACTCGCCGCCGCGGTCGGCGTGCATGTCGCGCAGGTTGTACACGGTCCGCGCAATGTATTCCCGCAGATCGCCGCCGGCCCCGTTCCGCCGCGATTTCATGAACCCGGCGTCGAGTATCGTTGCAAGCGCCGCGTGCCATTCAGCTTTTCCGTCTTCGGCGTGGGTCAGCCCGCTGCGGAGACGCGGAAGTCCGCGGAGGACCTTGCTTGCCGGTATTGACCTGTCCCCCGCCTGCAGCACCGGGATCTCCTGCAAGGCAAGATCTTCGCGTATGCCCAGAATGATCACCCGATGGCGCGATTGCGGAATTCCATAGTCCTCGCACTTGACGACAAAATCGCTTGGCTTGCAGTGCGGATGGCCGTCGAGAAAAGAGGCCGTCGGTTTCAGAAAGAGCGAATGCAGAGCATATCTTCCTCCGGCCCTCTGTGCCCCCCTGATCACCTTCGCCGGATGCCGGAGATCCTCCAGCATCTGTTCGAAAATTTCGCTTCCCTTTACTTCAGAGGAGAGCAGCCCCTTTACGTTCTCCATGATGAACACGGGCGGCTCGTGAACCGAAAGAATTCTCAGGTACTGTTTGTAGAGATAGACCCGGTGATCGTCTTCGGCAATACCCCCGCTCCTTGACCTGCCAACCACGGAAAAAGCCTGACACGGCGGACCGCCACACAAGATCCATGAACCGGCTGCGCCCAGAGCGTTCCGAATCCTGCGGTCAACCTCGGGCGCCTGCACCACTCCAAGTTCAGCTTTCCACGCTTCCTCCCCGGCAGCTTCTGCCTCTTCCGGAAATCCGGCGAACAGCTCGGAGCGGGCAAGCTGGCCGCGCAAATGGTCGTAATATTCATCCGGAGCATTTCCAACAGGAAACTGGCGGAAGAAGCTCCTGAGTTCGAGCGTCCGGTGCGCCCATTCCTCCATTTCAATGGACAGCGCGATCCTGAACTGATGGGAACCGTTCGCCGAAGCAAGGGCGGAGAAGCCCTCTCCAAGTCCGCCGGGGCCGGCGAACAGGTCGATGACCGGGATTAGGCGATCAGGCACTCCGCTCCATCGTGATCGACCTGAGAAGCTTCCTTGAAAGCCGCGTCTCGTTCTCGACTTCGCACTCCCAGATCGTAAGAACTTTCCATCCCAGCTCTTTGAGCGCTGCGGCATTCCGTATGTCGCGCTCGACATTTCCGTTCAGCTTTGAAAGCCAGAAATCGGCGCGAGTCTTGGGAAGAACCGAGTTGCGGCAGCCTGTGTGCCAGTGCCAGAAACATCCATGCACAAACACGGCAACGTTCCGGCCAGGCAGAACGATGTCAGGACGGCCGGGCAGATCCTTTCGTCGCAGTGAAAATCGAAATCCAAGCCGGTGCAGCAGGGAACGGACTCGCTTCTCCGGTGCGGTATCCCGCCCTTTGATGCGACTCATGTTCCAGCTTCTCCGCTCTGCGGTGAGCCTGTCCATAGTATGCTGCACAATTATCCGGCGGCTGGAAACCAGGCTCGGAAGGTCAGGATGGCTCTCAGCTAGTCGATTTCACATCGGAGCGGCCGGAATCAATACGTTAGAATACCTCCACTCCGCTTGTATTTCATCAACGCTTACACCGTGGGCGTCGGCGAAGCTGCCTATTGCGGAGAGCGATATCTTAGGCTAATTGGTGACTGCTTTAGCCTGCGCCGGCGACATCCCACTTCACACCGGTCAACTGCAGCGCGTTGGCGACTTCAGCCGTCACGTCCTGGCCGCCCTGGAGGTTGGTCCAAACCGACTGGATCGTACGGATCGGTCCCCATGGAATGCCCCACCAGCCCACGACAAGTGTCAGCAAGGTCCACGGCAGACCCTTGCCGACGCGACTTTGGTCGGCTCGGACCAGGTTAATGTCCGTGCTGTGCATGACGGTAACGACGACGGCGGAAAAGCAATAACGGTAGACAACGAATTTCGCACCCCGATTCAGCTCGAAAGCGAGTTCACCGGGCGTCATACCGGAGATGCCTTTGATGGTGGCCACGGCTGTCCTCTTAGTTTAGCTCCGTCTAATATCGCGCCGGTATATACTGTCAGCTACCTATGCTGAGCAGATCCCTGCTGTGCGCGGTGCTGGCCGCGCTTTCGCCGTTTGTGTCGTGGTCCCAGAGCACGCGCCCTGAAACCGGGCCGTTCCGCGCCTCACAACTCCACATAGAGGCGCCACCGCCCCAAGGGGTAGCCGTCCGCGCGGGGCGACTGTTCGATCCCAAGTCGGGAGCCCATCTGCGCGACCAGGTCATCCTGATCCAAGGCGACCGCATCACCCAGGTCGGTGCGGCGGCCAATATCAAGATCCCGGACGGCGCGCGCGTGATCGACCTCAGCCGTGCCACTGTGCTGCCGGGTCTGATCGATCGCCATGTGCACCTCATTCAAGATCAGCAGGTCAACGATTCCCGCGCCTCGTTCATCGGCCTCAACTACGCTCTTCAGGACCTGAATGCCGGCTTCACCACGCTCCAGGACATGGGATCGGCTTATTCTTACGCCACCGTGGAGCTGCGCGATGCCATCAACCGCGGCTTGGTTCCCGGACCGCGCCTACAAGTCTCAGGTCCGCAGCTTAATCCTCGGGCCGGTGCCTATTATCCGGCGCCCTCCGTGCCCACCCCGTTCGGACATGGGCCGGGAACGCCCGCGTGGCAGCTTACCAGCGACGTCAATTCGCCGTGGCTGGCACGCGCGGCAGTGCGCGAACACGCCCATTACGGGGTCGACTGGATCAAGGTATACGACACGGAGGATTACGAAGGCGGCGGGTACCCGGATCCGGCTGGCGCGGGCGCCTTTACGCCGGACGGCAAGATGATTAACGTGCCGTCGCTCTCGCTCGAAGAGGATCAGGCCATCGTCGACGAAGCGCACCGGCACGGCTTGAAGGTCGCCTGCCACGCCTATGGCGGCGAGGGTCTGCGCAATTGCCTGGAATCGGGCGTGGATATCCCGATGCACGTCATTGTCGGTGTGACGGGCGCCCCGGGGCTCGACGACGAAACCATCCGCCTGATCAAGAAGCCGCTCGCCGATGGCAGCATGCGGCCGGTGATGCAGACCCTGTGGGATTTGATCGGCGACCTGGAAGTG
>Ga0209698_10005886_pt1 | contig 13129 bp, 9 predicted proteins | sample LitLauG_LLR_2012_FD_187203 | JGI IMG/M metagenome (GOLD analysis project Ga0209698, IMG submission 187203) | Freshwater sediment microbial communities from Pennsylvania, USA - Little Laurel Run_MetaG_LLR_2012 (SPAdes) (version 2) | ecosystem: Environmental > Aquatic > Freshwater > Creek >... | reverse complement strand
CGCGGGCGGCGTGCTCAGCGGCACCTTCACCCAATCTTGCGAGTTCCTGATGTATTCGTTTAACGTCATGCTCGAAGGCAAGAACGTGTGCCGCATGGGCGATCCGCTCTGGCACAACAACAAGAACACCTGCGGTTGACGCGCATCGCGGCGAACCGGCATTCCCGATCTGGAGCACACGTGGAACCAGCAAGCACCGCAGCGGCGCCCCGCCTCGACGAGTCCGACCATCCGCTCGAACGCATCCTGGCCCAGCCGAGCCCGGCGCGCGCGGCGCCCGCCGCCGCGCCCGCCGAGCGCGTGATGCTCGTCGCCATCGACGACGAGGGCCTGCTGACCGTGCGCGACCGCGACGACCGCCTGCTGGTTGCCGAGTGGCTCGAGACCGGCGCCGCGCCGCTCGCGCTGCAGCCCGGTGACCGCCTGCTGGCGCTGCGCTCGGGGCCCGGCGAGCCGTTGCTCGTCGTCGGACGCATCGGCCGCTATCGCGCGCCGCAAGCGGCCGCAACCGTCCGCCTCGAGGCCACCGAAATGCTTTCCTTGCGCTGCGGCGAGTCCTCGCTCGACCTGCGCGCCGACGGCAAGGTCATGCTGCGCGGCAAGGACGTGCTGCTGCGCGCCAGCGAGACCCAGCGCATCAAGGCGGGCGTGGTCAACATCAACTGACCGCCATGAACGCCGCCCCGGCAACCCTCGCGGCACCGGCCGCCGCCCCGCGCGGCGCCGCGGCCCGGCCGCGACTGATCGCCAACCTGCTCGTGCGGCACGTCGAGGAGATGGCCTACCTGTGGGAGCGGCGCTGCGCCGTGCGCCATGCCCCGGACTGCACGGTACGCCAGTTCGGCGAGCTCAACGAACGGATCGAGGCGCATACCCAGGGCCTGCTCGTCGCCGGCCCGGCCCTGCTCGAATTCGCGCGGCCGCTCATGGCCAGTGCCGAGCGCGGCGAGGCCTTCGCCGGGGCGTATTCGATCCTGCGGGCCAACCGCCCCGACTGGACGGCACAGGTCATCGGCACCTTTGCGGCGGCCGATGGCGCCGGCCTGCGCGGCATACGCGACGCCCTGTGCGCGTTCTCGCGCCATGCCGCCCTCGACGTGCGCGATGTGCTCGAGAAGGGCGATCCCCTGCATGCCGTGTCGGCCGCCGCCGTGCTGGCCGCCGGCGGCCGGCTCGATGCCGCCGCGCCGCGCCTGGCGGCGCTGCTGCTCGATGAGAATCCGGACGTGGCGCAGATGGCCTGGTGGGTTGCGCTGCGCGTCGACGACATCGGCACGGGCATCCGCCGGCCGTTCGAGCCGGCACTGGGCCAGCCGCACGCCGGCGTGCAGTCGGCAGCCCTGGGCGCGGCCATTTGGCGCGGCGAGCCGTGGGCCCGCGACCGCGCCCAGCGGCTGGCCCAGGGCGGCAGCGCCGGCGCCCTGCAGTGGCTGGCGGCGATCGGCGAGAGCGCCGATCTGCCGGTCCTGCGCGCCGCGGTCGCCGGGCAGGACGGCGCCGCTCCCTGCCTGGAGCTGGCCGGCCGCTTCGGCCACTGCGCGATGATCGAGTTGCTGCTGGGCGCGATGGCAAGCGACGATCCGGCCCAGGCCGCCGCCGCCGCGCTCGAGTTCGCGCGCATCGTCGGCGTCGAGGTGCGCGGCCAGCGCCGTACGCTGGCGGTCGCCGACGACGCCGACGAATTCGAGCGCGAATTCGCGCCGCAGGTGTGGCTGCCCGACCTCGCCAAGGCCGGGCGGCTTTGGCAGCAGAATGCGGAAAAATGGCGCGCCGGCGAGCGGTGGTGTCGCGGCCACGAGATCGCGCGCAGCCTGCCGCGCAGCGCCCAGCCATGGATCGATCTGCAGGCGTTCTGGGATTTCGGTGCGCGCGCCGCACTGGCGGGCAAGCGCGCCTTTGCCCCGCCGGAGCTCTGGTAGCGCGGCGGCCGCGACGGCAGGGGGCCGGACTCGCCGACGTCGTCGGCGGGCCTGGACGGATGACGGGAGGTGGACTTTGCGCAGGGCATCGCGGGACGGGAAAAGATGAGCGTCAGCCTGATGATTCGTGCGCTCAGCCTCAATGAGCGTCCGCTCAGCCAGCCGATCCAGGGCGTTTTCGACGAAAACGGCGGTTCGGTCGGGCGCGGCGATTCGAACAACATGACCTTGCCGGACCCGGAACGCCTGATCTCGCGGGTCCATGCGCAGGTCACCTGGAACCAGGGCGCCTTCTGGATCCAGGATGTCGGCAAGGGCGTCGCATCGCTGCTCAATGGCCGGCCGATCGGCGACGGCGGCCCGGTACGCCTCAAGAGCGGCGACGAACTGCGCATCGGCGGCTATCGACTGGTCGCCGAACTGCTCGACCAGGCTTCCGAGAGCCTGCAGCGCCAGCGCACGATCACCCGCCAGCTGTCGCAGCGGCGTACCGGCGGCGCCGCGGCCGACGCGCCTGTTCCGCGGCGTTCGCCGCCGCCGGCGGCGCCCGCCAGGCCGGTGCCGCCGGCGGCGCCTGCGCCGGATCCATTTGCCGGCCTCGGGCTGCCACCCTCGTCATACGATTCCGGCGACCCCTTCGGCAACCTGATCGGCGCGCAAGATGCCGGCGGCGTGCCGGGTTCGCTCGATTCCGGTCCGTTCGCCGATCTGCTCGGTCACGCGCGCGCGGCCGGCGCGGGCCCCTCGCCCGGTGCGCGGCGCGAGGAACTCGATCCCTTCACCGGAATTCATCCTCCCGGCAGCCTGGGCGGCGGCGCACCTGGCGCAGCCGGCGCCTCGTCGCGCCTGCCCGACGATTTCGACCCCTTTGCCGATCCGCCCGAGCAGGCGGCCGCGCGGCCGCTGCCGGCCGATCCGGCAAGCGATCCGCTTGACATCATCCGGCGCCCCGGCTCCAAGCCCGGCGACATCGACGCCCTGTTCGGCCTGGGCCCGTCGCAGGGCCAGCCGCCGGGTCAGGATCCGCTGGCCGATTTCGCTGCGCCGCGGCCGCCGGCGAGCGGCGGTGCGCTGCCGCTCGATCCGCTGCTGCTCTTCGGTGCCACGCCACCGGCCAAGCCGGCCGGTCCACCGGCCGCCAACCACACGCCGGAACTGCAGGGCGCGTACGCGCCGCCGCGCATCGTCGATCCGGCGGCGCCGCGCCCGGGTTCGAACAAGCCACCGGCCGATCGGCCGGTGCCCGAGCGGCCCGGCGCGCCGCGCCCGGGTCCGGCCAGGCCGCTCGCCGCCAAGGCCGAACCGGAGCGTCCGGTGGCCGGCAAACCGGCCAAGCCGACGGCCGCTTCGCCCGAGGTACGCCAGCTCTGGCGGGCCTTTCTCGAGGGCGCCGGCTTGCCGGCCGATTTCGCGCGCGTCCCCGATACGCACATGATGCTGATGATCGGCAGCATGCTGCGCGAATTCACCGAGGGCACGCTGCAGCTCATCCAGATGCGGGCCGCCGAGAAGAACCAGTTGCGTACCTCGATGACGGTGATCCGGGCGCGCGACAACAATCCGCTCAAGTTCTCCGCCGACGGCGCGGCTGCCCTGGCGCAGATGCTGCGTGCGCCGGCGCCCGGATTCGTGTCCTCGCCGGTTGCGGTGCGCGGCGCGATGAACGACCTGCGCTCGCATCAGGTCGGCACCATGGCCGGCATGCGTGCCGCTCTGGCCGGGGTGATGGACCGCTTCGAGCCGGCCATGCTAGAACGCCAGCTGACGCGCAGCAGCGCCCTGGAAAACCTCATGCCGGCGATCCGCCGCGCCAAGCTCTGGGATCTCTACGTCAGCTTCTTCGAAACGGTGCGCCACGACGCCGAGGAAGACTTCCATCGCTTCTTTGCCGATGCCTTCGTTGCGGCCTACGAGGAACAGGTCGACCGGCTCGAGCGCGCCCAGGCCGGGCAGCGCCCCGATTCCGGCAAGCCGACCTGAACCGCTTGCTCCAGGGTGGCGTCAACCCCATGATCCCGATCGCGGTCGCCAGCACGTCCTGCGTCGGGGCGCGCGAGCACAACGAGGATTGCATCGCCACCGCGCGGGCCGCCGACGCGCTGTGCTGCGTGCTCGCCGATGGGGCCGGCGGGCACGGTGGCGGGGCGATCGCCTCGCGGGTCGCCGTCGACCAGATCCTCGAAGGATTCCGGGCCCGCCCGCCCAGCGACGCGGTCGATCTGGGCGAACTGATCCTCGACGCCCACGAGGCGATCCTGCGTCGCCAGCGCGAGGAGCGCGGGCCGGCATCGCGCATGCACGCCACCATCGTGGTCCTGGTGATCGACGAGACGCGGGCCGGGGCCATCTGGGGTCATGTCGGCGATTCGCGCCTGTACCTGCTGAGCGGCGGCGCGGTGCAGGCGGTCACGCACGACGACAGCATCGTCCAGTGGATGATCGACGCCGGCCACCTCGAACCCGAGGCGGCGCGTTCGCACCCGCACAAGAACCAGCTTTTCGCGGCCCTGGGCATGAGCGACGCCGTGCAGCCGCAGACCTCGGGCAGCGAAGTCGCCCTGCGGGAAGGCGATGCCCTGCTGATCTGCAGCGACGGCTGGTGGGAACATGTCTCGGAAGGCGATATCCTTGACAGCATGGTTGCCGCCCGCTCGGTCGATGACTGGCTCGAGCGCATGGCGGCGGTCATCGTCGAACGCAACGCGCCACAGCAGGACAACTATTCGGCGATTGCGGTCTGGGTGGGGGATCCGAATCGCACGATGTACGTTGCGCCCGATCCGGGGCCGCCAGACGGGCCCTCGGACCTTGCACCGGATGTTTGAAGGGCGTGCGGCCCAATGCGGTGCGAGAATGGCGGCCGCAAGCGCACCGCGCGGGCGCCGCGCGGTGCGCCGTCGCGCAGTGCGCAGTACTTTCGACAGCTTGGAGGTAGCGCCCGACATGGCTAGTCTTACGCGTCGCCACGCCTTCGTGTTCGGGGGCTGTACCTGCGCCGGAAGGGTCAAAGATGAAAAATGAAAAAGATGGCCGGGCGCCGGCCGGACCGCGCGCCGGCGCCGATGACGCCATGGCGCTGCGGCGGGCCGGCCGCCGCCGCGCGCTGCGCCAGTTGGGCGGTCTCGTGCCGCTGGGCGCCGCGCTGCTCGGCGGCTGCTCGACGATCGATCCTATCCTGCCCGACTTCCTGAAGTCGACGCCGAAGGTGCCCACGCCGCCACCCATCCCGCCGCTGCCCCCGACCACCCTGAGCGGTGTGGTCAAGGCGGCCGAGCGCCTGAACGTCGGTGCGCTGCAGCACTCCTCGCCGGTCGAGCTGCGCATCTACCTGCTGAAGAGCACCACGGTGTTCGACGGCGCCGATTTTCTCGCCATCTACGAGCGCGAGCGCGAGACCCTGGGCGAGGAACTGATCGAGCGCCAGGAAATGGTCCTGCAGCCGGGCGAGACCAAGGTCCTGCCGCCCAAGACCCTGACGGCCGAGACGCGCGCCGTCGGCGTCGTCGCCGCCTTCCAGAATCTCGATCGGGGCACCTGGCGCGGCACGTTCCGGGTCCGGGCCAACGTGCCCAATCCGGTCGAGATCCGCCTCGAAGACGCCACCGTGCGGATTGCCGCGCCGGCTGCCCCGTCATGAGCTGGCGCAGCCGGGTGGCGTGGTCGCAGGGCATGTTCCTGCAGCCGCAGCATTTCCAGCAGGAGATGCGCGCGATCGAGCGCATCCTCGATGCCGCCCGGGGCGCCAGCGCGCCCTTCGGCTGGGGCTTCTCGCGCCTCGAGATCGACGAGGCGGCGCTCGGCCTGGGCCGCATCGCGATCGCCCAGGCCGCGGGCATCATGCCCGACGGCACGCCGTTCTCCATCCCCGCGCTCGACCCGCCGCCGGCCCCGCTCGAGATCGGCGCCGAGGTCGGCAACGAGCTGATCTGCCTGGCGGTGCCGATGGTGCGCCAGGGTGCCGTAGAGTTCGATCTGGGCGACGCCGGCGATCCGGCCCTGGCGCGCTTTCGCGCCCAGGCCATCGAGGCGCGCGACCAGACCAATGGTTCGGCCGAGGCGGTCACCATCCAGGTTGGCGCGCTCAACGCCCGCCTGCTGCGCGGCAAGGAAGCCACCGACGCCTACGCCGTGCTGGGCGTGGCGCGCGTCAAGGAGAAGCGGCCCGACCTGCAACTGGTTCTCGACCGCACCTTCATCCCGTCGCAGTTCGTGCTCAACGCCACCGAGCACCTGACGGCCTACGCCAACGCGCTGCGCGGCCTGCTGGCGCAGCGCGCCGATGCGCTCGCCGGGCGCATGGGCCAGCTGAGCCACGGCGTTTCCGAGCTGGCCGACTTCCTCATGCTGCAGACGGTCAACCGGCACGAGCCCTGGTTCGCCCAGGCCGTGCAGCTGGGCCGCCACCATCCGCAGGCGCTGTACGAGGAATGCCTTTGCCTGGCCGGCGACCTGGCCACCCTGCTGCACCCGAAACGCCGGGCACCGGCTTTTCCGGTGTATCGCCACGACGACCTCGCGGCGACCTTCGCGCCGGTCATCGGCGAGCTGCGCCGCATGCTGTCCATGGTGCTCGAGCAAAATGCGGTGCCGATCGATCTGGCGGTTCGCAGCCACGGCATCCGCACGGCGACGATCGCCGACGCCGATCTGCTGCGCCGCGCGAGCTTCGTGCTGGCGGTCAACGCGGCCGTGCCCGGCGAGCAGCTGCGCTCGCGTTTTCTCGTGCAGGGCAAGATCGGCCCGGTGGAGCGCATACGCGATCTGGTCAATCTGCAGCTGCCCGGCATCGTCGCCCGGCCGCTGCCCGTGGCGCCGCGCCAGCTGCCCTTCCATACCGGCTTCCACTATTTCGAGCTCGAACGCGGTTCGGACTTGTGGAAGCAGTTCGAGAAGGTGGGCAACCTGGCGATCCACATGCCGGGCGATCTGCCCGAGCTCGAGATGCAGCTCTGGGCGATTCGGCCGTCTTGAGCTGCGCCGCCGCGTGACGCAACTTCCCCCGAGCCCCTGAAGACCCATGTCCGCCGCATCCAGCGCGTCCGAATCCGACGACCCTTTTGCGCGGCCGATGCAGGACCGCACGTTCATCGTGCCCAAACCCGGCGCGCGCCCGGCGGCCGCGCCGCCGCCGCCGCAGGGCACGCTGCCCGGCGTCGGCGCACCGGAGGCGGCGCGCGATTTTCCCAAGGTGCGCACCGGCCTCAATCCGCTGGTGGCCCTGGCCAATGACGTCCTCGTGCTGGTGCCGCAGCTGCGTGCCACGGTCAACCACCCGGATCCGGCCGGGCTCAAGAAGCAACTGGCGCAGGAGATCCGCGATTTCGAGCGGCGCTGCCAGGAGGCCCACCTGTCGGCCGACCGCATCGTCGCGGCGCGCTACATCCTTTGCACCGTGCTCGACGAAGCCGCCGCCGAGACGCCGTGGGGCGGTGCGGGCGTGTGGGCCAAGCAGAGCCTGCTCGTCATGTTCCACGAAGAGGCCTGGGGCGGCGAAAAGGTCTTCGAGCTCATGGGCCGGCTGGCCAACAATGTCCCGGCCAACCGCGACCTGCTCGAGCTCATCTATGCCTGCCTGGCGATGGGCTTCGAGGGCCGTTACCGGGTGACCTCGGGCGGCGGCACCGACCTCGACGCGATCCGCGCCCGCCTGGCCCAGCTGTTGCAGGGCGCGCGCGGCAGCTATCCCCCGGCCCTGGCGCAGCACTGGGACGACATCGTGCCGACCCGCCATGCCCTGGCGTCCTGGTTGCCGCTCTGGGTCAGCATGGCAGCGGCGGCCGCGCTGCTCGTGCTGGCCTACTTCGGCTTCTCGCTGTCGCTGGCCAGCAATTCGGACGCCGTGGCGCGGCGCCTCGATTCCCTGCGCCTGGCGCCCATGGCCGTGCCGGCGCCGGCGCCCGTCGCCGAGGCGCCGCCCGCCACTGCGCGGCTTGCGCCGTTTCTCGCCGAGGAGATCGCCGCCGGCCTGGTCCAGGTGCGCGACGAGTTCGATCGCAGCACCGTCACGATCCAGGGCGACAACCTGTTCGAGCCGGGGTCCGACGCCATCGCCGCGCAGCACGAGGCCCTGCTGTCGCGCATCGGCGAAGCGCTGGCCAAGGTTCCGGGCTTGGTGGTGGTCACCGGCCACACCGACAACCGGCCGATCCGCACGATCCGCTTTCCATCCAACTGGGAATTGTCGCGCGCGCGCGCCGAGGCCGTGCGGCCTTACCTGCTGGCCGCCGGGGTCGCGCCCGACCGGGTGCGGGCCGAGGCGCGCGCCGAAACCGAGCCGCTGACGCCGAACCAGACGCCCGAGGGCCGGGCGCGCAATCGCCGCGTCGAGATCACCTTGCTTGCCGGCAAGCGCTAGGGTAGGTCGATGAAGAAGATCCTGAGCCTGCTAATCCACCCGGTCGTGCTGTACCTGCTGGGCCTGCTCGCCTTCGCCCTGCTGGTTCTGCTGGTCGGGCCGCTGGTGTCGATCGGATCCTGGCGCCCGCTGGGTTCATCGACCGCGCAGTGGGTGCTGATCGGCATCGCCGTCGCGCTGGTCCTCCTGATCAACCTGGTCGGCTGGCTGCGCGCGCGCGCCAAGAACCGCGCAGTGGTCGCGCAGCTGGGCGGCGCGGCCGATGCCAAGGGCGGTGCCGAATCGAGCGAGCTCAAGCAGCTGCGCGAGCGCTTCGACCAGGCGCTCAACCAGCTGCGCGACGTGCGCCTGGGGTCGGCGGGGCGCGGCGGCTGGGCGTCCTTTTTCGACCGCCGGCGCTACCTGTACGAGCTGCCGTGGTATGCCATCGTCGGCGCGCCCGGCTCCGGCAAGACCACCGCGCTGCTCAATTCCGGCTTGCGCTTTCCGCTCTCCGGCCGGATGGGCGGCGGCTCGGTCAAGGGCGTCGGCGGCACGCGCAATTGCGACTGGTGGTTCAGCGAGCAGGCGGTGCTGCTCGACACGGCCGGGCGCTATACCACCCATGACAGCGATCCCGAGGCCGACAAGGCGGCCTGGAGCGGCTTCCTTGACCTGCTGCGCCGCACCCGGCCGCGGCGGCCGCTCAACGGCGTGCTGGTCACCGTGTCGATCGCCGATCTGCTCAGTTTCAGCGCCGAGCAAAGGGCCCTATATGGCCAGGTCCTGCGCCAGCGCATCGACGAGCTGCAGCAGCGCCTGGGACTGCGCCTGCCGACCTACCTGCTGGTCACCAAGTGCGACCTGCTGGCCGGGTTCATGGACTACTTCGCCAACGGCGACCAGATCGATCGCGCCCAGCCCTGGGGCTTCACCTTTCCGCCGCAGCTCTCCGAGCAGGGCAAGGCCAACAGCCGCTTCGAGGCCGAATTCGACCGCCTGACCCAGCGCCTCATGGACGGCGTCATCGATCGCGTGCAGGCCGAGCGCGACCGCGCCCGGCGCACCCGCGTCTACGGCTTCCCGCTGCAGTTCGGCGCCTTGCGCAGCGCCCTGGGCGAGATCGTCGAATCGCTGGGCGCGCCGTCCAACCTCGGCGTGACGCCGCTGCTGCGCGGCGTGTACTTCATCAGCGGCACCCAGGAGGGCGCGCCCTTCGATCGCCTGTTGGGCGCCGTCGCGCGCCAGTTGCGCCTCGATGGTGCGGTGCTGCCGCCGCATCGCGGCAGCGGGCGCAGCTTCTTCATCACGCGCGTGCTCTCCGACGTGGTCTTTGCCGAGGCCGAATATGCCGGCGCCAACGTGGCCTGGGAGCGGCGCCGCCGCAAGATCCTCTGGGCGGCGTACTCGGGCGTCGCGCTGGCCGCACTGCTGCTGGGCTTCGGCTGGACCATCAGCTACCTGAACAACCGCGCCGACATCCGCGATTTCGCCGCCAAGGCCGACGAGCTGGGCAAGCTGATCGAGGCCACGCCCAACCAGGTCGGCACCGAGCTGCCGCCTATCCTGCCCGCGCTCAACGCGGCCGGGGAGCTCGCCAAGCCGGCATCGGTGCCGTGGTCGCACGCCCTGGGCCTGAGCCAGGATGCCAAGCTGCGCGGCGCCGCAACCCTGGCCTACCGGCACCTGCTCGCCGACGGCATGCTGCCGCGCATCCGGCTGCGCTTCGAGGAGCTGCTGCAGACCTCCGACGCCAACCCCGAGCTGGCCTACGAGACCCTCAAGGCCTACGTCATGCTGCATTCGCCGGAAAACTACGACGCCAAGGCGCTGCAGGAATTCGTCGGGCTGGACTGGAACGCGGATGTCGCGCGGGGCACGCTCACGCAGGATCAGCGCACCGCGCTCGATGAGCACAAGCGGGCGCTGTTCGAGATGCCGATCGCCTCGCAGCCGATCGGCCAGGACGCCGCCCTGGTGGCGCACGTGCGCGACCGGCTCAAGGCGCAGACCCTGGCGCTGCGCATCTATCGGCGGCTCAGGATACTCGGCGGCCTGGGCGAGGACATCCCGGAATTCACGATCCTCAAGTACGGCGGCTCGCAGGCCCCCTTCGTTTTCCAGCGGGCCAGCGGCAAGCCCCTGAACCAGGGGGTGCCCGGCCTCTACACCTACGACGGGTACTACAAGCGCTTCCAGAAGGCGGTCGACGAGGCGACGCTGCAGCTGGCCGGCGAGGAGCCCTGGGTCCTGGCGACGGGCGGCAGCGGATTGGCCAATCGCCTGCAGACGCTGGATACCGCCGCCGAGGTCCGGCGCATCTACCTGCACGATTACATCCAGCAATGGGACGAATTCATCGGCGACATCCGCGTCGTCAAGACCCGCAGCCTGGACGAGACCATCGAACAGGCGCGCGTGCTTTCGCAACCGCAGAACCCGCTCAAGCCGCTGATGCGGGCCATCGTCCGCGAGACCACGCTGACCGCGGCGCCGGAATCGCAGAGCCTGGTCGAGCGGGTCGAGGCCAAGGCGCAGGGCGTGCTGCAGGAGACCGGCAAGCTGTCGGAGATGCTCGGCGGCACGGCGCGCGCACCCGCCAAGCCGGTCGAGCGGCCCGAGCAGATCGTCGACGACCATTTCGCCGCGCTGCGCGAGATGGTCCTGGGCGCGGGCGGCGGCGCGCCGTCGCAGCTCGACGGCACGATCGGCACGCTCAACGAGGTCTACATGCAGCTGAACGCGGCCAAGACGGCCACCGACAGCGGCATGCCGCCACCGGCCTCGGATCTGCCGAGCAAGCTGCGCGCCGAGGCGGGCCGGCTGCCCGAACCGCTGCGCTCCATCGTCACGTCGATCTCGTCGAGCAGCCAGAACGGCGCCCTGTCCGCGGAACGCGAGAACATCTCCAAGCGGCTCAACGCCGACATCGGCAAGGCCTGTCGCGAAGGGGTCGAGGGGCGCTATCCGTTCAACCGCTACTCGGAACGCGACGTCCCGCCCGACACCTTCGCCAGCCTGTTCGCGCCGGGCGGCATGTTCGACGACTTCTTCGCCAAGAACCTCAAGACCTACGTGGACGAGTCGAGCCAGCCCTGGAGCTTTCGCCAGGTGGGCGATGCGCGCATGGGCGTCGACAGCGGTTCGCTGCAGCAGTTCCAGCGCGCCGCGGCGATCCGCGACGTCTTCTTCCATGGCGGCCGCGAGTTCAGCGTCAAGCTGGACTTCACGCCCTACGACATGGATCCGTCGATCACCCAGTTCACGCTCGACGTCGACGGCCAGAAGGTGCAGTGGGGCTTCGGCCCGAAGCTGCACACGCCCGTCAATTGGCCCGGGCCGCAGGGCCGCAACCAGGTGCGCCTGACCCTGGCGCCCGCGACCTCGGCCTCCGAGACCGAGACCAGCGGGCCGTGGGCCCTGTTCCGCATGTTCGACCGGATGCAGGTCGAACGGCTCAACTCGCCCGAGAAGTTTCGCGTCACCTTCGCCATCGAGGGGCGGCGCGCCATCTTCGACGTGACCGTGCACGGTTCGCACAATCCCTTCGCCATGCCCGAGCTCAGGGACTTCCACTGCCCTTCGGGCCTGTAGCGCAGCCATGGGCCACGACCGCGACGAATCGACCGACGGCGACCGCACCGTCATCATGACCGAAGCCCTCGGCATGATTCCCGGTTGGTTCGGCAAGCTCCCTGCCCTGGGCGACTTCGCCTCGCGCCGGCTGCCGCAGAACTTCACCCAGACCTGGGACGACTGGCTGTCGGCCGGCCTGCAGTCGAGCCGCGTGACCCTGGGCGAGACCTGGCTCGATGCCTTCCTGCGTGCGCCGCTGTGGTCCTTCGCACTGCTGCCCGGAGTGATCGATCCGTCCTGCTGGTGCGGCGTGATGATGCCCAGCGTCGATCGCGCCGGGCGCTACTTCCCGCTCACCATCGTCGCGCCGTTCGAGGCGCCGCCGGCCGACGCGGTGGCGATCGCCCGGCTGCAGGTCTGGCTCAATGGCTTGAAGCGGGCGGCGCTGGCGACCCTGGACGACGGCCACACCACCGAGCAGCTCGAGCAGGCCCTCGCCGTGCTCGGGGCGCCGCAGGCCGTGCCGCGCCCGGCGGCCGCGCCGCTCGACCACGGCGGCTGGCCCTTCGACGGCGAAGACCTCGTGCGCGCCCTGACCCAGCCTGCGCTGGCCGGATTCTGGCGCGAATGCAGCGGCGAGACGCTCTGGTGGTCGGACACGAGCCCGCGCGTCCGCCGCGTGCGCGGCCTGCCGCCGGCCGGCGATTTCCACAGCTGGCTGGCGCGCATCGACTAGAAGGGCAGCGCCGGATGCCCCGGCCTTGCGCCCGCCACGGCGCCAGGCCGATTGTGCGCGCCGCGGCTCGTGCGCCGGACCATGGGAGGCGTCGTGATCGGATCGCTCGGCCATGGCCAGCGCTGACGAGTATGGCCGGCGCCGCATGGCGGCGCCTGCGGTGGCGCTGCGCAGCGCCGGGGCGAAGGGGGCCGCCAACGTGCTGCCGCGCGGCTTTCGCTTGCACGAATTCGTGGTCGATTCGACGATCGGCGAGGGCGGCTTCGGCATCGTCTACCTGGCCCAGGACATCCAGCTGCGCCGCCAGGTCGCGATCAAGGAGTTCATGCCCAGCGCCCTGGCGACGCGCCAGCCCGATTACCGCGTGGCGGTGCGGTCGGAGCGCTATCACGAGACCTTCGATGCCGGCATGCGCAGCTTCATCAACGAGGCCCAGCTGCTGGCCCAGTTCGATCATCCGGCGCTGCTCAAGGTGTATCGCTTCTGGGAGGAGAACGGCACGGCCTACATGGCGATGCCCTATTACCGCGGCCCGACCTTCAAGGACTGGCTGCGCGCGCAGCC
>Ga0209698_10005885_pt1 | contig 13130 bp, 10 predicted proteins | sample LitLauG_LLR_2012_FD_187203 | JGI IMG/M metagenome (GOLD analysis project Ga0209698, IMG submission 187203) | Freshwater sediment microbial communities from Pennsylvania, USA - Little Laurel Run_MetaG_LLR_2012 (SPAdes) (version 2) | ecosystem: Environmental > Aquatic > Freshwater > Creek >... | reverse complement strand
GCCTGAACGGTCCGTGCTTGCGCCGTGGCGAGCAGAGGCCGTACGCATCGGCGTCCGCACGCTGCTCACCTCGGCAGCAATGCTGGCGCTGATCTTACTTGCCGCGCGTGAGCTTGGGCGGCGGGCGGCCGCCGACCAGCGCGTGCATCAGAGTGAGGAGCGCTACGCGCTCGCCATGGACGCGTCCGAGGAAGGCCACTTCGACTGGGACCTGCCGACGGACATGCTCTTCGCTTCGGCAAAGCTGAGCGCGCTGTTCGGCCTTCCCGCCGAGGCCGAGCCTATGTATCGCAGGGAATTCGTGAAGCACATTCCGTATCCGCCGGGCGAGCGGGAGCCGCTGCAAGCCAGCCTCGAGGCCGTGATCAAGGGCAGCGCGCTGCGGCACGAATTCGAGCATCGCATTGTCGCGAAGAGCGGCGAGATTCGCTGGCTGGCCTCACGCTGGAAGATCCACCGCGACGAGCGCGGCCGCGCCGCGCGCATCGTGGGCGTCGTGACGGACGTCACGAAAGAAAAGCTCGCCGAAAGCGAGCTGCGCTCCCGCCAGGAAATGCTCGATCTCGCGCAGCAGGCGGCGGCAGCGGCGGCCTTCGAGTGGCGGATCGATGCCGGCACGACCTCCTGGTCGCCCCAGCTCGAGCCCATGCACGGCCTTGCGCCGGGCACCTACGACGGCACATACGTGGCCTGGAAGAACCTCGTCCATCCGCAGGACTGGCCTGCGGTGTCGACCGCGATCCAGCATGCGATCGAGACCGGCGACTACGCGGCCGAGTACCGTGTCGTGCATCCCGACGGCAGCCTTCACTGGCTCCAGGCGAGAGGGCGCCTGCTGGCCGCCGCCGACGGACCATCGGGCCGCCTGGTGGGCTTTGTCATGGACGTCACCGACCGGCGCCAGGCCGAGGTCGAACTGCAGCGCCAGAAGGTGATGCTCGACGAGCTGATCGAGAGTGCACCGGAGGCGATCATGATGTTGGACGCCGACTGGCGCGCTGTGCAGGTGAATCGCGAGTTCACGCGGATGTTCGGGTACACCACGGATGAAGCGGTCGGGGAGGACGTCGGGTGGCGCGTGGTGCCGGAGGAACGCATTTCCGAGGCCCACGACGCGCGCGCGCGCCTGAATCGCGGCGAGCATGTAAGCCGGGAAACGATGCGCAGGCGCAAGGACGGGAGCCTCTTCCATGTGTCGGTGCTGGGGGCGCCGATCTGGGTCGGGGGCGATCGCATCGGCGCCTTCTTCATCTTCCGCGACATCACCGAGCGCAAGCTGGCGGAGGCAGAGCAGGCGCGGCTCGAGGCGCGGCTGCGCCAGTCGGAGAAGATGGAGGCCGTCGGCCGGCTCGCAGGAGGGATCGCCCATGACTTCAACAACATCCTGGGCGGGATCCTCGGCTACGGCGAGATGGTGTTCGAGGAGGCCGCGGAAGGAACGCCGATGAAGCGCTACGCGCGCAACCTCCTCACGGGGGCGAACCGCGCGCGCGACCTGGTCGACCAGATCCTGGCCTACAGCCGCAGCCAGCATGCGAAGCGCACCCCGGTCGAGTTCGACCGCATCGCCAGGGAGACGCTCGAACTGGTGCGGGGATCGCTCGCCGAGGGGATCGCGCTCGCTCTCGTGCTGCCCGAGTCGCCGCTCATCGTGGTTGCCGACCCGACCCAGCTGCACCAGGTGGTGATGAACCTGTGCACGAACGCGATCCACGCGATGGGCGGGTCCGGGACACTGCGCGTTGTGCTCGAACCCGTCGACGTGGCGCTGGAGCGCACGCTCGCGCACGGGGTGCTTGCCCCTGGGCGGTATGTGCGGCTGACCGTGGCCGACACCGGCAGCGGGATGGACGCGGCAACCATGGGCCGCATCTTCGAGCCCTTCTTCACCACGAAGGAGGTGGGACGCGGCACCGGGCTCGGCCTGTCGCTGGTCTACGGCATTGTCACCGACTCGGGCGGCGCGATCCATATCGCGAGCGAGCTGGGCCGCGGCAGCACGTTCGAGATCTACCTGCCGCGGGCGGACGCGCGGGCGCGCGTCGCCGAGGCCGCTGGCGAGCCGGTGCCGCGGGGCAACGGTGAGAGGGTGCTGCTGGTGGACGACGAGCAAGCGCTCATCGACATGACCGCGGAGGTGCTCGCGCAGCTCGGCTACGAGGCGGCAGCCTATACCGACGGGCGCGCCGCGCTCGAGGCGTTGGAGAAGGCTCCGCAGGCCTTCCAGGTCGTGGTGACGGACGAGGTGATGCCCGTGCTCACGGGAACCGAGCTCGCCCGACGCGTGCGTCGCGTTCGCCCTGATCTACCGGTGGTGCTGGTGAGCGGCTACAGTGGGCCGATCCTCACCGAACAGGCGCTGGGCGCCGGCGTGAGCGAGCTGCTCAAGAAACCGGTCCAGTCGCGCGAGCTGGCCGCAGCGCTCGCGCGGATCCTGCATCGCCCCGCCTGAAGAGCCCGTGGCGCGATTCTCGCGCTGAAGGTCTCGCGCAGGGCGGATCTGAGGCCCGCGCCGATGACAGATGTTATGCAAGCGGCTATTCGCGAAACCGAACCGAAACCGGCGAGGAGTGAAATAGCACTGTGTCCAGCGTCAATCCAGTGCTTCCGACCCGGACTATGTTGACCAACCTGCTTAATTCTTGGAGAACGATCATGTTTGCTCGCAAAACTCTCATAGGTCTCGCTATCGCCGGGATGTCCGCCGGTGCGTTTGCCCAGCAGTCCGACGCCGGAAAAACAGACATTTTCGGCCGCCCGTACGTGGGTCTGAATGCGAACGAAGTCTATTACCAGGCGGACCCGTACGCCCCGCTGCCGCAAATCGAAGCGCTGCGTGCCAAGGCGGAGGCGGCCGCGGGAACCGCCGAAGCCGCGGCCCCCAATGACCCGACCGACATTCTTGGCCGGCCCCAGCTGAACGTGACGGCGAATCAGGTTTACTTCGAGGCCGACCCGTTTGCGCCTCTTCCGCAGCTGCAGTCGATGTATCGCAGCAGCCTGGTGACGAGTTCGTCCGTGGCGAGCGCAGCCGGTTCGAAGGCCGACATCCTCGGTCGTCCGTATGCGGGCTGGGACGCGCAAGGCTCCTACTACGCCAGCAATCCGTACGCCCCACTGCCGCAATTTTGGAATCGGGACGTGGCCGGCCTCGGCGCAGTGGCGTCAGGTCCGGAGGACACGAAGCAGGCAGCCACCCATGCGCCCGGCAGCAATGGGTAAATCGATCGATCCTGCATCGTAGACGACGGGGCCACAACTCCAACGTTCTGTCATCACTGACTAATGGAGATTCAAATGAAGACCTACAAACGCCTTTCAATCCTCGCCGCGGGCGCGGCACTTGCAGTCCTCGCTACGGCCGCATCGGCGCAGAACATGGTCGATACCGGGGCTTCCCCCTGGGTGGCCCCATCGGCGGACGTCACCGTCCACCGTTCGGAAGATGCGGCGAAAGCCTCCGGCGGATCGGACACGCGGGCGCTGAGTAACGACAAAGGCCAATCCAAGGCGGATAAGCAAGGAGCGATCGAGCCGAGCGGCGCGGCGATGCTGGTCGAGCGCGGAACCTGAACCGTGCGGGAGGCCGGCTGGTGTGCTGCTTCGGAAACGACTTGCAGCACGCCAGCCAGGACGAGCTTGCACGGGGGAGTAGATGACTGACGAATCCGAGATCCACGACCGACCGAAGTCCCTGACGGACAAGTATGGGGACGTCCCGCTCGGGGTGGAATGTGCCTGGCTGCCGGGTGCGCCCATTGAACGGGAGTCGAGCGAAAATGAAGAGCAGGAGCATCCTTGATCCACAGTTCCATTACGTTCCGGCCATCGAAACCGACGTGGCGGCGACGTGGAGACGGTTCGGCTTCGATCCGCGGCGCAACGCCGCGCGCCGGGCGCGCTCACGGCGTGGGGCCGAAGGCGCCCATGGGCAGTCCGACGTGATGGCGGGGCCGCTCAAGCGGACGGAACGGCGGAATTGACCATATGGACGGCGCCGAGCACGGCGCAATCGATGATTTGAGAGAAGGCGCGTCATCTAACAAGGACTAATTTCTCAAAGGAATGATCGTGTACACGTATCTGATGCAGAAGAATGCCCATCCTCCAAAATCTGGTCTGTGCGGTATCGGACAGGTGTTCCGGATGGAACGACAACCACGGGGCGCGCGCAGTCTCTGTCCGGCTTGGCGGTCGTGGGAGCTGGGGGCAGGCGAGGGTTCGGTCAGATGACGCGCGGAGCAGCGGGCGATGGCGTGAGGAAGGTCGTGACGTTGCGCTGATCACTCGCCATTACAGCGGGATCGCACGGCCGGCATAAATGGCCTGCGTGGTTTGTGCGATATCGAACTGATGAACGCCCAGAGTGGTGCTAGCTTTAGACGGACGCGGCCAAGGGTACCGTGAGGAAGCCGCCGCGCGCCTTCGCCGCCCGTCCTCTTGGATCATTAGCCGAGGGCGCCCGTACGCGGGCGCCAGGAGGGGAACAGCGACAAGCGCGCTAGTTGCAGCAGACGGGGCCCGACGCAACCATATATTGGGGCTTGCGTAGACATGACAGCTGCAAACGATGTCGTGTTCCTGTTCGATGTGGACAACACGCTGCTCGACAACGACAGTGTGCAAGACGACCTGAGCAACCACCTCCAGCGGGAATTTGGTGCCACTTGCAGGGATCGGTACTGGACAATCTTCGAAGCACTGCGCAAGGAGCTCGGCTATGCGGACTACTTGGGGGCGTTGCAGCGATATCGGCTCGCAGACTTGAGCGACTCGCAGCTGCTGTTAGTTTCTTCTTTTCTGGTCGACTATCCGTTTGCGACACGGCTATACCCTGGCGCGCTCGAGGCCATCGGGGAGCTTCGGGCCGTTGGATTGACGGTAATACTTTCCGACGGTGACGTTGTTTTTCAACCGCGCAAAATTGAGCGCGCGGGACTATGGGCAGCCGTCGAAGGCCGCGTGCTGATCTATATTCACAAGGAGCAAATGCTGGATGCCGTTGCTGCGCGCTATCCGGCGCGGCGCTACGTGATGATCGACGACAAATTGCGCATCCTGGCGGCAATGAAGAGGATATGGAAAGACCGATTGACGACGATCTTCCCGCGACAGGGGCACTACGCGCTGGACTCCGGCAACAGCGCCGCCTATCCCCCGGCGGACATAAGCATTGAGCACATTGGCGATCTGGTCGCGCGTCTTCCCGATGTGATTCGCGCGCTTGGGATAGACACCATTGAGAAGGCGTGAAAGACGCGGGAGCGGATTCGAATCTTAATGAGTCACTTCGGCAAGTGAGGCGCCTCCCTAGCGGATTCACGGGCGGCGGGCTGAGGACCTGACTACGAGCGCCTTGGCGGAGCGCATTCTCCTCCGCATGTTCATCTCCGGCCGAGCAGTTCCTGCGCGACCTTCACGACGTGTTCGGGATCGAAGCCGAATTTCTGCTGCAGCGCCTTCAGTGGCGCGGACGCGCCAAAGGTGGGCATGCCGATGACGCGGCCATGCAGGCCCACATAACGCTCCCAGCCGAAGGTCGACGCCTGTTCGATGGCCACCCGAGCAGTGATGTCCGGTGGGAGAACGCTGTCGCGGTACTTCTGCGTCTGCTGCTCGAACACGTCCCACGACGGCATCGAAACAACGCGGGAGCGGAGGCCGGCGCGAGAAAGTCGTTCATGTGCTTCGACAGCGAGCGAGACCTCGCTGCCGCTCGCGATGAGAAGGACCTCCGGTCCGCCGCCGGGCGGGTCGGCCAGCACGTACGCGCCGCGGGCCACCCCGCCCGCCGAGGCGTATGTGTTCCGGTCGAGGGTCGGCAGCGGCTGGCGGGACAACACCAGCAGCGCCGGCCGGTGTTTGAACTGGACCACGTGCCGATAGGCCTCGACCACCTCATTGGCGTCGCCCGGGCGCATCACTGTCATCCCGGGAATGGCTCGGAGCGAGGCCAGTTGCTCCACCGGCTGATGCGTAGGGCCGTCTTCACCGTCGCCCATCGCGTCGTGGGTAAATACCATCAAAATCGGCAGTTCCATCATGGCAGACAGGCGCAGCGCGGGACGCGCGTAGTCACTGAAGATGAAAAACGTCGCACCGAAGGGGCGCAGCTTCGACAGCGACATCCCGTTGACGATCGCCGCCATGGCGTGCTCGCGGATGCCGTAGTGCAGGTTCTTTCCTCCCGGACTCCCCACCTGAAGGTCTCCCGCGTCCTCGTATTTCAGAAAGGTCTTGGTGGAAGGTCCGAGATCCGCGGCTCCGCCGAGGAACCAGGGGATGTTCTGCGCCAGGGTGTTCAGGACCTGGCCGGAGGCATCGCGGCCGGAAATCCCCTTCGCGTCGGCTGCAAACAAGGGTAGATTGCGATCCCATTCGGGGGGCAGTTCCCGTCGCTGCATCAACTCGATTTCGGTGCCGAGCGGCCCGTTCTTCGAGCGGTAAGCGGCGTAGAGGTCGCCCCAGGCGCGCCGGGCGTTGGCCCCGCGGGCGCCGATACCTTCTGCGAAGTGTTCGCGCACCCCATCAGGGACAAGGAATTGCGCGTCCTCGGGCCAGCCATAGACACGCTTGACCAGCCGGACTTCGTCCTCGCCGAGCGGTTCGCCGTGCGCCGCTGCTGTGTCCTGGCGGTGTGGAGAGCCATAGCCGATGTGGCTGTCGAGGATGATGATCGAGGGCCGGCCGCGCGCTTCCCGGAAAGACCGCAGCGAACGCTCGATGAGGTGGACGTCGTTGGCATCGCCCACGCGCAGCACATTCCAGCCGTAGCCGAGGAACCTCGCCGCGACGTCCTCGGTGAAGGTGAGCGTCGTGCTGCCTTCGATGGTGATGTGGTTGTTGTCGTAGATCCAGCACAGATTATCCAGGCCGAGATGGCCGGCCAGGGACGCGGCCTCGGAACCGACCCCTTCCATCAGACAACCATCGCCGCAGACCGCGTAGATTGCGTAATCAAATATCGGAAAACCCGGCCGGTTGTAACGCGCGGCGAGCCAGCGCTGCGCGATCGCCATTCCGACGCTCGTGGCGATCCCCTGGCCGAGCGGCCCCGTTGTTGCTTCGACCCCTGAGACCCAGTGATACTCCGGGTGTCCGGGCGCCTTGCTGCCGAGCTGGCGAAACCGCTTGATATCGTCCAGCGTGACGGCGGGTCGGCCGACGACTTCGTACTCGGCATTGACCGCTCGCGTTCCCGTGAGATGGAGGATCGACCACAGGAGCATCGAAGCGTGACCGTTAGACAGCACGAAGCGGTCGCGATTCGGCCAGATCGGGTCCCGGGGATCGAAGCACATAACCCGATTCCAGATGGTGTAGACGAGTGGCGCCAGCGCCATCGGGGTGCCCGGATGGCCGGAGTGAGCGGCCTGCACGGCGTCGATGGAGAGCGTGCGGATCGTGTTGATCGCTAGTTGCGCTAAGTCCGTTTGCGTCATGATCGCCGTCTCGTCCTTGGTCAATCACGCGCTCGAATCGCCGTCAAGCGCGCAGGCTTCGGGGTCATGTCGCGCATGCCGAGGGACTTCCAGGCGCCGCGGCGAGATCGGCAAGGATCAGGGCGTTTCCCCGCCGGATGCGTCCGCATGGAAGCGTCTGGTCGCCCGCGCGGAGCCGCCCGAGCACGGCCGCCTTTTCCTCGCCGATGACGATCCACAGAACCCGCCGGGCTCGGTTCAGCGCGGGGTAGGTCAGGGTCATCCGCCGTCGCCCCTGGTAGCTTCCCGTCAGGCCGACATCGGCCTCCGTCGTGTCGAGCACGGCGTCGCCGGGGACGAGGGACGCGGTGTGGCCGTCGGGTCCGAGTCCCAGGTGAACCAGGTCGAGGACCGGGGGCGATCCCGCGATCGTGCGCAGCGTGGCCGCGTACTCCAAAGCCGCAACGGCGAGGTCCGGCGAGTCGACCGGCATCGGATAGATCTGGGCAGGCGGAATCGGCGCCCGCTGGAGGAGGCATTCGGTGAGCTGGGTCAGATTGCGCTCCGGATTACCGGCCGGCGCGACTCGCTCGTCCACCTGAAAGAGGTGAACGGCCGCCCACGGCAGATCCTCGTCGGCAAGCAGCCGCAGCATGGCCCCGGGGGTGTGCCCGCCGCTGACCGCGAGGGCAAAGCGCCCGCGCGCCGCGGCAGCGGCACGCGCCTCGCGCGCGATGATCGCCGCCGCCGCGCGGGCCACCGCCCCGGCGTCGGTCAGAACTTCCAGCCTCATCGTTGCGATCCAGAGATGATCTCGGGGACTTCCCAGCCGCCGTGCGGTAGCAGGGCCGGTTCGACCTGCGAGGGTCCCCATGTGCCGGGCGCGTAAGCGTAAACCGGCGTCGCCTGCCGCAAAGCCGGATCAACGATGCGCCAGGCCTCTTCGACGTAGTCTTCGCGCGCAAACAGCGTGGCATCGCCGGCCATCGCGTCGCCGAGCACGCGCTCGTAAGCATCCATCGCCTCGGCGCCGGGGTGCTGGCTGGCAAGCAGTTCGACGGCTTGACCGACCATGGCATCGGCCTTGTCCATCACCGTTGCGCCCATGGCGATTTCCACGTCTGGACTGATGCGGAACCGGACATGGTTGGCCGGCGCGGAGACCGCTGAGAAGATTTTCGGCGGGTTGCGGAGACGAACCACGACCTCGGTGCAGGTCACCGGCAGGCACTTGCCGGCCCGAATAAAGAACGGCACGCCCTGCCAGCGCCAGGAATCGATCTCAAGCCGCAGGGCGGCAAACGTTTCGACCTTTGAATCCGGGGCCACGCCCGGCTCCTGGTGATAACCGAGGAACTGGCCGCGCACCAGATTCTTCGCCTCCAGGGGTGGGATGGACTTCAACACCTTTACCTTCTCGTCGCGCATCGACTCGCTGTCGATGCGTGCGGGCGGCTCCATCGCAATGTTGGCAAGCACCTGAAACAGGTGATTCTGAATAACGTCACGGATCGTGCCGGTCTGGTCGTAGAACGCGCCGCGTCCCTGAATGCCGAAATCCTCGGCCATCGTAATCTGCACGCTTCTTATGAACTTTCGATTCCAGAACGATTCCAGGAACGCATTGGCGAAGCGGAAAAACACCATGTTGTGCACCGGCCGCTTACCGAGGTAGTGATCGATGCGAAAGATGTGCTGTTCGTCAAAGGTTTCCAGCAGAATCCTGTTCAGTCCGCGGGCCGACTGGAGATCGCGCCCGAAGGGCTTTTCGACAACGACCCGGGCACCATGTGTGCAGCCGGCCTGCGCCAGATGCTCCACCACCGCGCCGAACAGCGCCGGGGGAATGGCGAGGTAGTGTGCGGGCCGCTGCGCTGCACCCAGCTCCGTGCGCAGGCGCTTGAATGTCATCGGATCGGAATAATCGCCATCGACGTAGTGCAGCAATTGCGAAAGCTTGCCGAAGGCGGTGGCATCGACGCCCCCGCCGTGCTTCTCAAGGCTGTCGCGCGCTCGTGCTTTCAGCTGGTCGAGGTTCCAGCCAGCCTTGGCCACGCCGATCACGGGCACATCGAGATGCCCTCGCTTCACCATGGCCTGCAGCGACGGAAAGATCTTCTTGTACGCAAGATCCCCGGTGGCGCCGAAGAAAACCAGGGCATCGGACTGCGGTTCGCTCATCGGAATCCCGCTCTGCGTCATCACTTACCGGCGGATTTCTCCAGATGCCCGCCGAACTCATAGCGCATCGCCGAGAGCACCTTGTTCTGAAAGTCGGCTTCGCCACGCGAGCTGAAGCGCTCGTAGAGCGCCGTGGTGAGCACCGGCGCGGGGACACCCTCGTCAATGCCCGCCTTGATGGTCCAGCGGCCTTCGCCGGAATCGGACACCCGGCCGGCGAATTTCGCCAGTCCGGGGTCCTGGAGGAGGGCGGTAGCGATGAGATCGAGCAACCAGGACGAGATGACGCTCCCGCGCCGCCACACCTCGGTGACGTCCGGAAGGTTGAGGTCGTACTGGTAGTGCTCCGGATTGCGCAGGGGAGTCGTCTCGGAATCGCTGGCGGTGGCCTGCTTGCCGACATTGGCGGCGCGGAGGATGCCCAGCCCCTCGGCGTAAGCGGCCATCATGCCGTACTCGATGCCGTTGTGGACCATCTTCACGAAGTGGCCGGCCCCGCTCGGTCCGCAGTGCAGGTAACCGCGCTCGGCGGTGCCGTCGGTCTTGTCGCGACCCGGTGTGCGCGCAATGTCGCCTCGGCCGGGCGCGAGCCTTGCAAGGATCGCATCGAGCCGTCTGACGCTTTCCGGCTCGCCGCCGATCATCATGCAAAAGCCGCGCTCCAGGCCCCATACGCCGCCGCTGGTGCCCACATCGACATAGTGGATGCCCCTCGGTGCGAGGTCCTTTGCGCGGCGGATGTCGTCGACATAGTAGGAGTTGCCGCCGTCGATGAGAATGTCGCCGGCCTCGAGATGGGGCAGGAGGTCGGCAATCGTCCTGTCGACGACGGCTGCGGGAACCATGAGCCAGACGGCGCGGGGCTTCATGAGCTTCCGGGCAAAATCTTGCAGCGACGCGGCGCCGACGGCCTTTTCCTTGACGAGCGAGGCCACGGCCAGTGGCGAGACATCGAAAACCACGCATTCATGTCCGCCAGTCAGCAGGCGCCGCACCATGTTCGAGCCCATTCGACCGAGGCCGATCATTCCGAGTTGCATGACGCACTCCCTGTTCTGCAGGTACGTTGAGAGGTATCGCGCAGCTGGCGTTCAGCCACCCGCGCGTCGGCCCCGCGGTGGATATAGCGCATCGAGTCAGCCAGCAGGACGTCAGGCCCCTCGTAGCAGAGGGAATTCATGCCGCCCGTCCCGTCCTGTTGCGATAACGACGAATCAGGGCATCGGTCGAGCTGTCGTGGCCCAGCGCGGGTTCACTCCGGCTCTCGATTTCCGGAACAATGCGCTGCGCGAGCATCTTGCCGAGTTCCACCCCCCATTGGTCGAAGGAGTCGATCTGCCAGATCACGCCCTGAGTAAAGACACTGTGCTCGTAGAGCGCGACCAGCTTGCCAAGGGCTTCCGGAGTCAGGCAATCGAGGAGGATGGTGTTCGACGGCCGGTTGCCTTCGAATGCACGGTGCGGCACGAGCCAGTCCGGTGTGCCCTCTGCCTTCAGCTGCGCGGGTGTCTTGCCGAACGCGAGCGCCTCGGCCTGTGCGAAGACGTTCGCCAGCAGCAGGTCGTGGTGCGGGCCCAGCGGATTCAGCGTTTTATCGAATGCGATAAAGTCACACGGAATGAGCCGCGTTCCCTGGTGAATCAGCTGGTAGAAGGAGTGCTGCCCGTTCGTGCCCGGCTCGCCCCAGTAGACCGGTCCGGTGTCGCAGCCGACCGGCGCCCCGTCGCGCGTCACGTGTTTACCGTTGCTCTCCATGGCGAGCTGCTGCAGGTACGCGGGAAAGCGCTTGAGATAATGCTCGTAGGGCAGGACGGCGAGGGTTTGCGCGCCGAAGAAATTGTTGTACCAGACCGCAAGGAGGCCCAGCAGCGCTGGCAGATTCCGCTTCAAAGGCGCAGAGCGGAAATGTTCGTCCATCTGGTGAAATCCGGAGAGCATCGCTTGAAACTGCTCCGGGCCGATCGCCAGCATCGTGGACAATCCAATGGCCGAGTCCATCGAATAGCGTCCGCCGACCCAGTCCCAGAAGCCGAACATGTTCTCGACCTTGATGCCGAATTCGGAAACCTTCTCGGCATTGGTCGACACGGCGACGAAGTGCCGGGCTACGGCTTGATCCTTGCCGCCCAGGCCCGTGACAAGCCAGTCGCGCGCGCTGGCCGCATTGGTCATTGTTTCGAGCGTCGCAAAGGTTTTAGAGGAAATAATGAACAGGGTGTCTGCGGGATCGAGGTCGCGCGTCGCCTCCACGAAATCGCTGCCGTCGACATTCGAAACGAACCGGAAGGTGATGCTGCGGTCACTGTAGAACTTGAGGGCCTCGTAGGCCATGACCGGGCCCAGATCGGAGCCGCCGATCCCGATGTTGATCACGTTGCGGATCCGCTTGCCGGTCGCGCCCGCCCACGACCCGTCCCGCACCCGCGACGCGAACGCCGCCATCCGCTCCAGCACCGCGTGCACGTCGCCCACCACGTCCTGGCCGTCGACCACCAGGTGGGCGGAGCGGGGCATGCGGAGGGCGATGTGGAGCACGGGGCGGTCCTCGGTCGTGTTGATGTGGGCGCCCGACCACATGGCGTCGATCCGGTCCCGCAGGCCGGCGGTCTGGGCCAGCGCCAGCAGCAGCGTGATGGTCTCGTCGGTCACGCGGTGCTTGGAGTAGTCGAGGTAGACGTCGCCCGCCTCGACCACCAGGCGCCCGCCGCGCCCCGGATCGGTGGCGAACAGCTCGCGCAGGTGCCGTCCGGCCATGTCGCGGTGGTGGGCGGCGACCGCCTCCCACGCCGGTGATCCGATCGCGCCTGCCATGGCTCCTCCCTCGCGTCGGTGGCATCCTTGCCGATCCATGATCGTGACGGCGACCGCCCCCGTGCGCGTGTGCGACCTCGGGGGATGGACGGACACGTGGTGGGCCGGTCGCGGGCTGGTGGTCAACGTGGCCGTCACGCCGGGGGCCACGGCGCGGGTCACCCACCGCCCCGGACCGCTGACCATCGACGCGCCCGACCTGCCGGGCGGGCCGGACCGGCTGCTGTGGGCCGTGGTCGTAGACGTCGCGCCGACCGCCGACCGGGCGATCGAGGTGCGGTGCGGGGTCCCACCCGGCGCGGCGATGGGGACGTCGGCCGCCGTCACGGTCGCGCTGCTGGCCGCCCTCGGCGCGACCGGGGATCTGGCGGCGCGGGCGCACGCGGTGGAGGTGACGCGCCTCGGGCGCGAGGGGGGCGTGCAGGACCAGGTCGCGGCCGAGCGCGGCGGGATCAACCTGATCGAGATCGACCCCTACCCGACGACCCGCGTGACCCCGATCGCTGCGCCGCCCGGTCTGGCCGGGCGGCTCTGTACGGTGTATCTCGGCGCGCCCCACGACTCGGCCGCGGTCCACGGCGAGGTGATCGCCGCGGGTCCGGACGCGCCGGTGCTGGAGCGCCTCCGCCGCGCCGCGGCGGCGGGCGCCGAGGCGTTGCGTCACGGCGACCTCGACGCGTTCGGCCGGGCGATGATCGCCAACACCGACGCCCAGGC
>Ga0209698_10005884_pt1 | contig 13130 bp, 9 predicted proteins | sample LitLauG_LLR_2012_FD_187203 | JGI IMG/M metagenome (GOLD analysis project Ga0209698, IMG submission 187203) | Freshwater sediment microbial communities from Pennsylvania, USA - Little Laurel Run_MetaG_LLR_2012 (SPAdes) (version 2) | ecosystem: Environmental > Aquatic > Freshwater > Creek >... | reverse complement strand
TCGGCATGCTGACCATCTGGCTGGTCATCGCCGTGACGGTGCCGTCACCGCTGATCTTCAAGCCGCTCGGCGGGAGCGGTACACCGGCCAACGTGTTCGGGCTGGGGCTGTTGGGCTGGTGGGCGTTGGCCAAGCTGGGCGGCGGTGACGACATCGACCGCGGTCGCCAGCCCCTCCGGATCGCGCTGCTCCTCGTGATGTTGTCGGTGATGGCCAGCCTCGTCGTCCTCTACCTGCGGACGTTCGTGCCGAAGGAGTCCACCGGCGCCGAGCGGGGGGTGTTCTTCCTCGCCGCCTTCGCCGGTGTGGCACTGGTGGCCGCCGACGGCATCTCGAGCATCGAGCGTCTGCACACGCTGATGAAACGGGTGGTCCACGGGATCGCCTTCGTCGCCGCCGTCGGCGTCTACCAGTTCGTCACGGGCTACAACCCGGGCCGGTCCCTCAACATCCCGAGCCTCACCCGCAACATCGTCGTGTTCGACCAGGGTCGGCTGTCGTTCGTACGCGTCCAGTCGACCGCTCTGCACCCCATCGAGCTCGGCGTCGTCCTCGGCCTCGGCCTTCCCCTGGCCATCCAGTACGCCCTCCACGAGGGTCGCCGGGGGCGGCGGGTCCTGGCCTGGCTCGAGGTCGGTCTGATCGGCGTCGTCGAGCCGATGTGCCTGTCCCGCACCGGCATCATCGTCACCGTCATCGGATTGGCCGCGGTGGGGCTTGACTGGTCCTGGCGGCGTCGCCTGGCCACGGTGGCCCTCGGGGCGGGCTTTCTCGTCGGCCTCAACGCGGTGATCCACCGCCTCCTTTCCGCCGTCGTCACCCTGTTCACCCACATCGCCCAGGACGACAGCACGACGGCCCGGCTCCACCGCTACGGGATCGCCGGGCACTACCTCCTGCAACACCCCGTGTTCGGTCGAGGCTTCAACACCCTCTACCCCGCCACTGGACAGATCTTCGACAACTGGTACCTGTACACCCTGACCGAGACCGGCGTCGTCGGCCTCGCCGCTCTTCTGCTGCTGTTCGCCATCATGATCTTCACGGCACGGGGGGCCCGCCGCCGCGCCGGCGCACCCATCGATCGGGCGCTGGCGCAGGCCCTGGCCGGCTCCATCGCCGCTTGCATGATCGCCTTCGCCACCTCCGACATCATGAGCTTCACCATGGCGACCGGACTGCTGTTCCTCATCCTGGGCGCGGCCGGCGCCCTCTGGCGTCTCACCGGTGGCCCCGGACGGTCCGACGACGGCACCGACAGGGCGGTCGGGACGGCGCCGGTCAGTGGGCGTCCCGAGCCAGCCCTCGTGTGATCGCCCCTTCGAGCTGATCGGCGACCAGGTCCCAGCTGAGTCCGGCCACACTGGCCGCCGCCGCCCTGCGTTCGTCCGGGCCGGGAGGGTGATCGATGACGTGTCCCAGCTCGGCGGCGAGGGCCGCCGGGCTCGGTGTGGCGAAGCGGGCGTAGGGATTCGGGCAGCCGATGCGGGTGTGCTCGGCGTCGTTCATCACCGGGATGCAGCCGCAGGCCAGCAGCTCGGCGGGCAGCAGCGACAGGTTGGTCAAGGAAAGGACGAGGGCGGCCGTACAGTCCCGGTACAGCGCGGCCAGCGCGACGGGCGACAGCACGCCGTGGTTGACGAAGACGAACGGCGCCTTGTGGAGGCGCACGTCGGCACCGACGAGATGCACGACCACGTCAGGATGCCGGCGAGCGAACAACTCGAGGGCCATCATGCCGAGCTCGAACCCCCGCCGGGCCGTCTCCGGGCGGGCGTAGAACACGATCGCCGGCCGACCCGCCGGGCCGGGTCGGCCCGTTGACCCGCCCAGGTGGTAGCAGCTCAGATCGACACCAAGCTCGAAGTGGTCGCTGACCATGCCGAACTCCCGCTCCAGTTTGGTGGCCAGCCACGGCCCGGCGGTGATGCCGTGGAACCCGAAGCGGTAGGTCTCCGCGGCCAGCGTCGAGTTCGTCCCCGTGGGGTAGAACAGCGGCTCGAAGTCCTGGACGAAGTAGAACCGGGTGCCGGTGGTCGGGCGGGAACGGACCACATAGGCCGTCGGCCAGGCGGTGGCCAGCACGGCATCGGCGGGACGCATCCCGCCGTCGACGTCGTCGAGGGACGCCTGCACCCCGGGGAACGTGGAGCGCAGCAGCGCCCGGTGGCGCCCGAGGTGGCGCTGGTAACCGGTGTACATCACGTAGAAGTGGCAGGAGTGGCCGCGCTCTTCGAGGAGGCGGCAGGCCCGCATGATGGTGCCCATACCGCCGGACGACTCCGACGGTGGGTTGATGACCCAGTTGATGGCCAGGGGCTGACCGGGCCGTGAAGCCCGACGATCGGCGGCCATGGGTTCAGCCAGGACGTCAGCGGGCCGGACATCCAGGTCGAAGGGGATCGGGTGGAAGGCCCGCTGACCGCCTTCGAGCAGGGCCCGGTTGGCCGCCGTTCGCACACCCTCGTGGCGCAGGTACCGGGCGGCATCCCGCGCCCGGGTCACCGCGGCCGCGGCGGCCGTGCGCAACCACGGGCCGGAGTGGCCGCTCACGGCGCCTCGGCGGTCAGGGTCCCGGAGACGGGCGCGGCTGGCTGCGACGGGCCGGCGTCGCCCGCTGGGGAGTCGGTCAACGTCGCCCTCTGCCGCCACAGGCGGCGCAGCTCCGGGGCGAGGAGCGGGCCGCCTAGGGCGCCGAGCACGGCCAGCGCCACCACACCGCCACCGAGGCAGGCGAGGACGGGGTTGGCGATGAGGCGGGCCACCGACCAGGCCGCCGCGGCGGCAGCCAGCGAGACGACCAGGGGCGGCAGCAGCGCGCCCATGAGACGCATCGGCCGTACGCCGGCGTGCGCCAGGAAGAAGGCGAACGTGGGGGCCACCACGACGATCACCACGACCGCCTGGACGGCGCCGACACCACCGATGCCGTGCGGGTGGACCACCAGCGTGATACCGACGGTGAGGGCCACCAGCCACGGGAACTGGGCGGCGAAAACGGCCCGCGTCCGCCCCAGGGAGATCAGGAAGTCGCCCCACAACTCGATGACGATCCGGCCGGCACCGAGGACGGACAGGCCGACGAGGGCACCCGACGCGGCCTGCCATCGGCGTCCGTACACGGCGCTGATGAGCGGGTGGGCGAGACCTCCCAACACCAAGCAGACCGGGAAGGTGATGGTGGCCACCAGTCGTAGAGCCGTGACCAGGTGGTCGGCGGTGTGGGTCCCCTCCCGTTGGAGCCGGGCGAAGGCCGGCAGGGACACACTGCGGACCACCGCACCGAACACGTTCATCGGCCAGCCGGAGATGTTGAAGGCGAGCACGTAGAGTCCGAGCGCGGTCGCCCCCAACGTCCGGCCGATGATGATGTAGTCGACGTTCAGGATGAGGAACGTCACGATGTTGGCGCCGCCCAGGGGCAGGCCATAGGAGAGCAGTCCCCGGGCCACCACCCGGTCGAAAGCCGGGCGGCGCCGTCCGGGCTCGTAGGCGAAGAAGACCACGGTGGTGAGCACCTGACCGGCCACCCAGGACCAGGCCAGGGCCATCGGACCCCATCCGGCGACGGCCAGCACGATGACCACCACACCCGAGGTGACCGTGTTCAGCGCGTCGGCCACGAAGATCCGGTCCATCCGGAACTCCCGGCGCATGAGGGCGCCGGGTACGACGGTCAGCCCGGCCAGGGGCAGGGTGAGCGACATCACCTGGATCGGGCCGGTGGCGCCGGGGGAACGCAGCAGCCGGGACAGGACCGGAGCCAGCAGGGCCATCCCGACGCCGAGGGCGATCCCCGACGACCAGGCCATGGCCACCACGGTCGGCGCCGTGCGGTCGATGGCCTCCTCGGGGGCCCGGATCAGGGCCGAGCCGATCCCGAGATCGCTCACGTTCACGATGATGGCGTGGACCACCAGGGCGACCGCGAAAACCCCGAAGTCCCGCGGGGCGAGGAGTCGGGCGACGATCACCCCCTGGGCGAACTGGCCGAATCTGACGACGGCGACGTCGACCGTGCTCCAGGCGGCGCTGCGGCGGATGACGCTGCCGAGGCCCCGCGACGGCCCTCGGGCGTGGGCCCGGCCGCCGCGCACCCGTCGGATCCGCCTCACAGGCCGCTCATCCGCCACCGGCGCCAGCGGACCCGCGACGACAGATCGCGGACGGCCCGCTTGACCACGAAGCTCGAGTGGGCGCCCGTCCGGGTGGCCGACCGGCGCCGGCGCTCGAGACCCCGGTAGCGGGCGAGGCGGCGGGCATCGGGGCAGACCTCGAGGGCGAAGGCGACGTAGTCGTCGACCGAGTCCGGACTCCCACCCTCCTCGAGGGCGCGGCAGCCGGCGTCGAGGGCGAGCCGGGCCAGGCCCCGGTGGGCCGCGTGCCACAGGGCGTCGCGGTCGTCCCAGCGGCCGGCCGGGCCGGCCAGGACGTTGTCGAAGGCCCGGCGGTTCTGGTCGAAGTCGAGCAGGTGTCCGGCGTGCACCGTGCGCTGCATGCTCTGGTCGTGGATCCGGTAGTAGGCCTGCGACGGGCCGTTGACCCGTCCGACGTCGGCGGCCACCGCGGCCCGCAGCCACAGCTCGAAGTCGGCGGAGTGGGGAAGCTCCGCGTTGTAGTCGCCGATGGCCCGCAGAACCGAGGTGCGCATGACGACCTCGGGCGAGAAGATGCAGTTCCGGGCCGCCTGACACCGACGGGAGAACCACTCGCGACCGGACCACACCGACCAGCTGCGCACCGTGTCCACCGACGGCGGCGGGACGTCGTTGAACTCGAGGGGGTGGCCGTAGACGAAGCCGACCCCGGGGTGGGCCTCCATGAGGGCGCAGGCCCGGGCCAGGGCCCCCGGCGTCAACAGATCGTCGGCGGACAGCAGCACGACATAGTCGCCCTCCGCCGCGGCCAAACCTTCGTTGAACGTGGCGATATGACCCTGGTTGACCTCATGGCGGATCAACGTGACCCCGGGGTCGGCGGCCGCCAGACCGGCGGCGACCTCGGCACTCCCGTCGGGAGACGCGTCATCGACGATGATCACCTGGGTCTCCACCGCGGGCTGGCCGCGCACGCTGGTGACCGCGTCGGCCAGGTAACGGCCGTAGTTGTAACAGGGGATGACCACAGAAACGGACGGGCGGGTGTCCGTCAGCGGGACGGGCCGGTACCGGGTCACAGGCCGGTCCGCTGCCACCGCCAGCGTCGCACCTCGTCGACCGTCCGTCGCAGGGCGGCCCGGGCAACGAAGGGCGGCAGATGGGCGGCCTTCGTCCCCACCCGACGTCGCCGTTCGAGGGCCCGCCACTGCGGGAGACGCTCGGCGCACGGCCACGCCACCAGCGCGAACTCGACCAGCTCGTCGATCGGCACCTCACCCGTGCGTCCCCGCTCATAGGCGCGACATCCCCTACTGAGCGCCTCGGTGGCCAGGGCGATACGAGCCGACCGGTGCAGCGCGGTGCCGTCAGGCAGCCGGCCCCCCGCCCCGCCGAACACCGCCTCGAACGCACCCAGCCGTTCCTGGAGATCGAGGACGACCGAGGCGTGGACGGTCCGCTGCTGGCTGGCCGGATGGACGCGGTAGAACCCCTGGTCGGGCCCCCGGACGCGGCCGACGTCGGCCACCACGGACAGCTCCAGGAAACGGAGGAAGTCGTAGGTGTGGGGCAGGTCGAGGCGGTAGGGGCCGACCTCCGCCACCATCGAGGTGCGCATCACCGCCTCGGGGCTGGTGAGCCGGTTGGTGGCCGTGCGACAGCACCGGGCCAACCATTCCCGACCGGGCCAGATCGTCCAGCTCTCCACCTCGGTGCGGGCCGCCGGGGGCCGCTCCGTGGAGAAGTGCAGGGGCCGGCCGTAGACGAATCCCACGGCCGGGTGTTGGTCGAGCAGCGCGGTGGCCCGCGCCAGGGATCCGGGAGGCAGCAGGTCATCGGCGTCGAGCTTGACCGCGTAGTCCGCGGTGACCGCCTCGAAACCGTCGTTGAAGGAGACGACATGACCGACGTTGCGCGAGTGCCGCACGACGGTGATCCGTGCATCGTCGGCGAAGCGCTCCAAGACGGCCGCCGTATCGTCGGTCGACGCGTCGTCGACGACGACGACGTCGACGACGACGCCTTCCTGGCCCAGGACGCTGTCGAGGCAGGCGCCCAGGTAGCGTCCGTAGTTGTACGACGCCACAACCACCGACACCCGTGGCACCCGGCCCGCGGCCAGCGGGACCGGGGCCAAACGCCGCTCCCGGCTCGGTAGATCCTTCGCCTCCACCTGAGCCCTGCCCCTCCCACGCCAAGCTCGCAGCGGCTGGCCTCCGACAGTACGTTCGCTGCGCGATGGTACCCGATGGTGTTCAAGCCGGCGGCGCCGGCGGCCCACCGGTGACTACACTGGCGAGGTACGCACGACCGCTCAGACCGGGCCCTCATCGGCCGATCTCGACTGGTCGCAGGGGGCTGTTCGACCCCGACCCGAAGGACGCCAACCCCGTTGCAGAAGCGTGAAGACAACGCCGCCCGACCCCCGCTCGGCACCCGGTCGACCCGTGCGGTCCGTGGACGTACGACGACGGACGGGCCGATCGGCGTGGCCGTTGTCGGCGCCGGGTACTGGGGCCCCAACCTGATCAGAAACCTTTCCGGCTCGGAGGACTTCGACCTGCGCTGGGTCTGTGACCTTTCGGCCGAACGGGCCCGCCGGGTGGTCGGCCGACGCAGCGACGTCTCGATCACGACCGAGCTCGACCGGGTGCTCGATGACCCGGCCGTGGGGGCGGTGGCCATCGCCACCCCGGCGTCGACCCATTTCGACGTGGCTTCGGCCTGTATCGCCGCAGGTCGCCACGTACTGGTCGAAAAGCCCCTGGCCGCGTCGGTCGTCGAAGGCGAGCGGCTCGTCGCCGCCGCCGAGCTCGAAGGTGTGGCGTTGATGTGTGACCACACCTACTGCTTCACCGGGGCGGTCGCCAAGATCCGCGAGCTGGTCGAGTGCGGTGAGCTGGGCGACATCCTCTACGTCGACTCCATTCGGATCAACCTCGGAATCGTCCAGCGCGACATCGACGTGTTCTGGGACCTCGCCCCGCACGACCTGTCGATCCTCGACTTCATCCTCCCCCCGACGACCCGGCCGACCGGGGTGTCGGCCCTGGGCGCCGACCCGCTGGCCACAGGTCAGGCCTGTGTCGGCTACCTGGCGCTGCCCCTGGCGGGCGGGGGCCTCGCCCACGCCCATGTCAACTGGCTGAGTCCCACCAAGATCCGTACGACCGTGGTGGGCGGCTCGAAACGGACCGTGGTGTGGGACGACCTCAACCCGTCCCAGCGCCTGAGCGTCTACGACCGGGGACTCGACCTGGCCCGGGACAGCTCCGACACGGCGGCCGAGGCCCGCCGGGCCACGCTGATCTCCTACCGGGTGGGCGACATGGTGGCGCCCGCCCTCCCCGAGACCGAGGCGCTCGGGGGTGTCATCCGGGAGTTCGGCGCCGCCATCCGGGAGGGCCGGGCGCCCGTGACCGACGGGCGCGCCGGGTTGCGGGTCCTCCAGATCCTCGAGAGCGCCGGTCGCAGCCTCGCCGCCGGGGGGATGACGGTGGCCCTCCCCACTTCGCCGACGGCCGGCCCGACAGGCAAGGAGCGTGAACGTGTCATCTGACGGCGTCGGCATCGATCTGAGCAGCGAGCGGGCGGCCGTCGTCGGCGGGGCGGGCACCATCGGCTCGACCGTCGTCGATCAGCTGCTCGCCGCCGGGAGCCCCGAGATCGTCGTTCTGGACAACCTCGTGAGGGGACGCCTGGCCAACCTCGGTAGCGCCCTCCGATCAGGTCGGGTCCGCGTGGTCGAGGGTGACATCCGGGACCAGAGCGTGGTCGATGGGGTGGTGGACGGCTCGGGGGTGGTGTTCCACCTGGCGGCCATCCGGATCACGCAGTGCGCCGAGGACCCCCGCTTGGCTCTCGAGGTCCTGGCTGACGGCACCTTCAATGTGCTCGACGCCGCCCGTCGCCTCGGGGTGAAGAAAGTCATCGCCTCGTCGTCGGCCTCGGTCTACGGCGCCGCCACCGTCTTCCCCACCCCCGAGGACCACCACCCCTACGGCAACCGGACCATGTATGGCGCGGCCAAGGCGTTCAACGAGGGGATGCTCCGCAGCTTCACCGAGATGTACGGGCTGCCCTACGTGGCGCTGCGCTACTTCAACGTCTACGGCGAGCGGATGGACGTGCACGGCGTGTACACCGAGGTCCTCGTCCGCTGGATGGAGCGCATCGACGGCGGCCAGCCGCCGGTCATCTTCGGGGCCGGCAGCCAGACCATGGACTTCGTCCATGTCCACGACATCGCCCGGGCCAACCTCCTGGCGGCGAGCGCCGCGGTCTGCGACGAGGTGTTCAACGTGGGCAGCGGTCGGGAGACCAGCCTGGCCGAGCTGGCCACCGCCCTGCTCGCAGCCATGGGTTCAGATCTCGAACCGGAGCACGGTCCCGAGCGGGGCGCCGGTGCCGTTCCCCGACGCCAGGCCGCCACCCGGGCCGCCGAGGAGCAGCTGGGCTTCCGGGCCGAGGTCGGCCTCGACGAGGGTCTCCGCCGTCTCGTGCGTTGGTGGAGAGCGGAGCGGGCGGCCGGCACGGCGCCATCGACCAGCCAGGTGGCTCGGTGAGTCCGGGCCGCGAGGAGCCGATCCCGGTGATGCGCCCCCTGCTCGGGGCGGAGGAGGCGCAGGCGGCCGCCGATGCGGTGACGTCCGGCTGGGTGGCCCAAGGACCCCGGGTGAAGGCCTTCGAGGCGGCCTTTGCCGGAGTCGTCGAGTCCCGTGAGGCGGTCGCCGTCTCGTCGTGCACCGCCGGCCTCCACCTGGCCCTGATCGCACTGGGTGTCGGCCCGGGCGACGAGGTGATCGTGCCATCGCTGTCGTTCATCGCCACGGCCAATGCCGTGCGCTACGTCGGCGCCGTGCCGATCTTCGTCGACGTCGACGCCCAGACCCTGAACATCTCGCGCGCCACGGTGGAGCCGGCCATCTCGCCGTCGACCAAGGTCGTGATGGTCGTCCACCAGGGGGGCACGCCGGCCGACCTGGACCCCCTCCGGGCGCTGTGCGACGAGCGGGACATCGCCTTGCTCGAGGACGCCGCCTGCGCCATCGGCACCACCTACAAGGGGCGGCCGGTCGGCGCCGGCTCTGGTCTGGCCGCCTTCTCCTTTCACCCCCGCAAGGTCATCACGACCGGCGAGGGCGGCATGATCACCACCATGTCGGACAGCCACGCCGGTCGGCTCCGTCGACTCCGGGAGCACGGCATGAACGTGAGCGCGTCCGAACGCCACCATCAGAGCTCCGTGGTTGTGGAGTCCTACCTCGAGGTGGGCTTCAACTACCGGATGACCGACATCCAGGCGGCGGTCGGGCTGGTGCAGCTGGCCCGCCTCGGCGACATCGTCGCCCGCCGTCGCCAGCTGGCCGCCGCCTACCAGGAGCGCCTGTCGGGCATCGAGGGGATCCGGTTCGCCGCCGACCCGCCGTGGGGCGAGTCGAACTTCCAGTCGATGTGGGTCGAGCTGCCGGCCGAGTCCCGGGTCTCCCGCAACGCCGTCCTCGAGTACCTCCTGGCCGAGGGGATCTCCGCCCGTCGGGGCATCATGGCAGCCCACCTCGAGCCGCCCTACGCCGGATGCACGGTGTCGCTGCCGGTGCCCCTGCCGGTCACGGAGCGGATGACCGAGCGAAGCGTCATCCTGCCCCTCTTCCATGAACTCACCCACGCCCAGGTCGACCGGATCACCGAGGTGTTCGGCCGGGCCGTGCGGTCGTAGGTCCTGCCCTCCGGTCAGTACGCGCCCCGCCGCCGGAGCACCGAGCCGGGGGTGTGCCAGATGATCTTCAGGTCCCACCAGGTCGACCACGACGCCACGTAGGCGTAGTCAAGGCGTCGCAGCTCCTCGAACGGCAGATCATTGCGGCCCGACACCTGCCACAATCCGGTCATTCCGGGCCGCACGTCGAAGCGTCGAGCCGCCCAGCCGTCGATCCGGCCCGCCTCGGACAGCACGAAGGGGCGCGGACCGACGAGGCTCATGTCGCCCTTGATGACGTTGATGAGCTGGGGGAACTCATCGAGGCTGGTCGCCCGCAGGAACCGACCCACCCGGGTGACGCGGGGATCCTCCTTGATCTTGAACAACGGGCCATCCACCTCGTTCGACCCCGACAGGGCATCCTTCTCGCCGTCAGCCCCGTCGCGCATCGTCCGGAACTTGTAGATCGAGAACGCCTCGCCCTTGCGACCGCAGCGAAGTTGCCGGAAGAAGACCGGTCCCGGCGACGAGACCTTGACAGCGACGGCGATGGCCACCCAGAGGGGCAGACCGATGAGGGCGGTGCCGAGCGCCACCGTCAGATCCATCGACCGCTTCACCGTCCGGTGGGTCAGGGCCAGCGAGGGCGGGGCCAGGTCCATGAGGGGCAGCCCATGGATCTCCTCCACGTGGCTTCGCCAGGTGATCAGGTCGAACAGTCGGGGCACCACCGATACCTGGACGCTGGCCGGCAGCCGGCGCAGGGTCTCGGCCACCGCCGGTGCGGCGGTCGGGCTGAAGGCGACGATGACGCGATCGGCGCCGAGGGCGACGCACAGGTGCGGCAGGTCGGCGATGCCGCCGAGGACGCTGTCCCCGAGCGGCTTGTGGCGCATCGCCGCGTAGGAGCCCTCGTCGTCGACGCAGCCGAGCAGTTGCACATCGTCGAAGGCGCCCAGGCGGCGGGCCACGCTGTCGGCCACGATGCCCGACCCGAGAATGATGACCCGGCTGCGCACCCGTCCCCGGAGCCGCATCGTCGTGCCGACCAGTCCACGACCGAGGGGGACGGTGACGAGCGCGGGGACGCTCAGGAGCACGGCGCCGCTCAGGCTGAGCCGGGGGACGCTGTCGAAAACGCGGTGGGCGACGTGTGACGCGATCAGCGTGCTGCAACCGGCGACGAACAAGGCGTGGGCCAGGTAGAGCAGGTCCGAGAAGCTGTTGGGGAACAGGCGGCGGCGATCCCGTCGGTACAGGCCGTACAGGCTGAAGGCCGCCAGATAGATCGGGATGGCGGCGATCGGCCAGAGGCCGAGCGACGGGCCGGGATGCTCGACGCCGATGCCGAAGCCGGCCCGCATGACCTCGAGACCGAGGGCCAGGGCCAGCAGCACGCTGAGCGTGTCGGCCCCGACCACCTGCCCTTCCTGACGGCGGGGGACCGTGACAGCGGCGGCGACGCCAACCTCGGCGACCTCCGGCGCAGCCACGAGGGGCGTCGGTGGGCCCGTCTCCACGCTGACCGGCCCGACCACGGAGCGTCGCGAACGACGTCGGTGACGCCGGGGCGCCAAGGGGGCGTCATACGCCTCTCGGAGTGCCTCACTTTCCAACGTCAATCCCACCTCGCCGGGCGGCCGCCCACCGCTAACGGACCAGTCTTACACAAATGTGCCAATGCCCACGCCAGACTTCCTCAAAGACTACCCTCCAACCGGCACTCGGAGTGACAGGCCACCAGACCGCCGCCGCCCCAGGCCGCTGACTGATACCCGGCGACGGACGCCTCAAACCACGGCCCCGATGAACCCGCAAACCGACCACTCAGCGTGGCCGAAGGTGGGGGGCTCGTGCCTGCCGGGCATGCCCCGGCGGGGCGCGTGACGACCCGGGTGGCCGCGCCGCGGTCAGCCACGGTAGGGGTCGGCATCCGCACCCCCAGCTCGCCGAGGAGCCTCGATGGGATGACCGCGCCGGGCCCCCCAGGACTCCTGCACGCGCTTGCGCTGGGCGCGGAGGAACTGGGTCGACCGGCCGCCGGCCACAAACTTCAGGATCCAGGCCAGCCGGGGACCGTCGGTGGTGTTGGGCCCGCTGCCGTGGAGCGTCCGCTGGTTGTGCAACGTGACGCCCCCGGCCGGAACCGGACAGACGACCGCCTGGTCCTCGGACAACTCCAGGGTCCGGAGCCCGTCCCTACCGAAGGGCTCGTGGCTGAGCAAACGCCGCGAACCGTTCGTCGGGATGTAGCGCATGCACCCGTTGTCCTCGGTGGCGTCGGTCAAGGCCAACCAGACGGTTGCCGTCGGCCAGTCGGCCAGGGGATTGAAGGCGAGGTCCTGGTGCCAGGCGGTCGCCGCGGCATTGTGCGGTGGCTTGCCGATCGCGTGATCGAAATCGAGCGTGACCTTCCCACCCAGCGCATCCATGGCCAGTTGCTCGCAGATGGCATACGCGCTCGATCCGAGGAGGCGGGGCTCGAGCAGGCGGGCGTTGATGACCTCCGGGATCATCGCCCCCTCGACCCGCCCGTCGGCCAGATCGTGCACCGAGTCAGCAGGCAGCGACGCCCGCCGTTCCAGGAGATCGGCGATGAGTGTGCGCACCTCGGCCACCAACGCTGCCGGCACGACGGGACGCTCGACGGCGGTGAAGCCGCGCTCGACGAAGGACCGCCGCTCCGCTTCGGTGAGAAGATGGCCGCCCGGCCGCCCAACCGACACCGCTCCTCCGTTCATCTGTTTCGTACGCGTTTCCATCCGCGCTCGCTAGCCGACGGTAACGCGCCGCGACACACGCGTCAACGCGGTAGGTCCGGCACAAATCGTCTGAAATCCCCATAGTTCAGCGCATTTCGGGCAGGACTCAGCGGTCCGTGCCGCCCTGTTGTGTAGGGGGGTCCCACGGCCCGCAGCCGGCACAACAAGCCCGTGCGCTGACTCCACCCACCTCAGTCACAACTCGCGCGCTCGTCCGTCCCGCCCGGTCGTCGTCGCCCCTACGCCGGCGCCGGGACCGACAGGCAGCCGGCGCCCCGGCCGAGGTGGGCCAGCCCGCTGAGGTCACCGGCGCCGTAAGCCCCGGCGGGGAGGCTCTGCAGCGCCGGGAACATGATCTGGGTCGGGTCGGACGTGTGCCCGAGGCCGGCCACATGGCCCAACTCGTGGAGCAGCAACTGCCCGACGGTGCGGCCCGGACCGAACCCGAGATCGAGACCGGCGGTGTTCACCGGATCGATGACCGCCTGACCGGTGACGTAGATCTCGGGACCCCCGGTGCTGGCCACCCACGTCGACCCGCCCTCGCCGACGACATCACCGGCGCCGGCC
>Ga0209698_10005883_pt1 | contig 13131 bp, 15 predicted proteins | sample LitLauG_LLR_2012_FD_187203 | JGI IMG/M metagenome (GOLD analysis project Ga0209698, IMG submission 187203) | Freshwater sediment microbial communities from Pennsylvania, USA - Little Laurel Run_MetaG_LLR_2012 (SPAdes) (version 2) | ecosystem: Environmental > Aquatic > Freshwater > Creek >... | reverse complement strand
GAACGGATTGGTGGGCTCGGCGTCCTCCGTATTGGATGCGCCTGACGCTAAAACTGACGATTGGGCTCATCGTTGCGATCCTTCCGGTGATCGCAGTGAACTCGGGCGTCCGCGCCGATCGCGAGATCGATGCCACGGAAGCCGAGCTTCATGACAACGACGTGATGCTCGGCCGAACGGTCGCCGGCGCGACGTCGAGCGTCTGGCGCTCCGCAGGGGAGGCCGAGGCACGCCTCTTGGTGGCTGGAGCTAATGAGCGCCAGCACCGCGTAGGGATCCGATGGACGTGGCTCGACGGACCGATCGGACATCGCGACGCACCGGCAGTTGACTCCGCGGCGCTCGTCGCGCTTGGCCCAGGAGAGCCGCTCGTCGTTCGCGGCAGACGTGCAGGCGATGATACCGACTCGGTCTTCACATACATCGCCGTCTCGACTCCCGACGGTCGCCGCGGTGCAATCGAGGTGCGCCGATCGCTCGTATCGGAGCAGGGCTTCGTCCGGCGAACGGTCCGTCACGCCGCGATCGCGACGGGCGCCGTCGTCGGGGTGTGCGGGTGCCTGGCGCTCGGCCTCGGCGCGTTGCTCGTGGGGCGACCGGTCAGCCGGCTAGCTGCCCAGACGCGTCGGATCGCAGCAGGAGACCTCTCGGTACGGTTACGGCTCGCGAACCGCGACGAGCTCGGCCAACTGGGCGCAGAAGTCGACTTCATGTGCGATCGCCTGGTCGAAGCACGCGATCGGCTCGCGGCCGAGACGACCGCAAAGCTCGCGGCCTTGGAGCAGGTCCGGCACGCCGATCGTCTGTCGACGGTGGGCAAGCTCGCAGCGGGGATCGCTCACGAACTCGGCACACCGCTCAACGTGATCAGCGGCCACGCACAACTGCTCGGCGAGGAGTACGCGCGCGGAACGCCAGCGCACGACAACGCCGCGATCGTGATCGAACAGACTCAGCGGGTGGCGGCGATCATTCGCCAGCTGCTCGACTTCGCGAGGCGGCGTCCGCCTCAGCAAACTCGGATCGCGATCGGTCCGCTGGTCAAGAACACGCTCGCTCTTCTCGGCCCTCTGGCCTCCGAACGGGGCATCGTCGTCGCAGTCGAGCTCACCGATGAATCGCTCGCGTGCAACGCCGAGCACGGTCAACTCCAGCAGGCGATCACCAACTTGGTCGTCAACGGCTTGCAGGCCACATCGCGCGGCGGCCGGCTCTTCGTTCGCGTTTCAGCTGACCACGCCGTGTCGCCACCCGACGTGGCCGGTCGCGAAACCGCGGTCGCCAAGATCGAGATCAGCGACACCGGTCCGGGCATCGATCCCGACGTCCTGCCACACATCTTCGAACCGTTCTTCACCACGAAGGATGTCGGCGAAGGCACCGGGCTCGGGCTGTCCGTCACCTACGGCATCGTCAAGGACCACGACGGGTGGATCGCCGTGACGTCAAAGCCTGGGGAAGGGAGCCGGTTCGCGATTTACCTCCCCGTCGCGCAAGAGCTCGGTTCGCCGCAATCCGAACAACCATACGACCAAGGAAGGGTGTGCTCATGAGCGCGCAACACAAACGGGGACCCCATCACACCACGGACACCCACTCGACGCGTTCTCCTGTCGTCTTGTGCGCCGAAGACGATCCGCTGATGCGTCGGCTGCTGGTGATGGCGCTCCAACGCGACGGCTTCCGCGTCGTCGATGCCAGCGATGGTGCAGAGCTCGACAAATGGATCCGCCGGCTGATCGTCCGCGGCCACGATCACAGGTGTGTCGACCTGATCATCGCTGATCAGCGGATGCCGTCAGCGACAGGGCTGGAGATCCTGGGTCGGTTGCGCCACGTCGACTGGTCCACGCCGTTCATCCTGATCAGCGCGTTTGCCGACGCCGCGACGCATGCCGAGGCGGAGCGACTCGGCGCCTCGTGCGTGCTCGATAAGCCATTCGACCTCGACGTGATCCGTGCTGCCGCGCTCCAGTACGCGCTGCCAGGAGACCTATGACCTCACTCAACCTCATCGTCGCCGAGGACGATCTGGCGATGCAGCGATGGCTGAAGACCGTGTTGACGCGGATGGGCGCCACCGTCCGGATGGTGTCCTCGGGCTGGGAGCTGCTGTCGCTCCTTGCGGACGCTCACGATGCGACCGATCTGGTTATCTCTGACGTGCGGATGCCGATGCCGGGGGGCATCGATGCGCTCGCGATGGCGCGCACCGCCGGCGTGACCGTCCCGTTTGTCCTGATCACCGCATTTCCCGACGATCAGCTGCGCGAGGCCGCTCAGACCCTGCGTGCCGCGGTGCTCGACAAGCCGTTTCTCGCGCACGAACTCGTGGCGCGCATCGAGGAGGTCATGCTCGGCGCGACCCCGCGCAGGGCCGCACAGGCTCCATCCTCGTGACCCGGCAGCCCGCAGACCACCGCGCACGGTTAATCTCCGACATCGTCGCGCCACTGGTCACGCTCGCCGCCTGTGGCAACTCCGATCAGGTCCGTTTTGTCGACGGAAAGTGTCTGATTCACGGTGAGCCCGCGACACTCGCTCGCGTCGAAGCGCGCCAAGCCGAGATGACGCAGCACGTGCTGTCTCGCCAACCTGTCCTGACGGCGATCGCGGTTGCGGCCGTCGCGCTTGCCGGTGCCAGCTACGTGCAGCGAATCCTGACCGTGCTCGCGGCGCGCCAGGCACCGTCGCAGCCGTTCGGCGATCGCCTGCGCGCCCGCATGGAGCGTTACCGCGCGCACCCCGTTCGCTACTTCTTGCTGTTGTCTGGCGTCCTCGGGGTCCTGATCGTTGCTGGCGTCGCGTACGTCTGGTTGGACGCCGACAAACGCGCGAGCGAGCGGTCACTGGCGAGCCTGCAGTTCTGCCACCTCGCGCTCCGTTCAGCGGACGAACAACGCGTGCTCGCCGAGCAGCGCACGAACCTCGCGTCGATCCAGTCAACGGAGAGCGACATCCGTTCGCTCGTCGACAAGTTGCCGCCGGCCGAGCAGCAGAAAGCTCACGAGATCGTCGATCAGTTGTCGACGTCGCTCGGTCAACAGCGCACGATGGTCGCGCACTTCGCACAGCATGCCGATGATGCTGCGCGCGCTGTCGCCCAACATCAGGCTGATGTCGAACGTGGACTGTCGAAGCTCACGGACGAGGTCGTCGATCTGAAGTCGATGCCCACAGCTGTCGCGAAGCTATCCGGTGACGTGCACGACGTGAGCACGCGGATCGACACGCTCGGCGCCGAACTAGAAGGATGTAACGGCAAGCTCGACGCGCTCCGCAAAGGCATCGACGCCGCGGCCAAACAGCTCGACGTCCTCGCGAGCGCTCCGGCGCCGACATGTACGTGCACTCCGCGAGCCGATTCGGTCTCGCCGACAACTCCGGCGCCATCGGGCCCCCAACCTGCGGCCGCGTCCGCAACCCCCACGAGCTCGCCAACATCGGCTAAGGCAGCGGACGGGGGCTCGTGATCGTCTGCGCGAGACGTCGTGTCTGAACAAGCCGCGCGGCTCGCCGTCTTTGGGATCGGAGGATGTCATGAAGCTCGTAGGTCTGGCGCTCGTCGCCACGTTCGCGGGCTGCCATCACGATACGAAGGCAGCTACGACGCCGGTCGCGATCAGCGAACCGCCACCGGCCGCCAAACAGGTCGCGCCCCCGGCGGCCGAGCTCACGCACGACCAGAAGGTCAGCCATACGCTCGCGATGTCAGGCGAGCTCGTCCAACTCTGCGGCATCAGACGCACGGAGAGCGCAGCAAACCCAAAGTTTGCCTACGACACCGACGAGTTGACGACCGATGATCGCAACGTCCTCGAACAACTCGCAACCTGCATGACCACCGGGCCGCTCAAAGGCAAGGCGGTCGCGCTGGTCGGACGCGCGGATCCTCGGGGCACGGAGGAATACAACCTGGCTCTCGGATCTCGGCGGGCGACGTCCGTCAGTAGTTACCTGCAGCGGTTCGGAGTCGGCAGGGCTCAGCTGCCGCAGACGACACGCGGCGCGCTCGATGCGACTGGCACCGACGATGCGGGCTGGGCAGCGGATCGACGCGTCGACCTCACGCTCGCGAAGGGCTGACACACCTCGGCCCATCTTCATGACTAGCAAACCAACGGGACCTCCCCCGATCGTGCTGCTGTTGCTCGACCGCGGGAAGGCTACGAGCATTGCCCTCGCCTGGGCTGTGGTTGCGGCACGCGCGTCTGAGGCCACGGTCTACGTCATCTTGGTTCGCTCGAACCAACTTCGTGATGACGACGTCTCGGTCGTGATCAACCGAATGCGCGCGAGGAGCGCCGAGTTGTCTCCCGGTACACAGCTCCACGTCGAGATCGTGACGACCGGAATGCGCAGCCAAGCGGTCCGGGTCGCACGCACCAGACGCGTCGACCTTGCCGTGCTGTCCACCGCGGCGCGGGGAGAGGAAGCTACGGCGATCGCCGAGGAGCTTCAGGTCCCCGTGCTCATCGCACGCGCCGCACACGCGGAAGGCCCGATCGTTGCCGCGACCGACCTACGACGGCCCGACTACCCGGTTCTCTCCGCGTCTTCGGCGTTTGCGCGCCTACTACGCAAACCGCTGACCTTCTTCCACAACGTTACGCCCATGTCCATCACGCTAAATCCGTTGGGTGCCCCGTCCTACATCGGTGCAAGCGGCATGATCGACGAGTCGACTGTCAATGCATCGCGGTTGCGTATGCTCGCCGACGCGGCCGGCGATGTCGAAGTGATCGTCTCGACGTCGTGCTCGACCGTGGACACGATCCTTCGAATCGCGCAGGACCGTAACGCCGACATCGTCACGGTGGGGCACCGACGGCGATCGTGGTTCGGGCGCATGTTCGGGCGCCACGTTCCGGCGCAGCTCGTCGATCGGTGCCTGCGGAACGTCCTGATCATCCCCGTCGGCGAGCGCTAACCGCCTGCTTCACGAGAGCGTGAACACGGTCGTCAGCGCTCCGTCCTTATCTAGTGATGGGACACCTTCGAACGGCCACCGTCGCGCTCGGCCTGGTGCTCTGGCTGGCGCATGCGCGACCTGCGGCGGCCGATTCAGATACGTATTGCACGGGGGACTACTCCAAAGATCTTGCGGCACTGTCACCGCACGCACGCGAGATCGAGGCCCATCCGGCCTCGTACTCGTACGCCGTGCGGACCACCGCATCGTACGAGTGCGTGTCGTATGGCGGTGACGGGAACATCAAGAAGTCGCGCTCGACCGCCACGGCATACGGGACGGCGTTCGGATATCGCCGCGATGGCTCCGACACGCTGCTGCTCACCAACGAGCACGTTGCCGAATGGCCCGCCGTTACGGACGACGCTCACGCCGTCGACGGCGTCCCCGCGGGCTGCAAGCGCGTCGCCGATTCGCTCAAGATCGTGGACGATGATCACGACGACTATTCAGCGGACGACATCCCGCTGACCCGCGTCGTCGTCGACCCAGCACTCGACATCGCCATCTTGCGGGCGCATTCGCAGCTCGAGATCATGCCGTGGCGAATCGGCAAGAGTGCCGCGCTCGTCGCGCGCGACGCCGTCGAGGTCAGAGGATTCCCGCTCGGCGAGTTTCAGGCGATCAACGTTGGCAAGGTTGTATCGGCGTACGATCACGACGACCAGGGCGACTGGAATCACGACGACTTCGTCGTCGACGCGCTGTTGTCTTCTGGCGGCTCGGGGTCACCCGTGTTCGCCGTGTCGTGCCGAACCGGAGAGCTCGAGCTCGTCGGGATCTTTCACGCTCACTACAACAACGCGAGCGCGCTGAACGTCGTCGTCGCGATCGATCAAGTGCGGGACCTGATGACTACGCTCAAGCGCTCGACGCACCCGACCTCCGACCTCCCGCTCGAGCTCGACATTGCGGCGAGAGCGCAAATCACCGACGCCGCAGCCCACGACGCGGATCCGCCGTTTTTCGCAGTCGGGCCATTGACCGCATCAGTGCGAGCGCGCGCTGACGGAGTCCTCGTCTTCTCGTTGTTCACGACGGACTTTCCGAAGACCTCCAGTCCACTGTTGGTAGTCGAAGATCTCGCAGCGGACGACGGGAAGGCGTTCGGGCGCGCCGGGGCCGTCTATGTCGCGGTCAACGCACAACTTCAGCTGTACTCGACCGCAGACGCGGACGCGGATAGCCAGGCTGTGCTCACACGCGCGCTTGGCCTGTTGCGAACCGATGCGCACGCGACGTTCCAGTTGCGGATCGCTGCCAGATCCGCAACATCGCGTGACGCGTTCGAACGGGTAGCTCGTCAGAAGCGCGCACTCGGGCGAATGCTCGATTCTCAGCGAGACGCGGCCCAGGCAATCGTCGATTTCGTCGGACGAGCCGGCGCTCACTCAAGTGGACCTGCGGTCGGCCTTGCCCAGCTCGAGGCGGGGACGCCGACCACGGCAACAGTCACAACTCGGAGGAACTGATGGTACGGATAAGTCTGATTGGCACGCTCGCCGCCGCGCTCGCGGTCGGCTGCGGCAACCCCGTGACCTTTCAAGGTCAGAGCACGCTCGCGGTAATCGGCAGCCCGCCGACGCGCGACGCTCCGCCGCGCGTCGAAGTGCGTGACGACAAGATCGAGATTCACGAGAAGATTCAGTTCGACTTCGACAAGGCGACGATCAAGGACGCGTCCTTTGGCCTGATGAACGAGATCGCTTCCGTGATCGCGAAGAACCCACAGATCAAGCGAATTCGCATCGAGGGTCATGCGAGCTCGGAGGGCGACCCCGGCCACAACAAGACGCTCTCCGACGAGCGTGCGAAGTCCGTGATGACGTACCTCACCGCGCATGGCATCTCGGCCAAGGAACTGGTGGCTGCCGGCTACGGATCCGAACGACCGATCGCCGACAACAGCACCGATGCGGGGCGAGAACAGAACCGCCGCGTCGAATTCGCGATCCTCGAAGAGGACGTCACGAAGAAGAAAGTCGAGATCGATGCGAAGACCGGCAAAGAGAAGGTGATCGAGGAGAACCACGAGGTGGTCAAGGCGGCCGATCCAGACGCCAAGTCGACAACTCACACCGCCCAGGTCAAGAGCCAGAAGGGGACGCGATGACACGTCAGAGCCTGTTTGTCAGCCTTATCGTGGTCGCTGCTGGAGCGTGCACGGGCACGGCGAGAGGCCTCGAGGCCTATCGCAATGACACCCAGCAGCTGCTGGCGCGACGCGATGTTCAGATCAAGAGCTGCTATGACGAGGCGCTGCAATCGAATGACAAGCTCGCGGGCACCGTCTCCATACGCTTCGTCCTCGCGGAGAAGACCGGTGAAGTCTCTGGGGCCACCGTCGATGCGACGAACTCGACGGCCCAGCAGCCGCTGCGGGACTGTGTGCTGACTGCCGTGAAGGGACTCAAGCTCGAGCCCCCGGATCGGAATGAGGGGCGGGCTAGTTTCGTGTACGAATTCAAGCCGACGCCGGCGTCCTAAGTTCAGTCAGCCGCTACCGGATGCTACGTAGCCGTCAGCCCTCCCCGGTCGCGCGAATGCGCGTCTTGTTCGTGGACGAGCACGTTCAGGCTGTCGCGTCCGTTCGCGAGTTCTTCGAGTGGATGGGGCACGACTGTCATCTTGCGACCACCGGCCTCGACGCACTCGAACTCTGCGCTCGCTTCGACCTCGACCTTGCCCTCGTCGACATTAGCCTGCCGGACATGTGCGGCTTCGAGCTCGGTCGCGCGGTCCGGCAGCATGCTCGACATCAGCCCTACCTGGTAGCGATGGCTGGATGGTCACATTCCGAGCACCGATACCGCGCACTCGATGCTGGGTTTGACGCGCACGTCATCAAGCCGTTGGACATGGCAACGTTGACGAGACTGGTCGGCACGTCGCCTCGAGCGCTTCGAAGCGTGGCGCCGGCGCTGACGATCGTTCGTTGATCCGCTCGATCATCCCTGACTCGGTGCGACCGCGGCGCTCGACGCTGCAGCGCCTGCACGTTCTGCGGCGCGCGAGCGCATGTACTCGCGCGCGATCGCGGCTTCGTCGATCAGACCAAGGACGTGTTGATCCGTGTCGACGACGGGCAGCTCACGCACGCCCATCGACGTCATCAGGTCGAGCGCGTGGCTCACCAGCTCGTGTTGACGCAACGCGACCGGGGATCTCATGACGTCGACGGCACAGATTACCTCTCCGATGTCGGGCTCCGCCGCCAACGCGGTCAGGTCCCCGAGCGTAATGACGCCCACGAGGCGGTGGGTCGCGTCGAGGACCGGAAACACTTCCTGGCGGCCAGCCGCTTCGACCACCTCGAGTAGACGCGCGGCGCTGTCGCCCGCCCTGAAGGTCGCATACGGACCGGGATCGAGACTTACTCGGTCGATCGAGAGTTGGTCGATCACGTCCAGGGCCGGCTTTGCAGGGTGGAGCTGGATGCCATCTTGCTCGAGGAGCGCTTCGTAGATCGGCGTTGGTCGCAGCTGGCGCGCGAGCCCGTACGCCATCATGTTCGCGATCATCAGGGGCAGCGTGAGTCCATAGCCCGCGGTCATCTCGATGATGATCAAGATCGACGTGATCGGTGCGCGAATGATGCCCGCGAACACCGCGCCCATCCCGACCAGCGCGAACGATCCGACCTCCGAGTGGTCGTGTCCGAACATCGCGACGTCCAGCACGCCGAACGCCCCGCCGAGCATCGCGCCGATAAACAACGACGGAGCGAAGATCCCACCGGCACCGCCGCTGGAGTACGAGAACACGGTCGCCACCAGCTTGCAGGCGCCCAGCACCAGCAGAACTTCGACCATGAACTTTCCGGACAGCGCCTGGCCGAGCACCTCGTAGCCGCCACCCGTAATGCCGCCGACATGAGCGACGACCATCACGCCGACGGCGAGCACGCCCGTGACGGCTCCGCCGATGGTGGGGCGGAACCACAAGGGCAGCCTCGTCGACGCGTTGAACTTCCGACGCAGCCATAGCAACGACTCGGTGAACGCCACCGAAACGAGCGCGGCGGCTACGCCGAGCGCAGCGTAGAGCACGAGCGAAGACGCATGTCCGAGCGCATACCCTTGCGGGATCGTGAATACCGGGCTCTCGCCGAGCACGCTGCGTTCGACGACGGCTGCCAGCGCGGCCGCTACGATCACGCCCGAGAGCAGCGTCTGATCGAGTTGGCCGACGATCTCCTCGATCGTGAACGTCACCGCGGCGATCGGCGCGTTGAACGCTGCCGCGATCCCGGCGGCCGCGCCGACCGGAAGTAGGAGCTTTAGATTTTGCGCCGAGACACCGACGAGTTTTCCGAGCCCTTTGGCTACCCCTGAACAGATCTGAACGGTAGGGCCCTCGCGCCCCAGCGACGACCCGGTACCGATCTGGACGACGCCAATGACGAACTTCCCTAGCGAGTCCCGCACGCGAAGCCGCATCGCCTTACTCGCATAGGCGACCTTCACTTGCGGCACACCACTGCCGCGCGCACCCGGAACGTAGAAGAGCATCAGCCCTGATACGAACGCGCCGAGTGAGGGCACCAGGATCACCCAGACGATCCAGGCGTTGCTCGATACCGCCTGGGCGCGATCGATGGTGTGCGCCGCTAGCCAGCGGATGCTCTCGTGAAACGCGACGGCGACAAGTCCGCAAACGCCGCCGATCATGATCGTCAACCCGAACAGGCGCTGCCGCTCGGTTGGGCTGAACCGCGCTTTCGTGGTCAGCCATACCTGATAGCTGCGCGCGACGACATCCGTTGCGAACGCGAGCGGCTGAGTGGGCCTTGCGTATCGGCGGCGGGGCTTCGCAGGATCGGCGTCCGACTGCATGGATTGGGGATCGGGCTCCACGGCGTCAAGACGTCCCTGTGAAAGCGGCGACAGCTCGCATTTCCTTGGTATACAAAACAATCATGCCTTCTGCACGGGTTCGCCCGGAACGTTCGCAACTAACGGGCGAAACGCTGCGCTTCATGCAGCGACTGTGGGATCTCGTCCACGCGCTTGACGTTCGGTCGAAGCGCATGGCCAAGACGATGGGCGTGACAGGCCCTCAGCGCCTCGTGATTCGCGTCCTCGGTCGATCGCCGTGGATGACGGCAAGCGACATCTCCGGCACGTTAGGGATGCATCCAAGCACCCTCACCGGCATCTTGAGCAGGCTCGAAAGCCACCGGATGATCGAGCGCCGCACCGACGAAGCCGACCGGCGGCGGACCCGGTTTCGACTCACGCCGAATGGCGTCGAAGTGGATCGCGAACGCAAGGGCACCGTCGAGGCCGCGGTCCGGCGCGCGCTCGGGCGCGCGGACGCCTCGATTGTCGACAAGGCCGAGCGGATGGTCGAGTTGCTCACGCAGGAGCTGTCGCGCGATGAGTAGGCGTGCGGAAAGCTACGCATAGACCAACTGGAGCCCCCCGACGGCGGCGTATGGCAGCGCGGCATTCCGCCACTCTTCCGAGAGCGAATCATTTGAGCTCAAACGATTCAGCACGACACGTGCTATGATCGTGAACATCGGGTCGAACGATCCGTCCTACTCCTATGCAGCGAGCCCAGCTACTTGCCGAAGACGCGCACGACGAGCAGATCGCGCTCCACCTCGAGCGAATTATTCATCGCGTCAAGCATTCGATGAACTATCGCGGCTCCTTTAGCACTCGCGACATTCTCGGATCACTGGTCGCGCGATGGGTTCGGAGCGGTGAGTGGGAGCGCCTCAAGCAGCTCCCCCCGGAACAGCGGCACCTCGGAGAGAGCGTGCGGCGTTTCATTCTCGACCGAATCGACCAGCTCCGGCGGCGGGGAACCCGCGAAGACATCGAACTCACCGAGTTCACGTTGCCTGACGAGCCAAGGCTCATCGAGATGGTCGAGCTCGCCGAGCTTCGCGCCTGGGTTTCAGCGCGCGTTACGGATCTCGCGGACGGTGTCGTCGACAAGCGCGTCGTGATTCCACTGACCAAAGCCGAAGAGGTTGGTCGGGTCATGCAACTTCATCTCGCCGGCCAGAACCAGCGCCAGATCGCGCTCCAGCTCGGGATCGCCCTCGGGCTGGTGAACAAACGTCTCGCTGAAGGAACGCGCTACCTCGTCTTGCTTCAGGGAATCGAGTGCGGGATCGGCTAGGCGAGACTCCGTTCGAGGACATACTCGCGGAGATTCAAGCGCATCCTCCAGCGACCTGGCGGAAGTTACTTCGCGAGCGCTATCCCGACGACGACGCGCTCGTGCGCCAGGCGCTGATCTGGCTTCAAGTGGGCCACGGCGACGCCCTCCCGGGGACCGCTCCCTCGCTCGGTGTCAGCGGCGAGCGCTTCGAGCTGGCGATGGTGCTCGACTCCGGCGCGACCGCCTCGGTCTGGAAGGCATACGACCGGAAGCTAGGACGCCACGTCGCGCTCAAGGTATTTCATGGCGCTGACACGTCGATGATCCGGCAGACGCTCGCAGAGGCGCGGTCGTCATCGGAGGTCATCAGTGAGCACGTGGTTCGTGTTCACGACGTGCACGACGCCGATCCGCCGTTCATCGTGCTCGAATTGGTGGGCGAGCACGAACCTGGGCGAACGAGCCTCGAACCGGGCACATCGGCGGCCACCTGTCGACCTCGCGACATCGCCGAGGCCGTCCGGTGGGTTCGCGACGTCGCGCGTGGCGTTCACGACGCGCACCTTCACGACGTGTTTCATCGCGACCTCAAGCCCCATAACGTCTTGATCACTCCGGTCTCGCGGCGCGCCAAGATCGCCGATTTCGGTCTCGCGATCAGTGCCGCGACGACGGCAGACACCAGCGCGTCACCGAGCCTTGTCCTCGGCGGAACCACAAAGCCTTCGCGAATCGCTGGGACCCCCGAGTACATGGCTCCGGAACAGGCGCGCGGGCTACCGCTCGCACTCGACGCCCGTGCCCCCGAAGATCGCCGAACCCTTGTCGCCGTCGATGTGTGGGGCCTCGGCGCGCTGGCGTACGAGTTACTCACGAGCACCGCCCCGTGGCGGTCGGATGGCGCAGTCTCTGCGTGGGAAGTCGCCGCGATTGGCCGCCCGCTCGCACGAATCGAACGAACCCACGACGGCGAGCCGATACCGCGTCGACTTCGCAAGATCGTCGAACGAGCCCTCGCCATATCGCCTGCCGATCGCTATGCCAGCGCGCACGAGGTCGGCGAGGAGCTCGATGCGTTCCTCGAGCGGCGACCGACGTCGTTCGACCGCAATGCAGCGGTTAGATTCGGGCTGTGGGTCCGACGCAATCCACAACTCACGATGACGGCAACTGCTGCGGTCCTGTGCGCTGCGTTGTCGTTCGCAGCGTATGCCACGGTAGTGGGACTTCGCCGACGTGGTCGGGAGCTCGCCGCCGAGATCCACGAGGTGGAGGCCGACCGGCAATCGCTTGCCGCGAAGGCACGAGACGAGCGTCGCGAGCTCGATGAGACAGAGCAGAACCTTTCAGCGCAGACCGCGTCGCTGACCGCTTTGCGACGGACACTCGCCGATGCCCAGCTCGAATATCAGTCAATTCTCGCGGCAAAGGACCACGAACTCCAGACTGCCGACGCGGCTACGCAGCGGCTCTCCGACCAGTTGTCTACGGCGCGCCTCGACCGTGACACCGCGGAGAAAGCGCGAGCGCTGTACGAGGGATTCTGGACTCGAGCACGCGACGAGGCCTCCCAGGCGACGGCGGATCGCGATGCGGCTCGCACCGAGCGAGACATCGCCAAGGTCGAGCGCGACCAAGTGGTGAAGGACCGCGACGCCATCCGTACCGCGCGAGCCCAAGCGGAGCACGACCGTGACGCGGCCCGCGCTGAGTTAGACCGCGAGATTGCGACTCGTCGACGTGCTGAGGCCGATCTCTCTCGTCTCGCAGACGAGCTTGCGACGCTGTGCACCGGACCGTTTGCGTCGCCTCCGTCGACCGCCAGGGCCAAGACGGTGGCGACGCCGTCCGCGTTACTACCGCAGGCCGTGACGCCGTAAGCGGAACTATTTCCTTTCGGCCGGTTTCGCTGCCGAGTTCGACGCGAGACCGAGTTGACTAACGAGGCCGAGTCCCGGGGAGAGGATCCACGTCGACTTGACCTTCCCGCCTTCGAACTTGTGAATGGCGAGAAACGGCAGGCTCACCTTCTTGCCGGCCTT